>OBXA01000412.1_pt1 | contig 34600 bp, 29 predicted proteins | sample 1538121 | NCBI WGS metagenome assembly OBXA01 (sample SAMEA2580133, study PRJEB22360) | human gut metagenome | biome: human gut; feature: human-associated habitat; material: faeces | place: Denmark | collected 2008/2010 | reverse complement strand
GTCAGCTGCTAGCTCAGCGGCGTGCGGAACTGCCGCTCTGCCGCGCAGAAGTGGCTGGAAGCCATGGCCAGCAGATTGCGCGCAGCACCGCCCTCGCACAGAGCAGCGCCCAGCGCAAGGCCCTCGGCCATGGTGCTGCAGGCCCCGAACAACCCGGCAAAGGGCACGCCCAGCTCCCGCATGGCATAGCTGGATGCCGTGCACTGGGCCTGCAGATCCCCGGCAAGGGCCAGCTGCACCTTTTCCTGCGGAAGCGCCGCCTTTTGCAGGCACAGCCGCGCGGCGCGCAGCTGCAGGTATTTTTCCGCAGCTTCCCAGCTGGACTGGCCAAAGCGGTTGTCTGCGCTCAGCTCGTCGAACTCTGCCGCCAGCGGGCCTTCGCTCTCTTTTTTGCCGCCCACCGCTGCACCCGCAGCGATCACCGGCAGTGTCTGGAACAGCAGGGTATCCCCGCACCGGACCGTCATAGGCAAAATTTCTCCTTCGTGGAAAATAGATGAAAAACGTTCCATAAAATGTTGTATAATAACATCATGCTGCAATCTTACGGCACACTTGCCCGTGTTTATGACAGCACAGGCACACCCGCCATGCCCAGCACCCACAGCACCGCGCCGTACACCACCGCCGCCAGCGTGCCGTACACGATCACCGGCCCGGCAATGGTGAACATCTTGGCCCCGGTACCCAGCACCCGGCCCTCGGCCTTGAACTCGATGGCCGCGCTGACCACCGCATTGGCAAAGCCTGTGATGGGCACCAGCGACCCGGCCCCGGCCTTTGCGGCCAGCTTCTGGTACCAGCCCAGCGTGGTAAGCACCGCCGAGAGCACGATCAGGCTGCAGCTGGTCAGGGTGCCGGCAAGGTCGGCTTCCACGCCCATGGCAAGATAGCTCTGGCGCAGCACTTCGCCCAGCAGGCAGATGCCGCCGCCCACGCCAAAAGCCCACAGGCAGTCCAGCCCCAAGGGCGAGTGCGGCCCGATGCGCCGCACCCGGCGCGCATATTCCTGTGCTGTCATTTTCATATTGTTTCCCCTCCGGGCATAGCTTGCCCATAGGAAGCAAACTCTATGCACATCCACCGGAAAGAAGGTATTCCAGATGAATCCGTCTGTCCATCCTCATCACCGCCGCCATCTGCGGCCCGCCGTGCGGCGCGTGCTCACCGTTACCGTCGTGGCCTGCATTGCCGTGGGCGGGGCCTCGTTCGTGCTGCACAGCCGTTCCGCTGTGCCTGCCGCCTCGGCAACTTCCACGTCCAGCGCCTCGGCAGCATCAGAGGCAGAAAGCAGTCTGCTGACCGCCCGGCAGGCGCAGGCCATTCTGGATGATCCCCGCATGGTGCTGGTGAACCACACGAACAAAATGCCGGACGATCATACCTTTACCACCAAGGCGTGCGGCTCGGCCACCGCTGTGAACAAGACCCTGCAGACCGAAGCCGCCGATGCGTTCCTCGCCATGCAGGCCGCCGCCGCAAAGGACGGCGTGACCATCTGGATGCAGAGCGGCTACCGCAGCGTGGACTACCAGAAGAACCTCTACGACCAAAAGACCCAGTATTTCCGCAATAAGGGCCTGAGCGAAGCCGAAGCGAAAAAGCAGGCGGCAAATATCGTGAACCCGCCGGGCTACTCGGAGCACAACTGCGGCCTTGCTGCCGACCTGAACAGCCCGGAGCACACCGACCTGACCGAGGGCTTTGAAAACACCGAGGCCTTCCGCTGGCTGAGCGCCCATGCCGTGGAATACGGCTTCATCCTGCGGTACCCCAAAAACGCAGAAGCCGTTACCGAGATCACCTACGAGCCGTGGCACTGGCGCTATGTGGGGCCGGAAAATGCGGCCCTGATCCAGCAGAGCGGCCTGTGCTTTGAGGATGCCGTTGCCGTGCTGCAGAAGCTTGCTGCAGGGGAGAAGATCACCGGTTAAAAATCCGTAAAACCGAGGGGCTTTTCGTTGCATTTTGCACACAGTTATGGTAAGATAACAATAGTCTGCCCTGATGCAGGACCGCTTTGGGCAGCTGCAAAAATGTTTTGAACAAAAGAAGGAATATTTTATGATAAATCGCACAAAAATCTTTACAATTGCTCTCACCGGCGCGCTGGCTGCTGTCGCTCTTACCGGCTGCGGCGGTTCCGCCAGCTCTTCGGCCGCTCCCTCCTCCGTTTCCACCGCTGCTGCGGAATCTCCCGCTTCCAGCGCCGCTGCATCCGCTGTTGTGGACAATGCTGCCGAGAACGGCTCTGATGCACTGGACGGTGTTTTCAATGCTCTGCTGGAAGCCGACCCCATCTCCAACCAGTTCGAGATCGCAGCCATGAACATTGAGTACGATTTCGGCCTGAAGGCTGAGGACGTGGTGAGCTACAAGGGTGTGAAGAGCAACGACAACGGCGATGCCGGTCTGGTGCTGGTGCTCGAAGCTGCCGACGGCAAGGCCGAGGACGTAGCCAACCAGCTGGCTTCCTACCAGCAGGATCAGGTGGCCTTCTACGGCAACTACGCCGAGTTTGCTCAGGCGCAGGATAACGTGGAGAACGCTGTCATCGCCTTCAAGGGCAACACCATTGTCATGGTGATCGCATCCAACGAGTGCACTGCCGATCTGGACAGCGCCGTGGACAGCGCACTGGCAGACTGAATCTGGATCCACCCAAGGCCGGTGCCATTTGCGGCATCGGCTTTTTTCGGCTAAAAGGAGGCTGACGCTTTGGTTTTCAGCACCATCATCTTTCTGTTCCGGTTTCTGCCCATCACGCTGGCGCTGTATTACCTTGCGCCCGCAAAGCTCAAGAACACCGTGCTGTTCCTCTGCAGTCTGGTGTTCTACTGCTGGGGCGAGGTACGGTTTTTCCCGGTCATGGTGGCCCTCATCCTCATCAACTACATCAGCGGCCTGTGCATCGAGCACTTCGACCAAAAGCCGGCCCTGCGCAGGACATTTCTGCTGGTGGCCCTCATTGGCAGCCTTGGGATGCTGTTCTACTTCAAATACGCAAACTTTGTGCTGCGCAGCGCAAACGCCCTGCTGGGCACCGCCTTTGCCGAGATCCAAGGCATTGGCACTCTGCCGCTGGGCATCAGCTTTTACACCTTCCAGACCCTTTCCTACTCCATCGATGTTTACCGCCGGGATGTAAAGGCAGAGCGTAATATCATCGACTTTGGTGCCTATGTGGTCATGTTCCCTCAGCTGATCGCCGGCCCCATCGTGAAATACCGCGATGTCTCGAACCAGCTGCACGTATACCGGCACCGCTACAGCCTGCAGCAGATCGAAGAGGGCATGACCCTGTTCACCTTTGGCCTTGCCAAAAAGGTGCTGCTGGCGGATGCCATCGGTGCTTTGTGGACAGACATCATCGGCGTTGCGGACAGCCCTTCCACCACCTTTGTGGGCCTTGCCAATGCATCCACCCCGCTGGTGTGGCTGGGCATCATCGCCTATAGCCTGCAGCTCTACTTTGACTTTTCCGGCTACTCCATGATGGGCATTGGCATGGGCAAGATGCTGGGCTTCGACTTCCCCGCAAACTTCAACTACCCTTATATCTCCGCATCCATCACCGAGTTCTGGCGGCGCTGGCACATGACCCTTTCCGGCTGGTTCCGGGAGTATGTGTATATCCCTCTCGGCGGCAACCGCAAGGGCCTGAAGCGCCAGATCTTCAACCTGTTCGTGGTGGAGCTGCTCACCGGCATCTGGCACGGCGCGAACTGGAACTTTATCTGCTGGGGCCTGTACTACTTTGTGCTGCTGGCTGTAGAAAAGCTGTTCCTGCTGCCCCACCTGCAAAAGGGCAGAGTGTGGCCCCACATCTACACCCTGTTCCTCGTTGTGGTGGGCTGGGCCATGTTCGTGGGCAACGATACGGGCGTAAGCTTCGGTCTGCTGTTCCACAAGCTGTTCGTTCCTTCCGGCGGTGTTTCGCCGCTGTACTTCCTGCGCAACTACGGTGTGCTGCTGGTGGTCAGCATCCTCTGCTGCACCCCGCTCATTGAAAAGATTTGGAACCTGCTCAAAAAGAATGCCGTCACCCGCTGTGCCGCCATTCTGGCGCTGCTGGTGGTCTCCACCGCCTATGTGGTGGGCAGCACCAACAGTCCGTTCCTCTATTTCAACTTTTAAGGAGGCGTGAAGATGGACAAGCATTCCAAAAAATCTTCCTCGCTCCTGCACTACCCGGTGCTGGTGGTGTTCAGCCTGTTCTTTCTTGGTCTGTTCGCACTGGACCTTATTACACCGGACCGCGCCTACAGCGAGATGGAAAACACCACCCTTTCCCAGCGCCCGGCGCTGACCCAGCTTTCCGCCAAGGGACTGAACAGCTACTTTACCGCCTACACAAAGTACGTGAAGGATCAGGTGTTCGGCCGCGATGAGTGGATCAGCCTGCAGAGCGTAGTGGAGACCACCCTGCTGCAGAAGGAGCAGAACGGCGGCATCCTGCTGGGCAAAGAGCACATGATGTTCCCCCGCACCTTCGGCCTGCTGGACAGCGAGAACCGCACCCTGCCCAAGAACACCGCCGCCGTGGAAGCACTGTGCCAGCGCCACCCGGGTAAGGTGGATGTACTGCTGGCCCCGGCAGCATCGGTCATTTACCCGGAAAACGTGCCTGCAAACGCGCCGCTGCTGAACGAGGATGCCTATCTCGACCAGCTTTCCGCCGCCGTACAGGCCGCCGGAGGGCGCTTTGTGGATGTGCGGCAGACCCTTGCCGAACACAAGGACGAATATATCTACTACCGCACCGACCATCACTGGACGAGCCTTGGCGCTTATTACGCCTACCAGCAGCTGTGCGGTACGCTGAGCCTGACCCCCTTCGACCCCGCCGCGCACACGACTCTGACCGCCGAAAATTTCTACGGCACCCACTACTCCAAGGCCCGCACATGGAATGCCGTGCCGGATACTATCACCTACTACGACCTGCCGAACAGCCTGACCATCTATAATGTCACCGCTGCAGGTCAGCCCGCAGACGGCCAGACCACTGGCCTGTACGACACGGACAAGCTGAACGTGTACGATAAGTACGCCATGTTCCTGCATGGCAACAACGGCCTGAGCCGCATTGAGGGCGACGGCATCGGGCGCATTCTGGTGATCAAGGACAGCTACGCCAACTGCTTTGCACCGTATCTGACGGCAAACTACGCCCAGATCGATGTGGTGGACTTCCGCAACTACAACTACGGTCTGGATCAGCTGATCGCGGATAACGATTATGACCAGATCCTGGTGCTGTACAGCTTTGACAGCTTCAAGAGCGACCCGTACCTCTACCGTGCCGGTGTGGCCGGGTAAACATGGCAGCGCCTTTTCCGCAAAGGAAAGGGCGCTGTTGTTTTTATGTCAAATTATTGCAGTCTTTTTTCACAAATTTTTCCAGTTCTTTTCGGAAGTCTCTCCAGTTTTTGCGCACTCTGCCCATTCACCCCTTGCAAAAAATCAACGGGTGTTGTACAATGGCGATATAGAGCAGTTGCTCTTCATCGATGGTTCGATCTGGTGTGAACAGTGCATAGAATGTGCTGATACGATCTTTGATTCAAAGGAGTGTTATTATGGAAAACAAGATCATGATGCCTGCTTCCTACAACGTTCTTTCCTGCGAAGAGATGACCTACACCGAGGGCGGTGCTACCTTTACGGAAGCTCTGCTGAACTGGATTCCGCCCATTGGCTGGTACATGGGTGTTACCGCCATGCGCAACTACCGCAAGAGCCACCCCAACGACTGGCTGGATACCGGTCTGGATGCTCTGAGCCGCGATATGGATTCCAGTGCGCAGAACATGCTGCGTGATCTGGGACGCATCGTCTGGGTCACCGCGACCAGCGCTACCGGCGTTGGTTTTCTGGTCAATGCTGCCATCGTCCTGCTCTGACCCTGCTCATAAGATCCGTCCGGAGAGACCAAAGACCCCTTTACCCGCGGCCTTTTCCGCCAGAGAGGGCCGCGGGCTTTTCATCAAGCAGAAATAAGAAATCGGCTGCCTGAGCACTGTATACCGTCTGAACGGTCTTTTGCCTGCAGAGAACAGCACTGCTTTCCTTTTCCTGCAAGCAACTACTCGCGTCATGCGGCGGCGCGCCCTGCTTTATGAGAACGATCTCCAAGCGCATATCCCGGTTTATTTTTGGGTTTTAAACAGTGCGATCTTGCACTGTCTGGATAGCTTTGATTCAAAGGAGTGTTATTATGGAAAACAAAATCATGATGCCTGCTTCCTACAACGTTCTGTCCTGCGAAGAAATGACCTACACCGAAGGCGGTGCTACCGTCGGTCAGGCTGTCGCTGCATGGCTGTGGCCCGGCTACGCTACGGTTATCGGCATCAACACCTGCCGTGAAGCACGCAAGAAGGATCACGACAACTGGGCATCCAACGTCTGGAGCGATATCAAAGCCGACTGCAAGGGCAATGTGACCAACACCTTCTACCATGCCGGCATGATCTTCTGGAATGCTGCATCGACCATCAGCAGCTTTGGCCTTTCTGCCGTTATGTCTCTGGGCATCATCTACTTCTAATTTTCAGGAGTACACCAAAGGGCTTTTTGCGGCGGCTCTTCAACGGAAGAGCCGCCGCTTTTTTTATCAAACCTAAAAAAGGAGTTTTGCTTTATGACGAACGCCATTACTTATCCTGCTGCATACAATGTTTTGTCCTGCGAAGAAATGACCTACACCGAGGGCGGCGTAGGTGTTGTGGAAGCCGCCATGGCATGGTTCCCGCTGTACGGCTGGTACAAGGCTGTTTCTGCCATCCACGATTACCGCAAGGCAAATATCAACTCCAACTGGGTGGAAAACGGCATGAACGCTCTGGTTGCCCATGCTGAAAAAAGCCCCACGAACACCATCCATGACATCGGCTGCAGCTTCTGGTTCATTGGTTCCTGCGCAACCATCATCGGCCTTGTGCCCAACGCCCTGTTGATCTTCGGCAACTAAGTCCCGGTCTCTGTTCTGAAAAAGCAAAAGCGGCGGCACCTCCCGTTTGGGAAGTGCCGCCGCTTTTTATGTTATGCGGTTTTCAGTCTCAGTTGTTGAACATGTCCTTCAGCTTTTTGAAGAAGCCCTTGCGCTTTTCGTAGTTTTCTTCTTTCAGGGTGCCCTCGAACTTCTTCAGGGCCTCCCGCTGGGTCTTGTTCAGCTTCTTGGGGATCTCCACCTCGCACTTGACGTACATATCACCGCGGCCGCGGCCATTCAGGTACTGGATGCCCTTGCCGCGCAGGCGGAAGGTGGTGCCGCTCTGGGTGCCCTCGGGCACGGTGTACTCCACCTTGCCGTCAATGGAGGGCACCTGCACGGTGTCGCCCAGCACGGCCTGACTGTAAGTGATGGGCACGGTGACCCACACATCGTAGCCGTCGCGCTGGAACACCTCGCTGGGGCGCACCGTGACCATGACGATCACATCACCGGCAGGACCGCCGTTTGCACCGGCATCGCCCATGCCGCGCAGTGCAAAGCTCTGGTCGTCGTCGATGCCCATGGGGATGGACACCTCCAGCGTCTTTTTAGCAGCCACCTTGCCGCTGCCATGGCAGACCTTGCAGGGATTCTTGACCAGCTTGCCCTTGCCGCCACAGCGGGAGCAGGGCTGCTGGGTCTGCATCACGCCAAAGGGGGTGCGCTGCTGACGGATCACGAAGCCGCGGCCGCCGCAGTCCGGGCAGGGCACTGGGGCGGGACCGCCCCGGTGCCGGTGCAGGGCCGGGGGGCGGGCCCCGGCGCCCCAGCCGCTGCCGTGGCACTCGGTGCACTCCTGCTGGCGGGTGATGGTGATGTTCTTCTTGCAGCCGTGCACGGCCTCGTCAAAGCTCAGGGTGATGCGCACGCGGATATCCTGACCCTTGCGCGGTGCGTTGGGGTTCGCCCGACGGGACGAGCCGCCAAAGCCGCCGAAGCCGCCGCCAAAGATATCGCCGAAAATGTCACCCAGATCCACGCCGTCGCCGCCAAAACCGCCAAAGCCGCCCGCACCGGGGCCGCCGCCGTTCTGTGCTGCATAGGCAGGGTCAACACCTGCAAAGCCGTACTGGTCGTACAGCTGGCGCTTCTTCGGGTCCGAAAGCACCTCGTTTGCTTCGTTTACTTCCTTGAACTTTTCCTCGGCATCCTTATCGCCGGGGTTATAGTCCGGGTGGTATTTCATTGCAAGCTTGCGGTATGCCTTTTTGATCTCGGCATCGGTCGCAGTCTTGGATACCCCCAGCACTTCGTAGTAATCACGCTTTTCCTGTGCCATATCCACTCACCTCTCCGGGAACGTTTGATCCGGGAAACGCCCCGGTTGGTTCCTCGCTCTATAACCAGCAAGAGCCGCTCCGGCAAAACCGGAGCGGCTTTTGCTATTCCACGCGTGCGTCCGCCGGTTTGGCCGGGCACACACTGCTGTGTTTTTTATCAGACTTCCTTGAAGTCGGCATCCACAACGCCGTCATCACCCGGCTTCTGCTGGTTGTTTGCACCTGCGTCGGGGCCGGGCTGTGCACCGGCAGCCTGCTGTGCGGCAGCGGCTGCCTGATACATCTTCTCGAACACCTGGCTCAGGGCTTCCTGCTTTGCCTTGATGTCGTCCACGTTGCCGGACTGAACAGCGGTCTTCAGGTCGGCCAGCTTGCTCTCGGCCTCGCTCTTCACGTCGGCGGGCAGCTTGTCGCCGTTCTCCTTCAGCATCTTCTCGGTCTGGAACACCATCTGGTCGGCACCGTTGCGGATATCGACCTCTTCACGCTTCTTCTTATCGTCGGCAGCAAACTGCTCAGCTTCCTTCACAGCCTTGTCAATGTCCTCCTTGGACATGTTGGTGGAAGCGGTAATGGTGATGTTCTGCTCCTTGCCGGTACCCAGATCCTTTGCGCTGACCTTCACGATGCCGTTTGCATCGATATCGAAGGTAACTTCGATCTGAGGCACACCACGGGGAGCCGGAGCGATGCCGTCCAGATGGAAGACACCCAGGCTCTTGTTGTCGCGTGCGAACTCACGCTCACCCTGCAGAACGTTGACCTCAACAGAGGGCTGGTTGTCTGCAGCGGTGGAGAACACCTGACTCTTGTGGGTGGGGATGGTGGTATTGCGGTCGATGATCTTGGTGCACACGCCGCCCAGAGTTTCAATGCCCAGGCTCAGCGGGGTGACATCCAGCAGCAGCAGACCCTTCACATCGCCCTGCAGCACGCCGCCCTGAATAGCAGCGCCCACAGCCACGCACTCATCGGGGTTGATGCCCTTGAAGGGCTCGCAGTTCAGTTCCTTCTTGACTGCATCGTAGACAGCGGGGATACGGGTGGAACCACCGACCATCAGGACCTTCTTCAGGTCAGAGGGACGCAGGCCTGCATCCTGCAGAGCCTTGCGGACAGGGGTCATGGTGCGGTCGACCAGATCAGCGGTCAGCTCATTGAACTTTGCGCGGGTCAGGGTCATATCCAGATGCTTGGGGCCGGTAGCGTCAGCAGTGATGAAGGGCAGGTTGATCTGGCTGCTCATTGCGCTGGACAGCTCGATCTTTGCCTTCTCGGCAGCTTCCTTCAAACGCTGCGCAGCCATCTTGTCCTTGCGCAGGTCGATGCCGTTCTCGGTCTGGAAGGCATCTGCCATCCAGTTGATGATGCGCTCATCGAAGTCATCGCCGCCCAGATGGGTATCACCATTGGTGGCCAGAACCTCGGTAACGCCGTCGCCCATCTCGATGATGGACACATCGAAGGTGCCGCCGCCCAGATCGTAGACCATGATCTTCTGGTCTTCTTCCTTATCGATGCCATATGCCAGAGAAGCGGCAGTAGGCTCGTTGATGATACGCTTGACATTCAGGCCTGCAATGGTGCCTGCGTCCTTGGTAGCCTGACGCTGGCTGTCGTTGAAGTATGCAGGAACGGTAATGACAGCCTCGGTAACAGGCTCGCCCAGATAAGCCTCGGCATCAGCCTTCAGCTTCTGCAGGATCATAGCGCTGACCTGCTGGGGAGTGTACTCTTTGCCGTTCAGGGTCACCTTGTGGTCGGTGCCCATATAACGCTTGATGGAAGCCACCGTGTTCTCAGGGTTGGTGATGGCCTGGCGCTTTGCGACCTGACCCACCAGACGGTCGCCGGTCTTGGTGAAGCCGACAACAGACGGGGTGGTGCGTGCACCCTCAGAGTTTGCGATAACAACGGGCTCGCCGCCCTCCATAACAGCCACGCAGCTGTTGGTAGTACCAAGGTCGATACCAATGATCTTACTCATAATGAAAACTCCTCTCGAAAGAACAACTCTTATTGTTTATGTGATGCTCAAATGTTTGTAAGCGGATGTTATATTCAAAACCCTTTCGGGTTTCTGCTTTGTTATTCGGCCACTACAACGGTCGCATGGCGGACGATCTTATCGCCCAGCTTGTAGCCCTTCTGGTAGACCGTGATGACGGTGCCGCTCTCCTGTCCGTCCGGGGCGGGAATCTGCTGCACTGCATTCATGAAGTTGGGATCAAAGGGCTTGCCCAGCGCCTCGATCTCCTCCACATGGAGGGCATCCAGCGCCTTGGCGGCTTTGTCCAGCGTCATGGTCACGCCCTTTTTGTAGTTCTCGTCGGTGGTGGGGGCGTTGGCTGCCATCTCCAGCGTGTCCAGAATGGGAATGATCTGGTTCACTGCAAAGGAAATGCCATCGTTGAACTTCTGGTCGGCTTCGCGGGTGGAGCGCTTGCGGTAGTTCTCGTACTCGGCAGCCATGCGCAGCAGCTGGTCTTTGGCCTGTGCGGCGTTGGCTTCGGCAGCGTCCAGCTTTGCCTTGACGGCTTCCAGCTCACGGGCCTTCTTGTTGAACCAGCCGCCATCCTTCTTCTTGTCATCCTTCGGGTCGGCAGCTTCAGCAGCAGGTTCCTGTTCGGGTGCTGCCTGCTGGGCCTTTTCCTCGGGAGCCGTTTCGGGCTGCTCCGCTTCCTGAGCCGGAGCCGTCTTTTTTGCTTCTTCGCTCATTCCAGATCCTCCTTATAGATCACAGTCCGCCGCGGTACGGCAGCCTGCGGGGTGTCTTTTCGTTTGCCGCTCATGCCCTCGCCCAGCTGGTCTGCAAAGTAATGCAGCAGCGGCATCAGTTTCTGGAAGGGCATCCGGGTGGGACCGATCAATGCAATGGAGCCCCACAGGCCTCCGCCCACCAGATACCGGTCGCTCACGATGCACAGGCCCGGGATCTGCGGTTCCAGATCCTCGCCCAGCAGCACGCTCTCACTGCGTTCTGCCGGAGGTGCGATCAGGCCAGCGGCCTGCTCCTCGTCGTTCAGCAGTGTGAGGATGTCGCCCACCTTGCCGTCCAGCTGAGGCCAGTCCAGCAGGTACTGCTCGCCGCCCAGAAATACGTGGGGCTTGACGGAATCCTGCAGGATGGCAGCCGCTGCACTGATAACGGGCACCAGCTCCGGGTCGATCTGGCTGCACAGCTCTGCCAGCAGCCGGGTGGAAAGATCCACCGGCGCTACAAAGGTAAGGTTGCGGTTGAGCAGTGCGGCAAGTGCTGCCGCATTCTCGCGGGAAAGGCCGGTGCGTACCCGTGCCACACGGGTACGAACGTAACCGGCCGTGGTAACGGCCAGCACAGCCGCTGCGCTGCGGCCCACCTGAACCACTTCATAGTGGGCGATGCACAGATCCTCGGCACATGGGGTGCTGATGGCGGCGGTGCAGCCGCTGATGGCGGCCAGCGCCTTGGCGGCACCTGCGGCCAGCTTTTCCGGCTCGTGGTCAAGGCTTGCGAACACCGCATCCACCCGGGCGCGGCTCACACGATCCAGCGGCTGATCGTCGGTCAGCAGATTATCAAGGTAGTAACGGTAGCCCTTGGCACTGGGCACACGGCCCGCGCTGGTGTGGGGCTGCTCCAGCAGACCCAGCTTTGTCAGCGCCGCCATCTCATTGCGAAGCGTTGCGCTGGAAACTGCCATGTCAAAGTAGTTTGCCAGCACGCTGCTGCCAACGGGCTCGCCTTCGAGACCATACAGCGCCACGATCGCCTGCAAGACTCGCTGCTTGCGTGCATCCATCGTCATAGCGCCTGCCTCCTTTTTGCGTTCGCTTTGTTTGTTTAGCACTCCTTGTTCCTGAGTGCTAAGACCATTATAGCCAATTTTCCGGTGCTGTCAAGCCCCTTGGAAAAATGTTTTAAAAGATTCATAATTCTGTCATAAACGAAGAAAGCGCCCTCCTTATTATAAGGAAAGCGCTCCGGCATGTTCTTTACTCTTCCATCTGCCTTGCCAGAAATGCCGCCGCCACATTCACGGCCTTGAGCTGGGCGGCATCCGGCGTGGCCGTGCGGTCTTCGGTCAGCAGGGCCACCACGCCGGTCACATCGCCCGCCGCAATGATGGGTGCGGCGCACAACACCACCCGGGGCGAGCCTTCGCAGGGCAGGATGCACTTTTCGGCAATGCCCTCGCTCTGGTACAGCCTGCGGCCATCCATCAGCTTTTCCAGCGGCTGGCTGATGCTGCGGTCGGCCAGCTCCCGCCGGCCGCTGCCGCTCACCGTAAGGATGCGGTCGCGGTCGGCCACCAGTGTGGTCAGCGCAAAGCTTTTGCTGAGCACCTCGGTATACTGGGCCGCTACTGCGCTCATCTCGCCAATGGGCGAATACTTTTTAAAGATCACCTCGCCGTCGCCCGTGGTGAAGATCTCCAGCGGGTCGCCGCGGCGGATGCGCTGGGTGCGGCGGATCTCCTTGGGGATCACCACCCGGCCCAGCTCGTCGATGCGGCGCACGATTCCTGTTGCTTTCATGTTTTTGCTCCTCCGTTTCCTTAAAAATGCCTGCAGCACTAGTATCTGTCAGGCCGGGCCATTTATACCTGCCGCCCCCGCGCAAAAAGACCTGCACGGAAAGCTGCCTCTTCGTTGCGTTTCCGGCAGGGTTCTGCTACAATGATACAAAAAGCCATTTTCATAAGCACAGCACCCCGCTTATGAAGACAGCTCCTAAAATTCTACTGAGAAAGGCAGGTGTCCGGATGCCGAACATCCTCATTCTGGGCGGCGGTGCCGCCGGTCTTGCAGCCGCGCTGGCGGCGGCACAAAGTGCCCCCGCTGCACAGGTCATTGTGCTGGAGCGCAACCCGAAGCCGGGCAAAAAGCTGCTTGCCACCGGCAATGGCCGCTGCAATCTGGATAACACCGGCATTGCACCGGAGCTGTATTTCACTGCCGACCCGGCAGCACTTCGTCCGCTGCTGGATGCCGTAAATACCGCCGACCCGCTGCGCTGGTTCCGTGCGCTGGGGCTTTACACCCGCACCGACGAGGCGGGCCGGGTGTATCCGTACTCCAATCAGGCGGCGGACGTGCTGGCCCTGCTGGAGCATCACCTTGCGCAGCACCATGTGCAGCTGCGCACCGGCTGCACCGTGCGTACCCTGAGCCAGAGCCGCAGCGGCTACGCCGTGCAGTTCGAGACGGCAGAGGGCAGCACCGAGACCCTGCGCGCCGATGCCGTCATCTGCGCCATGGGCGGCGAGGCAGGGCCGCAGTTCGGCACCGACGGCTTTGGCACCCGGTTCGCCGCCCAGTGCGGCGGCAGGGTGGAGCCGCTGTACCCCTGCCTGACCGCCCTGCAGTGCGCAAAGCCCCGCAAAGCGCTGGCTGGCATCCGTGCCAAGGCAGCAGCATCCCTGCTGGACGGTGCCCGTGTGCTTGCCTGCGAGAACGGCGAGGTACAGTTCACCGATTACGGCCTTTCCGGCATCTGCATCATGCAGCTGTCCGGCCTGCTGGCCCCGGGCCGCGGCCCCAAGGCTCCTGCTGTGGAGCTGGACCTCTTCCCGGCAGTGGACGAAACCGCACTTGCCAGCCTGTTTGCGGCCCACGCCGCCCAGACGGCAGGGGGCAGCGCCGCTGACTTCTGGCTGGGCCTGCTGAACCAGAAGCTGGGCCGTACTGTGTGGTCTGCCGCCGGGCTGCAGGACAGCGACGCGCCTGCCGTGCTCACCGCCGCACAGTGGCAGAAGCTGGCCCACACCGCCAAGCACTGGCGCTTTGAGGGGCTGACCCCCTGCAGCTGGAAGCAGGCCCAGACCACCGGCGGCGGGCTGGCCCTGCGGGAGGTGGATCAGCACTTCCAGTTCAAGGGCTGTCCGGGCCTTTACTTTGTGGGCGAAACGCTGGACTGCGCAGGCAGCTGCGGCGGTTTTAACCTGCACTGGGCGTTCGGCTCCGGCCTTGTGGCCGGGCGCAGCGCTGCAGGCCATGCTGCAGCAGGCCGTTCTCTGCCAAAAGCCCCCGCGCCCGCAAAGAGCAGGAAAAAGCCGCACAGGTAAAAATGAGCTTTAAATTTTCAACAAAAGCTTGACATCTTGTGCAGATCGCATTATCATAAAGACAATAAAAGTTTGTTCAGAGGATCGAGCAGAACAAGCAAGGGGAGAGTCGAAAGGCCCTTTTGTTTGTCCTGCTCTTTTTCTTTTATTCGGCAAACGGAGCGATCAGGAGGTTTTTATGCTGGATGTAGCAATTATCGGCTGCGGTGTCATTGGTGCGGCAGCCGCCTATGAGCTGTCCCATTACCCGCTGCAGACCGCCATTTTCGAGGCTGAAAATGACGTGGCCGACTGCACCACCAAGGCCAACAGTGCCATTCTGCACGCTGGCTACGACCCCGAACCGGGCACCCGGATGGCGCGGCTCAACGTGGAGGGGTCCGCACTGGCCAAGGAGATCTGCGCCCGGCTGGATGTGCCGTACCTGCAGTGCGGCAGTCTGGTGCTGGCCCTCAGCCCGGAAGAGCTGCCCCACCTGCAGAAACTGTATGAGAACGGCATCGCCAACGGCGTGCCGGGCATCCGGCTGCTTTCCGCAGAGGAAACGCTTGCCATGGAACCGAATCTGGCCCCCACTGTCGTTGGCGCGCTGTATGCGCCCAGCGCCGCCATCGTCAGCCCGTGGGAGTTTGCGCTGGCAATGGCAGAAGTGGCTGTGCGCAACGGCGTGGAGCTGCACCGCAGCTGCCCTGTGACCCGCATCGAAAAGACCGCCGGCGGCTGGGCACTGACCACCCCCTCCGGAATTGTGGAAACGCGCTATATCATCAATGCGGCAGGCATCTCGGCGCAGGCCGTGCACGACATGGCCGCACCCCACAAATTTACCATCCAGCCCACCCGGGGCGAATACTACCTGCTGGATAAATCCGAGGGCAGCCGTGTGCACCACGTCATCTTCCAGTGCCCCAACGAGAACGGCAAGGGCGTTCTGGTGGCCCCCACCGTCCACGGCAACCTGATCGTCGGCCCGAACGCCGACCCCGTGGAAGGGGACGATACCGCCTGCACTGCCGCCGGGCTGGCCTTCGTCAGCGCCGCAGCGCGCCGCAGCGTGCCGAACATCCGCTTCAGCGAGTCCATCCGCAATTTTGCGGGTGTCCGTGCCAATGTAGACACGGGCGACTTCGTTATCGGCGAAGCGGAAGGCGCACCCGGCTTCATCGATCTGGCGGGCATGAAATCGCCCGGCCTTTCCAGTGCACCGGCCGTTGCCAGAGAAGCCGTCAAAATTCTGGAAGCTCACGGCGATCTGCCCGCCCCCAAGGCGGATTACAGGGATGGCCGCACCCGGGTGCGCTTCAAGGAGCTTCCGCCCGAAGAAAAAGCCCGGCTCATTGCAAAGGAACCCGCCTATGGCCGCGTGATCTGCCGCTGCGAGACGATCACCGAGGGCGAAATTCTGGACGCTCTGCACGAAGAGATCCCCGCCACCACCATTGACGGTGTCAAGCGCCGCTGCGGTGCCGGTATGGGCCGCTGTCAGGGCGGCTTTTGCGGGCCGCGCGTGCTGGAACTGATCAGCAAAACGCTGGGCATCAGTCCGCTGGACGTGCTGCAGGATAAGGCCGGCACCAACGTCTTACTGTGCGAAACCAAGCAGGAGGGAGAGCACCATGATTGATCTGGTCATCGTCGGCGGCGGCCCTGCAGGCCTTGCCGCAGCTTACAGCGCATGGCAGCATGGTCTGCGCGATATCCTTATCTTAGAGCGCGACAACGAGCTGGGCGGCATCCTGAACCAGTGCATCCACAACGGCTTCGGCCTGCACCGCTTTGGCGAGCAGCTCACCGGCCCGGAATACGCAGGCCGCTGCATTGAACTGCTGCGCTCCACCGGTGTCCGGGTGGAGCTGGGCACGATGGTGCTGGAAGTCACCCCGGACAAAAAGATCCACTGCGTCAGCCGGGAAAAGGGCTATCAGATCTTGGAAGCCAGAAGCATCATCCTCTGCATGGGCTGCCGGGAGCGCACCCGCGGTGCCATTGGCATTCCGGGCAGCCGCCCTGCCGGTATCTACACCGCCGGTGCGGCCCAGCGCTATGTCAACATGGAGGGCTATCTGGTAGGCAAGCGGGTGCTCATCCTCGGCAGCGGCGACATCGGCCTGATCATGGCCCGCCGCATGACGCTGGAAGGTGCCAAAGTACTGGCCTGCGTGGAGGTCATGCCGTATTCCGGCGGCCTGACCCGCAACATTGTGCAGTGCCTGCAGGACTTCGACATCCCCCTGTATCTGTCCCATACCATCGTGGATATTCAGGGCAAGGCCCGCGTGGAAAAGGCCACCGTTGCCAAGGTGGACGAAAACCGCCGCCCCATCCCGGGCACCGAGATGGAATTTGATGTGGACACCATCCTGCTCAGCGTCGGCCTGATCCCGGAAAATGAGCTGACCCGGCAGGCTGGCATCCCCATGGACCCTCACACCAAGGGCGCTGTGGTCTACGAGAATATGGAGACCGGCATCCCCGGCGTGTTCGCCTGTGGCAACGTGGTGCACGTGCATGATCTGGTGGACTTCGTTTCGGGCGAAAGCGACCTTGCCGGTGCTTCTGCGGCGGCCTATGTTTTGAAGGGCGAAGCCGCCGATACGGTTGTGCTTGACCTTGTTCCGGGCAATGGCGTGGGCTACACCGTGCCGCAGCGGGTGCGCCCCGCTGATGTGGACAGGAGCGTGAACATTTCCTTCCGTGTGCGGCAGAACTACGGCCCCAGCCAGATCACCGTGACCTGCGGCGGCAGGCAGCTGGCCCGGTTCAAGCGCCAGCGCATGGCTCCCGGCGAGATGGAGCACATCGCACTGCCCAAAGTCCTGCTGGAAAAAGCAGACGGCCCACTGACCGTTGCGGTAGAGGAGGTTATTGCAGAATGAGCAGCATCAAAGAAGTCATTTGCATCTGCTGTCCCTGCGGCTGCCACTTGCAGGTGGACCCGGAAAATGATTATAATGTAACTGGAAACGCCTGCCCCAACGGTGCCGCCTACGGCAGGGAAGAGCTGACCCATCCCACTCGCATCATCACCAGCACGGTGCGGGCGGAAGGCGGGCTGTACCCGCGCTGCCCGGTAAAAACTGCGCAGGCCGTGCCCAAAGAGAAGATGACCGAGGTCATGGCTGCGCTGGACCGCATCACCCTGCACGCCCCCGTCCGCACCGGACAGGTGGTGCTGGCAGATGTGTGCGGCACCGGCGTGGACGTTGTGGCGACGCGAAATCTGTGATACACACTCCTGAAACGATACGGAGGAAGCAAAAGCATGAGTACAAAATATGTTCTGGCGCTGGATCAGGGAACCACCAGCAGCCGTGCCATCCTGTTCGACAATGAGCAGAATATCATTGCGGTGCAGCAGCGCGAGTTTGAGCAGATCTATCCGCAGCAGGGCTGGGTGGAGCACAACCCCATGGAGATCTGGTCCACCCAGTATGGAGTCATGAACGAGGTGGTGGCCCAGAGCGGTGTCGATGCCCACGATATCGCCGCCATTGGCATCACCAACCAGCGGGAGACCACCATCCTGTGGGAAAAGGCCACCGGCCGCCCCATCTACAATGCCATCGTCTGGCAGTGCCGCCGCACGGCTCCGCTGGTGGATGAACTGCTGCAGCAGCCCGGCATGGCAGACTACATCCGGGAGAACACCGGCCTGATGCCCGATGCCTATTTCTCCGCAACGAAGATCAAGTGGATCCTGGACAATGTGCCCGGTGCGCGGGAGCGCGCCGAGGCAGGGGAGATCCTGTTCGGCACTGTGGACACATGGCTGGTCTGGAAGCTGACCGGCGGCAGAGTGCATGTCACCGACCGCACCAACGCCAGCCGCACCATGCTGTATAACATCCGCACGCTGGACTGGGACGACACCCTGCTCAAAGCGCTGGATATCCCGCGCTGCATCCTGCCCCGCGTGACGGATTCCAGCGAGGTCTACGGCACCACCGACCTGTGCGGTGTGCAGATCCCGGTGGCCGGCATTGCCGGTGACCAGCAGGCTGCGCTGTTCGGACAGAGCTGCTTTGGCAAGGGGGAGGCCAAGAACACCTACGGCACCGGTTGCTTTTTGCTGATGAACACCGGCGACACCATCTGCCGCAGCCGGAACGGCCTGATCTCTACCATCGCCATCAGCCTGAACGGTAAGGTGGAGTACGCGCTGGAGGGCAGCGTCTTTGTGGGCGGTGCCGTCATCCAGTGGGTGCGCGACGGCCTGCGCATGATCCAGGAGAGCCGCGATGCGGAATACTACGCCCAGAAGGTGCCGGATAACGGCGGCATTTACATTGTGCCGGCCTTTACTGGTCTGGGTGCACCGTACTGGGATATGTACGCCCGCGGTGCCATTGTGGGCATCACCCGCGGCACCACCCAGAACCACATCATCCGCGCGGCAGAGGAGTCCATTGCCTACCAGAGCGCCGATCTTGTGGCGGCTATGGAAAAGGACACCGGCGTGCCCATCACCTCGCTGAAGGTGGACGGCGGCGCCTCCCGTGACCAGTTCCTGATGCAGTTCCAGGCCGACATCCTGAACAAGACCGTGCTGCGCCCTGCCATCCGGGAGACGACCGCTCTGGGCGCTGCCTATCTGGCGGGCCTTGCCACCGGCGTATGGAAGGACCGGGACGAGATCCGCAGCCTGTGGCACTGCAACATGACCTTTGCCCCGCAGATGGACGAGGCTGAGCGCACCCGTCTGCTCTCCGGCTGGCACAAGGCTGTGGGCCGCAGCTGCGACTGGGCAGAGCATTGATAGTTTTCGCCTAACTTTATGGTTCACGCACAAAATATTTTTTAATTGTTTATTTTCTATTGACATTTTGTTACAAAACGCTATACTAGAAGCATCCCAAGAGAAGTGAGATGGGGATGCACTGTATCGTCCAGATGCAGTGTGTCCCCATTTTTATTACGGAAAAATCAGATTCAAAAAGGAGGTCCCCCATATGAACGAGAAAAAACTTTCAAGGCCGCTGATCAGTCTCATCGTCAGCATCGCGCTCATCATCGTAGGCATTGCCGGTTCTTTCATTTTACAGACGAACTCCGGCAAAACGACCATCCGGAACGTTACCATTGAATCCGAATCCGGTCATACCCTTGCGATGGATGTTTATATTCCGGAAAACGCCACCGCTGAAACGCCTGCGCCCGCTATTTTTGTACAGCATGGCGGAAACAACAACAAAGAAGAAATGCAGCACTACTGCATTGAGCTCGCCCGCCGCGGCTATGTTGCGATCGGCGTGGATATGTACGGCATGGGCGAAAGCGAACCTCTGCCGGACTCCGAATGGCTCACCCAGGGCCGCGGCCTTTATGATGCGGTACGCTACGGCGTGACTCTGCCCTACGTTGATACCGACCGAGTTTCGCTGCTGGGCTACTCCCGCGGTGGCAAGGCAGCTGGCGAAGCACTGCAGTGCGATAACGACAGTCTGAATGTTGTCAAGGCCATTTTCCTGATCCACAGCGATCCCATCGTGCGTAACAGCGAGGGCTACACCGATGTTTACGGTGCCCGAGATGTCGCAGTTCTCGCAGACAAGAACGACGAGTTCTTCTTCTCGGAAAAAGCTAATGATAACGGTACCTATTCCAACGACGCCAACAAGTATGCAGCCAACCTTTCCAGCCCGGCAGAATATGTGATCAACAACAGTGCACAGTCCTTCCTGTATTTCGGTATCGACCCCGCAACCACCAGTGAACAGCGCGTGGCAGAGACCGTTTATGAGCAGGATTACGGCGGAAAGACCGGAAGCCGCCAGATCTTTGTTTCTAACGAGACGCATATGGCTGGTTGGTGGTCCCCGCTGGTCATGAACCGTGTGTTGACCTTCTTTAACCGTGTTATGCCCACTGGCACTGCTCTGAGCGCCAGCAGCTACACCTATACCATCTGGAACATCTTCAAGATCATCGCCCTGTCCGGTCTGCTGCTGTTTGCCGGGTCTCTGATGGTTTGGCTGGTCAGCTCCGTCAAGACATTCCAGTGTGCCGACAATGGCGAGCAGGACCTTCGCCCAGTTGGCGATAAGAACGCAGTTGCATGGTTCTGGGGCATCCAGATCATCAGTGCCGTCCTGTCCATCCTCATGATTCGATTCCTGAACAAGCAGGGACTGGCATCTTACCGTGATGCACTTTTCCACTCGGCCAACCCTGCGTACCACGGCCTGATCTCTCTGCTGTGCGGCGCACTGACTCTTGTTCTGTGCACGGTGTGGTACATGGCCTACGGCAAAAAACACGGTTTCTCCTTCCGGAATACCGGCATCGCTATTTCCGGGCATGCACTCCTCAAATCCATCGGCGCGGCCCTGCTTGCAGTCTTTGCCCTGATCCTGATGGTTTTTGCCGTCGACTATTTTGTGGATGTGAACTTCCTGATCGTTTACTGGGGCTTTATGAAGTTTGGAGCCAACCGCATCCCGGGTATGCTCCTTGTTGTACCCATGTATCTCGTGTACTACATTGTCATGTCCATCAGTGTCAACAGTTTTAACTTTAGCACGGCGCTCGGCAAAAACAAGCTGCTTTCTAACCTTCTGATCAGCTTTATCGCATCGGTTCCCACTCTGTTCGTCCTCTGCTACGTTTACGGCATCTTCAAGGCTACCGGCTCGAACCCGATGTTCGGCGGTCTGGCTTCTGCCGCAACTGCAGTGTATGCGCTGCCCGGCTTCATCTTTGTTGCGATCCTGATTTGTCGTCTCCTGTACCAGCACACGGGCAATCCCTACCTTGGCGGCATCTTCTGCGGCGTTCTTGCAGCTGTCAGCGAGTGGGGCATCTGCGAGATTCGCGTGCACACCCCCGGAACACAGTACGCTGGCACTGCTCTGGTCTACGCACTGATCGCGATCGGCTTTGTAGTTACCATAGCATGCGCTGTACTGCTGAAGAAAAATAATGCAGCCGTGCAGGCACATAAATAATGCCTCTTTAATCCTCTTTACAAACCCCTCAATTTTTTATAAACTTGGTTTACGCATGGTGCGGCCCTTTTAGAGTTTTCTGAAAGGGCCGTATCTTCTGATTGCTCTCTATCTCTGTAAATCTGGCTCGAAAGGAGTCTTACCCAATGCATCCTCTTGCTGAAACCCTGCTGGACGAACCGGTGATCGCCGCCGTGAAAACGGACGAAGCCCTGACTGCTGCGCTGGCTTCGCCCTGCAGCGCCGTTTTTCTGCTGGCGAGCACCCTGCTCACCGTAGACGGGCTTGTGCACCGCATACATGATGCCGGAAAACTGGCCGTGGTTCACATCGACCTTGTGGACGGCCTTTCGTCGCGGGAGATCGCGGTGGACTCCCTCAACGCCCTGTGCCACCCCGACGGCATCATCTCCACCCGCCCGACCCTGATCCGCCGGGCGCGCCACCGCGGCCTGCTGACCGTCCAGCGGGCATTCATCCTGGATTCCCTCTCGCTGACCAGCCTGTCCGGCCAGCTGGAGCAGGGCAAGCCGGATTTTGTCGAGATCCTTCCCGGCATCATGCCCCGGGTCATCGCCGAGATCAGCGCCCGCACACAGGTGCCTGTCATTGCAGGCGGCCTGCTGCGGGACAAAGCCGATGTCATGGCCGCCATGCGCGCAGGTGCCGCCGCAGTTTCCACCTCTGCGCCCTCCCTGTGGGATATCTGAGCCAGAACAAGATCCCAGCTGAAGTACGAAAAGCATAATAGTATCCTGGTGTTTTATTGGATATGCCCGCCCACCGATGGAGCCGGATCTCCACGGTGAGCGGGCATTTTTTCGTTTTCATTCGATTCGAGTGAATCTATTCAGCCTGCGGATTAACTCGATAATTTAAAGCAATCCTACAAGTCGCACTCCCCTTAAAGTCTTTCTGCTTCCTGCATCTTAGCATCATACTGGATGGCAGAGATCGGCACGAGGCCCTCGATCATATCCAGTTTGCTGTTGACAAGGTCATCATACACATCTTTGATGGACAACGTAATGGAAGGCTCCTGCTGTTCATTTGCAATTACGCTTTCCACCAGTGCTTGTTTGTTTTTCAGTTTCTGCGCCATATCGGGCAGGAAGTGATAATTTTCAATCATGCGCAGAATGATGTTTGCCATAAAATTGCCGCGGATGCTGCTCAACTCGATATAAATCACTCCGGCATCCTCCACGGAAATTTGTGCGATGCTCATCAGGTAATCAGCCAGGGTCGTTTGCGTATCGTTCAAAATTCCCTGACTTGCCATCCTGCGTTGCAGGATATTCATTTTTCGATAGTCCTGAATTATACCGGTTTTTATCAGTACATTCCACCGCTTTATGCGGTTACATGGGTGGCATTCTCTTTCACCGAATTGATCGTATCCATCAGTTCACTCCCTGTTTTGCCATCAAACAGGCGGGTAAACAGAATGGGTTGGTCAAAGGGTGGTTTCATCAGCACCGCTTTGCTTTCCACATAACCGTTCTGCTCGATGTAATGAATGACCTTCTGCACGAACGCGATCTGCTTTGCATTCAGCGATTCGTCGTTGATGAACTTGGAAAATGCCTGCATGGCAGCATCGTGGTCCAGCTTTGCCACTTTACGCACCAGCAGACCAAAGGGCGTATCCCGAAACTCCCGTGCATAGTCCTCTTTGCTGCCCAGCTCACAGGTAAAGATATGTTCCAGCTCGGTATAGTCACCCTGAGAAAGCGGAATGTTCTGGGTCAGCTTGTGGATGGCCAGCGTATCGCTGCGGTGCTCCATGATGTAGCGGTTCACACGTTCCCGGTACTCGCCGAAATCATAGCCGGAATCCAGCGTTTTGCCCTCGGTCTGTTCCAGTACCGGGTCGGCAAGGGCCGTGTAGACAGGTTTTTGCCCCTCGCCGCCCTCCACCAGAAACTTGATAAGCTCCCGCAGTTCCTGCCGCATTTCCTCAAAGCGGAGCAGATCATGCGAGGTCAAAAATTCGTCCGTCTGCACCTCCCGGATGAGGGGCAGCTTCGCCTGCACCTGTGGGATGGTAGCTTTCCCTTCCAGCATTGCCGCCGTGCTGCGCAGCTGTTTCTGGGCGCGGCCCAGCCCCGGCAGACCTTCCAGTTCACAGAGCAGCAAGCCATACACAAAGTTATCGAACCGCTTGGCGGCCTCGTCCTTATCGTCCAGCGAGATGAGCGGTGCCACCTCTTTCATCAGAGTACCCTTGTCCGTTTCAGTCAGGCTGACAAAGGCTTCCGGCTTTTGATAGTGTTCCACGGCCTGTCGGTGCAGCCGCACGGATACCAGCTCCGGGTTCAGCGCTCCCACCTCGGCGCGGCAGGTCTCCGTTAAGATCTTGCGCCAGTTCTGGTAGTTTTCGTCCCCATAGGCTCCATCCTGCAGCGCGGCGGCAATGCGCACCTGCTTGCAGAAAATGCTCTCGGACAGACTCTTGGTGTCCGCGCTCTCGTAGCCGTTGGGTTTCTGACGGAAAAATTCAAAGTTGCCGCAGTAGTCGAAGATCAGAAAACGCCGTTTGCCCGTATATTCGCCGTCGATGGCATCCACGCAGGCAAGGGATGGGCAAAGCCGTGTACCACGGCCAATCATCTGCCAGAACTTCGTTTTGCTGCGTACTTTTTTGAAGAACACCAGATTCACGCACTCCGGCACATCAATGCCCGTATCCATCATATCCACCGAGACCGCAATAAAAGGCGGCTTATCCGGCTGTTTGAAATCGTCAATGATGGACTGCGCATAGGCGTCATCGCAGACCACCCGCTGGATGAATCCCGGGTACTGGGTCTCCAGCTGCGGGTAGAGCTTGCCGAAGCGTTCCCGGATAAACTCCGCGTGGCGCTTGTTCTGGGCAAAGATGATGGTTTTGCCGATGCGGTCACCGCCCGCCGTCTGGATGCCGCGTTCCATCAGATCTTGCAGCACCGTGTCCACGGTGTTGGCGTTGAAGATGAACTTATTCAGCTTTTCGGATGGGATAAAGGTGGGCAGGGTGTCGTCCTCGGCAAAATCGTCCTCGTAGCGGGCCTTGTCCTCCGGTGAAAGCTGGTCGTAGTGGATGCCCTCTTCTGTGAATTTCGTCTTGACCTCGTAGTTGTAGTAAGGCACCAGCACATGGTCGGTGTAGACCGCCGTGTCGTAATCGTAGGCGTAGGTGGGGATGCCGTGTTCCATCTCGAAAAAGTCGTAGGTGTTGCGGTCTACATCGGTTTTCGGGGTGGCGGTCAGACCCACCAGAACCGCATCGAAATAATCAAAAATGGCGCGGTATTTCTTGAAAATGCTGCGGTGGCTCTCGTCCACGATGATAAGGTCAAAATGCGCAGGGGAAAACAGCGGCACGCCGTCCTTGGTCTTGGCGTTGTCAATGGCGTTGAGCATGGTGGGATAGGTGGAAAACACGATGCGCGCGGCCTTATCGTCCTTGGAGGAGCAGAGGTTGCACAGCGACTGGTCGGGCAGATACTTTTTGAAGTCGTCCTTTGCCTGCTTGACCAGCGCGGTGCGGTCCGCCAGAAAGAGCACGTTGGTCACATGACCGCCCCGGCTCAGCACATCGGTCAGGCTGGATGCGGTGCGGGTCTTGCCTGTGCCCGTTGCCATGACCAGCAGATTGCGCCGGAAGCCCTGCGTAATATGGGCGCAGACTGCCCGGATGGCGTTTTTCTGATAGTAGCGGTCGGTGATTTTATCGTCAATTTCGATGGTGTCCAGCGGCTTTTTCTCGGTGCGGCGGTTCATCAGCTTCTGCAAGTCGTCCTTGCAGAACACCCCGCTCACGGCACGCTGCGGGCCGCTCTGCTCATCCCAGAAATAGGTGGTGTAGCCGTTGGTGGTAAACAGCATCGGACGGCGGCCAAACTTCTGCTCCAGACAGTCTGCATAAAGCTGAGCCTGCTTGCGCCCGATGTTGGGGTCTTTGGTGCTGCGCTTGGCTTCAATGACCGCCAGCGGCAAGCCGTCCTTGCCCATCAGCACATAGTCCGCATAGCCCTTCTGCCCCAGCACGCCGTTCATGTTGTCCACTTCGTACTCGGTGCGCACATCGGCGTCCGGCCCGGTGAATTTCCAGCCCATGGCCTTGAGGTCGATGTCGATGATCTTCCGCCGTGTTTCGGCCTCGGTCAGGTCGACGGCGGTGAAACTGCGGCTCTGCTGGTTCTGCTGTTTGCTGGCCGTGTACGCCGCCGAAAGGCTCTCCACCTGCTTGCGCAGCGCTTCCAGCTCGGCATCCTTCTGGGACAGTAAACTTTCCTGCTCCCGGATCTTCTTTTCGTCCAGTGTTACCTTTTCGCCGGGGATGGCTGTCTCGTCAAAGGAGCGCTCCACATAGTCCGTGCCGTAGCAGTAATCCACCCACTGGATGAAGTCGAACAGCCCCCGCAGGCTGAGCACTGCATCCGCCGCCGACACGCTATGCCCTGTATGTACCGCCAGATTGCCCGCCTTCACGATGCTGGGCAGCACGCTCCACACGTCCCGGTCCACCGCGAACCGGAAACTCGGCTCGTGCAGCAGGGATTGCAGGTTGTCCTTGTAGGGCATGGTGATGGTTTTATCTGCCGCATACACCCACTTCACCGCCAGCTCCAACGCCTTCCGACACCCCACCGCACACATCGCCGGGGAGGTGGAGAACACTTTCTCAGCCTCGATGGCAGAATTGGCGAAGAGGGAATATTCGGGGTGGGTGGAGAGATAGGAGAAGTTGGACATGGGGAGGGCTCCTTTCGAAAGTATTGTAACAAGCGACCTTTATCACGAAAGTTGCTTTTTTAGTGTTTCAACAAACTTCTGCGGATTTTCGTAGTCATAAATATCGTCTGCAAGATATTTTATGAACTCTTCTTCCGATATCCCTATTCTATCCAAATTTGAAGTAATGACTTTGTATAAGTTTTTTCCATCATTGTCTTTTGCTTTTGAAGTTCGAGGATCATTCATATAATCAGCAATAATATCATCTAGCGACCTTTGAGTAAAATACTTATCACCGATTTGCTTTATGAATACTCTATCCGGCTCATCGACAAGTTTTTTCTTCAGATATTTTTCAACGCTAGGGATGGGAAGAAAGCATTTGGGCAAATCCTTGTATTCTTCTTTTTTAGAGATTGAGTCTTTAACATCGCCATCGTAGATGCTAATAATACTTTTTCCTACACCGAGTGTATTATATGTTACCATATCATGGTGAAGTTTTAACATCTGCGTACAACCACCTGCTGGCAAAATACAGCATAGCTTACTTTTAGAGAGGTTATTTGCCATAATCACTTTTCTAACAATAGCTTTAGCTAACTCATCCTCCACCAGGAGAACAAAATCAAATCCATTCGGAATATACAAATTTCGAATTGCATAATTAGGATAGCACGGATTAATTATATCAACTTTTCCACCATTGTTTTCCACAAGATAAATATTTCTTGCCGAAATGCGGTGAATTAATTCAGCCGAATGTGTAGAAAAATAGATAACCAACTCCGACTCGGTTTTCTTTACAAGATCTTGCAAAAACAGAACCAGTCGATCAATGGCGCTTGGATGTAATGCTAGTTCAACTTCGTCAATTAGAAAAAGAAGTTTATCCCTACGCCTTGGATTTTTAACAATAACATTATTAAGAAAGTCAATCAACGAAATAAGCATACATTCTCCGCTACTCATTTTATATTGACTAATAATCTTACCTTTTGTCTCGTAAAAATAGGGAATTCCTTTAAAACCATTTGCCGTTGCCGTTTTCTTATCACTTATTTTTTTCAGTCCGTTATAATAGCTCTTATTATTGTGAAGAATATACCCAAGTGTTTCTATAACAAAAGCATCCGCATCAATAAGATATTTTTTATAATCTTCATTCTGCATAAACGTGTCAATTAAATTGTAATCATCAAATCTGCACCCATAAAAAATGCTTCCTTCATAAAAGCCCTCAAAATGTGCACTTGCCGCAATAGAATACCGATCCTTCACCTTTCGAAACTTCCCAGTCGTTAGCTCCTTGCGCTTTGCATTGTAGTACCATTTGTCAAATTTTCCGTCTGCCTCTATTTCAATCAAGGAGTCTGAAGAAACTGCATCCCCGGACAACATATGTGCCGAGGAAGTTTTAACCATTAGGGACAATGCCAGCATAATTGTACTTTTTCCGCAGCCATTTTCTCCAACAATAGCATATAGTCCTTTGGAAAACGGCAAGTTCATCTCCGCAGATTCTACATTTTTTATATTCTTCATTTTCAACGAAATATCCATAATGTTTCCTCCATAATGCTTTGATCGAAAAGTTTTCTTTTAACTATTCCATCCAAGTTCCCCGGCCAGTACCGTCAAACAGGCATAAAACGCCTGCTGCTGATGTTCCGCATCCAACTTATTCACAGCTTCGCACAAATCATGTGTTGCTTTTACAGCCTTTTGAACCTCTGCATTTTGGTCTTGCTGATACTGCCACATCGTTTGCGGCGGAATTGACTGATAAAAACTCGGATTCACATAAGTCGAGTTAAACATCTGATCATAAAACAGATTCATGGTGAGAACTCCTTTCGTATGAAGTGAATTTTAATTTTTCTCATTGTACCATGAAATTATTTTCGATTCAACGCCCCGATAAAACAGATAGTATAAAATCCGCAGCTTTGCAGTTCATGACCACAAAAAGTCTTTTTGAGTGGGGAGTATCACCGTAGGCGACTGGGGGAGTTACCCAAAATATTCCTGCATCAGTGCCTTTTTCATCAATTCCAGCTTTTCTAGGCTCTGCTGTACGGTCTGCTTCTGCCGTTCTACACGCTCCACAAAGGCGGCAAACTGTTTTTGAAGAGAGATAGGTGGAATCAAAATCGGCAGAGAGAGTATATCTTTATTGGAAATATTCGCCTGTCGGATGCCGCGGCTAATTCCTGTGAGTCGACCTTTAATTTGGGGGAATTTCAGTAGTTCGGAAAGGTATATACCATTCAACGTTTCGTTTAACTCCAGTTTGGCATTACGCTGATTTAGGTAATACTCACTATAGTCATTTCCCAGAATGCATACATTTCCGTAATCATTTTTGCCTACTGTCCCTGTAAGAGATATGACTAAATCTCCCGGATGCATTTTATATCGTTCTAATGTTGAATCATCATGCCAGTAAACCATATTAGTCGGCTGAAAATATCCGGAATTGATATTTCCAATCCTTAATACTGGAATACCCTTTGCTCTAAAGCCATCACTTTTAAATGCATATCCTCCAATAATAGTAAGATGCTTTTCAAGTCGTTCTATCGGCCAGTTTGCTATATTTGCAACGGGGTCCCCAAACATCTCCACAAACCGTGCCTTTACCAGCTCGTCCAGTTTGAAAAGCTGTTGCTTGCGAAGAGAAATCAACATATTCAATTCGTTTAGAATTGTAATGATTTCTCGGCGTTCTTTTTCGTCAACCAACTGAATATCTAAATTATCAATATGTTCATTCTTAATATTGTTGATATTAGCACCCGCAGACAGCGCAGAGATTTTTCGACGATAAACAGGGCTGTTAAAGTAGTGTCCCAAATATTCCGAATACTCAGGTTGAGGTCTTACAACTTTACAAAACGCTCCAAAAGTCATTGGATTTTTGACTGAATCCACGAATGCCGCTTTACCAACTAGTTCTTTGCTTCCACTTGATGCACAAATCAAAATATCGCCTGTCTGTAAATACTGTTGTTCTGCTACTTTTGATTTTGACACATAAACAACATCATCTAAAATCAATTTGCCATCTTTTATGTTATTTGCGCGCAACAATACAACGCTATCTTCATCGAGGTTATCGTGCAAATCTTCAGGATGATACGACACTCCTCTTATTTGCACCGCAATATCTTTGACTTTCGCCATCACACCATCTCCTCCAACTCTGCCAGACCCTTAGTGATCTCCATTTCCAGCTCATGCAGGTCGGCAAGGATCTCCGTGGTCGAGGGGTACTCCACCGGCACATACTCGGTCTCTTTGTACTTATTGATGGATAAATCGTACCCATTGGCGGCAATTTCTTCTTTGGGCACAAAGAAGCTCTGCTCGGTGCGCTTGCGGTCAGTTTCGGCATCAAGGTTATGAAACCGGGCGATGATGTCCGGGATGTCGTTCTCCTTCACCTCGGTGCGCTTGTCGTCCAGCGAGAAACCGTCGGCTTTCATATCGTAGAACCACACCTTGTCGGTGCCGCCCGCGCCGGTCTTGGTAAACACCAGCACCGCCGTGGACACGCCTGCGTAGGGCTTGAACACGCCGGAGGGCATGGAGATGACCGCCCGCAGCTGATGGTTTTCTATCAGTTCTTTTCGGATGCTCTGGTGCGCCTTGCTGGAACCGAACAGCACGCCGTCCGGCACGATGCAGGCGCAGCGTCCGCCGGTTTTGAGCATCCGCAGGAAGAGCGCAAGGAACAGAAGCTCCGTCTTTTTGGTGTTGGTGACGGCTTTCAGGTCGTCGTTGATGCTCTCGGCATCCACAGTGCCCTTGAACGGCGGGTTCGCAAGGCAGACCGTGTACTTGCTGCAAATGGAGTTTTGCTTCGACACGCTGTCCTTGTAGTCGATCTCCGGGTTCGTGATGGAGTGGAGCATCAGGTTCATGGCCGAAATGCGCAGCATGGTGCGGTCCGTGTCAAAGCCGGTGAACATCGGGCCGGCAAAATGCTGCCACTGCTCCGGGGTCATGCTGTCCTCGTAGTGGGCGCGGAGGTACTGCGCACTGGACACCAGAAAGCCCGCCGTGCCGCAGGCGGGGTCGCAGATGAAGTCGTCCGGCGTGGGCTGCACCAGTTCCACCATCATGTCGCGGATGTGCTTGGGCGTGCGGAACTGGCCGTTCTGCCCTGCGGTTGCCAGCTTGCCCAGCATATACTCGTACAGGTCGCCCTGCATATCAAGGTCGGCAATGTCGTGGGTGTAAAGATCTTCCAGCCCGGTGATGATCTTTTGCAGCACCTGCGGCGTGGGGATCAGGAACATGGCATCGTCCATGTACCGCGCAAAGGCGGTGTTGCCCTCATCCGGGCGGGTGGGGTCGTCTGCGATCTCCACCAGCTCGCCGTTTGCGTCAAAGTCCGGCAGACGGCCATACTTCATCTTTTTGATGGCAGGGAACACCCGCTGCTGCATGGTCAGGAAAATTTCGCGGGAATCCTTGTCCTTGAAGCGGCTCCACCGCATGGACTGCCCTGCCGCGCTGGCCGGGAAGATGTGCTCCATCTTTTCGCCTGCCATGTTTTCAAAATCTTCGGTGGCAAGCTCTTTCTCGTCCAGTGACCGGATGAACATGAGATAGGTCAGCTGTTCAATGACGGTCAGCGGATTGGTGATGCCGCCTGCCCAGATGTCCGTCCAGATTTTGTCTACCTTATTTTTAATGGCTCCTGTTACCATGCGTTCCTCCTGAATGTTTGCCAATCGCAAACGCTTTGCATCTTGAATTTTTGGTGATAATATCACAATTTTATTATAGCAGTGTACGATTGCATTTTCAATGTAGAGCGTTTAGCAGACGTGCTTTCTTGATCGCAAGGCAAAAAGTTAGTGGAACGTTAAAACAGCAATTTGCGATATGCAATTCAACGCTGTTGCTGTTACATGAAGAAGTTGAATTGCTATAAAACGGTAAAGTGAATTTTACCTGCTTTGCCGTTTTTTCACATCTGGATTCCAACATGCCTTTGTGCTATTCAGCGATTCCATCGCGCAGCCTGCGCTCTGCTTACCAACTGATGATCTCCGGCGGTGATGTGAAAGCCGTACAGGGAGCAACACCTGTGCAGGCTGCCCCGGTTGAAGCAGAACCGACCATCTCCGTGTCGGCACTGTTGGAACTTCTGAAAGACGCAGACCCCTCTGTAAAAGCGCAGCTTCGCCTTGCTCTGCTGACCTGAATTGCAAAAAATAGCACGAATTGCAGAGTAATTCACAGACTTACTCCATCTGACACGAAAAATGCGGACCGTGCAAAAACCGTGCAGAGACCGTGCAAATGGCGTATAAAAAGAAAATCCCACGAAGAATCTTACGATTCCTCGTGGGATTTTGGTGCGCTCGAGGGAACTCGAATCCCTGGCCCTCTGATTAAAAGTCAGATGCTCTACCGGCTGAGCTACGAGCGCATATTTCCGCAGTGAACATACTGCCGAATAATATTACCACAACTTGCGCAAAAATGCAAGGGTTCCCGGGCAAAAAGGCGCAAAAAGCTCCTGCATCGGTGTGGGCTTCTGCTTTTCATCCGCGCAGCAGATCGAAGATGCTCCGGTGTCGGCAGCGGAAGGGGCTTCATCCCGATAACTTCCTCTTTACAAACCCGGCAAGAATCGTTACAATCAAATCAAATCCGTCTGCAGTGCGCTGCGTTTTACTGCCCGGCAGTGTGCGCTCCGCCGCGCTGCACCCGCAAACTTTTTCCCGGCTTTGGCATTCTGCCGGGCCGCGCCGATACGTTTTGTGCAGGAGGTTTTTCCTATGAAGATCACTCGCCGTACTGTTCTTCGCCTGACCGGTGCCGCTGCCGCTTCACTGGCGCTTTCCAGCTGCAGTGCTTCCGGCAGTGCCATTCTGGGCAGCAATTTTTCCAGCTGGCTCCAGCAGACACTGGGCATCAGTTCTTCCGGCGCAGCTTCTTCTGCTGCATCCTCGGAGGCCATGGCTGCTTCCTCGCTGGCAGCAGACGAGCAGCCCGCTGCCAGTCTTGCCGCACTGCCCGCTTACGATGCCGACCCGCTGACCGGTGAGGCCAAGCGCAGCAATGGCCGTATCGTGGGCGTGATGGTGAACAACATCTCCAACACCTCCCGTCAGAACGCCCGTCCGCAGCGCGGTCTTTCCTCTGCCGATCTGCTGATCGAGTGCAAGGTGGAGGGCGGCATCACCCGCTTCTGCGCAGTGTTCCACGATGCCGACTCCATCCCGGAGATCGGCCCGCTGCGCTCTGGCCGCGACCAGTTCCTGCAGCTGCTGATGCCCTATCAGGCGCTGTACTACCACGACGGTGAGAGCGCCGCCTGCACCAAATTCATCAGCGTATACAACTATTCCGGCCTGAACATCGGCGGCAAGAGCTACTTTAATACTCCCACCCATCCGCATGTGGCTCACCGCGACAGCCGGGGCCGGGATGTGGCCTATGAACACACTGAGTTCACCTCCGGCAAGGAGATCCGACAGGCCGCTTCCAACGCGGGCATCGGCCTGAAATACGATTACGACACCACCTTCTTCCGCTTTGCGGACTACCGCACCGGCGAGGAGAACGCCATGCAGGGTGCAGCATCCGGCAGGACGGTCAGCATCACCCACTCGGACCACTACAAGACCAGCTTCCGCTATGATCCGCAGTCCCGCACCTATAAAATGCAGATGTACAGCCGCATCTCCGGCAAGTTTGAAAACACCGTGGACGAGCTGAACGCAAAGCAGCTGAGCTTTGACAACCTGCTGGTCTGCTTTGCTCCCATCGAGCGCTATTCCGGCGACTCCGGCGATGTGCAGCAGGTAAGCTACATCTCCGGCGGCGATGCCTATTATTTCAGCCGCGGCGCTGTACAGCATGTCCGCTGGGAAAAGGCTTCGCCTGAGCATCCGCTGCTGGTCTACGACAAGACCGGTGCGCAGATGCTTTTCAACCGCGGCAAGACCTATCTTGCCATCGTGGACGACGACGAGTGGTCCAACTTCAGCTATCAGTAACGAGGGAACCGCATGAAACGCATCTGGAATCTGGCCCTTGGCACGGCGGTGCTGTGCACAGCCCTGCTGTGCGGGTGTGCGCTGTCCGGCCCCACTGCCCCGGACAGTGCAGCGCCCACCGACCCGCTGACCGGGCAGGAGCTGCAGTATCCCGGCGAACGCACCGCCGCCGTGGTGATCGACAACGCCGCTTCCAGCACCACACAGTGGGGCATTGGCAGCGCATCGGTGGTGCTGGAAGCCCTGACCGAGAGCGGCCAGCCCACCAGCCTGTGCTTGGCTTATCCTTCGGTATCGGCCATGCCAACCGTCGGCCCAGTGACCCTTGGGCAGGACCTTTACTGGCGGCTGCTCAGCGGGCAGGAAGTACTGCCCATCCAGCGGGGTGCAGGGCAGTTTGCCCGCAACTATCTGGATTATTATAACCTGCGGGCCGTGGACGCGCTGGAAGTGGGCCGCAACGCCTTTTCCTGCGATGATGTCTGGAGCGGCGCGCCGCTGTGGCATACCAGCGGCGGGGAGGTCGCTTCCGTGCTGGGCAGCCTGAACCTTTCCGGCGCATTGGGCGACCATGGCAGCAGCGCTTCCTCCTCGGCCAGCACTGCCGAGGACAGCTCTGCCATTTCCGCTCTGCCCGCCCTGCTGCCGCAGGCCAAAGAGCCCCGCCTGCCGGAGCCCGGTTCCCGGGATGCCGAACAGGTGCAGATCAACTTTGCGCCCCAAAGCACCACCGGCTTTGCCTACGATGCGGCCAGCGGCACCTACGGGATGCTCCGTGCAGACGGCACCGCCCAGCTGGATGCCAACACCGGCGCGCAGGCGCAATTCGACAATCTGCTGGTCCTTTACTCCGCTTCCAGCCTGCGGGACGACGGCACCACGCTGGACTACGACCTGTCCCTTGGCGGCGGTGTCTGGCTGAACGGCAGCCAGCTGTGGCACATCACATGGACGCAGGGCACAGACTCCACCTTTGCCTTTTACGATGCCGACGGCAGGCCGCTGACCATCCGCACCGGACGCAGCTACATTGCGCTGGTCTCCAGCGTGACCGGGCAGGAGCTGACGGTATTGGATTCCGCCGGGCAGAATGTGCTGAATTGACAAAACAAAAAAAGACCATCTGAGGCATTTTTAACTGCATCTCAGATGGTCTTTTATTACGTTCAGGAACTCCTTCCGTCATGGAGGGAGGCTTTGGCAATACGGCCAAGTTTTCCTTTTCGCCAGAGGCTCCCTCTCCGAGGGAGCTGTCGAGCGTATGCGAGACTGAAGGAGTTACAGATCCACCACGCTGCCGACCTCGGCAGGAGAGGTGGGCACCACGCCCAGCACGGCATGGTCAGTGCTGCGGTTGACCGTAAAGGTCACGCTGCGGCCCGCCGCGAAATCCGGGTGATAGGTCAGCTCCAGCGTCTGCCAGTTGTCCGGCACTGCGCAGAAGCAGTGCAGCAGCGCGCCGCGGCCTGCCGTCAGGTTCAGGGTGAACACCGAAGCATCCGCCGCGTTCTCGCCGTAGAGCGGCGCAGCAAAGCTGCCGCAGCGCACCGGGTTTGCCCACCGCCCACCCGGGAAAGCCTTGCGG
>OBXA01000408.1_pt1 | contig 34761 bp, 53 predicted proteins | sample 1538121 | NCBI WGS metagenome assembly OBXA01 (sample SAMEA2580133, study PRJEB22360) | human gut metagenome | biome: human gut; feature: human-associated habitat; material: faeces | place: Denmark | collected 2008/2010 | reverse complement strand
GATTGTATCCAACCACTAAATATGAGAAACATAAAAACAAATAGGGATTGGGCGGGAATTTTCGGGAATAAGCGGGATGAATATAGATAAAACGGGGCTTGGCGGCGTGCCAGCCCCTTTTTTATTAGTTAAAAAATAGAAATAATGAAATGAGAAAATTTTTCTAAATATTGGCAGTTTAACCGCTAAAAATGGGAAACATTAAACGCAGTTTAAATGCCTTTAAATTTAGGTTTAAATCTTTAAATTAAGGCGTGGCCTATAAACACAACCTGGCCCAGCACTTCAAAGTTTAAATTATCTTCAAACATCAGCTCTATCGGGGCGTAGATTTCTTTATTATCGCTAATCAAGCGAATGCCGCCAGGAATACCCTGGACGCGCTTAACCCAAAGCTGATCGCCCGAACGGATAACATATATCTGCCCATCACGCGGCGTGGTTACGGCACGGTTGATTAATAACATATCGCCGTGGTGGATTGTTGGGGTCATGCTATCGCCGGAGGTTAGAATAAATGCCAGTTTATTCTTTTGAAGTCCGCGTTGTTGCAACCAGAGCGAGCTTAACCCCACAAAATCATCCGGTTCATACACGTCATCATTAAACGCACCAAAGCCCGCAGAGGCAAATGTCTTATAAAATGGCACGCTAACAAGCTCAGTGGCCTTATTTATTGCCTCTTTGGCATAACGCCCCGCTGTTTCTGCAATATCCTGGACTCGAATTTCATCGGGGTAAAAGCCTAATTCCCTTTGCACAGATGGTGGAAGTGATGATACATGGTACTCAAGCGCGCCACCTTGCACTCCGTCCCTTTCTCGTTTTTTCCAATTCTGCGTCCTTGCCCTTTTGTTTACACCCTGTGGTGAATTTGGCAACCCGGCAATGTCTTTCAATTCATTTGCCGAAAACCATTCTTTAGAGTTTCTCATAATGGCACCTTTCAGAAACTTATGTTTCTGGCTAGTTTCTAAAATATAAACATTTGATTATTAAAGGACTTTAAAAGCCGATTCAAAAATGTTTAATTATTTTTCAGAAACTACTTGAGTTTCTGAAAACTCAGGTGTATAGTTTCCATAGTTTCCAAAGAATAACACCTGGGAATTAATCTAAAGAGTAAGGATAACACATTATGAGAAAGAACAAAAAAAATATGCACAGAGCATACATCATAGCAATGATACAAGAGAAAGGAAAAACTCTATCTCAGTTATCAGTTGAAGCTGGTTTACATCCTAGAACATTAGGAAACGCGCTCGACCGAAAATATCCAAAGGGCGAAAAGATCATCGCAGATTTTATTGGTAAAACTCCCGAGGAAATATGGCCAACTCGCTACGAGTAGGAGGATTTATGAGCATGTGGATTTCAGCCCAACAACTAGCAACTTTAGAAACAATGCCAAGCTCTCCGCAAGGAGTTAATAAAAAAGCGCGCACTGGAAATTGGGAAAAAAGACAGGTTCAAGGTATTCGTGGAGTTGGTTATGAATATGCCTTCACTTCACTACCACAAGAAACTCAAGCCGAGATCTTATTAAAGCAAAACGCGACGCCTGTTATGGCAGAAGCGCCGAAAGCCAAAAAAGAACTCAACTACCTACCGGAAGTTATTTGGAAGCCTTATGAAAAAGCGACCGATAAACAAAAGGAAGAAGCAAAAGCGAAACTCGCCCCACTGCACAAGCTAGACGATTTAGTGAGAAATAACGTGGCATTAATGATGGCGCTTGATGCGGTTTCTTCCGAGTATGAAATCGCGAAAGGGTCGCTCAAACGTTGGTATTACAAAGTGCGGTCTTTTGAACGCCCGGATTGGCTTCCTTTATTGTTGGATAAACACAGCAACAAAAAAGCTGGCAAAGAAGCAGACTTCACAGAAGAAGCCTGGGAGGCATTTAAGGCCGACTATTTTAGACCGGAATGCCCGCAATTTGGCAGCTGTTACGAGCGTTTAAAACGCGCCGCACGAGAAAACGGCTGGTCAATTCCATCAGCGAGCAGCATTAAGCGCAAAATCGCGCGAGAAGTGCCGAAATTAGTGCAAGTGCAATTACGCGAAGGTGACCATGCAGTTATGCAATATTACCCATCAATGCGCCGCACTGTGGCCGAAATTGAAGCCCTTGAGTGGATTAACGGCGACGGTTATCAACACAACGTATTTGTGCGTTGGCATAACGGCGAAATTGTCCGCCCTAAAACCTGGATTTGGCAAGACATTCGCACCCGCAAAATACTCGCCTACCGCGTAGATTTAAGCGAAAACAGCGACACCATCCGATTAAGTTTGATGGATCTTATTTGGAAATACGGCATCCCGAAAAAATGCACCATTGATAACACCCGCGCAGCGGCAAACAAATGGATGACCGGTGGCGTTAAGAACCGCTACCGCTTCAAAGTTAAAGAAGATGATGTGACCGGGATTATCCCAATGCTTGGCATCGAATTGTTGTGGACATCGGTGCAATTTGGCAAAGGTCACGGCCAGGCAAAACCAATAGAACGTGCATTTTCACACGGTGGTTTAGGCGAGTTAGTTGATAAGCACCCTAGCCTGGCTGGCTTTTACGCCGGGGAAAATGTTTACAGCAAGCCTGACAACTATAACGGCGGGAAAGACGGCGTAGATTACGACACATTTATTTTAGCCATAGAAGATGGCATCCGCACTTTCAATGAACGCGAAGGCAGACAAACCGAAATATGCCAAGGCATTTACAGTTTCAGCCAAGTGTTTGAACGCGATTACGCCAAGGCGCAAATTCGCAAGGCAAGCGCAGAACAAATGCGGTTTTTAATGTTGATGAGCGAAGCCGTTACATTGAGAAAAGACGGCACATTTGAGTTAGAAGCTGGTGGCAAGGTCAATAATCGCAAAAACCGCTATTTAGCGAGCGAGCTAATTGCCACAGCGCACCGCAAGGTGGTGGTGAAATTCGACCCGCAAGACTTGCACAACAAAGTGTGGGTTTACGGTTTGGATGGTGTGTTCTTAGCCGAGGCGAAATGTACAGATGCGGTGGCATTTGGCGATAAAGCGAAAGGCCGCGAACACGATAAAGCACGCAAACAAATGGTGAAAGCGGTGAAAGCCCAAGCGAAAGCCACACTCACTATGAATGCACAAGAAGCAGCGCGTTATCAGCCTCAATTCGAGGAAGAAGAACCGCTAGAACCGAAAATCATCGAGCTATTCCGACAAGAAGGTAACGCAGTGCGTAAACACGAAGCGGTATTAGATGACGATGAAGAAACCAACGATTTTGAACAAGGCTGGCGTAAAGGATTAGCCATGATTAAAGAAGAAAAAGGGCTTTAAGCCGCATTTAAGGAGCGTTAAACATGACTTTAATTGAACAAATCAAGCAACTTTTAGACAACCAAGTCCACACGCAGCGCGAAATTGCCGCACAAGCTGGGATTTCAGCCGGGGCTTTGAGTGCATATTTAAAAGGCACTTATACCGGGAACGTGGAAAACGTAGAAGTTGCATTAAAAAACTGGCTTTCAACTCGCGAGAAAAAAGAAAAAGTGTTTGTAGAAGCACCGCACTTTATCGAAATTCCGACCGCCAAGAAAGTTTTTTCAGCGTTAGATATGGCCAAGATTTTGCCAACCATGGTGACCGTTTACGGCGCGAGCGGTGTAGGTAAAACAAAAGCATGCCAAGAATACAAAAAAGCCAACCAAAACGTGTGGATGATTACCGCAAGCCCAGCGCGCGCAACATTAAGCAGTATTTTGTATGAGTTAGCCCTTGAGTTAGGTATTAACGATGCGCCACGCCGTAAAGACCGCCTATCACGCCTAATTACTAAAAAGCTCAAAGGCACACAGGGTTTGGTCATCATTGATGAAAGCGACCACCTTCCTTATGACGCGTTAGAAGAGATCCGAATTATCCAAGAAGAAGCCGAAGTAGGCTTTGCATTAATTGGTAACGATAAAGTTTACACCCGCATCCAAGGCGGCGTGAACCAGGCGCATGAATACGCGCGTCTTTGGTCACGAATTGGTAACAACTGCGGCGTTAAAGCTAGCACAAAAGGCGATATTAAAGCCATCGCGCAAGCCTGGGGGCTTGATATAACCGACAAGGATTTAATGACCGTCCTTTATGACATCGGCGGCAAGGCGGGCGGCTTACGCGCTTTAACGCAATATTTACGCCTAGCCGGCATGACAGCGAAAGGACAAGGCACTGTCATCACACTAGACCTAATTTTAACCGCCCAAGCACAAATGAAAGGAGCGAACTAATGACAAGCATTACAAAAAACAACACCTTGCGCGAGCAAACTAAACCACATCCAGTGTTTGGTGGCTGCAACAAAATCGCCCTAGGTTACTTATCACAAACGCAAAAATGCGTGTTTGAGTTAAACAAAATGGGTTTGCATGTATTAAGCATTGAGTTTGACAAAATCAAACCGCGCGTACGCATTGAGCCGAACGCATTAACGAAGAAATTTGAAAAAACAGGCCAGGCGCTTGCGTATATCCAAGGCAACGATGGCGTGCATTTTGCCGAATATCAAATGATGGTGGAAGGCATAAAAGTGATTTGGCGCAGTTATTTACACTAAAAACCAGGAGGAAAAAATGGCAAAAAAACCAACCAGAATTAAAACCGACACCTTTGCAGTGCGTTATCAAACGCGCGATGAAGTGGAAGTGGCAATTAAAGAGATCGGCGATTTAAACCGCGAATTAGAACGCCTAGCGATTGAACAAAACGACCGCTTGGCCGCTATCACCGAAGAATACGCGCCTTTAATGAACGCAATCAAAGAAAAGCTCGCGCCAAAACAAGATGCGGTGCAAGCCTGGTGTGAAAGCCGCCGAGATGAATTGACATTAAACGGCAAAACCAAAACAGGCACCTTCAACACCGGTGAAGTGCAATGGCGACAACGCCCGCCGTCAGTCGGTATTCGCGGCACAGAGAGCGTGATTGAAAGTTTGCACACGTTAGGCCTGGTTCGTTTTATTCGCACCAAGGAAGAAATCAACAAAGAGGCTATGTTAAATGAGCCTGAATTAGCCGCAACGGTGGCGGGTGTAACGATTAAAACCGGTGTGGAAGATTTTGTGATCACCCCTTTTGAACAGGAGGTTGCGTGATGAATTGGAGCGGCGCGATAACCATTTGTGTATTTTGTATCTGTATTGCTTGGATAGTTACTACATATATTAAACATTAAAACCTATTTAAACGCTCTTTAAACCCTAATTTAAGGGGCGTTCATAATAAGTTTTAACCAACCATAAAAGGAAACAAAAAAATGGAAAACATCCATAAATTCAACCGCTTTAAATATTACAGCGAAAAAGCAGCAAAAAGTGAACGCCAAGGCGACTTACAAGACGCCAAGGAACAATGGGCTATCGCAGAACTTAATGCGAGCGGCCAAAAAAATAAAGAATGGTGCAAACGCCGTGCCGCGTTTTGTGACCGAGTAATTAGAAAACCTTTCTAGGAGGAAATCATGGCGAAATATATAGCCCGTTTTTACTGTTTAGTAGAAGCCGTTGTTGAAGCAGAAAGCAACGAACAAGTTTTAGACATATGCGACCTAAATGTATGCGATGTAAATAAACTACCACACACCATTACAGAAATTGATGACGTGGTTGAAGTGGAGGAAGTATGACTGAGCAAGAAAAAATGCGCTTAGATGAGCAATTAGAACAAGCGGCAAAACAGCTCACACACGCACTCCGAGCGTTACGCACAGGGCAAAATCAACATGCAGCGGTTTATGTTGGCAACGTACAAAACTTACTGCCAGGTTTAAGAATGAGATTGGGGAAAGTATGAAAGTGCTAGATGAACATATCCTTGAGTATATTTGGGACGAAACATTAGACCGTATTGCGCAAGAAACCTTAGTGAATTATATCGGTGGCAGTGTTGGCACGTATAGCGACGATCAAGCAGAGAAAAAGGCAGAAGACTTTGCAATATTGAGTGTAAGCCGACTTATTGCAGGATCTGGATTAAGCGAAAGTCAATTTAGACGACGGGTTAAAAGGCTTATGGCGCGAGGTATTTTGTTACAACGCATTGGGCCAAATAGCTTTGTGATTAACTCAGAGGTGATTAAAAGCGTAGCAGTACAAGCCGCGCGATGTTGGCGTGCAATCGGTGTTCCGTATGGTATGGACGACACGGGAAAAGCCTATAAAACCTTACCCATTAATGCTCTGCCGAGAAGTATTTTTGAATTAAAGACAAATTGTTATCTGATTTTGAGATCTGAATATCCAGGTTACTGATGACTAAACCCCATTTACAGCCTATTAAATCTCCCCTAGCCCCTCTTTACAAAAGAGGGGGATTTTAGTGGGCTGAATAATGTGTTTTAAAAAGGAATAAACAATGCATAAAACTAAACCAAAGCTGATCCAGCTAATTCATATTGCCAAGCAAAAACTGGCAATGGATGAATATAGCTACCGCGCCATGCTTGAGCGCGTTACCGGGAAAACATCATGCAAAGAAATGAGCGTGGCTGAGTTAATGAAAGTGGAATCGGAAATGGAAGCCAAAGGATTTAAGAAAACCAGCCGCCGAAATCATTCACCAAGCGGGAAAAGTGCGGTTGTAAAAAGCAACATTGCGTACAAAATTCGCGCCATTTGGATTGAAATGAGCAAACAAGGGCTTGTGCGAGACGGCTCAGAAAACGCGCTCAATGCGTTTGTGCGCGGCGTAGTGAACCCAATTTACGCTAAGCGCGGGATGAATATTCAAGTGCTTAATGTGGGCGCTTTACGCGATGATATGGCCAGTCTAGTGCTTGAGCGATTGAAAAAATGGCAAGCAAGAGGTGATCTATGAAATTATGCCGCTGTCCCGTGTGCCACTCCGATATTCATTTAGACCAACTTTTAGAAGATGAAGCGGGGCGAGAAATTTTAGGGCTGCTCACCGAGTTAAAATATGGCGTAGCCCGCCCTTTGGTTTCATACATTGCACTATTTCGCCCGGATAAATCAGCGCTAAGCAACTCAAGAGCAGTAAAATTAATGCGAGAAGTGCTAGATTTATTCCCACCTTCTCAATTATTAGCCCACTGTTTGAGTGAAACGGTCAATTCAGTGCAGAAAAAACGCCGAGAAAGCCGAAATCTTGCCCCGCTTAACAATCACCGCTATTTAATGCAAGTGAGGGAAACGAATCGCCCCCTCTTTTCCGGTACAGGCTCGGCTGCCGTAAATAACGCAGAACGCCAACAGGCAGAGCGCGCCAATCACGGCAATGATGATATTGAAAACACCATTTTATATATTGAGCGTTTTTATCAGCTAGGCCAGCCGGTGGAACACTTGCCAGGCTATGATGTATGGAAAAAGTGGAAAGATAAACAGCAAAAATGAACTTTTTTTAACCGCCGAAAGGCGGTTTTTTTATTTATAAATCAAGTAATTATTTTCAAATAAAGACTTGACTTGCAAAAATAATCCGCACAACGCATTGTAAAATCGCTATAATTTTGAACAATAGTGATCGTCCAACCAGTAGGGGTGGCTATGTTGAATGCAAGCAATGAACAAATTGAAACGTTTAATGAGAAAGCGCCTGAAATTTTGGCGGATTTAGCAAAACACACAGAAGTAAAAATTAAAGAAAAAATCGCTGATATTGAGCCAAAACTCGCCCAGCAAATCAGCATTGAAGTGGCAAACCATATCGCACAATGCTGGGGCGGTGAGGTGATTTATATTCCACGAAACCTTGTTTTATTACTAAACGAACGCGACCGGAAGATTTTCAACGAATTCAACGGCACAAATCACCGTGAACTCGCACGAAAATACAACGTGTCAATGCAGTGGATTTATCAGATAGTGAAAAAAATCACAAAAGAAGAAATTGCAAGACGTCAGTTTGATATGTTTGGCAATGTGTAACCGCTAAAAGTGAGAAAAAACGTCCGAAAGGGCGTTTTTTTTGGGGAAAATCAAACAAATTAAGAGTATGATAAGAATGGTTATTTTATCAATCTAAGGAAAATGTAATGAAAAAAGCATTAGTTTTATTAAGTGGCTTATTATTAGCTGCTTGTGGTGATAAAGCCATCACCTCTGAAGACTTAGTTTCAACAATGAAAGCCAGTGGCGTTGAAATTAACGATGTAAAAGATTTAAAAAACGATAAATTTATGGTGCAGGGATTTAAGGAACGCTTTGCGTTCTCGATTCCTGAAGTTGCACCTAAAGGCGGACAAGCCTTTATTTGTGAGAAAAAAGAACAATGCACACCTGTTTTTGCCTATTTCGATGCATTGAAAAATATTGCCGGCCCTTATTTATATCAATCACCGAATGGCAAGGTTGTATTACAACTGAATGCCAGTTTAACCGAAGAAACTGCGAAGAAATTAGAACAAGCAATTTCTAAGTATTAACTTCTTTAAATCAATTTAAAATCAAAACAAACGAGCCTGTTTTAAACTCCTTTTTAGTCTTACAAAAGGAGTTTTTTTATGTCTTTATCCTTACCTATCACCAAAATTGTGATCCATTGCTCCGCTACTCGTAACGGCAAGCAACTCAGAACAGTTAATCAAACCGCCGCTCAACGTATTAATGACTGGCACTCACAACGCGGCTTTAAACGCGACCCAATTTTAGCCAAAAAATTCAACCCGCATCTGCCTAATATTGGCTATCACTTTGTAATTGACACTGACGGCACGGTTGAAACAGGCCGAATGGTTGGCGAAATTGGTGCGCACGTGAAAGGTCATAATCAACACTCACTAGGCATTTGTCTTGTTGGTGGTATTACCACAACCGGCAAAAACCATGGTGAATATACCGAAAAACAATGGCTCGCCTTGCACAAATTATTGCAAAAACTAGAGAGCGAACACCCCAGCGCACGCATTTGTGGACATCGTGATTTGAGTCCAGACGTTAATGGCGACGGCACAATCACCCCGAATGAGTGGATTAAAGACTGCCCGTGTTTTGATGTTTGGACGTGGCTTGATAGTGAACAAGTCATTAATGTTGACCATTTATTTCGGGGGTAAATATGGGACTTGCAATGTTTTTATTCGGTGTGTTCGTCTTTTTAGCCGTTGTTTTACTAATTATAGACCAAGAGTTTGCTGCACTTTTGTGCGTTGGCGGAGCGGTATGTTGTTTTGTCGTTATCATCACAATGATCGACATTCAGAACAACTGCAAGATTTACGGCAAATTTAATGTGGGCGGTAATTTCTATCAATGCCAAAAAATTCAGGATGGGAAATGAGCGCACCAACCTATTCAGCAAAGGCTAAAAAATCATTTTCACGCGGCTGGAAATCAAGCAATAACGCGCAACGCAACCGAGTTGTAAATAAAGGCATGACTGCCGCCACCGTTTTTTATGCACGTTGGAGACCATGATGGAACGAGAAGTACGTGGCATCACACTGTTTTCAGTGTTATGGGAGATCATGATTTTGGGTGGCTTTATATCTGCCAATGAGCTTGCAATAAAGAATCTTGTTCAAGCCTATGAGTGGTTGGTTTACTTTTTTACAGCGATTTCGTTGTTGGCGCTTTTATGTGGTACTTCTTCTCTATACCAATATACAAGAGCCAAGTTTTATTGGGAAATGGTAACCAGCACTCTGCTGGGCTTAATGTTGGCCTATTACGGTTATTTTTTCTGCGCGAGTGTACTGACATTATGGGGGTATGTTTCAGCGCAACAAGATTATTTCAATAAGGAAACAGAAAATGGGAATGAAAGAACTGATCACCAACAATGATGGACGATTATCAACGACTGCGTTCATCCAGTTTTTTGGCGCGCTATTAATGGCCGGCGTGCTGGTCTATACCGTATGGTTGGATCGTAGTTATGTGGGCGAATTGTTTACGACATTTGCTATTTTTTGCGGCGGTGGCGCAGCAACGAAAGGCTTCGCCAATGCAATGCAAAGCAGAAATAGCCAAGGGGGCGGAAATGGTTAATCTTTATATTGTAGGGGCGGCTTTCGCCGTTTTGGCTGGCGTTTTTATCCATGGTCGTGTGCAAGCGGCCAAAATTCGCAAGCAACAAGAAGAGATCGAATTCGTAAAACGTGAAGCGGCCGCAGTCGCACAGGAGTTAGAACATGCAAACACTGCAAAAAACATTACTGAAACTAACCGCACTTTGTCTAGCAAGTCTGTTGATGAGCAGCTGCAGTCAAAAGGTTATTTCCGTGAAGACTAGCGGATGTTCTGCATTCGGTCTTATTTATCCAAGCCGTAAAGATACAGAAGAAACCAAACGGCAGGTGCTTAATCATAACTTGACTTATGAAAAAATCTGCCAAAAGAAGGAACCTAAATAATGCTAGAAACACTGGAGTTTATCCAACGTCATTGGGCAATCGTTGTGGCGATTGGCGGGGCTGTGTGGACTTATTTTTGGTTGACCATGGACAGCAAATACGCGCGCAAAACCGATGTGTCAGACTTGCGCAAGGCGATTGAAAACAACGAAAAAAGCCTATCGGAAGTGAAAGGCGAATTAAGACATCTGCCAACTTCAAAAGAAGTGGCCGATTTGCGTTTATTAATGACGGAAATGAAAGGCAAAACCGACGTATTAAATACCAACATTGGCAGCCTTAACCATCAAGTGAAGTTGTTAATTGAAAAAGAGGTAAATAAAGAATGATGCGCCAAGATATTTTCACCAAAGACCAACGTTTGGTTATTCTGCGCTCGCTTGAAGAGTGTGGTTATGATGCTAATGAAAGCATTTTAAATGATTGCTTAGATATGTATGGCCACGATATTAGCCGAGACTTAGTGCGAAACCACCTGTTATGGCTTGAAGAGCAAGGCTTAATTACGCTGGCACGTTTAAACAACAATGGCAAAGATTTCTTCGTGGCTACTATCACACAGCGTGGGTTGGATGTGGCACAAGGTCGCGCTTTCGTGGACGGCGTAAAAAAGCCAAGTCCAAAGATTTAAACCCAATTTAAAGGAGGTTTAAATGACCGATAAAAATACACGCGGCCGTGCAAGCAAAGTGGACTTGCTTCCACCTAATATCAAAACCCAACTGGCAATGATGTTGCGGGACAAACACCTTTCACAAGCGCAAATTCTTGAAGAAATCAACGACCTGATCCGTGATTGCGGGTTAGATGACAGCTATCAATTAAGCCGCACAGGCCTCAACCGTTACGCCAGCCGCATGGAACAAATGGCAAGCAAAATTCGCAACGCGCGTGAAGTCGCCGAAATTTGGACGAAACAATTCGGTGAAGCGCCACAGAGCGATATTGGCAAGCTATTGATGGAAATTGTTAAGAACCTAGCGTTTGAAACGTCCATCGGCATGAGTGAAAACGGCCAGGCAGAACCAAAAGACCTTGCATTATTATCGTCCGCTATTCAACGCTTAGAACAGGCTGAAAGTTTAAGTTTTAAACGTGAGCAAGCAATACGCCAGGAAACTATTAAGCGTGCTGCAGAAGCTGTGGAAGAAGTGGGGAAAGAACAAGGCGTGAGTCTTGAAGATGTGCAAAAAATGGTAAAAGCAGTTTATGGCATCGAATAAAACCGTTCTCTATAACTATCAAAAAAACTGGCTAAATGATAAAAGCCGGTTCAAGGTGGCTATGTTTGCTCGTCAGACGGGGAAAACATTTACGACTACCTTTGAAATTGTGATGGATTGTTTAGCGGCAGAAGCTAAGGGTGAGCGCACGCGCTGGGTGATTTTATCTCGCGGGGAACGCCAGGCAAAAGAAGCAATGAACGAGGGGGTAAAGCGCCACCTTGAAGCGTTAGGCATGGTTTGTGAAGTATTGGAAGTGCCTTTTAATTCAACAATCAACGCGCTCGAAGTTGTTTTTCCAGGCGGCTCAAAAATCACCGCGCTCCCCGCCAACCCTGATACTGCCCGTGGTTTCTCAGCGAATGTATTCCTAGATGAGTTTGCCTTCCATGCGGATAGCCGCGAGATTTGGAAAGCATTATTCCCGGTAATCTCTGCCGGATGGAAATTGCGTGTGGTATCAACCCCAAACGGCAAGGGGAATAAGTTTTACGAATTAATGACCGATGTCAATAACACTGAATGGTCTCGCCACACAGTTGATATTTACCAGGCGGTTGCTGACGGATTGCCGCGTGATGTTGAACAGCTTCGCCGTGGTTTAAATGATGAAGACGCTTGGGCGCAAGAATTTGAACTCAAATGGCTAGATGAAGCCAGCGCGTGGCTATCATACGACTTAATTGACGGTGTAGAACATCCGGATGCGGGCAAACCTGAACTCTATCAAGGTGGCGCTTGTTTTGTTGGAATGGATATTGCGGTGCGCAATGACTTGACGGTGATTTGGGTGGTTGAATTGGTAGGCGATGTGTATTGGACGCGAGAGATTGTGACATTAAAACGCGTGCAATTACGCCAACAACAAGAAGAATTAAACCGCATCATGCGCCAGTATCACGTAGTGGGCGGTAATCTCGACCAAACAGGCATGGGTGAAAAAATGGTCGAGGATGCGCAATATGAACACGGCAAGCGAATTCAAGGTGTCCTTTTTAACGTTTCCACAAAACTAAAAATGGCCACTATCGGTAAAACGGCATTTGAAGACCGCAAAATTCGCATCCCGCAAGGTGACGCCGATTTGCGAGAAGATTTACACAAGCTCAAAAAAATAACCGGCAGCAACGGCCAACCACGGTTTACCGCAGAAAGCGACAGCAACGGTCACGCCGACCGAACCTGGGCGTGCTTTTTAGCTTTAACCGCCGCCACAGAGGCGGTTATGCAACCGGTCAAGGCGTACAGCCGTAAACAACGAACAAGTCGTAAAATGACCCAAGGATATTAATTATGACAACAAAAAAACAAGATTTAATCGGCGTCATCGCTACCCGTGCGAAGGCTATCGACTTTTGGTCGTTTATGCACTACCTCCCAAACCCTGATCCTGTATTGAAGAAAATGGGGCGCGACATTTCAGTCTATCGCGAAATTTTGTCAGATAGCCATGTGGGCGGTTGTGTTCGCCGCCGTAAAGCCGCTATTAAAGGTTTAGAGTGGCGCCTTACCCCAACCGGGAATGAAAAAACAGATGAAATCCTGGCCTCTCTCTTTGACCGTTTACCGGTAAATCAAATCATCAATCAAATTTTAGACGCCGCCCTGTTCGGTTACCAGGCGCTTGAGGTAATGTGGGCAAGTGAGAACGGATTATTACTTCCGATTGAAATAGTCGGAAAGCCACAAGAGTGGTTTGTATTTGATGAAGACAACCGTTTAATGCTGCGCACGAAAGAGAACCGCAATGGCGACATTGTCCCGGAAAAGAAATTTTTACTCGCCACCCAACAAGCCGACTACATGAACCCATACGGTCGCGCAGACCTGGCGATGTGTTTTTGGGCGGCTACCTTCAAGAAAGGCGGGTTCAAGTTTTGGCTAGAGTTTGCTGAAAAATACGGCTCGCCGTGGTTGGTGGGTAAATACCCACGAAACGCTAACGCCCATGAAATTGATGAGTTGTTAGATAGCATGGAAAAAATGCTCGGCACAGCCGTGGCGGCTATCCCGGACGACAGCTCTATTGATATGCTTGAAAGCGGAAGCAAAGGCGGTTCATCACAAGTGTTTGATGATTTCTTGCGCTACTGTAAATCAGAAATTGCCATCGCGTTATTAGGGCAAAATCAAACCACAGAAGCCGAAGCAAATCGTGCAAGCGCAACAGCTGGCTTAGAAGTGACTCGCGATATTCGCGATGATGATGCCAGCATGGTTGAAGGCGTATTTAACCAATTATTAGCCTGGATTTGTGAGTTGAATTTCCACGTGGACACGCTGCCGACATTTGAGCTTTACGAACAGGAAAGTATTGATAAATTACAAGCCGAGCGTGACGGATTATTGGCGGGATTAGGCGTTCAATTCACCGAGCAATACATCATGCGAACCTATGGGTTTGAAGAAGGCGACATTGTAGTTGCCGCACCTGAAAAAAGTGCGGTCAAAAATACGGCCGATTTCGCCGAGGCGATTCCTAAGTCTATCGTGGAAACCATTGGGGAGCAGCTAGAAGTCGAAGGTGAACCATTTGTAGAAGAATGGCTGCAAACTATCCAGGATAAGCTATCTCAAGCAGAAAGCCTGGAAGATTTTCGCAACCAGTTAGACAGCTTAATCCCTGAGTTGAGTTTTGCAGAATACGGCAAAGTAATGGCGTGGGCATCAACAGCAGCACACTTTGCCGGTCGTCAGTCCGTTGAAGATGAGCGTAAATAAAATGAGTAAATTCACTTTTGAAGAGCAGGTCAAATATTTTGAGAAGAAACTCAATTTGCCTACCAATAGCTATTTAGACGTGCTAGGTGAAGAACACGACTACTTTTTTATGGTGGCCGGCGCAAACCGTAATGAAGTACTGACGGCATTTCGCGAAGCGGTAGATGATGCCATTGCAAATGGTGAAACCTTAGAGGGATTTCGCAAGCGTTTTGATGAAATCGTGGCAAATACCGGCTGGCAATATAACGGCGGGAGAAACTGGCGCACCCGGATTATTTACGACACCAACGTTTATGGCGCGTATAACCGAGGACGATTGGCGCAGCATTTGGATTTGGTTGATGTATTGCCTTATTGGGAATATCACCACCATGATAATGAACACCCGCGCGAGGAACATATCGCGTTAGACGGCACAATTCTACCCGCCACAGATCCGTTTTGGCGCTACTATTACCCAATCAAAGCGTACGGCTGCCACTGCACGGTATCAGCTCACGATGCCGATGATTTAGCCGAAATGGGGCGAAAAGTAAGCCCATCACCTGAAATTGAGTGGGAAGAAAAACTGGTAGGCGTTCGCTCCGGCAATCCACGAACAGTACGCGTGCCGAAAGGTTATGACGTGGGCTTTGCACCTTATAACTTTGAGCGCCTAACGCAATCTCGCGATGTTGATGTGGACAAGTTGTTATTACAGAAAATGACAACTGCCGAGCCGCATTTGGCGAGCCTGTTAATTGATGATGTATTGAAAAGCCCGAAAGCCATGGTGCTATTAAACGGCGCGATGAAAGAAATGGTCGACACAGTCAGTCAGCAAAAAATCGCACGTGGCAATATGAAGTATGTGGGTGCGATTCCTGAACCGGTATTAACTAAGCTGGACAATTTAGAAAAAGCCCCGCAGAGCGCGGTAATCGCTGTGCGTGATGAAGATGTGCTGCATGCATTACGCGATACCAAACAAGCCAAAGGCATTAGCTTGCCGGTGGAGTTTTGGGAACAGTTACCGGAAAAACTGCGCCACCCGAAAGCGATCTTATTGGACGACCAACAAAAACAACCGACCCTGTTATTCGTTTATGAAACTGAACAAGGGAAAGTGGCGGTTAAAATGGACTATGAAATTAAGCTAAAAGACGCGTTGAGCGGGAAGAAGCTACCGCATAAATTGAACATGGTCAGAACAGCAAGTCGTTTAGAAGATTTAAGCTCGGTAGGACGTTTCGAAGTGTTATATGGGGAGTTGTGATTATTGCGGTGGTTTGCCTGATTCGAACAGGATAATGCGGGCTTATGCCAGGCAACCTTTCCAGTAGGAAACCCCCACCGCAATTTCACTATACGCCCTGGCATTATTTTTATCAAGAGAAAATTATGTTAAAGATTACCATTAATGATAATCAAGCTATTCAGAAATTGACAAGCATTGCAAATCAATTAGAAAAGCCACGTCAGCTGTATGGCTTGCTGGGTGAAACATTGAAAAAAATTCATGATGCCCGATTTAAAGCTGAGATTGATCCAAAAGGTAATCGCTGGCAAGCGTTATCGCCCCGCACAAAAGCGTTAAAAATGAAACGCGGGAAAAGCACAAAGATTTTACGTCAAGATGGTTACCTATCAGACAGAACCGCGTATAATTACGACAATGACCATGTTGAGTTTGGTAGTGATGCAAAATATGCTCGCCTACATCAATTCGGTGGAAACGCCGGACGTGGTCGTAAAGTTAAAATTCCAGCGCGCCCATGGTTGGGTATCAACGAAAGTGACGGTCAAAAACTTCTGAAGAAATCCACCGCACTTTTACAACGACAAATTGACAAAAATTTAAAGTAAAAGCAAAAAATCAAAATAACGCCACAAATTCGCGCCACAGAGCTTTTATTTAAAATTAATGCAATTTATCGACCGAAAAAATTTAAATCGATTTGAAGCGATTTGAACGCCATTTAAAGCGTTTTAGATTTAAAGATAAAGTGCATTTCAATCCCGCGTCAAAAATCCCTCTTTTATTCTTTCAACCACTTTAAAATTCAAGTTCGCATTTTTTCTCTATGCTAGCGGTATTCAAACGAGGATACCTTATGCAATTAATTGAGATTTTCAAAGCGGGCAAACGCACTGATGCAAATGGCTTAGAAGTGGAAATTACCACGGAAGATTTGCAGCAAGCGGTCAATGCCTACAACGTAAACTTTCATGAGTCCCCGGCGGTAATTGGCCACCCTAAATACAACGCACCCGCGTATGGTTGGGTAAAACGCCTTGAATTAGACGGCGATGTATTAAAAGCCGAATTCGACCAGGTAGACCCTGAATTTGCCGAAATGGTAGATAAAGGGAGATTCAAAAAAGTCTCATCATCATTTTATTTAGCAGACAGCCCAAACAACCCTTGCCCCGGCAACCTGTATTTGCGCCATGTTGGATTTTTAGGTGCGATGCCGCCAGCGGTAAAAGGCCTACGCAACCCGGAATTTGCTGAAGACGAGCAAGGCGTGGTTGATTTTTCTGATTGGGCAGAAGCCAGCCTTTGGCGTCGCTTGCGCGATTGGTTTATTGGCACGCACGGCCAGGAAGAGGCTGATAAAGCCATCCCGGACTATCTCGTATCAAGTGTGCAAGAAGAGTACATCCGAAACGAATACAAACGTATCAACCAAGCGGAAGTCGGCTCGCCTATTCCTAGTTTTAACGAACCCACTTTAGAACAACCTTCAGAACCACAAGGAGAACCTGAAATGACCCCTGAAGAAATTGAACAGCTCAAGGCAGAAAACCAACAGTTGAAAGCCGAAAAAGCTGAAGCAGCACTTAACCAAGCCAAAGCCGACAATGCCGACTTTGCCGAGGGTTTAGTAAAAGCGGGCAAATTAGCCCCGGTGGCAAAACAACAGGCCATTGATTTATTAAATCTCGGTTCAACAAGCGCAGCTGGCGGCGTGGTTGAATTCGGTGAAGGTGAAAGCCTACACGGAAAAATCAAGGCGTTTTTAGAAGCGCAGCCCGCTATCGTTGAATTTAACGAAGTGGCTACCAAAGAAAAAGCCACAACCGCAGAAGACGGCACGGTGGAATACGCCGAAGGCACAAGCGCTGAGTCCATTGATATGGATAAGAAAGTCCGCGCTTATATGAAAGAACACAATGTGGGCTACACAACCGCATTTAACGCAATCACTCAATAAGGAGCAAATGCATGACTGATTTATCAAAACAACGCGTAGTTGACCCGGTATTAACGGCGCTCGCACAAGGTTATTACAACGGCAACATGATTTCTGAAGTGTTGTTCCCTATCGCTGAAACTCAAAAAGAAGGTGGCAAAATTCCTACATTCGGTCGCTTAGCGTTCCGTTTGCAAACCACAAAACGTGAGCTTCGTGCTGCATCAAATCGTTTAACGCCGGAAGATATTGGTTCATTGACCGTTGTTTTAGAAGAAAACGACATCGAATATCCAATCGACATCCGCGAAGTGAATGAAACCGAAGGTGTTTATCCATTACGCCAATACGCAACCGGCGTGACACAAGATGTCATCGCACTCGGTCGTGAAAAAGCTTGTGCGGACTTAGCTTTAAATGAAGCGAATTACGAAACCTCAAACAAAGTGACCTTAAGCGGCACGTCTCAATTTACCGACCCTAATTCAGACCCTATTGGTGTGATTAAAACCGGTATTCGTGCAATTCAACGCACCACAGGCCGTAAACCAAACATTTGTGCAATTTCCGGCGATGTATGGGAAGTGTTAAGCGAACACCCGAAAGTATTAGAAAAAATCAAATACGTGGCGACTGCCGTATTAACCCCGGAAGACTTTGCAAAATTAATCAAAGTAGATCGTGTTGTTGTGGGTGAAGCTGTGCATGAACAAGCCGGTGAATTAAAAGATATTTGGTCGAAAGCGATTGTGTTGGCTTATGTTGCGCCGGCATCAAAAGAGCAGAAACAAAATATCTATGAACCATCTTTTGGTTATACCGTGCGCCGCAAAAACGGCTTATATGTAGATACTTACACCGAAGTGGGTGGCAAAGTTGAAATCGTTCGCACGACCGATATCAATAAACCATACATCGTGGGTAAATCTGCGGGTTACTTAATCAAAGGTTGTATTTAACCCCTATTTGAACCGCATTTAAACGCGATTTAAGTGCGGTTAAATTTCAACTTATTTTAAGGGTGAATTATGTCAGATAAACAAAAAACGGCATTTTTGGTCGCAGCTGCGATGGCAATTTTGCACAACGGCAAGCGATATGAGCAAAACGATGTCATTGAGCTTACCGAAGAAGAAGCCGACAAGCTCGCGATTTACATTACGCCGGCTGAAACTAACAGCGAGCAACGCGCACAAGCTGAACAAGCAGCAAGCGATGAATTAACCGCAGCTGAACAGGTTGAAAGCGATGCAGAAGAAGCGGCTGCTGAAACGGCCGCGGAAGAGCCAGGCGAAGAAGCGGGCGAAACCACAAAACCAAACAAAGGTAAAAATAAGTAATGTATATCACGGCACAAGATTTAGAAGATGTAATGAGCGAAAGCACGCTAATCGCCCTATCGAATGATACATCCCGCGCGACTACCGCAAATCAGATGACATTGGATAAGGCTTGCGAATACGCCACGGAAACCGTGGACGGCTATTTGCGCTCGCGTTACGTCTTGCCATTAAATCAAGTGCCGACCTTGGTGCGTAATATTTGTTTACAAATCGCACGTCATTGGTTGTATTCCCGCCGCCCGGACGGTAAAGGATTCCCGGACAACGTCCGCGAAACCCATGCACAAGCCTTGAAAGACCTGGAACGGATTCAGAACGGCAAACTGCATCTTGGCCTAACGGAAATCGGGAGCGCGACCGATGATAACTACCCAACCGCGCTGAAATTCAACACGCGCGCGCCACAGAAGCTCGATTTAACAGGATATTAATATGAGTGCAACGCTGCCGATTTTAGAAAGCATACAGCAACGGATAGCCGATAAAACGGACAAGTTTAGCATTGAGTTATTTCCTGATGATTTGGAGCACTACAATCTCACAGACGAATTCGGTGCTGTTTTGGTGCAATACGCCGGGTCGAAGTTTGAAAGCATCGACAGCGTGGATGTTATCCAGCAACGCCGAGTGGTGATGGTCGCGCTTACTGTGATTGCTCGAAGTCAGCATGACGACCACGGTGCAATCGAAATGTTAGACCAGCTCCGCTTGGCAATAGTTGGGTTTAAACCAACTAACTGCACAGCGTGTAGTTTAGTGAGTGAAGAGTTTGGCGGCGAGTCAGACGGCCTTTGGCAGTATCAGCTTTTAGTGCAGACCGAAACATGGCAAGTAGAGCTTTGCGAACCAAGCAATTTACCTAAATTTACCACCGCACGCTATCGCCGTGCGGATAAACCTAATCCCAAACAACCATAGGAGAAAATTATGGCATTCCATCACGGGACGAAAACAATTCGCGTAGCAGGTGGTTCTGTTGCGGTGGAAACTGTCGACGGTGCAATTATTGGTATCGTTGGTACAGCACCTATCGGCGCGGTGAATGAATTGACTGTGTGTCAAACGACCAAAGATTTTTCAAAATTTGGCGTAATCTTAGGCAAGGGCTTTACGCTTCCTGACGCATTTGATGTTTTATCGCGCTATTCAGCGGGTAAAGTGTATGTGGTCAATGTTTTAGACCCAGCAAAACACAAAACAAGCGTTACCGATGAAGCATTAACGCAAGATGCAAACACCTTGCGCGCTAAAACAGCGCACCCTGGCCTTTTAAATTTAACCTTAAGCACTGATCGCCCTTTGACACTCGGTCAAGACTATGCGGTAGATTTACAAACAGGTGAAATTACATTAAAAGCAAAACATGAAACGTTAAAAGCGACCTATGAATACGCCGACCCAACAAAAGTAACGGAAGACGACATCAAAGGTGGCATTGATTCTGCAACCGGTAAACGCAAAGGGTTTGAGTTGTTGCGCGATGGCTTTAACCTATACGGTGCTGACGCGAAGATTTTAATCTGCCCTGAGTTTGATAAAACAGCAAGTTGTGCGGCAGCATTAACCACGCTCGCCGAGCAGTTGAAAGCGGTGGCTTATGTGCAATTACCAAAAGGCACAAGTCTTTCTGATGCAATCAAAGGCCGTGGCCCATTGGGTACAATCAACGCGTCTGCAAGCACAGAGCGTGCGCGCCACTTCTTCCCTTATGCTATCGGCTCAAGCAATACGTTAGAAAGCCTTGCGGTGCATGCAGCTGGCTTGCGAATGAAAACCGATACCGAAAATGGGTACTGGTTCTCAACATCAAACCGCCCATTACAAGGGGTGATTGGCATGGAAATTCCACTGACTGCGCGTGTTGATGATGAACAATCAGAGACCAACCAGTTAAATGCGGTGGGTATTACAACCATTTTCAATAGCTTCGGTACAGGTTTCAGATTATGGGGTAACCGCTCATCAAATTATCCGACCGTAACGCATATCATCAACTTTGAAACCGCGCTACGCACCGGTGACTTAATTGATGAAAGCATCCGCCGCACAGAGTTGCAATTCATTGACCGTCCAATCGACGATGCATTAATTGACAGCTTGCTTGAAACGGTAGATACCTATTTGCGTGCGCTTCCGAGTATTGTGGGCTACAGTGTAAGTCTTGATTATGACACTGATTTAGTTGATGAATTCAGCAAAGGTCACGTGCCGTTAGTTTATGACTACACCCCTAAACTTCCAGCGGAGTTGATTTCTAACAAGTCCGTCATGACCCGTAAATACTTAGTGAATTTAGTTTCACAACGCTAAGGAGTAAAAACCGATGAGTATTTCTATTAATCAAATCGTCAACGGCAACGTGTATATCAACGGCAATAGTCAAATGGGACGTGCGAACGAAGTAAAAATCCCAGACGTTGAGTTTGAAAAGGTTTCCCATAAAGGCCTGGGGCTACATGGTGAAATTAAACTTCCGGCAGGTACGAACGCTATCGAAGCAGAAATTACCTGGGATAGCTTTTATCCGGAAGTGCGTGCGTTGTTGTTAAACCCTTATAAAAATTCACAGCTAATGATCCGCTCAAACCTCCAGGTGTTTGATTCACGCGGGTTGGCAGCTGAAGAGCCGATGGTGACCATTATGAATGTGTCAGCCAGCAAAATTGGTGGTACGGCGCAGAAAAATAAAGAGAATTCAGAGTTTGGTGATACGGTAGATGTTTATTCAATCAAACAGACCGTGGCCGGCAAAGAGATCTTATTTATTGATGTGCTTGCAAATATCTACCGTGTAAACGGCCAAGATGTGTTGCAAAAATACCGCACTAATATCGGTCAATAAAGGGGTGAAAACCTTTAAATCTATTTAAAATCATTCAACCGGTCAAAGTTGTATTCTCCTTTGTGAAGTTAAACAAATCGACTCACAAAGGAGTTTTTTTATGTCTGAAACCATTCTTAAATTAGAGTTCCCTTTCCCTGACGGGCAAGGAAACACCATCACCGAGTTAAAAATTCGCCGTCCTAAAGTACGTGATATCCGCAAAATGACAGGTAAAACCGAAACCGAAATGGCGGTAAGTTTGCTTGCAATCGTCACAGGCTTAGTGCCTGAAGATATTGACGAGCTTGATATTGCAGACTTCCAAGCAGCATCAAAAATTGTTGAGAAAATGCAAAAGGGAAAGTAACCGCGGAAAGCCTTAATGCTGCCCTGGCAGACTTGGCCTTTTGGTTTGGTTTCCAGCCAAGCGAGCTGGAAGAAATGACGCTTGATGATGTTGAACGTTGGATTATTCAAGCGGAGCGGCAGATTAAATCAAGGTACACAAAAGCCGCTGTTTAAGCGGCTTTTTTGTTTAGTGTTTAAGTAGGGTTTGAAGCGTGGCAAATAAGCCAAAAAGCGAGATGATAATTACTCTACTCGAAAACATTACCAGGAATCCGGCCAATGTCCACGGTAGGGCAAACAAAAAAGCAGATACGCAAACGGAAACCCATGAGAGCGAGTTACTTTCTGAATAAAAAACTAAAAAATGATAAAGGCTGCCGAGATAGCTTAAAACAAGGGCGAGCAATAAAACAGCCTGTGTGTTTTCTACCCATTTTTCTCTTGTCATTTCTTCCTCCTTATTAATTAAACGGGACTATAAAACATGTCAAACAATCTAGCAATAGGATTAGTCATTACAGCCGGCGTGACAGGTGCGGTTAAGGGCATCCGTTCTGTTTGCAATAGTTTTAAAATATTGCAAGACCAAAGCCTTAGCACGTCTAAAAAAATGGGGGCGCTGGCTAAAACAGGAGTGGCTGGGTTTGCTGCGCTAGCTTCATCCGTTACAGCCACTATGGGGACTATTCGCGGTCTAGCCGACCCCGCGATTAAATTTGAAAGCGCAATGGCGGATGTTAAAAAGGTCGTAAATTTTGACACGCCAGCTCAATTTAAAGAGATGGGCGACGATATTCTTAAACTAACCCGCACAATCCCTATGGCTGGGGAAGAAATTGCCGCTATCGTTGCGGCTGGCGGTCAATCCGGCGTGGCGCGGGAAAATCTACTCGGATACGCTAAGGACGCGGCCACAATGGGGGTGGCGTTTGGCAGCCGGTGATGCGGGCGAAGCCATGGCAACCATGGCTAACGTGCTAGGCAAGCCAATTACAGAGATGGCACAATTTGGGGATGTGATTAACCACCTATCCGATAATGCCAACTCGAAAGCGAAAGATATTGTAAATGTCATTACGCGAGCCGGCTCTGATACACGAATGCTTGGGCTTTCTGAAAAACAATCCGCTGCGCTAGGTTCTACCTTCCTTTCAATGGGGAAAGCGCCTGAGCTTGCCGCGCAATCAGTAAAAGGTATGTCGGCAGCGTTTTTACAACTTAAAGCCGGCGAGCATGCAAAAGAGTTAAAACAACTAGGGTTTACGACAAAAAGCTTCGCTGCCGCGATGAATAAAGATGCGCAAGGGGCAATTTCTTCTTTCATAGAAAAAGTGAAAAAGATGCCTGATGATAAACAATATCCGCTTCTTGCTAAGATTTTTGGTAAACAATATGCCGACGATGTATTGATGCTTGCGCAAAATACCGGGGAATATAACCGCCAGTTAGGGTTGTTACAAGAAACCGATGAGCATGGGAAGTTAAAATATATCGGCTCAATGCAGCGCGAGTTTGAGAACCGGAGTAATACAGCAGAAAACAAACTTACCAAGCTAAAAAACAGCATTTCAGAATTAGCTACCAAAATTGGTGCAGCGTTTTTGCCGGTGATTTCTTCATTTGTTGAAAATATCACGCCGGTTATTTATAGCATCACAAAATGGGTGGAAACCAACCCTCAAATTATGGAATGGGTCTTGACGATTGGTGGCGGTGTTGCGGCGGTTGTGGGCGGTTTATTAACGCTTCACTCTGCCTTTTCTTTTGTGGCGGCTGGATTATTGCCATTTATTAAAGCGGGGAAATTCCTGGGTGTATTTCTAGGGAAATTTTTATTTTCAGCAATCAGCAAACTGTCACTTGGTCTTGGTTATTTAATTGGATACGTAATAAAAGGCGCGATGATGTTTGGAAAAGCGATCATGATTATGAGCCGCGCCTTGCTTACCAACCCAATCGGGTTAATCATTACGGGGATTGCGGTTGCGGCGTATTTGATTTATGAAAATTGGGCGAAAGTTGGGCCATGGTTCGCTGAATTGTGGGGCAATGTTTCCGGGGTATTTTCTAACGCCTGGAACGGTATCACAAATTTCTGCTCAACTGCCTGGACAAATATCAGCAATTTCTTCACATCCGGCATCGGAAACATCACATCGACCATTCTAAGCTGGTCGCCTTTAGCTTTATTCCAGCAAGTCTTTTCTTCTGTTCTTTCCTGGTTCGGAATTGATGTGCCGGCTAAGTTTATGGATTTTGGCCGAAATATGATAGACGGATTAGTGAACGGTATTAAAAACGCCTGGGAAGAAGCGAAAAAGATTGTTTCCGATTTAGGCGACGGCATTAAAGGGTGGTTTGCTGAGAAGCTGAGTATTCATTCGCCAAGCCGAGTGTTTAAAGGCTATGGTGTGAATGTTGTGGAGGGGCTGGCGATTGGGATGGATAAATCAACATCCATCGCAGAAGCGGCGTCAGATAACCTTGCGGGTGCTGTGGGGTTAAATGGTGTGACCCATAACACAGGCGTTCTTGCCAATTATCAGCCACTCAATCGTGCGGACGTCATGCCACAAGCCGCTGGGGCTGCCAATAGTGTGGTGGTGAATTTTAACCCGACAATCAATGTCAATGGCGGTTCAAATGGTGACGGAAACGGCGTTTTAAACCAGGTTCAACAAGGCTTAAAGATGAGTTTAAACGAGTTTGAAATAATGTTGAAGCGTGTGTTAGACCAACAACAACGGAGAGCATATTAATGTATTTTATGTTAGGAAGTGTGGCGTTTGAGCCTGTTGATTTAACTGACTTCAACGAAACCCATGCAGCAGATTTCGCAGAGCATGCGGTCTTAAAAGGAAAACCCCGCTTGCAAGCTATGGGCGAGAAGCTCACAGAGCTTAATTTTGCTATTCGCTTACATCATACGCTTGGCGGTGTTGAGCGCCGCTACCAGGAATTGTTAGGGGCGAAATCAAAACAAGCCGCGCTGCCATTAATTATTGGTCGTGGGAAGTATAAGGGTAATTTTGTGATCACCGATATTTCATCTGTCACCTTGTTTACAGATAAGTTCGGGAACGCGCTATGTCGCGAGATGAATATTAACTTGCGGGAATTCGTAGGCGATATTGAAGAGAACCCTTTAGGCGCTGCATTAAATATTGGTGGCAACTCCTTGCTCGGATCTATTTTGCCAGCTGGTGCGGTAAAAGCGTTATCCCAGGTTAAAGAAACCGTGCAAAAAGGTGCGGAGTTATTTAACCAAGGCCGACAAATTATTGACAGCGTTAGAGATACCGTGGCAGTTGTTCGACAGCTATCTGATGACCCAGCGGCTGCGTTGGCATATTTACCAGGTATTTTAAAAAATCTTGATGGGGCGATTGGTCATTTTGGCGAGCTTACCGGGATGAGAGATTTGCTGGAAGGTGTGCATAAAGTGCTACCAGCGGCGAGCGATTTAGCCAGGGAAGGTGCGGTGATTTATGAAGATTTAATGTCTATGAAAGATAGTCTAACGCGAGGAAAACAATCCGGTGGAGCAGATTGGAATAACTGGTTTAAGCCAGCAGATAGCGCGATGGACGACATTAATGAGCGGATTGATAATGCAGCAGCACCTGTGGCAGAAATGACAGCCTGGGTCGTTTTACGCAAAGATGAGGACGTAATTGATGACACAACAAACCGTACTTAAACATACCGTAAAACAAGGCGAGCGTTGGGACAACCTTGCCTATTACTATTATGGCAACGCATTGGACTTTGAACGCATTATTAATGCCAACCCGCACATAGGATTGTGCGAAGTGCTGCCAACAGGGGCAACGGTTTATATTCCAGTGCTAAATATTAAGCCTACAAATAATGAATCAATGCCGCCGTGGTTAAGAGGTAATAATGAATAGTAACGTGCCAACCCCTGACTTTTCCATTTTATACGAAAAGACCAATATTACCGCTGACATTGAACCCCACTTAATTGAGCTAGCGTACACCGATAATCTTGAGGGCGAGTCAGACGAGCTGACGCTAACGTTTGAGGATATTAGCGGAAAATGGGTGCGGCAGTGGTATCCAACGCAAGGGGATAAATTAAAGGCGGCTATTGGTTACAAAGGGGCGCTGCTGGCCGATATTGGGGTGTTTGAAATTGACGAGGTGGAATATAACTACCGACCTTCATATATTCAAATCAAGGCGTTGAGTACAGGTATTGGAAAGGCAAATCGCACGTTAAAGCCTAAAGCCTATGAAAACACAACACTCAAGCAAATAGTGGGCATTATTGCAGAAAAATTAAAGTTAAAAGTAGTCGGGACAATTAAGCCTATTCCGGTTAAGCGCGTGACGCAATATCAAGAGCGTGATGTTGAGTTTTTGGCAAGATTGGCAAGAGAATATCATCACAGCTTTAAGATAGTGGGTGATCAGCTTGTGTTCACGGATAAAGACGAGCTAGGCAAAGAAGAAGCCGTGGCGGCGCTTGAAGAGCGAGATACGATATCGATTACCTTGCGAGATAGAATCAAGGATACGGCCAAGGAAGTTGATGTGAGTGGGTATGATGCTACAGGGAAAAAGGTCATCAAGAAGCGTAAAAAAGCAAAGCCGTTGCGCGAAAAGATGAAACAAGCCCAGGCGGCAAGCGGGGATACATTGAAGATTGTTACCCGTGGGGAAACCCAGGAGCAAATTGATGCACGAGCTGATGCGGCGTTGGCAGAGCAAAATGACGACCAAACGGCGGGAAATATCATGCTGGTCGGCAATCCTAAGCTCGTGGCTGGCAGCACAATATTACTGCGCAACCTTGGCATTTTTAGTGGGAAATATTTAATAAAATCATCCCGGCATAGTATTGTCCGGGGTGGCGGCTATACCACAAGTATTGATGTGCGCATGCTAGAGTTTATCCCGGATGATTTGCTTAGCACAGGCGCACTAACGGAAAATAAAGCGGGGGAATAAATGAAAACGCATGACTTTGGTGCAACTTATCAAGAAGGCATTGTCTCAGCGGTTGATGCCGCGAACCATAAAGTGCGGTGCAAAATCCCCGCACTTGAAGATTTAGAAACAGCCTGGTTGTCTTATTTAACGCCTAATGCTGGCGGAAATCAGTTTTATTGTCTGCCTGATGAGGGCGAATTGGTGGCATTGTTACTTGATGCGCGCGGGGAAGGTGGCTGCGTATTGGGTGCAATTTACAACGAGAAAGACACCACACCGGCGAATGATAACAATATGTGGGTTAAAAAGTTCACAAACGGGACAGTGATTTCGCACAATCGTAAAAGTGGCGAGATTAATATCAACACAAGCGGTAGCGTTACCGTAACCGCTGGGGGCGGTGTAAAAATCAATGCTGATACATCAATTAGCGGAAAACTAGCCGTGTCAGGAAAAATTACGTCCAGCACAGAAGTATCTGCTCCAAAAGTTAAACAAGGCTCTATTGAGCTTGGTACTCACAAACACCCAGGCGACTCCGGCGGTAAAACAGGCCTTCCGGAATAGCCCACTTCTTTAAATCGCTTTAAAAGCACTCTTTAGCATAGCCTTGTATCATCAAGGCTATGAACACACAAAGCACTCTTATCACAACACACTGGCAGCTTGCACCCAACATTGAAAATCAAGTTGTGCAAGGTATTGATGACATCCATCAATGTATAGGCCACATCCTTTCAACGATGAAAGGGACGGATGTGTTGCGACCTGAATTTGGCAGTGATCACTTTCAATATATAGACCAACCGGAAGATATCGCAATTCCAAACATCGTGCGCGAGGTTACGTTAGCTCTTCAGCGTTGGGAGAAAAGAATTAAAGTTGACTCGGTCAATGTAGAAGGGACTGCTCCGCACTTTGAGTTTTTGATTTTTTGGTCGCTTACCGAAGACGTGCATCGTGAAATTTACGCCACAAGGATTACCGGATGAATAGAAATGAAGTGAAAGTCGTAGACGACAATGTTGAGAGCATTTTGAGCGAAGCGATTTCTCAGTATGAAAAACGCACCGGGAAAATCTTACAACCAGCGCACATTGAGCGTTTGCTTATTAATGTTTATGCCATGCGTGAAAGCCTGGCAAGACAAGGCATTAATGAAGCGTTTCGTCAGACATTCCCGCAATTTGCAACAGGTCTCGCGTTGGATTTATGTGGTGAGACGTTTGGTTGTTACAGATTACTTGAGCGCCCAGCGCGCACTATTTTGCGTTTTAGCATTAACGGTGAACATCCGTCCGTGGTTATTCCAAAAGGCACACGTGTTTCGGTCACTGATGACATTGAATTTGTCACACTAAATGATGACGTAATTACCCCGCTTATTTCTTATGTTGAAATTGAGGCAGCTTGTAACAAGCCTGGCACGGTTGGTAACGGTTGGGAGCGTGGACGAATAAAAACACTTAAAAGTGAAATCAACTTCGCTGGCGAAATAGCTGTCACTAACATTGATGTGCCAAGTGGTGGTTTATTGCGCGAAGAAGATGATCCATACCGAGCACGAATTCTTGCCGCGCCGGAAGCATTTACCAGTTGCGGTTCAATCGCTGCGTACGATTATCACACCCGCGCCGTCTCACAAGATATTGCTGATGTCAATGTATCGACTCCACGTGGTGGGCTTGTCCGAATCACAGTTTTAACCAAAACAGGATTGCCTGACAGTCGTCTCTTAAATGATGTGAAACAATATGTTGGCCCTGAACGCCGCCGTCCATTGTGCGATACGGTGGAGGTTATTGCGCCAACAAAACGTGACTATCAAATCACCGCCACATTAACATTGCTCGAAGGCTATCGTGAAGACGTGGTTAAGGCTAAGGCGCGTGATGCGTTACAGCTCTACCTATCGGACAAAACGAAAAAACTAGGAGTTGATGTTGTGCCGTCCGCAATTATTAGCGCACTGCGAGTTGAAGGCGTGTATGACGTTAATTTAACAGCACCGGCAAAAATTGTAGTGGGTGAAACAGAATGGGCAAATTGCACTGCAATCAATATCAATGCAGCTCCGGAGCGCTCTAATGGCTAATTTAACGTATGCTGATGTCATTGAACGAGAGGCTAAATATAAAACATTGGCTGACCTAAGCCTTGGCATGAATAAGCTCGATAACAGCAAGGTGATGACAACGTTGGTCGAGTTAATTGATGATAGTTTTATCTCTTTGCTTGCAGAAAAATGGAGCGTGACGGGTTATGACGGGGCGTTTATTGCGGCCAGCGATAACTCTAAACGGAGCTTAATTCGAGTCGCCATTGAGCTTCATCGGTATAAAGGAACGCCGTGGTCAATTCGTGAAGTCTGCCGCCGGTTAGGGTTTGGCGAGATTGAGATTGACGAGGGGTTAAAAGCGCGGACTTATAATCACAAATTTGTTCAAACCATACCGTTAAGTGATAAATGGGCTTATTACGCCATCAGACTTAACCAGCCAATCTCAAACGAGCAAGCGGCGCACTTGCGTAAAGTGTTGCGTAACTTTACCCCAGCACGATGCACGTTAGCCGTACTGGATTACAAGTCAGTGGCATTCTTATACAACAATAAAGTGCGATACAACGGCACTTACAACCACGGTTCAAACTAGATTTAAAGCTAATTTAAAGGACAGTTATGGCAAATTTAAAAGAACAAGACAAATGGGAAGATGGAGTCTATCAAATTGAAGAAAACGACCCTGTGCTTGGCGGTGAGAATGGCATTACAAATAAGCCCATTAAACAGTTGGCCAACCGCACATCCTGGCTTAAAAAGGCTTTAGAGTTGCTTGGAAAAAAATCAGCGCCGAAAGACTTGACCGCAGATAGCCAAAGCGCAACTCAGGCTGACGGACATACACATGCGCTTCCAAGCGCTTCAACCACGACAAAAGGTGTGACCAAGCTAAATTCAGCGACTGATAGTTCATCGGAAACTGAAGCGGCCACACCAAAAGCTGTGAAATCTGTCAGTGATAGATTAACAGGTTTTGTGCCCTACTCGTCGAATCTAAAAAACTACGCCACTGTTGTACCTAGTGATGCTGGGTACGGTGGTTATGAGATGTCAGGCGGGAAAAATGGGCATGCTTTCCGTATGGAGTGCGAAGCTGACCATTTTAAATTTTGGTCGAGAATTGATAACACCACATACGCTATCCACGCCCCCGCTAAACGCAATGGCACAATGGCTTTGGTGGAAGACGTTAATAAAAAAGTGTCCAAAAACGGCGATATTATTAATGGGATGCTGTTTATCGATGGGGTTAAATCCGGTGGTTTTGCGAGTGGCTTAGCGATTAGAAATAAAGCTGGTGGCCAAAATACAAGCGGCTTTGTGGATTTTTACCAGTCCGACACCGTGCCGCGCTCTTCAATTTGGTTTAGAGATGCCGGACAAAACAGCACGCAGATCGAATTTTTAAACACGCCAGAAGGCTCTGATTGGAATAGTGATAGCCGACAAACGGCGTTAACAATTAAGTCCACCGGCGCGCTATGGAGTAAACAATACGGCTGGTTGCATGACTACTTTGCCAAACAAGCAGACATTAGCAATGTGTGGAACGAGTTAAACAACACCTACCGAAAAAATAGATATCGGCATCAGAATTATCCACATCATTATAACGGCGCAGAAGTGTTTGATGTACCAGTGGCAGATAATGGTGTAATGCGAGTCATTGTTATGCATGTACACATTAATGGCTACGCTAAAGTGAGTCTACCTGAAGCATTTAATGGGACCTGCTTGGTGCAAGCTACCGATGTGGGGGGCGGTCAAAAGCGCGTTGGTGCAAATATCCAAAATGGGAACGTTGTTGAAATCCACAATAGTGGAGAAACAGGCTTTCAAATTTTAGCTATAGGTTGGTATGGATGGTAAAAAATATGATGTTATTTAATATAGAAACAAGCACGTTCGCGCCTGATTATCTCGTAACAGATAATCAAAATTGGATTGAGGTGAGCGATGAAGAAATTGATGGGATTTCTGCCAGTATAACCGGCGGTGGTGCGGTTTGGTTAGAAAACGGGAAAGTTAAATATTCCGGTAAAGCGCCAAGCGAGTTTCATGAATTTGATAATGTGACAAAACAGTTTGTTTTATCAAAGACAAAACAAGCCGAGTTTACCAAGGAAACACAATCTCGACTAATCAATAACATTGATGTTCATGCTGCCTCAATTTATAGCACATGGACGCGTTTTGAATCTGAGTATCGCGAGCGCCAAACTGCGGCAGAGGCATATAAGGCAGCTGGCTATCAAGGCGAATGCAGTCGATATATCACGGACTTTGCTAAACGCGCCGGGTTAAATAACCAAGCCGCAACAGATTTGATTTTAGTGCAAGCCGCCGGGCTTGAGAAATTACAGGTCGAGCTTGCAAACCAACGCATGCGCAAATACGAGCTTAAAGTGCCTGGATTGACAATTGAAAAAATGCAGTCAATCCATGACGATATTATTAAGCAAATGGACGCATTAATGGAGGCTTATAACAATGGCTAACCGTATCTATCTCGCTTTTTATAAGCATAAACGCAGCTTCTTAAAAGAGCCTTTCAAAGCCTTGGCCGATGCAGTGACCCGCTTTTTTACAAAGGGTAAATACTCACACTGTGAGATAGCGATTGAGCGCATGGAATTTGTTCAAGGCGACCACTATGAACATGTTACGGTTTTTGATTGCTATTCAGCATCTGTGCGCGACGGTGGCGTTCGCTGTAAGCAGATTGATTTATCTGACACGGATAAGTGGGATTTAGTCTTGCTAGATAACGTAGCAGAAGCGCAGATTAAATCTTATTTCAACCGCACAACTGGCGCTAAATATGACTGGTGGGGTGCGTTAGGCATTGTGCTTGGAATCAAGCAAAAACGAAGTAAATATTTTTGTTCAGAATGGTGCTTTAACGCAATTTATAACAGCGAAGAAGGTTGGCGTTTTAGCCCAAACCAACTTGCAGCGATGGTGCGTAAAAATGGATAAAACAACGATTAACCTTTACCGTGGTGATGACGAGGAATGTATTGTTCGCCTGTTTGAAAAACAGCCGGATAAAACATTAAAACCGCTCGATTTGAGTGATATGGCACGCTTTGATTTATGGGCGAAAGTCCGAAACAACGCCGTGCTAACGCTATCATCCACAACAGGTGAAATCGAAGTTATAGATGCCCCGGGAGGCGTTTTAAAAATTACGTTTAATCACAGTTTAACAAAAGACGCGACGTGGTCTCAGGCGGACTATGATTTACAGGCGGTATCTAATAAAGGGAGAGTTAAAACGCCAATTAAAGGCGGGAGAATTAACATTCAATTTGATGTTACACCTGATATGACAGAGGGACGTAATGGATGACATTGTTGCAGTGGTTGACCCACCCCAAGAAATAGTGGCGGTAGTCGAAAAGGGAGAGGTTATCAAACTTGAAAGCGACCAAGCAGATAAATTACCAACTCTTGATGAGTTAAAAGCATTTTTTAATATAGGAGCAATTTAGCAATGGCAAGACCAGACTTCGCACAGATTTTAACAGAGTTTGCAGAATTCTTGGGGGGTAAGGATAAGGAAATCAGACAGCTTATCGGCGACCCGCAAACCCTAACAACAACGCAGAAGGCAACGTTAGTTGGGGCGTTGAATGAGATTAAGCAAACTATCAACACGCTATCAAGCCGCGCAGCTGGGATTAATGATAGCGCAACCGATGACGCTTCAACGTTGTCCGCAAAAAAAATCATCGAGCTTTTAAACAAAACTAAGGCTGAGGTTAAAAATGAGTTGCTTGGTGGCGAAGTAGACGCCAGCATCGATACTCTTAAAGAGCTTGGCGACATGCTAAATGGTATAAAAACCGGCGAGGATGGGCTTAATAGACTTGTTCAGAAGGTCACTCAAACTAACCAGTCGTTAGCCTTACTTGTTCAGAAATTCACCGTGCTCGATGGCATTAATCTCAAGGACGCATATAACAGAGGGTATAACCGATAATGACAATAGAGGCAGGTTTGAATGAATTTGCCGAATATCTAGGTAGCGAGATTCGGCGAGTTGAGAACAAAATCCCAACGGTCGGCGGGCAATCCAATAGCCCAGCTAGCGCTCAGATTATTACCGGCGAAGGACGGCCGGATGAGCCCGAAACCACTGGGGGTAAAATCGCTGGGAACGAGCCAAACGGCACTTTTTATAATTCAACGAACGGTAGCGGTGTCGGTGCGTATTTGTGGCAGAAACAGAATAACAAATGGGTTGTTATTTCGGGGGATACGGGGTCAAGAGATATGAGCAGATCTTCTGTAAATGTTAAAGAGGGTCGTATATCACTAAGACGAGTAAATAATACCGTGGAGTGTTCTTTTAGCAAAGGCCGATGGGACACCATTTCTTTTTTAGGGAGTAGTAGCTCTAACTTTAGAAGAAAAAACCACGCCAAGCGGATGGATATTTTACCCAATTCAAAAATACCACTTGGATTCCGCACTTCCGTCCCTATTATGCTTCCTTTTTATAGCGATGACGGTGAAGCCATTGCAACGGTATATATTGGTAGCAGAGCTGATAGCAATTATATTGAGTTACGGTTTAAGGATAGCGTACCAACGGCAGACCTCAACTATATGAGAATGCCAGTTGTCAGTTGGATAACTGACGAACCATTTCCGGAAACTCTACCTTAATTTCAACCAAGGAATAATTATGACAAACAAAAAACAAACGGGACGTATTATGTTTAAACAGGCTCCACTTCCATTCGTTGGCCAAAAGCGAATGTTTTTAAAACACTTCGAGGAAGTGTTAAACGCTAATATTAAAAACGATGGCGAGGGATGGACTATCATTGATACATTTGGCGGAAGTGGTTTATTAAGCCACGTTGCTAAACAACTCAAGCCTAAAGCACGCGTAATTTATAACGACTTTGATGGGTATGCTGAGCGATTGTCTCATATTGACGACATTAACGCGCTTCGTGCGCAGCTTTACGCGGTAGTTGGTAACGCTACGCAAAAAAACAAAAGATTAACGAAGGATTGCAAAGCAGAATGCATCAAAATCATTCAGAATTTCAAAGGCTATATTGACCTAAATTGTCTAGCGAGCTGGCTTCTATTTAGCGGCCAACAAGTGGCAACATTGGATGACCTATTTCAGAACGATTTTTGGCATTGTGTTAGACAGTCAGATTATCCGAAAGCAGATGGATATTTAGACGGACTTGAGATTACGCGCGAGTCATTCCACACGCTTTTACCAAAATTTAGCGGCGACCCTAAAGCCTTATTCGTTCTAGACCCGCCATATTTATGCACCCGCCAGGAAAGCTATAAACAGGCGACGTACTTTGATTTAATCGACTTCCTCCGATTAATCAACATTACTCGACCGCCTTACATTTTCTTCAGCTCAACAAAGAGCGAATTTGTTCGCTTTATTGAGTATATGGTAGAAGATAAGGTTGATAATTGGGAAGCTTTTTACAACTCCGAGCGCATTGTTGTCAAGGCTTCAGCAAGTTATTCCGGGAAGTATGAAGACAACATGGTTTATAAGTTCTAAGACTTAAAATTTAAACGCCCTTTAATGATGATTTAAATGGCGTTTTTATTTCTCAAAATTCTTGGATTTTAACCGCTAAAAATGAGAAACTTGCTATATTCTAAAATTCTCACTTTTAGCGGTTACGTTTCTCAAAATTCGCGAACGGCAACAATCACCCTATTTAAAATATCGCTATACAAATTTAAATGGTTACG
>OBXA01000402.1_pt1 | contig 35224 bp, 20 predicted proteins | sample 1538121 | NCBI WGS metagenome assembly OBXA01 (sample SAMEA2580133, study PRJEB22360) | human gut metagenome | biome: human gut; feature: human-associated habitat; material: faeces | place: Denmark | collected 2008/2010 | reverse complement strand
AGAACGCCCGCAGGGAAGGTCGCGCGCCGAGGGCTTCCTATCTTTCGTGGAAAAAACGCCTCGCGAAGAATATGGATTCTGCGAGGCGTTTTTTATTGACCGTCAAACCCGCTCGAGCCTTCTCACGCCCGGTCCGGAAATGTCGCTCAGGCCCGACGATCCCCGGGGCTTCACCGTGATCTGCACCCCCACGCGTTCGCGAACAGCCGGAACGTGGCTGATCAAGCCGATGAGCTTGCCCGAAGTCTGCTGCAGCATCTCGAGCGCATTCAGCGCCTTCGAAAGCGATACCGGGTCAAGCGACCCGAAGCCTTCATCGAGAAAGAGCGTATCGACCCTCATCCGGTTCGTGCTGATGCGCGACAGCGACAGTGCAAGCGCGAGCGACACCATGAAGGTGTCGCCGCCCGAAAGATTGAAGGACGTCCGCTCGATTCCGGCGAGTTCCAGATCCCGCACCGCAAGATCGAGTCCGTTCTCACCCCGTGCGATGAGTTCGTAGCGGCTCTGCATCTGCCTCAGAATCAAATTCGCTTCATGAAGAAGGAGTTCAAAGGTAAGCTTCTGAGCCGCCTGCCGGAAGCGCGCGCCGTCCTTGCTGCCGATAAGGGCATTAAGCCGCGTCCAGAGAAGCACCGTTTGTTCAGCCTTCTCGAGCGCTTCTCCTGCCTCCCGGGCCTTTGCTCTCGCGTCATCGTCCGCATGAAGCCGCGCTTCAAGGCTACCCTTAAGTTCGAGCGCCGCCTTCATCCTTTCGTCCTGAGCGGCTTCTTCAGCTGAAAGCGCCTCAAGGGGACTCTCCCGCCGGGACGCCTCGAGGAGCTTCTCCTCTGCCTCGCGGGCGTTCTGAGATTCCTTTTGTGCGCCTGCCCAGCGAAGGTCGTGCGCGCGGATTTTCGCTTCAAGCACCTCAACTTCTTCGCGCGGGAGAAATGCGTTCTTCGCCTCCATTTCGTCCTCAAAGCCCGCCCTGATGAGCGCCTCCTGAAGCGAAGCAGCAGCTGCCGCCGCAGCATCCTCATATTCCTTACGGGCCTTTTCCTCAGCTTCACGCTTCAGCATCGAAGCCTGCAGGGATTGGGCGGCTTCCTGATGATGCGTCGAGGTCTTTCGCGTCATCCGGACAGATTCCGAGAGCTTCGCCTGAAGCGCCTCTCTTTCCGCCTTCGGATTGCGGTCGCCGAAGCGCTCCTTTCTTTCCGCGCTCCGTTGATTGAAGAGTGCCAGCGCTTCGTCGGACGCCGTCCGGGCCTCCTTCTGGTCGCGCTTAAGCTCTGCCGTCTTTTTCTCCGCCTCGATTCTCCGGGCAGAGGCCGATGCGGCCTCAACCCGGGCGCGCTGCAGCGCCTCAAGCGTTGCACGGACAGTCTGAGCGCGTTCGAGGAGCGCTTCAGCGTCCGCGAAGGCATCCGTCATCCGCCAGCCCTGAGGCATGTAGACCGCCATGCGCGCCTGAAGCGCATCGACCCTGCCGGCGACCTCTTTTTCTTTTTCACCGAGATGCTCATTCCTTGCACGGACCTCGGCAGACTTCTGCGCAAAGGCTTCCTCGGCCCGCATTGCGGCGCGGTTCGCCTTCTGAGCCTCCGCCTCTTTTTCCTTTTCCCGCTTCTGAAGATCTTCGAGCGCCCTCTGCACGGCTCCCGCCTCAAGGGACCACTTTTCGACACCATTGAGACGATCTTCAATTTCTTCTGCGGTTTCGTTTTCGAGGCTTCCCCAGTCGCGAAGAAGCTTTCCCCGGCGGGCTTCGAGAACTTTCAGTGCTTCAGGCGGCATTCCGGACGCAAATCCCAGAAGCGCATCGGTTTCAAGGAGCCAGTCCTTTGCCCAGAGCTTGCCCGTGAGTTCCCTCGTTTCAGCGATTTTCTGCGAGAGCGCATTTTCGGAAAATGCAATCCTTGCCTCTCTTTGCGCCTGAGCGACCTCGCCCCGGAGGACTTCCAGGGCTTTCTCCTCGCGATCCGCATCCTCGCGCTTCCTGTCGCGAGCGAGAGAAAGCTTCCTCAGTTCCTTCTCCAGCGCCGCAAGGCTTTCCTGATCCTGTTTGAGCTCCAGAGAAAGCTTCTGCGCTTCTTTGGCCTGTTCGACCAAAAGCGGGGCCTCCGTGAGAAGCGGTTCATCGGACGCACGCGCCTTCATTTCCTCAAGAAGCCTTGCCTCTTCCTGCTTCGCCTTTCCTTCAGATTCCTTAAGCGTCCCGGCTTCCCTTTCGGCCAGAAGGAGCCTCCTCTCGGCACCCTTCAGGCGCTTTTGAGCTTCATCACTTCGCAGCTGAAGGACTTCGATCGATTTGTCCATCGCTTCGATCTCTTCGAGTTCGGGCTGAGCCTTCTGAAGCCTGTCGCCGGCATTCTTTTCAGCTTCCTCCGCTTCCCTCAGGGCTTCGGCGAGGACCTCAGTCCGACCTTTGGCTTTCAGAGCTTCGGAAGCAAACGCGGCGGCTTTCTTCCCGTGAAGCGAGGCCTCCTGAAGCGCCTTCTCCCGGACGCCGATCAGCTGCGCAGGTTCCGATGCGCGTCTTGCGTCGGCCGCGCGCACTCTCTCACCCCGAAGCCTTTCGCGCTCAGCCCCGAGGCTTTCGAGCTCCTTCTCCGCACGCGCCTTCCGCGCACGCGCTTCAAGAAGGGATTTCGACCAGGCAATGTCGAGCTTCAGTTCCTGAAGGGCTTTGGAGCAGGACGCCACCTCCGCTTTTGCATTCTGAAGATCCGCTTCGGCCGAACGGCGATTCTCTTCGGACAAAACCTCAACGCTTCTCGAGCGCTCCTCAAGGAGAGCCTTCTTTTCCTTTTCTTCGGTCATGCGCTCGAAGACCCGCTCGCCGATCAGGGTATAGATTTCGGTCCCGGTGATTTTTTCGAGGATTTCCGCACGATCGCGGTTGTTTGCGCGCAGCAGCTCCGCAAAAGCACCCTGAGCGAGCATCGCGCTTCTTGTAAAGGCCTTCAGATTCATGCCGAGAATGCGCTCGAGCGCCAGTTTCCACTCGCTCTTCTGCTCAGCAATGATTTCGCCGTCAACCGCATCCGGGGACGCGAGGCGGACGAGCTCCACCTCGTCGCCCGAGATTTTGCCGGTGCGCTTCACGCGCCGCGACCAGCGCGACCGATAGACGGCGCCGAAGGACTCAAAGGTCACCTGAGCGCTCGTCTGATCGGTGTTCTTCGTGAGCACCATGCAGGCGTCGTCCTTTTTGGCCGTCTGGGCGCGCTCCTCCATGCGGGGCGTCGTGCCGTAAAGCGCGAGCGTCACCGCATCAAGGATGGAGGTCTTGCCGCTTCCCGTGGGCCCGCAGATCGCAAAAATGCCGCTCTCGCGGAATGCCGGCGCACGAAAGTCGATTTCATGCACGCCGCCCAACGAATTCACATTCTCGATTCTCAGTTTCAGGAGTCTCATTCCCCGTCCTCCTCTGCGCTTTTTTCTCCCTGCGCGAGCTTCTCGCGCACCTTCGCCTTCTTTTCCCGCTCAAGGATCTCGGCGCGCTCGAGCGCCTCGAGAAAGAGCGGCGTAAGGGCGTCCCGGTCCTCGTCCGACACGGCGTTGGCATCGAGCACCGATCGGAAGACCCCGTCGGGCGAAATGTCGTCGAGGCTCTTCACTGGGCCCGCATCCCCCGTTCCGTCAAGAAGGAGCTTCGGCCTCACGGCGGAAAGATTGACCCCGGCTTCGCCCGCTGAGCGGCCGAGTTCGGAAACGAGGAGCCCCGCGTCCATGGGCTCCCCCTCGTAAATCGCTTCAATGATGGCGCCGGGCGATTCGCTCCCCGCGCTCTCAATCCTTGCCATGAGCTCTCCCAGGTTCCCCCGGATGCGCATCACCCGGCGCGGCTGCGGCACTTCGATTTCGGTTTCCGTGAGGATCTTCCCCTCAAACTCGAGCTCAATGACGACATGACGGTCGCCGGCGCCGCCGATGTCGAGCGCGAGGGGCGACCCCGAATAACGAACCGGGATCTCAGCCGCAACCTTCTGCGCGCGGTGAATGTGTCCGAGCGCGACGTAGTCCCAGGCGTTTCCGAAAACGGCGGCGGAAACGTTTCTGAGGCTCCCCACGTAGACGCCCCCGTCCGAACCTTCCTCGGGTCCCGCAACCTTCGCCCCGGTCACGAAGAGATGCCCCGCAGCGATCATCGGGACTTCAGCGCCTGAAAGCGCGGTCTTCAGCGCTTCGAGCGCCTTTCTGTAGTGCTCGCCAATGCCGCGCCCCCAGGCGGCCGCCCGGGCGGCATCGGTGTCGTTCTCGCCCGAAAGCCGCACGTCGCCTTCGCGGAGATAAGGCACGGCCGCGATCCCCAGAAGCGGCGCTCCATCCTTGTCCCGGATGACGCAGACCTCTTTTTCAGCGGTGCTTCCCGCCACAAAGGTCCTCACGACCGAAAGGAGTTCCCGGGGAGCGCGCAGAAATCGCTGCGAATCATGGTTCCCGGCCGTAATGACGATTTGCCGGAGGTTCGTCTTCGCTGCTTCCGTAAGAAAGCTGTAGTAAAGGCGCTGCGCATCCGCGGACGGCATCGTCGTGTCGAAGATGTCGCCGGCAACGAGAAGCACGTCGATTGATCGCACTTCGATAATGCCGATGAGCCAGTTGAGAAAGGCCCGGTAGTCGGACGTTCTATCAACGTCGGCTAGCGTTTTGCCGAGATGCCAGTCTGATGTGTGAAGGACGCGGATGGATTGCTGAGGCATGCGTGCTTTCGTTCCTGAAGAAAATTTGAAATTCGTTCAGGAGAAAGTCTAGCCGCCTTATGCGGCAGCGAGCGACGCAGCAAATACGATTCCGAATACGGATCAACCGGCCTGAATGGCAGGGGCGGCACCCGCCTGCGCGCTTTCAGCGAGGGCATTGCGCGCAGCATTCGCGCCGGCGATTCGCCCGAAGACAATGGCGCCCGAGAGCCCCAGGTTGTCGAAGCGCTCGCGCCCCCAGAGGCCGCCGGTCGTTTCGCCTGCAGCATAGAGCCTAGGAATAAATCCTCCGTTCCTTGCCTCCACGCGCGACGCTGCATCAACGGCGATTCCGCCCGGCGTGCCGTGATAGGCCGGACGCACCTTGATCGAATAAAAGGGCTTCATCGTGAAGGATGCCGACGCCCGGGGACGCTCAAATCCGCAGTCGTGCAGGCACCGCGTTCTGCGGCAGCAGTCGAGCGTTGTCGCGAGCGTGCTGAAGTCCGCATCGATCGTAGCGGAAAGTTCCAGGATGGAGTCGTCCGAATGGAAATAGACGGGCGAAAGCAGATCATCCCTCAGCGCGCGCGCCGTTGCGCTCGACCGGTCAATGAGGAGCCAGGCGCTGGCACCGGGCTGCTCGAGCATCGCCTGCGAAATCACCTCGGGTTCCGCGAGTTCGTTGACGAAGCGCTTTCCGTCCGCGTTGACGAGAATCGCGCCTTCGCGCCTCAAAGCCATCGGAATAATTTCACCCGAAAGCGGCAGCGTCGTCGGCTGCATCACCACGGAATCCAGATCCAGAAACTTTGCGCCGAGATCGTTGGCAAGCCTCAGGCCGTCGCCCGTCGCTGAAGCGGCGTTCGTCGTCATGAGTACGGGCGCCTTGGGACAGAGCCTCGAAACCGCTTCCAGACTGCCGGCAAACCCTCCGGTTGCAAGGACGACATCCCGGGCCTCAACGAGCACGATTCTGCCGTCGGCGCTTTCCGCATGAATGAAGAGGCCTTCGCCCATGGCGCCGCGCTCAAGTTCTGTTGCCCTCATTCGGGTGAGCACAGGGATGTTGTGCTGCTCGGCGCGGTAGAGGAGATGCCTCATCACCTCAACGCCGAGCGGAACCCGATTGGCGGGCCTCAATTCCCAGATATGTTCGAACCCGAACCCCTCGGTGCGTTCAGAAAGATTGCAGCCGAGGGATTGAAGCCACTTTACGGCATCGGGAGAACCTTCGATCAGGATGCGGCCCAGGTCTTCGTGTCCCGTCTTCCCGCGCGCCAGCACCTGGCTGAGGAAGGCTTTGCGCTCCTTCATGATCTCGCCGCGCTCTGCTGCCGACCGGGCATCCTTCGGATCATCGGCGTAAAGCATCGCTTCACAGGCGAGAAGAGAGTTCCCGCCCACCATCGGCATTTTTTCAATGACGAGCACGCGCGCACCGGCTTCATGCGCGGCAATCGCCGCGGCAAGACCGGCAGCTCCCCCGCCGATCACGGCAACGTCGCAGGTGAAGTTGCAGCAATCCAGACCTTCGGCGGCCTTGAGTGAACCGGGAATCGCCGGCACTCCGAGACACCCCGCCAGGGCGAGGAGTCTGCGGCGCGAAATTGCGGTGCGTGATGGGGAAACGGGGGTCATGAGAAAGAGATGGAGAAACTAGCTAGCGGGTAAACCCTGATCCCGGGAAGAATAGCAAACTGACGCACGCCCTGCCGACGGAGGTTCCATCCCGACGCCTCAACGGCATTTTCCTGAATCCGGGTGTTTTCAGGGTTAATCCCTCACCGGGTAAACCCTCTCGCCTTGCATTGCCTTTGTTTACTGATGCGATAAAAAGATTCTATTTTCATTTAATTTGACGCAAATCAAAATATAAATGGTTATGCAAAGATGTTTTCATTGATTCGCTATTCAGTGAAGGAATAACGGAAAGCGCACACGCTTCCTGCATTTGAACCAGGGGGATCCTTACTGCGTACCTCCATAAAAGTACAAAACGAGGCAAACGACGTAAACGAAGACCGCGGGACTCTACGCATTCTGATGATTCGATTTAACCGCACGACTGATTCCCTGTCGTTCAGCAGATGCGGAGAATCGTGCCCATCGGCCCTCTTAGAGCATTCAGGGAGCGGGCGGACTCCGGATCGGAAGAACGCCGCTGCCATGCTTTTCGTCGATCAATGACCCTTTCCGGCCTCAGAATTCCAAATAAGCATGAGCCCGGAAATTCAAATTGAAGAATCAAACTCCCCAAGAAGGAGGACTCATGGAAGTTACCCGCAGAAGTTTTCTGAAGCGCGGCTTTTTGCTTGGCGCCTCACCGGTTGCCGCTGGGCTTGCGAGCACTGCCGCGATGGCGGTTCCCGTTCACAAGAAGCCCTATAAGCTCGCGAACGTTCAGGAAGCATTCAACATCTGCTGCTACTGCTCCGGCGGCTGCGGCACGATCGTTTCGGCAAGGAACGGCGAACTCATCAACATCGAAGGCGACCCGGACCATCCGGTGAACCTGGGCGGCCTCTGCCCGAAGGGCTCGGCCCTCTGGGGTCTGCGCAACATCGTCACCCCTGACCGCAAGACGGCGATCAACCCGGGCCGCGTTCTCTACCCGATGGTCCGCCGTCCGGGCAAGAAGGACTGGGAGCGCATCAGCTGGGACGAAGCGATCGAAGGGATTGCCCGCCATGTGAAGAAGACCCGCGACGAAACCTTCAAGAAGACGGAGGACGGCATCACCGTCAACCGTACGGAAGGCTTTGCGGTTCTCGGCGGCTCGCAGATCAACAACGAAGAATGCTGGCTTCTGCAGAAGTTCACCCGCGCTCTCGGCTCGATTGCCATCGACAATCAGACCCGAGTCTGCCACTCCTCGACCGTTGCGGGCCTTGCCCCTTCCTTCGGCCGCGGCTCCATGACCTCGCACTGGTGCGACTTCGCCAACTCCGACGTGATCCTCTCCTGCGGCTCGAACAACGTCGAGAACCACCCGCTTTCCTCGCGCTGGGTTGAGCGCGCTCAGGACAAGGGCGCGACCTGGATCGTCGTCGACCCGCGCTTCACGCGCTCGGCGAAGAACGCCGACCTCTACAGCCCGATCCGTCCGGGCACCGACATCGCCTTCTACGGCGGCCTCATCAGCTACATCCTTGAGAACCACCTCTATCAGGAGGAATACGTTCTCAACTACACGAACGCAGCCTGCATCCTTCGCAAGGACTTCAAGTTTGATCCCAACACGGGGCTCTTCTCCGGCTGGGATCCGAAGACGAAGAAGTATTCCGACGAGACCTGGGGCTACGACGTCGATCACTTCGAGAAGTGGGACACCTCCCCCACGGGCGAATACGCCTGGGTGAACAAGCCCGGCACGCCGAAGTTCGAGCCGCCCGAGCTCGAGGTCCTCAAGCGCGACATGACGTTGAAGGACCCGATGTGCGTCCTCAACGTTCTTCGCCGTCACTATGCCCGCTACACGCCTGAACTCGTTTCCCGCGTGACCGGCATGGACATCGACGTGATGAAGAAAATCTGGGAAGTCTTCGCCTCGACCGGCAAGCCCGGCAAGGCGGGCTCGATCCTCTACGCGCTCGGCCAGACGCAGCACACCTACGGCTCGCAGAACTGCCGCGCGATGTGCATGGTTCAGCTCCTTCTCGGCAACGTCGGCATCCCGGGCGGCGGTATCAACGCGCTGCGCGGCGAACCGAACGTTCAGGGCGCGACCGACGTCGCCTGCACGGTGCCCGATCTTCCGGGCTACCTCAAGTGGCCGACCGTGCCGAAGCACCTCACGCTTGCCGACTACTGCCACAAGGAAGCCTATGCGGCGGGCTACTACTCGAACAAGCCCAAGTTCATGGTCTCCTTCCTCAAGGAATTCTTCGGCAAGAACGCGACCTTTGAGAACGACTACGGCTACGACATGCTCCCGAAGATCGGTCCGAAGCTCCCGGCCTCGGCCTGGACGACGATCGGCACCTTCCACATGATGCGCGACGGCAAGATGAAGGGCTACTTCGCCTGGGGCATGAATCCGGCTCACTCGACGCCGAACGCCAAGTTTGCCCGCCAGGCGATGGCAAACCTCGACTGGATGGTCTGCGCCGACTGGTTCGTGACCGAAACGGCTTCCTTCTGGAAGGCTCCGGACATGAAGCCCGAGGATATCAAGACCGAGGTCTACTTCCTCCCGGCCGCGCTCATTTACGAAAAGACGGGCTCGATCTCGAACTCCGGCCGCTGGGTCCAGTGGCGTCAGCAGGGCATTCTCCCGCCGGGCGAATGCAAGTCCGACTTTGAAATCATTGAGCGCCTCTTCGCGAAGATCCGCGAACTCTATGAAAAGGAAGGCGGCGCCTACCCCGACCCGATTCTGAAGGCCAACATGGACTATCGGATCGACGGCAAGTACGACATCCGCGCCGTCTGCTGGGCGATCAACGGCTACACCGTTGCCGACGGGAAGCTTCTCCCGGGCTACGCGAAGCTCGGCGCCGACGGGTCGACCGCCTGCGGCATGTGGATCTATTCGGGCTACTACAACAACGAGGCCGAAAAGCTCGACCCGATGAAGCAGCCCCTCGCGCGCCGCTCGAAGAGCGACCCGACCGGTCTCGGCCTCTTCCCGCAGTGGTCCTTCGCCTGGCCTGCCAACCGCCGCGTTCTCTACAACCGCGCTTCGGCCGACACGAAGGGCCGTCCCTGGAACCCCGACAAGGTCTTCGTCGAGTGGAAGGACGGCAAGTGGATCCAGAACGACGTGGGCGACTTCAATACCGCGAAGGGCCCGGACAACAACGCCTTCTTCATGACCTGGGAGCAGAACGCCCGTCTCTTCGCCTATCCGATGGCGGACGGCCCGATGCCCGAACACTTCGAGCCCTTTGAATCGCCTGCGAAGAACCTCCTCAACAATGCCGAGCAGAATCCCTGCGCGCTCTTCACGGACGACAAGTCGACGAAGCGCGGCACGAAGGAAGAGTTCCCGTACGTGGTCACGACCTACTCCGTTACCGAGCACTGGCAGACGGGCACGCAGACGCGCTGCATCCCGTGGTTGAATGAGCTCATCAGCTGCAACTTCATCGAACTTTCGCCTGAACTTGCAGAGGAAAAGGGCATCAAGAACGGCGACGTCGTGCGCGTCTGGAACAACCGCGGCTCGGTCAAGGTCCGCGCGATGGTGACGATCCGCATCAAGCCGATGACGATCGACGGCAAGAAGGTTCACGTGGTCGGCATGCCGCACCACTTCTCCTGGGCCGGCACCTTCGCCACGGGCGACAACATCAACGACCTGAGTCCGAATGTGGCCGACCCGAACAGCTACATTCCGGAATACAAGGCCTTCCTCGTCAACATCGAGAAGGCGAACTAACCGGCCGGACCCACAGGAGACAACCAAATGGCAAATACGAAAGAAGTCGCGATGCTCTTCGACGCCTCGCACTGCACCGGCTGCCGCGGCTGCCAGGTGGCGTGCAAGGAGTGGAACGTGCTGCCTGCACGGCTCGGGCTCAATGCAAATCCCTTCACCGGCTCCTATCAGGGCCCGATGGACCTCAATGGCGACACGCGCCTCATCATGACCTTTGATGAGAAGCCTTCGGGGAACAAGTACCACCCGATCGACTGGGCAATCGGCCGTCGTTCCTGCTACCACTGCACGGATCCGGGCTGCGTTCAGGCGTGCTCCTCCGGTGCCCTCCAGAAGAACGAAAACGGCGTGGTGACCTTCGACACCGACAAGTGCAACGGCTGCACCTTCTGCCAGGCCGCCTGCCCCTTCGACGTGCCGCGCTTCCGCCCGATGGACGGCAAGATCGACAAGTGCACGCTCTGCATGGATCGACTCGAGCAGGGCGGCAAGCCCGCCTGCGTTCATACCTGCCAGCCCGAGGCGCTTGATTTCGGGCCGCGCGAGGAAATGCTCAAGAAGGCACATGCCCGCGTCGAATTCCTGAAGAAGAAGGGATTCGCGAAGGCTGAGGTCTACGGCGAAAACGAATGCGGGGGACTGCACGTCATTCAGGTCTGCGCGCTCGGTCACGAAGCCTACGGCCTCCCGACCAACCCCGAACCCAAGAAGGTGATCAACGCGATCGACGTGATGAAGCCCGTCACGGCCGTGGGCGCTGCCGCCGTCGTGGGCGCGCTCGCCGTGTCCTTCCTCGCCAACCTCGGCTACCGCAGAAAGGCGGTTACCCTTGAAGAGGCGAAGGCAAGCTGGACGCCTGAACAGCGCGCGAAGGCCGAGGCCGAAGCCGCCGAAATCCGCAAGGCTGCTAAATAAGGAGAGATCATGACCCGTTATATCCAGCGTCACTCGCTTCTGACGCGCGTCACTCACGGCGTGGTCGCCATCACCTGCATCCTGCTCGCGGTGACCGGCCTCTTCGTCTTCTGGCCCGAGCTCGGCGGCTCGGTGATGGGCGGCGAATTCACCCACTGGATGCGCATGCTGCACCGCATCATTGCGATCCCCTTCATCCTGATTCCGATTTATGCGGTCTTCCGTTCTCCGAAGGGGTGCGTGCACCTCTTCAAGGAAGACATCTTCGGCAAGTGGGACAAGGACGACTACCTCTGGGCGATGAAGTTCCCCTTCTACCTCTTCTTCCCGTCCAAGGTGCACATGCCCCCGCAGCACCACGTGAAGTCCGCGCAGCGCCTCGCTGACGGCGCGCTCGTGTTCTTCTGCATCATCATGGCCGTCACCGGCATGATTCTGTGGCTCAACACGGGGCTTCTCCCGAACGGCGGCATGAAGGTGGCCTTCAGCACGGACGTTCTCCTCTGGGCGCGTCTGCTCCATGACATCTTCTTCGCCCTCACGGTGATCGTCGGCATCGCCCACATCTACCTGGGCGCGGGCATCTTCGAGCCCTACAAGGGCACGGCCCGCATCATGTTCGGCGACGGCAAGGTGAGCGAATCGGACGCCCTCTACCACTGGGGCTACTGGGCCAACCAGGAGCTTACGAGCGGCAAGAACGTCACCGTTGAAAAGGACGGCAAGTAAGTCTTCGGACTTCCCGGGGCTCTCTCTGAGGAGCCCCGCTTAAGGCACCCTCCGCCCGCTCTGAAAGGCTTTTCCCCGGAACCTTCGAAGCGGGCGGTGAGTGCGATGAAGCCTTTTCACTGAGACTTCATCGCACTCCCCCGAGAGAGTGTACGGCCGGGAAAAACAGATCCCCGGCCATTCCGGTTCCGATAGCGTTTCATTGCCTTCTAGATCCGGAACGAGGAAAGACCCCTATACCAACGAAAAGGAAAAATCATGAATTCGAAGTCGATCGAACGAGCCCTTCAGCGCTACCGTGCCTATAAGGACGAAGACGTTCGCACGCGTCTGGAGATCTTCGGGCCGCTCCTCCTTGAAGCGGCTGCCCTTTCGAATTCCCTCACGGACGAAGATTCGACCATCGTGCGCGAACCCACTGAAGCGGAAATCCTCGCCGCCGCAAAGGGGGGCGCAACGCTTCTGTCGCTCGATCTGGTCCGCATCCGCCCGGATTCCTTCAAGGCCGGGCTCGAACGCCTCGGGAAAGTCCTCCTCGGCACGCTAAAGCTCGACGAAAAGCTTCACGCTGAAGCGGAAGCCTTCGACTGGACGCCCTTTGCCTCGGCCGACTTTGTCGACGCCGCCTCCCTCTCGCCCCAGGACGCCCTCGTGATGGCGGGCAAACTCACCGAAGGGATCGACGAGGCGCTCGCCGCCGTCTGGGTCTTCCCGGTTCTCGGCATGACGATCCGCGCGTTCCTTGACAAATTCGCCCGCGACGCCTCTCAGGCACTCGCGCGCACTGAAACCGGCGCCCCGTCCTTCGACCGCAGAACGACCTGCTTCTGCTGCGGGTCGGAACCCGACATTGCTGCGGTTGCCGCCACCACGAATCGCGGCAACGTGAAGAAGCTCTACTGCTCGACCTGCGGCGCCTCCTGGTCCTTCGAGCGCATCCGGTGCGCGCGCTGCGGCGACGAAGCGATGTCGGACCTCTCCTACGTGAGCGATGAAGCCGACGACACGCACCGCCTGCACATCTGCACCAACTGCCACGCCGCGATGCCGACTCTCTTTGCGGGCGGCGACGAGCTCACCTTCAACCCCGACGTGGAAGGGATCGTTCTCACGGGTCTTGAGGAAGCTTATGAAGCGGCCGTCACAGAGGGCACGGTTCCGCAGAAGGTTTTGAAGCAGGGCGACGCCACGCAGGCCGGCCGCGGCCCGGGGCGCGGGCTCTACTAAAGCGCGACTCCGAATAAACTTGTCCTGACACACCGAAGGTGAGGAGAGCATCGTGAAGACCTTCATTACCGGCGCCGACAGCATTCCGTTTCTTCCCGGCACTTTCGCCCCTGAAATCGATGGGGTGAAGGAAGAGGAAGCCGCCGGCGCGCGCCCGGCGGAAATCATCCGCATCGCGGGCTCGACCTCCGGCCCCGACACGGACTGGGTGGCCGAGGAAGTTCCGGTGGCGCTCGTCTACAACGGCATTTCGCACGCCGTCATGATGACGACCCCGACCATGCTCGAGGACTTTGCCGTGGGCTTTTCGCTCGCTGAAGGCATTGTCCGGTCGCTCGACGACATTCACGACATCGAGGTGACGGAGGGCTGCCGGGGCGGGAAGAACGTGAACCTCACGATTGCTTCCGAGGCTTTCTGGAAATTGAAGGAGCATCGTCGCTCCATGACGGGCCGCACGGGCTGCGGCATCTGCGGCACGGAGTCGCTTGACGACGCCATGAGGCCGACGCCGGTGCTTCCCTTCACGCAGACCTTCGACATGGAGCATTACGGGCGGGCGCTCGAATACCTCCAGAAGGTTGAAACCCTTGGAGCCCTTACCGGGTCGACCCACGCCGCCGCCTGGGTGCATCCGGACGGAAGCCTTGCGGGCGGCGCCGAAGACGTCGGCCGCCACGTCGCGCTCGACAAGCTCCTCGGCCTTCGCGCGCGCCGGGGGTGGACCGACGGCGCCCTCGTCATCAGCTCCCGCGCCTCCTATGAAATGGTTCAGAAGGCTGCAATGTGCGGGGTTGAGATCATCTTTGCGGTTTCAGCGCCCACCGCGCTCGCCATTGACGTCGCGAAGCGCGCCGGCATTACGCTCGTCGCCTTCTGCCGGCGCTCGCGCGCCAACGTCTATACGCACCCCGAACGCCTTATCGGCATCGGAAGCCGTGCGTGACGCAGCAAAACTTTTCCTGACAATGAATTCTTTCCTCCCGTCTCGGGATTTTGAGGACGCCGGCACTTTGCAGACGTCCTCATTTTTTCTATCGTTTATCCCTCTTTCCGAGGACATGCCGTAGTTTTCTACGGCCTGTCGTAGACTAACGGAGTATCGCCAGACTCCTTCGCTTTTCCCGAGTTTTATGACTGAAAACGTTCCTGCCGCCAATCCTCTTTCCACAGGCATTGCCGATTTTGTCGGATTGCTTCGGAAGGGAATGATTTATGTCGATAAAACCGATCTGATCGTTGATCTCGTGAATCGGGATCAATACGTCTTCCTCTCTCGCCCGCGCCGTTTTGGCAAATCACTGCTCATTTCCACATTGAAGACGTTTTTTAAGGAAGGAGTCTCAGCCTGCCAAGGTCTCAAGGCCGAAAAACTCTGGACTCGGCCGAAGCGAAAGGTCCTCCACCTTGATTTCTCCGATATGGTTTTTCAGAACCACGAAGAATTTCTGCAGGCCTTCGATGAACTCCTCACAATGGCCATGGTGGAAGCGGGTTTTGAGGCGCCGAACGTCCCGGCAGGCAATCCGCTCCTCAAGTGGCGCATGTTTCTAAGCCGCCTCGAGCCGGTGAGTGTGGTGCTCCTCGTGGATGAATACGATTCGCCGCTCTCGGCCACTCTGAATGAACCGGAATTGTTTGAGGCCGTCAGAAGCACGATTTCAGGATTTTTCATAGCGAACAAGAAGCAATCCGGGAAATTCGACTTCACCTTTATTACGGGAATCATGAAGTTCCCGCAGGCATCCATTTTTTCTGCCTTCAACAACATCGTCGATATTTCTCTTGACGAACATTTCGGAACACTCCTCGGCTACACCGAAGCTGAGATACGCAGCTATTTCGCGCCGTATCTTGAAAAGGCGGCGCTCTACTTCGGTCTGACGATCGATGATCTCATCAAGGAAATGGCAGAGCACTATGACGGCTATTGCTTTGAGGCGACGGCCACGAAGCACGTCTTCAGCCCATGGTCCGTTCAAAACTTCCTGATGCGCTATTCGGAAGAGCAGTTCGGACGATACTGGGTCAAGTCCGGCGGATCTCCGCGACTCCTCATTAATTTTCTGCAGGAAAATGGAGAGCTCCGTTTCGAAGCATTCGACAAGCCTCAGTATGCGAAGCGCTCGGAGCTTGAATCCTGCGCGCATATCCTCGAACTCGATCCGAAGCTCCTTCTGACGAATGTCGGCTACCTCACTATTAAAGGCAAGGAGAACGGTCTTCTCGTTTTAGGCTACCCAAATCAGGAAGTGCGCGACGCCTTTGCGGAAATCCTTTCAACAGCCTACTGGCCGCAGGACCTCATGCGCTCGCAGATTGCGAGGCACTTTGTCCATGGGCTTGAAACCGGCAATCCGGATCTCGTCCTTCAAGCGCTGAACGAGCTCATCCATCGCCTTTCCTACCAAGGCATGCAGCATCCGAATGAAGAACTCATTCGCCAAATCGTGCAGGTCTTCTGCGAAGGTGCTGGTCTCGACGCGAGCATTGAGCGCGTCTCTCCCAACGGGAGAAGCGATCTTGAGCTTGAAACCCGTAAAACCGATGCGGTACTCGAATTCAAGATGGCGCAAACGGAAAAAGAGGCGCCTCGTCGCCTTGAGATGGCGCTCGCACAGATTGAAGCGCGCCGATACGGCTTCAAGCGCCCGGGCCGTCCGCTCCTTCGTCTGGGTCTGGTTTTTGCAAAGGATACAAAGCGCTTCGCGGCGATCGGGCGGCTCCCGGATTAAAGCGTTCGAAACATCTCCTTCGCTGCGGTTCCAGGTTCTGCGAAGTGCGCTATTCCTGACTGATTCAATCAAGAATAGAATTAGTAAATCCCTCTTTCCCGAACGCCTGAACAAGGACACCGACTATGGATATACAAAATCCGAAAGAAGCCCAGGAAGCTCCGGAGAACGCCCCGGCGCGCTCGAGCGGCTGGACGCTTCTCATCCTTTACGTTGCCGCCATCCTTCTCGGCGTCGCGAACGGCCTCTGGGGATCTGAACTCGGACGCACGAGCGCCGACTTCATTTCGACCCTCTTCATCCGCATCTTCAAATTCGTCTCCGTGCCGATCATTGCGGTCTCGATCATTTCGACGCTTGCCGGCATCTCGCGCTCCGGAAATTCCGGGAAGATCTTCCGCCACACGATCTTCTATACGCTCTTCACGACGATTCTCGCCGCGTCGCTTGCGGCGCTTCTCTACGAGCTCTTCACGCCCGAGAACGTTTCCGTGGCGGCTTCCGCCGCGGCGCCGCTCTCCTCCGTTGCCAACGCGGGCGGCGAAGGCTACCTCAAGTACGTTGAATCGGTGATTCCGGACAACATCCTCGCGCCCTTCCTTTCGGCCAATGTTCTCTCGGTTCTCCTCATTTCCGCCGCGGTCGGCATCGCCATCGCGCGCATTCCCGCATCACGCTCGCAGGAAGTGCTCCTCGCCTTCTTCTCGGGGCTTCAGGAAGTGCTCTTCAAGATCGTTTCCTGGGTGATCAAGGCGCTCCCCATCGGCATCTTCGGCTTCACATCGGTGCTGGCCTCCGATCTCTCGTCGGGGATTGAACTGGGCGGCCTCGGCACCTACTTCATGGTGGTACTCGGCGCCAACGTGATCCAGATGGCGGTCATCCTGCCGCTCGTTCTTCTTGCCCGCGGCCTCAACCCCATCAAGGTGGTCCGCGCCATGGTGCCGGCGCTTACCGTCGCCTTCTTTTCCAAATCCTCCGCGGGCACGCTTCCCGTCACGATGGCGAGCGCCGAGAACCGCCTCGGCATCCGCCGTCCTGTCTCGCGCTTCGTGCTTCCCATCTGCACGACCATCAACATGAACGGGTGCGCGGCCTTCATTCTCCTTACCGTTGTGTACCTCATGCAGAACGCGGGCGCCGACATCACGTTCGGCACGCTTGCCGCCTGGGTGCTGATTTCGACGATTGCCGCCGTCGGCAACGCCGGCGTCCCGATGGGCTGCTTCTTCCTTTCCGCCTCGCTTCTTGCGAGCATGAATGTGCCCATCCTCCTGATGGGCGTCATTCTGCCTTTCTACGCCGTGATCGACGCGGTTGAGACCACGCTCAACGTCTGGTCGGACAGCTGCGTGGCGGCGATGGTGAATAAAGACCTCTACGGAGAAGAAGCTGAATCCACTGCAGAGGAAAACTAAGCGGCAGCGCTTTTCTCAGCGCTTTAGAGCGGACCTGTCCGGAAGACCGGCAGGTCCGTTTCTTTTGGGAAACTCATCCCTGAAGAAAGCCCCTCCAGTCCTTCGGGCGCGCATAGTCGCACGTAATTTCCTCGCTCGAACAAAGCCATGCCCAGACGCCGTCGAGTGCCTCAGCCCGGATGAACACCGTGCTCCCTTCGCTCAGAAGATCTCCGCTCGCCTTCAATTCCGCGTAGCAGCGCTTCACCTGGATGAGGCTCGAGCTCGTGACGCGCAGCACCTGGGTCTGCGGAAGCACGGCCTCAAGCCGCACCCACTCGGCGCCTGAGCGCATTTCGAGCTTGCCGTAAGCAAATGCCCAGGAGAGGAAATAAAGCCTCACCCTGTCCTGAACGGGGAGCACCGAATTGGCCGCAAGCCCGATGCGGTCCGACTGAATGCAGCATTCGAGCTGCACCTCAACGGCTTGCCTCAACGTTTGGCACTCTTCCATCCGCTCCTTGATCCGGGCATTCGGGAGCGTGATCACCTCAAGAGGCGTCACGGCGAAATATCTGCCGTTCCCAGGTCGCCCGGAATGAAAAGTATGGTTTCCGCCGCAGATGCGATGCGCCACGGCAAGGGCCATGCCCTGCTTCGACTGACTGTACATGCTCCCGAAGGTTCTGCCCGCTACGCCCTGCGTAATGAGGGACATGAGCGAGAGCGGCATTCTGGGCGTATAGACATATTCGCCGCCATTCAGCTGCCGGACCTGACCCTCGGCACGAAAAAGCGCCTCGAGCTCCGGCGGTACCTGAGGCGTAATCCAGGGCATCAGGGGCTCATGCGCACCTGCTGGTAGTTTCCATAACCTCATGCGGGGCCGTCGCACGACATTAAGCCATTGAGTCGAATATGCCATATCGCTCTGCTTTGATATTTATGTGTTTTTAAATTCTACTTTCCGCCTTTCGATTTGCAAAGAGATAAGGTACCAAATGAGACGGGTTTCAAAGGAGACTGACAGGAAGCAACCCTCTCGGGCAAATTCTGATGCATCCAAAGTCGTTCCTCACCAGAACGCCACTTGATGCGCAATGCCTAGAGAAAAAGGAGAAATTTCCATGGCCAAGATTAAAACCCTCGCTTTTGCCGTTGCCGCTGCAATGACGCTGCCCGCCTGGGCCGACCAGAACCTGACGGCCGACCTCGTCGTCGTGGGCGCCGGTGCCGGCGGCACGGTTGCCGCGGTTGAAGCCGTTGAAGGCGGCCTCAAGACCATCATGCTTGAAAAGAACGCCTTTGCGGGCGGCGCGGGCAACTTCATGGAAGGCTCCTTCGCTGCGGAAAGCTTCATGCAGAAGGAAAAGGGCGTGAAGCTCACGAAGACCGAAGCCTTCAACCGCATGGCCGCCTACCATCACTGGCGCGTCAATGCCCCCCTCATGAAGGCCTTCGTCGACAATTCCGCCGACATGGTCCAGTGGGTGTGGGATCACGGCGTGCACTGGAAGGAGGTGAAGACCGCCTGGCGCAACAACGACGTCCTCACGTGGCACATCTATCCGAAGGCGGGTGCCCTTCCCTCCACGATGGTGAAGATCTTCAAGGAAAAGGGCGGCCAGCTCCTCCTTTCCACCCCGGCCGAAAAGCTCATCGTTGAAAACGGCAAGGTGGTGGGCGTCGAAGCCAAGAACGGTTCGGGCGAAAAGGTCACGGTCCGCGCGAAGAACGTTATTCTCGCGACCGGCGGCTACAACTTCAACGTCCCGATGGTGAAGGAAATGACCGGCATCGACATGATTCCGGTGGGTGCTCCGGGCCGCACGGGCGACGGCATTCATATGGCGATGCAGGTCGGCGCCGTGGGCGACAACATTGGTCCCATGATGATCAACGGCGCCTTCATGCCTGCCGAAGGCGAGGCGATCTGCAACGGCGCCAACAAGGAACTGCGCGCGATGTTCCGTCAGGGCCTCCTCTACGTCGACGGCACGGGCAACCGCTTCTTCAATGAAGAGCTCACGATCGACTGGCCCACCGCCTCGAACGCCATTGCCCGCACGGGCGAATGGACCTACATCGTCTTTGATGCCGCGACGGTCCGCGACTTCTCGACGAAGGGAAAGGGCTACCCCAACCCCTGCGGCAACTTCATCCAGCGCCATCAGGCCGCCACGCAGCTTGAAGCCCTCCTTCTTGAAAACGAAAAGAAGGGCAACGTCTTCATCGGCAACACCATTGAGGAAGTCGCCAAGAAGGCCGGCATGGATCCGAAGATCCTGAAGGCTTCCGCCGACGCAATGACGAAGTATGCGAAGGAAGGAAAGGACGAACAGTTCGGCAAGGACCCCTACTACCTCCGCGCCGTCTCTGAAGGTCCCTTCTACGTGGTCCGCGGCAAGCTCAATACGCTGACGAGCTTGAACGGCGTCAAGGTGAATGCCGACCTCCAGGTTCTCGACAAGAACGATCACGTCATCCCGGGCCTCTATGCCATCGGTCATGACGCGGGCGGCATGTACGGCGACTCCTACGACCTGAAGGTGGGCGAAGGCACGGCCTCGTCCTTCGCGGTGACCTCCGGCCTCATGGCTGTGAAGCACATCCTCTCGACGAAATAATCCGTGAAATAGTTCCGGGCCTTGCGCCCGGAACTTCATTTCGCTTAAAGCAGGGAGCGTCTTTTTAGGAAAGGCGCTCCCTTTTTCTCAGAAGCACATCACCTGACCGTCGGTGCGCTTTTCGGTCGCGCCGCAGAGAACGCCGTCGCGGTTTCTGAGAATCATCTGTCCGCGTCCCATGAGCGTCATGTCCGCCTTGATGCTCACCTCGTGTCCCATGCGCGCGAGCTTCAAGATTTCCGCCTGCGGCATGTCGGCTTCAACTTCAACGCGCTTTCCGCCCACCCACTGCCAGCGGGGAGCATCAAGCGCCTGCTGGGGATTGAGGTGCCAGTCGATCATGTTCTCCACCACCTGGACATGGGCCTGCGGCTGCATGAAGCCGCCCATGATGCCGAAGGGGCCGACCGCCTCGCCGTCCTTCGTGAGAAAGCCCGGAATAATCGTGTGGTAGGGGCGCTTCGACCCCGCGAGGCAGTTGACGTGCTCCGGGTCGAGCGTAAAGTTGTTCGCGCGGTCGTTCATGGAAATGCCCGTTCCCGGAATGACGATCCCGGAGCCGAACCCGCGGTAGTTGCTCTGAATGAAGGACACCATCATGCCGTCCCGGTCGGCGGCGGCAAAGTAGACGGTGGAGCTTCCGCGCGGGTCGCCCGCCTTCGGGAGCATCGCCTTTTCGCCGATGAGCGCCCGGCGCGACTCGGCATATTCTTCGGACAGAAGCTCTTCGGTCGTAACGCGCATGGCGGAGGGCTCCGTCACGTGCATCGCGGTGTCGGCCATGGCGAGCTTCATCGCCTCGATCTGCTGATGCATGGTTTCGGCCGTGAGGGGCGCACCCAGCTTCATTCCGGCGAGGATTCTGAGCGCCATCAGCACCGTAATGCCGTGCCCGTTGGGGGGCATTTCCCAGACGTCGTAGCCCTTGTAGTTGACGCGGATCGGATCCACCCATTCAGGCTTGTAGGCGGCAAGATCGCTCGCCTTCAAGAACCCCTGGTGGTCCTCGTAGAAGCGCCCGATCGCGTCGGCAATCTCGCCCCGGTAGAAGGCTTCGCCTTCGGTTTCAGCAATGCGCATGAGGGTCTTTGCCATATCGGGAGAGCGGAAGATTTCGCCTGCCCGGGGCGCTCTGCCCTCCGGCGCAAAAGCCTCGAACCAGGGTGCGTACTGGGGATCCGCCTTCATGCCGGAATAGAGCCGGAAGGCACGCTCCCAGAGGAGCGCAACGGTGGGCGACACCACGAAGCCTTCCGCGGCATAGCGGATGGCGGGCGCGAGCACGTCCTTGAAGGAGAGGCTTCCGAAGCGCTTATGCACGGCGCTCCATGCAGCGACGCACCCCGGAACGTCCGAGGAAACCGTGCCGTAGGCCGGGACTTCCGTTAAGCCACGCGCCTTCATGCCCTCGATCGTCGCAGCGGCGGGCGAGGGGCCGGAACCGTTGAGACCGTAGAGTTTTCCGTCCTTCCAGACCATCACGAAGGCGTCGGACCCGAGTCCGTTGCCGGTGGGCTCCACAAGCGGCATCGCCGCCGCCATTGCGACAGCGGCATCAACGGCATTCCCGCCTTTCAGGAGAATCTGAAGGCCGATCGAGGCGGCGGTGGGGTTTCCCGCGCAGGTCATGCCGTTCGCGGCATAGACCACCGTGCGGCGGGAGGTATGAGGATAGTCAAGAGGGTCAAAAGCGGGCCAGGGCATTTGGATCAATCTCGCAAAAGAGAACCCGGCGGAAGCTTTTCTATGAGCTCAGCCGGGTTCAGGGAATGTTTCTTGAAATATTAGCGTTGAAGACTCGGGGCGGAACTGCCGGAAAAGTTCATTCTTTTTTCCGGCAGCAACTTCGCTTCCCCGTCAGATGACGCCTTTCTTCCTAAGGCCTCTCATCACGTCGGCCACATACTTCATCTCCTCGGGACGCACATAGGAAATGCGGCACCACGTGAGCGCGGGCGGGAAGGGGCGGCCCACCAGAATGTTCTCGGCCTTCATCGCCTTCGCGAAGGGCTCAAGCGGCCCCTTGAGATTGAAGAAGCAGAAGTTCGTCTGGCTCGGGAGATATTCAAGGTTTAGTTCCTTGAAGAGATCCTCCATGATCTTCCTTGCTTCCTTATTTTCGGAATTCGAAAGACGCAGGAATCCGAGGTCGCCGATTTCCGCGAGCGCGGCTTCAATCGCCGGCGTATTCATGAAGAAATCGTAGGCAATGTGGTCGTGCACGCGCTTATGAAGCTCGGGCGAGGCGGTATAGGCGAACCCTAAGCGCAGACCCGCCATGCCGAAGATCTTCGAGAAGGTCTTCATAACAATGACGTTCTTCGCACCCGCATGGACGAGCTCGATCGTCGACTTCCAGCTGGGATCGACCACGAATTCGCCGTACGCTTCGTCCATGAGGAAGACCGTGTTCTTCGGCTGCGAGCGGATCCAGTCGAAAAGCTGATTCGTGTCGGCAATGGTCGAGGTGGGATTGTTGGGATTCACGAAGTAGACGACCGCCGGGCCCTTCTTCGCGGCTTCGGCTGCCGCCGCACGCATGGCCGGAATATCGATCGACCAGTTCTTTCCCATCTTCACCTTGACCACCGGCATGCCGTTCCTCTTTGCGGCCATCTCGCCGTCGCTGTAGGTGAGCTCCGGAATGATGAGCGTAGCGCCCGGTTCATGGGCATAGGATTCAACGGAAGCGCGAATGGCTTCGGCCGAACCCTGGGAGAGGACGATCTCTTCGGGCTTTCCGCCCACGAAATCGGCGCAGGCTTTGCGCAGCGTCTCGGCGCGTGCAAAGGGATACCGGTTGCAGACGGCGGCGGACTTTGCGACGGCCGCGCGGGCTTCCATGGAAAGCCCGAGGGGATTTTCGTTGAAGCAGGCAAGGAGCGGCTTATCCGCCGTCGGCTTCACGAATTTTTCGGCGAAAGGCGCCTCTGCGGCGCGAACCGCACCCTGAGGCGCAAGCGCCGCGGCAAATGCCCCGCCTATGGCGGCCCCGATAACCTGACGTCGCTGCATGTGCATCTTCTTTCTCCTCAATGTTGGCGTGTGCGCGCTTCTTCTTCATGAGTAAGGGATCGGACGCCCAGGCGCCCGCGCCCCAACGCATGTTTCTTAGGAAGCTCCTTTCATCATGCCCGCGCCGGGAACGGGCCGCATAGGACATATATCTATGGAGAAGCGCAACTCTTGAGCGCACACAGCCAAGATCCGCACTCCTGATTAGGCAATGCGAAATGGAGCCGTCAATCGAGGAGCGCTTCCATCGGAACGAGATGGATGTTTGAATGCGCTCCGGCCTCAATCTTCAGCGACGATGTGCGGCCTGCTGGATCATCGCAGGACAGGCCTGAGCAAGCTGCGCCTTGGCTTCATCAGCAATGCTGCGCGCTTCTTCAGCACAGTGATAGAGCGCGACGATTGCTTGCTGCATCTCGATTGGCGGCAAAGGAATTTCAATCTCACAAAAACGATCCCAATCGAGATTGGAGCGAACACTAGAGTCACTTTTAAACCAACCTTGGCGATCCATCTCCATTGACTTGAAATTCAAGAAAAAATATTGCGTCAACAGAGGTTTTGAGGCATCCAGTCGGAACGTCGTATAGGCAGGAGAAAGGAGGATATCCGTGTTTTGTTCCCATAATGCAATGCGAATGCATACATCTCGCCCCGTCTGCATTCCTGAGAAGACCATTTCCCCTTGCTTCAGAACACTGTATCTGGTCCGTTCAACGTTCCCTGTGTTTGCAGCTGTAGGCACTATTTGCTTATCTCGATTGACCCCCATAAAAGGGAGTTCTCGATCTTCAGAATTTCGCCTCGTGAAACTTTGGATGTAACCACCGATTTTCACCATCGGCCACTTCTCTCTGCATTCAGCCACACACGCCTGTGCCGTAGCCTCAAGCGATTTCAGTAATGCTTCGTTCTCCTCAATGAGTGACGTCAGCCCTTTATAGGCCTCCACGTATGCCCTCTGCACCTCGATTGGCGGCAAAGGAATCTTCACCCGGCACATGTCGTCCCAGTTGAAGAGCTCCGTGGCACTGCCCCATGAATTGCTCCGGACATATCTGTCAAATTCATCACGCAAGAAATAGAGATAGAGGTAGCACGCTAAAAGCTCTGTTTCTTTTTCCGATTTCACCCGGAAAGCTACGTAATCTTCCGTGAGAATGAACGCTCGCTCGGTCATGTTAAACCCAAGACCTAGGCGCTCCCCATTTCTGGTGGTCCGTCGATTGAAAACGAATTCTTGGGGTTGAACCACAAGAAAAGTTTTGAGCGATCGTCCTTCGATATTGGCGCGGGTCTTCATGAAGCCTTTTGTATTTGACACGCCGCGCACATCATCGACTCCATACTCATCCGAAATATTGAATCTTTCCACGCGCGTTATGTAGCTTCCGAGAGTGACTCGAGGCGCAATTTTCACCTGCTTCAAAAGCTCAGAATTCATAGCCAAGCTCCTTGAAGGCATGCTTGAGCGCTTCCTGATTGGCCTCCTGCCGCTTTAGCAGGCTCGCGACGGTGGAAGCCGTGTCGCTCATGATCTTTTCGTAGTCGATGTCTTTATCACGGTCTACAAATTCAATGTACCGGCTCGGCACGAGCGAGAAGTCGTTCTGCTTGATCTCATCGAATCCTACTGAGCGATAGAGCTCCGGTTCGGCATAACTCGCTCCGTCCGTCCCTTCGCCCTGCCAAGAGTGATAGATCTTTGCAACCTGTTGAATCTGTTCAGGCAGGAACTGCACGTACTTCTTCTCGTAGATGTTCTGGTTCCAGGTTCGGAGGTCCACGAACAAAATCTCATGCTCGCGATTGCGCAGTTGCCGCCCATGGTATGACCCGCCTTTCTTGTTCTGATTCAGAATCCAGAGCGTCACGCCGATGTCGGTCGAATAGAACATCTCGCGCGGCAGAATAATGATGGCCTCAACCTTGTCGTTCTCGATGAGCTTGCGGCGGATCTCATAGGTATCCGAGTCGCCCAGAGCACCATTCGCGAGGAGAAAGCCCGCAACACCGTTCAAGACGCTGAGCTTCGAGAGCATGTGCAGAATCCATGCGTAGTTCGCATTGCTCACGGGCGGCACCCCGTAGCCTGCCCAGCGAACGTCGGTCGTGAGCTCGTTCTCCGTTCTCCACTTCTTCAGATTGAAGGGGGGATTGGCCATGATGTAGGACGCCTTCAGCGTTTTGTGCTGATCGTTCGTGAAGGTCGAAGCCGCGGTGTCGCCGAGGTTGTACGAGATCCCGCGCACTGCCAGGTTCATCTTTGCGAGCCGATAAGTTTCCGGCTGACTTTCCTGCCCGTAGACCTGAACGGCCTTGGTATTGCCTCCGTGCGCTTCAACGAACTTTGAGGCCTGCACGAACATGCCACCCGAACCGCAGCACGGGTCGTAAATCGTCCCGTCATAAGGCTCAATCAACTCGCAGATGAGTTCGACGATGCTGTGCGGCGTATAGAACTCTCCTTCCTCCTTGTCCGCATTGATGGAGAAGGCCTGAAGGAAGTACTCGTACACCCGGCCGATCAGATCTTTCTCGTGAAAGCGCTCCTCACTGATCTTGTTGATCTCGTCAATGAGCGCCTTGAGCGTCTTCCCTTCGATCCGGGATTCCGTGAAAAGCTTCGTCGGAAGCGCACCACGCAGGCTCGCAATAGCGGCATCAAGGCTCGAAGTCATCTCGTCGATCGCGAGCGGAAGTCTGGCGCTGTCGGTAGAGAGGAGGCGCTCCCAGCGGCAGTCCTCCGGCAAATAGAACACCCCGTCGCGCTGGTAGAAGGACGGCAGTTCAAGGAAGCGCTCCTCCGGGAGTCCCTTGGCAGCCATGTCAGCCCTGATCTTTTCTCTCTGGCGAACGAATTTCTCCCCGATGAATTTCAGGAACACAAGCGTCAGGATCATGTCGCGCCGCGTCGCAAGGCTCGCCTTCCCTCGCAGAACATCCCGGCAATTCCACAACACATCCTCGAGCTTCAATTCCACGGGCTTCTTCTTTGCACCTTTCGTTCGTGCCATCTCTTCTTCCTAGCTGTTTTGTTCAGTTGTTGTATGTCTTGAAATTGCGCACCTGCTCCATCACCCGGCTGAAGACCTCCTCATCCCACTCGGGCGGATAGCCTTCCTGATAGAGCAGAATCGTGAGCTCTGCCTGCAGATCTGCCTTCAGGTTGTCATTGTTCAGCCAGTCGGCATACACGGCTGAATTATCAATGAGTTCCTTAATCTTGCGCGCCAGCGTGAGGCATCGTTCGTCCGGATATTCAAAGCCGTGGGCTTCGCGCTGGTCCACAAGAATATCGTAGAAAGCCTTCTCCTCAAAGGTGATGCCGAGGCGCTTGAACTCCTCGCGATCCTTCCGAAGCTGGCGGAAGAGCGAAAGCACCTCTTCAGTCAGGTCGTTGAGGCGCTTTCGCACAACCTCCTGGATCGAGTTGACGGTCTGCGACGCCACCTCGTTCGCAAAGACGAGCTTGTCCCGGGCGTTGTATTGATCCACAACCTTCTGCAGACGTTCGTCAAAGCGCTGGGCCTTCAACTGATTCGTCCTGCCGTATTCCCGAATGGCCTTCTTGAGCGACTTGACGAGGAGCTGAAATTTCGTGTGAGGCAGCTTGATCTTGCTGAGCTCGTCCGTGAATTTGTCGGAGAAAAGCTCTTCCTCGCCTTCGGCATTCAGAACCGTTTCAATGCCGGTGCACTGAAGGGCCTCCGACACCATGTTTTCGACAACATGGTTCATCGTTTCGAGGCTTTCCCCCGAGCTGCTCGTCTTGTCGTTGAGTTCGAGCACAGCCATGAAGAATTGCGCCCACGCACTCTCTTCCCTGCTCAAGCGCCCTGCCGGCTGGAGAATGCCGTAAGCCGACCTGAGGCGGCGCACATGGCCTTTGAAGACGGTCTGGAAGGAAGTTTCCCCCTGAGGAGGCTGCGACAGCACGAATTCCGAAGCTTTCTGCAGCGTGAGAAGCCTCGCCATCGGATCTCCGGCGAAAAAGTCCCCGGCAGCAAAGCCGTGAAGCAGCTCCTTCAGGATCTGCAGCTCATTGGCAAAGACCGCATACGTGACCTCAATATCGGCAGGCAGCTCCTCATTTCCGCCGAACTGCTTCAGCGCACGCTGCATGTTCTCGCGTATGCCGATGTAGTCGACTATGAGGCCGTATTCCTTCCCGGGGTATTTGCGATTGACGCGCGAAATCGTCTGAATGAGCGTATGCCGCTGCAGAGGCTTGTCGTTGTAGAGCACGGCTAAGCAAGGGACGTCGAACCCCGTAATCCACATATCAACAACGACCGCAATGCGGAAGTTTGAGAGCGGCTTCTTGAATTCGCGGTCAAGCATCTGCCGGTGCGCCTTGTCGCCCAAGAGATCAAACATCTCCTTCGGGTCATTGATCCCGCGCGTGGCGACCATGTTCACCATCGGGAGGCTCTGATAGCCTTCAAGCTCCGCCTTGAGCTCTGGCGTATTGAAGGCTGATTCATCGGCCGCGCGCTTAGGCGCGAACCATTCCGGACGAAGCGCCTTGAGCTTCTGCAGCAGGCGATAAGCAATGGGCCTCGACGAAGAGACGATCATGGCTTTCGAGACGGTGCCGGCATGCTCGGCCGCATAGCTCTCATAGTGCGAAACAATGTCTCCCGCCATGCGTTCGAGCCGATCGTCATCCGCCAGGATCACATCCAGCCGGCTCATTGCCCGGCGGCTTTTCTCAACCTTCTCCGCATCCGCACCTTCTTCCTCGCATTCAGCGTAGTAAGCCTCAATCTCCTTTGCTTTCTCAGAATTCAGAACAATGCGGGCAAGCCTTGCCTCATACTTGAGCGGCACGGTGATGCCGTCGGCTACAGCCTGCTGCATCGTGTATTTGTCGACGACGGGCCCGAAGACATGGACCGTGTCTTCAATCGGAGTGCCCGTGAAGCCCACAAACGTCGCGTTGGGCAAGGCGTCATGAAGGTACTGCGCAAAGCCGAGCTTCACGAAGGCGCCCGCCTTCTCTCCCTTCCTGCCGTCCTTAATTTCCAGACGCTCTCCGAGATTAAGCTGCGTGCGGTGAGCTTCGTCGCTGAAGCAGATGATGTTGCCCCGGCGGGAGAGCATCCCCGTCGTCTCGCAGAACTTCTGCACCGTTGTGACAAACACGCCGCCCGACTGACGAGCACGGAGCTCGTTCTTCAAGTCCTCACGACTCTCGAAGGCGCGAATAGACTCATCGCCCAGAAAATCAGTCGAAGCCTCAAAGAGCTTCCCTGCCTGCGTCTCTAGGTCTTCTCTGTCGACGATGATGAGAATTGTCGGTGCGAGCGACGTCCGCTTGATGAGGCGCCGAGCGAGAAAAAGCATCGTTAAGGTCTTGCCGCATCCGGTTGCGCCGAAGTAGGTGCCGCCTTTCCCGTCTCCGCCCTTGCTGCGAAGGTGCGTCAGAATGCTCGCATAAAGCTTTCTGACGGCGAAGAACTGCGGATAGCGGCAGACGATTTCCAGCTCCTGCTGCTGACCTTCCTGCACATCCGGGAAATACACAAAATCCCTGACGATCACGAGGAGCCGCCCCGGAGCCAAAGCCCCCTTTACGAGCGACTGAAGCTCTCCGAGTCCTGAGGCTGCGTTCTCCTCGTTTTCAACTTTCTTCCACGCGTAGTAATGCTCAAAGGGCGCACAGGTCGTGCCGAGCCGCGTACTGCCGCCGTCGCTGATCACGGAGAGGAGGCAGAACTTCATGAGAGACGGAATGTCGCGCTTGTAGCGGATGTGTATCTGCTCCCATGCACTGCTGATGGAAGCCTGGCGCTGCGCCGGATTCTTGAGCTCGATGATGCAGAGCGGAATCCCGTTCACATAAAGCAGAACATCCGGACGCCTCTCCGCGCCGAGCTCCCGAACCGTAAGCTGACTGACGGCCCTGAATATGTTCTGGTCCGGCCTCTCAAAATCAATGTAGTCCACCTGCCGGCTAGGCAGGCTTGCATCGTCGCGGTCAAAGACGAAGCCATTCAGGCACAGCTGCCCCACCGAGCGCAGAGCCAGGTAGTCTGTATTGCCGCCCGTATTTCTCAGATTGAAGACAACGCGGCTTCGCTCCTCCCCCGTAAAGTCAGGATAGCGCCGGCATAGAAAGGCATTCAGATCCTCTTCGAGAATCGTATCGGAATACTTGCGGTGAAGCTCATCGCCGCGGGAGCAAAGCCACCCTTCAGCTTCAAGAAGATTCAGCGTGGCGGCCTCATACTCAGACTCGCAGTATCCGACTCTCATGCACCCTCCGAAAAGATCGTGATGGGTGATGCGCCGCCTCACCCTCTGGAAAGACAAGGAAGCCCCCGGCGTACCGCCTGTCTGCGCAAGTTTTTTTTGGATAACGCTTTAAACGTTTATCGGTAAGAAATCGCTGCGGAACTTTCGAACCCTATATTGCTCTGTCCGCAGGCTTGACGCTGATGACGAGGCGTTAGGAAAAGCAAGTCTTCCTGGTGGCCGCTCTGTCTGCTTATTTCTCCAACATCTTCGTGGCTACCGTGGCTGCCGGGGCTTCCTCGACCCCCACTCATTTCTCAATTGAGGGGTCATGACTAAGTTTAAATGGAGCGGCGCGCCATTGCGAGCTTGAGAGCGCGTCATGTTCCGTTTACGCCATGCCGTTTGTTCCTTCGGGAGCTGAACGGCATCCCTCGCCTGAGCAAAGAACCTTTCAATCGAGGAGCGCTTCCATCGGAACGAGATGGATGTTTGAATGCGCTTCGGCTTCGTTCTTCAGCGCTTCATCAAAGCCGCTCCGCGAAAAAATCCAGTAGGAAAAAACGGCATCGTCCGCCACCGGAAGCTGCGCGCACTTTTTCTGCAGCAACCGGAGCTCCTTCATGCCGGCTGCATCCTGCCGGTATATGCAATCTGCAGCAATGCAGCTCTGCCGCGCATCGTCGGCGCCGACGATGTCGATCTCAGCGTCCCCCGACCACCAGCGCCCAAAGTGCATCCGAGCCGCCGGAAGCTTCCCTTCGAAACGCCTTCGGAGCAGATATTCCCTGCATGCCGCCGCAAATGCTTCGTGAGCGAACGCGTCAAAGGACGGCTCAACCATCTCCCTCCACTTGAGCTGCGCCTCTTCCTGCGACAGGATGAGGTCCGGCGCATCGGCGAGAAACCGAAACCAGAATTTCTGCAGGGGATCGCTGAATCGATAACGGCCCGGTGAAGCGCTTCCCGCTTCTTCCGGTCCCGAAAAAACAGGGAATTCCCGTTCTATCAGATCCATCTCCTCGAGCACGGTCAGGTATTTCGTGAGCGTCCGGTTGTCCACATGCCTCTGCTTGGCAATTTCTCTTCTGGTTGATGCGCCCAGGGCAATCGACCTCAGAATCGCGTTGTAAGTCGAAGGATCACGGAATGCCTCACGCAGAAGAGACGGCGGCTCGTCATGAAGAAAACCGTTGGAGCGAAGCAGTTGGAGCGCCAGATTCTCTTCCATGGACCGACGGGCATCGATGCACTGCCAGTAGTAGGGAATCCCGCCCAACACCGCATATCCCTTGAAGAGATCGTCGACGTCGTATTCTGGAAGAAAGGCCGACACCGATTGAAAGGAAAGCGGCGGGACTTGCAGAACAGTCCCCGTCCGGCCGGACAAGGCGGACAAGGGACTCCGGTCGCCGAGCACGTCCTTCTCCACGCAAGGAACGTCGCTGCTCAGGAGAATCAGAAGGAAATTCTTCTTTGAAAGCACGTCATCCCAGACGGCACGGAGTTCCGGGAGAAAGCCCGGGTGTTTCTGAACAATGTGCTGAAACTCGTCAATGACGAGAATGCGGCGTCCTTCACCGGGCGCTGCAGCGCAAGCTTCAAAAGCCGCGGTCCAGCTCGCAAAGCGCACGCCGGCTTTGCCGAGCCAGGCGCTTAAAGCATCAGAAAAGCGTTCAAGCTGGTACTCATCCTTCCACGCTTTCGCCGTGTACCAGAAGGTCTCTCTTCCTTCACAGACTTTCTGAATGAGCGCCGTCTTTCCCACTCGTCTCCGGCCGCAGACGATCACCATTTCCGCGCGAGGGCTCCTGCAGGCATCTTCGAGCGACCTGAGCTCTCCGGCACGCCTATGGAATTGAAGCCGGTCCATCGAAGAGCACTTCCTTTCCCGCAGATCGTAATCTGGCAGATTACGATCTGCCAGATTGTGATCTGGGAAGAGATGCCGGGAGCTCAAGGGTCTTCCTCTCGATTTCTGAGGGAAACCCGCCGCCATTCGCCTTCAGCTCAGTCCGAGAACCCGGGCGAGCTCCTCTGCATCGCGGCAGAGGGCCACGGGCTTCTCGCGTTCGAGCATCTCAGCCGTCATCGCGCCGTAGGTCATGCCGATCGAGCGGCAGCCCCAGGCATTGGCCATGCCGAGGTCGTGCGTGGTGTCGCCCACCATAATCGTGTCGGCGGGATCGATGCCGGTCGCAATGGCGACGGCTTCGAGCATTCCCGGATCGGGCTTCGACGGGTTTTCGTCGGCCGTTTCCGTATCGGCAAAGTATTTTCCGAGTCCCGTCGCTTCCAGAACCCGATTGAGGCCGCGCCGGCTTTTGCCGGTGGCAATCGCGAGCGTGACGCCGCGCTCATGAAGCGTTCGAATCACATTTTCTATGCCGGGGAAGAGGTGAACCTTTCCTTCCTCCGGACGATAGCGCTCAACGTAGTAGGCGCCGAACTGCGGGAATTCTTCTTCCGGACAAGTGGGCGCAATGATCTTCATGGCGTCGCGCCAGCCGAGACCGATCACTGAACGCGCTTTCGTGGCCGACGGCACCGGAAGCCCCATCTTTTCCGCCGCATACTGAATGCTGATCGCGATGGCGGCGGTTGTATCAAGGATTGTGCCGTCCCAGTCGAAAACAACGAGCTTATAGGGGCCGGCCGGCGGCACTTTCCCGGCGGAATTCATTTCGTCAGTCATTGGTTTTCTCCAGAGCACGGATTACCTGAGCGAGTTCTTCGGGGAGCGGCGCCTCGATGTCGAGCAGCTCGCCCGTAACGGGATGAATGAATTTGAGCTTCCAGGCATGAAGGAACATCCGCTTCAAAGGGGCGCCGAGAAGCCCCGCGGCAAGCTCCTTATTGAAGGCGAAGTCGCCGTACTTGTCGTCGCCTGCAAGCGGAAAGCCTTCCGAGAGCGCATGAACGCGGATCTGATGCGTGCGGCCGGTCTTGAGTTCGGCGTCGAGATAAGTGACGACGCCGAAGCGCTTCAACACCGTGAAGATCGTGTGCGCGCTCATGCCGAGCGCGGAAACGCGCACGCGCCTTTCTCCCGAAGAGAGGAGATAGCGCTCAAGCGGCGCCTTCACGTGGCGCCGTTCATTCACCCAGTCTCCCTTCACGAGGAGCTTGTAGTGCTTTTCGATGCCGCCTTCCTTCATGAGGTCGTGCATGCGTACGAGCGCTTTCCGGGTCTTGGCGATCACGATGGCGCCGCTCGTTTCCTTGTCAAGCCGGTGGCAAAGCTCGAGGAAAGGCTCTTCCGGACGCGTTGCCCTCAGGCGCTCGATCAGGCCGTGCGCGATTCCCGATCCCCCGTGAGCGGCGAGCCCCGAGGGCTTCATGACGATCAGGAGATGCCGGTCCTCGTGCAGGACTTCAAGCTGCCCCTTGGCAAGGGGCGCCGCAGGGGCTTCGGCTGCCGGGGAGCGCTCAGCAACGCGCATCGGCGGCACACGGACGACGTCCCCGAGCTTCAGCTTCGTTTCTGCCTTCGCGCGGCTTTTGCTCACCCGGACCTCGCCCGCCCGAATGACGCGATAGATATGACCCTTGGGCACGCCGCGCGCAAGACGCATGAGGAAGTTGTCGAGCCGCTGGCCGTCCGAATCCTCGCCGATCTCGATGTAGCTCACCCGATCCGACGGGAGCGCGCGAACCCGTGATGAGGCGAGCGGCTTAATTTCGGCCTTGGTTGTGTCTGTCATATCCTGTAGTGCTTATACTTAGGGGCTGTCGTTCGAAGTCGGCTTTTCCGCTTCGAAGCGATCGAGAGCATGAGCGGATGAATCCGCACGCGCAATGCGGCCGAAGCGCGAAAGCTTCAGCCGGCGCGGAGGGTCATTTTCTCACGCCTCACAAAGGATTTGTTCCTTCGTTCATCCGGAACGATTTCCGCCCGAAAAAGGCGTCGAGGATTCCTGTGAACGAAGGAGGCAGAGTTTTTTTGACGCGGCGGCGCAGTGCCTGAAAAAGGAATGCGGCGCCGCAGGCTCGGTCCGTGAGGATTCCTGCGTTGAGCTGTTGAGCGCTCAGGCAGGATGAATTTCGGGCTGATGCCGCAACAGGCAAAGTTTTTTTCGTTCGCCATCCGCTCTGACATGCGCTCCAGAAAAGCGCCGGAGAGAAAACGCAAGGCACCCTGTCCCCTTGAGGTCCGTTCTTCGGAAATCGGGTTCGGGCGAGCTGAAAGCGCGGAAGCTTTCGCGCTTGCGGATTTTTCTTCAGGAAGAGACGGACGCCCGGAAGATTCCTGCAGACCTTTTCTTTCAATGAGGAAAAGCGCCGGAACGCTCCGAGCCTGAAGGCAAATGAAGGATTCACTTTCCGGCAATTTGATCCCTCCGACCGCCTCTCAGCAGGTCCGATTGCGGCTTTTGCGTGCTCCCGGGGGCGAAGCTAACAGAAATGCTTCGCTGCACTTTGGTTGAGCTCAGCCGTGAGACGCTCCTGCGGAAAACTTTGAGGCCGACTTTTCGGCCCTGAGGCGAGAGGATCCATTGATGCCGGATTGCTGAGTCCCTTCATCCTTTCGGGCTCGATGAAGCGCTTTCACCAGCGCCCTTCAGTCCCTGAAAAGAAAGAGGCTCGCGGAACCTCCCTCCGATCGTCCGGATTTTTCTGAAGAGAGTCCCTCGCGCAGAATGCATTCTGCTTTCTGCTGGCTCCCGATCCATTTCAGCTTGAATGGGCTTCCCCGGGGCTTGCAGCGGGCCTCATGCGGCTTTCCCGTCCTTTTCTGATGCATGAATGAGCGCCTGGCTTTTCGTGAGTTTTGCCGGCAGATCGTGAGGGATTGAGCCCCTTCCCGAAGAACTCCCCGCTTGGGTTCGAAGCTTCTCACTTCAAAGAGAAGCCCTTCAGAACGAGCGGCAGAGGAAGTTCTTCCGGTCGGATGTGACTCTCCCCAAACCGTTCTTTTCCTTCGCATCCCGCGTCAATTCGTTTCGGGACCGAAGGAAATGAGCGCAACACATCAGCCGGATAGCGACGCGGCAATGCGTTTTTGAGAGAAGTATTTCTCCCGTTGCGCCGCGCAGGGGGCTTCAGCTTGAGGGAAGCTTCCTACGACTTTTTCTCAGAAGATGAGAGAAAGAATCGTTTCGCAGGAATACCGTCAGGCACCCTCACGAGACGAATGCCCTGAAATGCTTCAGGGAAAACCTCCTGCCTTCCGTTGCGGCACGCCACAGTCCGCCCGCGGCCAATGGGCGGCGAGGAGTGAAATCCCAAATGAAGCGCATGCTTTTCAATGCCACGCATCCCGAGGAAACGCGCGTTGGCATTGTCGACGGCCAGAAGCTGATCGACATCGACATTGAGACTGCCGGCCGCGAAGCCCGCAAGTCGAACATCTACAAGGGCGTCGTCACCCGCATCGAGCCCTCTCTTGAAGCCTGCTTCGTCGACTATGGCGAAGAGCGTCACGGGTTCCTGCCCTTTAAGGAAATCTCGAGGAGCTACTTCGCCGAAGGCGTCGACGTCCGCATGGCGACCATCAAGGAAGCCATCCGCGAGGGTCAGGAGCTCATCGTCCAGGTTGAGAAGGAAGAGCGCGGCAACAAAGGCGCCGCACTCACGACCTTCATCAGCCTCGCGGGCCGCTATCTGGTGCTCATGCCCAACAACCCGCGCGCGGGCGGCGTCTCGCGCCGCATCGAGGGCGAGGAGCGTCAGGAACTGCGCGAAGCAATGGACAAGCTCGACATCCCGAGCGGCATGTCGACCATTGCCCGCACTGCCGGCATCGGCCGCACGACCGAGGAGCTTCAGTGGGACCTCAACTACCTCCTGAAGCTCTGGAATGCGATCGTCGACGCTGCGCGCCCGCAGTACGAATACGTGACGGAAGAAAACGGCCGCAAGGTCCGTTCGGTCTCGTCCGAGCCCACGAAGAACGGCAGAAGCGGCAAGTGCCTTAATCCCGCTCCCTTCCTCATCGTTGAGGAATCGAACCTTGTCGTTCGTGCCATTCGCGACTACTTCCAGCCCGAGATCGGCGAAATCCTCGTCGACACGGATGAGATCTACGAGCAGGCGCGCCAGTTCATGGCGAACGTCATGCCCGACATGGTCGACCGCGTGAAGCGCTACCGCGACGACATTCCGCTCTTCACGCGCTTCCAGATCGAGCAGCAGATCGAAACCGCCTACTCGCGCACCGTTCCGCTCCCCTCGGGCGGCGCGATCGTCATCGACCACACGGAAGCGCTCGTCGCGATCGACGTCACCTCCGCCCGCGCCACCCGCGGCGCCGACATTGAGGACACGGCCTTCCGCACGAACTGCG
>OBXA01000401.1_pt1 | contig 35235 bp, 33 predicted proteins | sample 1538121 | NCBI WGS metagenome assembly OBXA01 (sample SAMEA2580133, study PRJEB22360) | human gut metagenome | biome: human gut; feature: human-associated habitat; material: faeces | place: Denmark | collected 2008/2010 | reverse complement strand
TTGAAATAATATCAATATTTTTCCTTTCAGAATATTGATAGTACGAAACACTCAAAAAACAAGATTTCTAACGTTAGAGATTTTTATAAGGGATAGAGATAGAAATAAATAAAGGGGGAAATAAATGAATTAAGGCAATCTGCCTTAGAAAGGATTTAGATTTAAGTATGAAAAAGTTTAAGAATGTATTTCTGGCTTTTTTCGTTACTGCTTTGACATCCTTGAATCTTGCTCTTCCTGCATACGCAGAAGAAGCAACGACTCAGACTGTTGATTCAGCGGGATTCTCAGTGAGTGTTGTTGGGGATGGTACAGTCACACTTTCATCTGGTGATTTCACAAAATCATTGTCGAATGGTGACATCTACAATGCAGACTACGATGAAGGTACAGAAATTAAAATTGTCTCTAAATCCAATGAAAATGCGGTTATTGATGATGTAGCTTTGAATAACAGCACAATTTCAGGATTTACGAGCGGTAAAAAATCTTTCAGCTTTGTGTATAAGACAAAAACTGCAGACGCTTCTTTTAACGTAGTGTTCAAACGAAATGAAACACAAAAAGAAGAAAACAGCAATTCAAGCAAAACTGAAAGTGATGATTCATCTCAAGACGAAAGTTCCAATGATTCTGTTTCTACTTCAAGTGATGCAGTAGATGAATCTGAAGATGCAGATAAATACAGCACATTTGATGTGGATCTTTCGAAGATGGATATAGATACATCTAAAACAGTATATACAAAATATTTGTATGCAATTCCAAGTGCTGTATCTGAAAACGATACAATCACATCCGTATTGATTGATAAAGATCCAAAGGATACGATTTATACGCAGACAATGGAACCTAGCACAGTATATACGGATGGAGATGCTTACTATATTCAGGCGGACACACCTTTTGTGAATGGCTTAGCCCAGAAAAGTTATCCTTACGATTACGATGTGGCTCGTGGAAATGATTATGGCCAACAGCTAACAGAAGGCTTTTCTTATGATAAGAAAACTCACATTTTATGATGTCAATGGGAATGAGTATCACGATCTGAAGGAAGCTTGGGATGCAATTCAGGAATGTACAAAGGGGTACAAGCTGAGTGATTATAAAGAAAATAAATTTGTGGGTCGCTTTATGAAAGCTGACGTATTGATTGGATTAGGCTTGGCAGGAGAAGGAATAGTAATCAAAATGAAAACACCATTGCGGACAATCAATGTTGATTCGGTAAATCCAGTAGGTCGAGTAAATTTCAATCGAATGTATAAACGTATCAATGATATACGCTATTCACTGAATAAAACGATTGAAACCATCCAGAATTACGAAGGAAATCTAAAAATTGCAAAAGAGATGGTGAATAAACCTTTTGAATTACAGGATGAATTAACAAGTGCAAGAAATCGCCAAAAGGAGATCAACAAGATATTAGATACTTCCGGAAATGAAAACAGTAAAGTAGTTGTTGAGGATGATTTAGAAGAAGAAAGAAATGAAAGCTGTATGGAATTATAGAATTAAGGCAAAATGCCTTAATTCTTTTATTCTTTGTGCGTAATACAGCGTGAAAATGCTCATTTTCCTGTTTTTGTCAACAATAAATTTTTTTGTGAAAATTTTGTTGGATTTTTTATTTGAACATTTTTGAACCATGATGTGCTTTATATAAAGCACATATAGCTCTTTTTGCTCACGATGCTCATTTTTACCCTGAACAAATTTCGCACAAATTTCTAGCATTTTTGTCCGAGAGTTGTGCTATAATGGTATTATCAAGTAAGTGTATATAAAGGACCTGAAACGTGTGTTTAGGTCCTTTTTTCATGCGAAAGGAGTGATGAACATGAAATACGTTTTATCGAAACAATGCAGTTTCAACAGAAACAAGGACAGCCTGATAGGCTATACAAATCTATGCTTTCGTAACGGAGTATGGATACCTCAATATCATTTGAATGTTGATGATACTCTGAATTCTTTCTATGAAGATAGAATGCAGACTTTCTGTAAATATATTAAAGATGTGATCGTACCGAATGGATATGAGTCGATTGAATATCTGGTGAATCGCTTAAATTTAAAAACGATTGGATTGAGCCGATATCAGCTCTATGCTTCCACGGATGAAGCAAACTTTTGCATACGTTTTGTGAAAAAAATGTATGCAAATGACCTGATCTACATCCATATGTTCCGCAAGGGTTGAGTGTCATTTCGCACAAAAATCTAGCATTTTTGCCAATTCTAAATGGTAAAATATAGGTAGATATAAATTTGAAAGATATAAAGGACAGCATGTCTGTTTCTAATAGCAAGGAGAGTGATGAATATGATATCTGGGTATTTCATTCTTGAATGGTTAGTGTATATACTAGTGATTCTGTTGGTGTTAGAATGTATTGTTTCTTTACTTAATGATATTATTCCATTAAAAGATTGCAAAATTTTTTCGCTAAGATGGTATTTTTGGAATTTACCTGGGTATTTGCTTTATGGTGTATTGGTTTGTTTGTTGGCATGTGTATGCGTTACTATTTTATTTTGTTAATTGGAATTAAGTAAATGTCAATTCAACGGCTTAAGGCAAATTGCCTTAATTTTAAATAAGGTCGTTTCACGGACCTTGGCAGAAATGCCGAAAGTACAGATGAATTGGAATCATACTTACTTCATTCGTGGAGAGGTTAAAATTCTATAGTAGTCTGTAATGCCATTTGAGGTTGCAGTACAGCAAATTTTCACATGGTAGTGAAGGCAGCCATTAGTGCTATAGATACTAAAACTGGTTGCAGTACAGCAAATTTTCACATGGTAGTGAAGGTTAGTCAATAATTGGATTTCATAAAGACATGTTGCAGTACAGCATATTTTCACATGGTAGTGAAGGTGGAATTGTTCTACTATATTTCATTGTTAGTTGCAGTACAACACATTTTAGAAAAAAGGCGGGCACTGTATGACGTGGTATTCCTGCATACACGTAAGTCCTGCTTTCATACCGTGCTAAGTAGTTCGACCGCCTACAATGCACGACCCAAACGATAAGACATGAGGTTGTTTACGGTTTAATGATGTTATACTCACCGGATACTTCAGGGTAACTATAAACATAAAGTCGATCCGGATATCTGTTAGAACCTGTTCTATTGTTTATCTCCCTTTGGTAACTGAGATAATATAGAAAGTAAAACTTTTTCGCTTGCAGTTTGAATTTAACAGTTTGTCATAGACAGATATCAAAAATGACCACGGCAGAAGCATGAGCCTGCCACCATTTATGAGGATGCAAGTTCCGTGGGTGCAATTCCCACAATCCTCAAACGCTAAGCCTACCAACACATAAATCTTTCTAAATAATACAAGGAGATAGGTCCTTCTACGATAGCTCACACTAAGATTTATTTGTTGGTAGATATAATTCGATTAAAGCACTATTAAACGAACAGATGGGAGGAATCTCCTTTTAAAGACTACTTTTTGCTTTAAATCGAATGAAACATACTTATGACGAAATTTGTGATGGTCTGAATATTTTCTCTGGTTCAATATATATCAAACAGACAACAGCTTTATTCTTCGTAAGTTTTTTTAATGAAGGTCTTAGTATTATCAGGTGCAATTCCTGGAACCTTCAATCTTTAATTTCAAGATGTAGCAACATATTTTTTCAGTGGGAGGTGAATCTCCTACTTTCCAACGTAACCTTTAATGTGGTGCTACAAATGTTAGCTGTGAAAGGCTATCTTAACATGTGATGGATTGAGATTTTTAAAGAGAATGTCAAAATCTAATTCATCAAATTATTAGACATGGGACAACGATCCACAAGCCAGTGTTCTGGACAGAGCAGAAAACATGAGCCTGCTCATTATTTCAAATGGGTACATACAGTAATGACTGATAAGCCCTTTTTAATATCTTTCCCTTAAAAAAATTGTATGTACTCATTTTAAATAATAGAAAGTATTCTATTTATTTAAACAAGGTCGATTCACGGACCTTGGCAGAAATGCCGAAAGTACAGATGAATTAGAATCACATTTTTTTCATTCGTGGAGGAGTTAACATTTTATAGTAGTCTGTAATGCCATTGGTTGATGTACAGCACATTTTCACATGGTAGTGAAGGGATTTCAAGAATTAAGGCACTTTGCCTTAAGAATGGAGGAAGAAAAAAATGAAGTCTATTATACTTTACAATCAGGGAGGTTATTCCCCTGAATTGTTAGCATTCAATGGAGAAACAAATTTTGCAATTCTATATTATGCTTGCACTATAAAACCTTATGTTCTTGCAAGTAAACTATATGATGATGTGAGATCGGATGAATTTGAGGAAGTAGCTTGCTTTGAAAAGTATGACGATTGTTTACAAAAATATCAGTCCTTGGTTCTACAGCATTTAGAAAAGACAATTCCAGTTGCAGAATTGTTTAAACATTTGAAAAGAACAGATTTAGATAACGTGGTTGGTTTGGCTGGTGAGAAGATTATGGATGATGAAGATGGTGAAAGAAGATGGGAGGAAATATGGTCTGCACTTATTAGATATAGACATCCAATCATAAAAGAATGCATTGAGAAGATTCAAGTGCTCTATGATGTAAAAATCAGTGGATGGGATAAATAAGAGTTAAGGTAATTGGCCTTAATCCTTAAATAAGGTCGATTCACGGACCTTGGCAGAAATGCCGAAAGTACAGACGAATTAGAATCACACCTTTATCATTCGTGGCAAGGTTAACATTTTATAGTAGTCTGTAATGCCATTGGTTGATGTACAGCACATTTTCGGATGGTAGTGAAGGTTTCAGAATATTGATGTTATGAAACACTCAGTTGCAGTACTGCACATTTCCACATGGTAGTGAAGGGGACCTTGATAGCAATATCGAAAATACAGAGTTGTAGTACAGCACATTTTCGCATGGCAGTGAAGGCCCGAAATTCGCACAAAAATCTAGCATTTTTTGAAAGGATACATGGTAAAATAGGGGTGTAAAGAGATTGATTAAAAAATTAAGGCGATTTGCCTTAAAAAAATAGATCAGGAAAGGATGTATTATATATGAAAACAAAACAAATTTTAGCAGCAGGAGCAATCGCATTAAGTATGATTTTGACTGGATGTTCTGCTTCATCGAGAGGAACAAAAGACACAAAGACAACAGAAGTCGCTAAGAAAAAGGAAGTAAAAACACTTGGTCAAAAAAGCAAGGATTCAAAATCTTTGAAGTTTACAAACAGCACTGGAAAGAAGATCACAGTATTTGAAACGAAATCAAGTACTGAAGAAAACTTCAGTGATAACTTGTTGGAAAATGGGGATGTTGTTAAAAATAAAGAAGAACGTACTTTATACTATGATGTAAAAGAAAACGATAAGTTAGATGTAAAGATTGGTTTACAAGATCAGGATAAAACATTCATTTTCAAAGATGTAGATACAGAAAATACAAAGAAAGTTGATGTTTCTTTAAAAGAAGATAAAGTCAATTTAGACGTATCAAAAAAAGATGGCAGCACTGCCACTTTGACACCATCTGAAGATTCTGCAAAGACAGAGGATGAGAAGAAAGAGGAGCAGGAAGTAAAACAGGAAGAAAAGAAAGAGGAGAAGAAGGAAGAAACAGCAAAAGCCGATTCTTCTAATAAATCAAATACTTCAGAATCAAAGAAGGACAACACAGCTTCGACTACAAATACTAGCTCAAACAAGAATAACACATCTAGTTCATCTAAACCTTCAAACAGCAGTAGCAACAACTCTAGCACTTCAAAACCATCTAATAACAGTAGCAATAACTCTGGCTCGTCTAAGCCATCGAATAACAGTGGCTCAAGTTCAAATAGTTCAAAACCTGCCGAACATACACATAACTGGGTTGCACAGTACAAGACGGTAAATGTTCCTGAAAAAGGTCATAACGAACAGGTTTTGGTACAGGCTGCCTACGATGAACAGGTTCCAGTTATAGAAATGAAGGAAATATGTGTAGGTAATCAAAGTGGGTTACAAATAAATGGCGATCCAAATGAATATTTGTTAAATAATTCTAATGGAGATTCAGGGTGGCATTCTGAATGGCGTGAAACAGTTGTGGGATACAAGACTGTACATCACGAAGCAGTGTATGAAACAAGATATGTTGTGGATTCACCTGCAACGACAAAACAGGAATTGACAGGCTACAAGTGCAGTAGCTGTGGAAAAACGAAATCTAACTAAATATAAATCAAAGGCAGAATGAAAATTCTGTCTTTTTTTGTTGATAAAAATTAAGGCAAACTGCCTTAACTCTTAAATAAGGTCGATTCACGGACCTTGGCAGGAATGCTGAATGTACAGATGAATAGGAATCATACTTACTTCATTCGTGGAGGAGTTAAAATTTTGTAGTAGTCTGTAATGCCATTGTTTGAGGTTGATGTACAGCAAAATTTCACATGGTAGTGAAGGTATCTTAGGTTTGAATCAGGGAATTTATTAGTTGCAGTACAGCACATTTTCAGATGGTAGTGAAGGATTCAATAAAATGATTCAATGCACAAAGTTTAATGTAAAAAAAAGGAACTCACATGAGTTCCTTTTCTATTTTTCAGACGCAATAAAGCGGGGAGTACCCGTGCTATTGCACCAAAAGAAAGTATATATGAGAAAGGGTGGGATGAAATATGAACAGATACAGTTTATTCGATGTACCTTAAATTGAGTTGAAAAAATATCAATATTTTTTCCTTTCAAGATATTGATGTAATGAAAAACTCAAAAAATCAAGATTTCTAACGTTAGAGATTTTTTCAAGGGATAGAAAGAAAAGGGGAAATAAAATAATTAAGGCAATCTGCCTTAGAAAGGATTGAAATATGAAAAAGTTTAAGAATGTTTTTCTGGCTTTTTTCGTAACAGCACTGACATCATTGAATCTTGTTCTTCCTGCTTATGCAGAAGAAACAATCGCTCAGACTGTTGATTCAGCAGGCTTTTCAGTGAATGTTGTAGGAGATGGTACAGTCACACTTTCATTTGGTGATTTCACAAAATCATTGTCGAATGGTGACATCTTCAGTGCAACATACGAAGAAGGGAAAGAAATTAAAATTGTCTCAAAATCAAATGAAAATGCGGTTATTGATGATATCACTATGAATAACAGCACGATTTCAGGATTTACAAGTGGGAAAAAATCTTTCAGTTTTGTTTATGCCACAAGGACTGAGGATGCAAATTTCAGTGTAACTTTTAAGACAAAAGAAACACAGAAAACAGAAAGCGGTACAGATGATAAAACGACAAGCGAACAGTCATCTGTTGAAAATGAAGATTCAAACACATCTGAAGATGAAACTTCAAATGATGTGACAGATGATTCTTCAACTGATGAAGGGGACAAGGTAAGACTTGTCTACCAAGGAAAGAAAAAGAATTTAGATTCAGATTTGATCTCAGCTAAATATTCTAATATGTATGTTTTAGAATATGCTTCTCAGGATGAAGCTGATAAAGCTAAATCAGAATTAAAAGACAAGGGTAAGGTTGATACGGAACAGGTTTTATCAATGGATGAAAACACACAGTCATCAACTGATGTTGTATCAACAAAGGATATTGATACTGCAATCAATCAGGCAGACCAGAAAAATGCTAAAAATTATTCTGGTAAAAATGTAATTGCATTGATTGATACAGGTTCAGATGGATCTACAGTAGATGCTGTGTCTTTTGTAGACGGTGATACTACAGACCGTCAGGGTCATGCATCTAAAATGATCAAAGCAATCCGTAAACAAGACAGCAATGCTAAGATCTTAGCTTTAAAGGCATTGGATGACAATGGAAACGGAACAACAGCTTCAATCGTATCAGCTATTCAATATGCGATTGATTCTCATGTATCCATCATCAATATGTCATTCTCTGGATTGGCTAACGATGATACAAGCCTGATTGAAGCAAAAGTCAAAGAAGCAGTGAAAGCAGGTATCACAGTAGTTGCTTCAGCAGGAAACAATGCATTGGATGCATCAAACTTTGTGCCTGCAAATGTTTCAGGTGTCATTACGGTTGGTGCATGTGATGAAGATGGAGTTGTACTAAGTTCATCGAATTATGGTGATGATGTTGACTGGTATGTAAATGCTTCTGCAACATCTGGTGCTGCTGCCACAGTTTCAGGTATGATTTCCAAATATGGAAAAGTTAAAGAGGAAAAAGCAAATGTCTTTTCTTCTAAAAGTGTTACAGCAAACACTAATGAACTGGTCAATGTTACCATTACTGGTGACAATATCAGTGTAACTGATGCAGGTGGTTCTGGTGGTGCTTCTGGTGGTGGTCCGGCAAACGGTACAGCCGCTGTTGCATGGGCAATTCACGATTGGAACGATGACGGCTTTGGATTGGCTATGAATACGGATGGTTCTTATAATTACAAAGCTGTTTTAAAAGTCATTGGAACAACAATGAATTTAGACTGTAATGAAAACTATACAGTGAATGGTAAAAATACGAAAACAACTATCGTAAATGCTTTGAAAGATGCAGTCAAAGAATGTAAGGAGAATTATCAAAAATATTATGGAACTACTGATGGCTTTAAGCCAAGAATTGTTGCGGTTGGAGTTTCTCATGGAAAAATAGCAATCAATGGGAAACCTGGGCAATATAATCCTTCATTTTACAACAATGATGAATGGTACTGGAATCCCGTTTGGGAAACGGCTACTAAAAATTTGACTTTAAAGCATGGAAATAAGGAATACACAGTAGACTCTGCATTCCACAATGGTGGCTCTTCTTTAACACATATGGCTACTGTGGATTTAGCAAATCACTCAAACTTACGTATTATCGTTTTGGATGACACTCAGCCAGAACCTCCAGTGAAAAAAGGTAAATTAAGCATTAAAAAGACTTCTGCAAACCCAGCTATCACAGATAACAACCCTTGCTACTCATTACAGGGAGCTGAATACGGAGTGTATAAGACAGAAGCGGATGCAAAAAACGATAAGAACAAGTTAAATACACTTATCATTGGTAAGTATGATGACACTGAAAAGAACAAAGACTGGTCAAATGAGATTGAATTGGATGAAGGCACTTACTATGTTAAGGAAACCAAGAATCCAAAAGGATATGCTTTGAACAGTTCAGTTGTAAAGGTATCAATCAAGGCAAATGAAAATTCTTGGATTGGTACGAACAATGAATTGAAGGATTATCCGCAAAGTGACCCCGTTCGTATTTTACTTGGAAAAGTAGACAAAGAAACCAACAAGAACAAACCGCAGGGAAGTGCTAGCCTTGCAGGTGCTGAATTTACAATTAAATACTACAAAGGATTGTACGATTCCGATCCTGCTAAATCAGGTCAGATTCCCGCTCGTTCATGGGTGTTAAAGACAAATAACGAAGGTAAAACAGCTTTTGTGGACAGTTTAAAAGTGTCAGGCGATGAATTTTATAAAAACTCATCTGGTTATACAACTTTGCCTATTGGAACTATCACGATTCAGGAAACCAAGGCTCCTACAGGTTACTTCATCAACAATGAAGTATTTGTTAGAAAAATAACGCCATCTGGAAATGCTGAAGGTGTTGAAACTTTCAACATGCCAAAAGTCAATGAAAAAGTAATCAAGTTCAACATCAAGAAAGTGCAGGCAGGAACTTCTACACCAATCAGTGGTGCAGTATTCCGTCACACTTTGCCGAATGGTTCAACAGAAGATTTAGAGACAAATGGCAGCGGTGAAATTACAATCACAGGTTTGACTTCGGGAACGCACAAAATCAAGGAAATCAAATCTCCTGATGGATATCAGTTGAATCCGAACGAAGTTGTATTTAATGTTGCTTCTGGTACAGGCAGGATCACATTTACAAGTGGAACGAACAGTCTTGTAACACAAGGTACAAAGGATTCAGGGGATGGCTATGCTACATTTAGTGACAAGGTTAATCCATTCAACTTGAAAATCACTAAAACAAATGAGCATGGAAAAGTCTTGAAGGGTGCTGAATTCCGTCTTTATAGTGATGAAGGATGTAAAAATGTAGTAGATACACAGACTTCAGACGACAAAGGGGTATTAACTTTCAAAGACTTGGATGTAGAAAAAACATATTATTTCCAGGAAACAAAAGCTCCTCAAGGCTATAGAATTCCTGTAGATGAAAACGGAAAGGCTTATATACATTCCGTATATGTTTCAGCTACACCTCAGACAAACACATTCGACTTCACAATTGACAATGTGCAGTACAACACATCTAAAACATCTGGCAACATTCGTCTTGAGGGAACTAAAAATGACCGTGTAGTTGCGGTAGATATCACAAATAAAACAACACAGTTATTACCTGAGACAGGTTCAAACGGAACGATCCTATTGATTGGATTAGGAGTGGCTGTAATTGCTTTTGCTTTATATATGTCAAAAAAAGAAAAATTGAATTCTAAATAATGAAGAAAGAGGGATATAAAATGAAAACTAAAAATGTAGTTTTCGCAGGCTTTTCTGCGTTAGCTGTGATATTAAGTCCAGTCGTATCAAGCGTAGCTCCAGTAGTTGCTCCAGTTTACGCTATAACACAGGCACCATCAACATTGGCAACTCCAAATGGTGTTGCTGATTTTGGTCAGGGTAGTGCTTCAATCACAATTCAGCCAAATAATGGCCAAAGTTTAGTAGGTAAAAAATTCAATGTATACAAATTGTTTGACGCAGAAAATGCGGTAGATCAGGAATCAATCAACTACACTTGGAATGATGCTTACAAGACAGCTTTACAAACAGTTGTTGGTAAAAAAATCAACAAATCTGCCTCTTCAGTTACTGAATATGATGTAATTGACTATATTCAAACTTTAAATACTAACAAAGTGGAAGGTGCTCAGGCAGATCAGAAATTAGAAGGTCGTTACAGCAAATACCGTTACTTCGTTGAAGATTTAAGAAATGAATTAGTTAAAGAAGGTCTTACACCAACGACTGTTAATGTAACAGCAACTAGTCCAGTGGACGGCTCAGTTAAATTTGGTGGCTTAGGATACGGCTATTATTTAACAGATGAAGTTACAGCTGTACAGGATACACATTCAGCGGCTTCATTGATTTTAACAAATACAGCTAATCCTAATGCCCAGGTTAATATCAAATCCGATTATCCTTCTTTGATTAAGAAAATCAATGAAGATGATAACAATGTTGGGTGGAATGATATTGGCGACTATGAAATCGGACAGACAGTTCCTTACTACCACGATACATATGTACCAAACATGAATGGATATCAAACATATAAAATGATTTTCCATGACAAGATGGACAATGCATTGACATTCAATAAAGACTCTGTTTCTATTACAATTTCAAGTACTACGAAATCATATACATTGAAGAGTAGTGAATTTAATGTTGTTGAAAATAGTGGGGAAGATACATTCTATGCTGAAATTCCAGATTTAAAGGCTATCGTTGACAAACAGTTCCCAGAAGGAATGAACAATAACTACGAAAATACTTATGGTCAATCAATTCGTTTAAACTACAACGCAACATTGAATGATAACGCTGCTACACGTACTGGTCGTGCGGGATTTGAAAATACAGTTCGTCTGGAATATAGCAACAATCCAGATAGTGATGGAAATGGTTCTACAGGAACAACACCTTGGGATACTGTTGTTTGTTTCACTTATAAGATCAATGGTTTGAAGGTCAATAATCACAACAAATTATTGAAGAATGCTAAATTCCGTCTATATAGTGATGAAAACTGTACAAATGAAGTTTATGTAAAAGAAACAGCGGATGGCTATGTTGTTATGAACCGTGATTCATTAGGTGGTACTGACCACACTGGTGGTACAAGACCAAGTAATGCTGTTGAAATGGCATCCGATGCTAAAGGTGTATTCACAATTTTAGGTTTAGATCAAGGTACATATTACTTAAAAGAAACGGATTCTCCAGCTGGATATCGTGAATTGAAAGACCCTATCGTTATCACAATCAAACCTACATTCAATGCTGACCGCAACAACTATGTTTCTGGTGAAGGTGCAACTGAAAAAACATTACAGAAATTAGAAGCAACTGCTCATGTTAAAGAATTCTTAAATGGTGCTTACAAAGAAAGTGATACAGATTTAAAAACAGATGTAACAGATGGTTCTGCTAACATCACTGTAGTCAACTATGTAGGAACTAAATTACCAATCACTGGTTCTAACTTAACTATGATTTGCTTAGGTGCAGGTACAATCACTGTGGTTGGTGCATTAGCATTAGATAAAAAACGTAAAAACAAAAAAGACTAATTAGAAAATGAATGAAATGGTTAGGATGGCAGTACTGCCACCTTCCATTTTTGGAGGTGCTGAATTTTGAAGTCGATTATCAAAGCAATAAAAGAAACAAGCTGGACAGTACGTATCCTTGTAATTATCGGCATAGGATTATGTTCAGTTCCATTTGTTTCAAGTATTCATAGTGGTATTCAACAAAACAACATGATATCCACTTACGAAAGCGAAGTAAAACAAACTGACAAATCAAAAGTCAAAGAGCAGATACAATCGGCTCAAAAGTACAATGATATGTTGTTTCAAACCAGAGGTGCATCAGTCGGAAACATTGATACTGAGATACTTTCAGATGAAAACTACGAAAGTATTTTAAATCTGACTGGCAAAGGCATTATGGGTTCGATAGAGATACCAAAGATAGGCGTTGACCTTCCAATTTACCACGGAACGAGTGATGATGTATTGTCAAATGGAGTAGGTCATTTACAGAACTCATCATTCCCAGTCGGCGGGGAAAATACACGTACTGTTCTTACGGGTCATAGGGGTTTGCCAAACGCAAAGCTTTTTACAAGGCTGGATGAATTAAAAAAAGATGATTTGTTTTATATCCATGTAGGTAACAAAACATTAGCTTACCAGATATATAAAATTGAGATTGTAAAAAAAGAGGAAGCTCCTGATGTTCTAGGAATAGAAGAAGGCAAGGACCTTGCAACTTTGTTGACTTGTACACCGTATGGAATCAACACGCACAGACTGATTTTGACAGGTAAACGTGTACCATACAGTGAAAAGAAAAAAGCAGCCATTGAACCAGAAATGATGAGCTGGCGAGAGTTGTTATTTACAGCACTTCCATTTTTGATTGTATTTATGTTGATTGTTAGATTTATTTTAAATAAGAGAAAGGAGAGAAAGTTAAAGTCATGAAGTTATTAAAGAAAATCGGTTTAGCCTTGAGCTTGGTACTGGTATTAGTACCATGCTTAAATTTACAGGCTAAAGATATCACTGATAACCCCGAAGTTGGGGATGTAACAATTCTTCCAGAAGAAGATTTAACTAAAGTACCTGATAATGGACTAGGATCGATTTCAGTGGAATTAACAGACCCATATGATAAATACCTTTCCAAAGAAAATGTAAAGTTTGGTGTAGTTCAAATTGCGGACATTGTAAAAGGAGAATATATCATTAAATATAAACCTTTTGCAGACAAGGATTTGGACTTGAATGAGATTAAAACAGCAGATGAGATCGACAAGGTTGCCAAAGACATGGCAAAAAAGGTTGAAACTCCCGACTATGAAATGACAACGGATGAAGAAGGAAAAGCAACTTGCAAAGACCTTCCAGTTGGTGTATATCTAGTTTATGTTGAAGATTTGTCTGATTTTGAAACAATTACTCCATTTATTGTAGGTATCCCTACATGGGATGATGAAGATGAATTGTTCCAGTATGATGTAACAGTATATCCAAAACATACTGCTTTACCACGCATCTTGGTAAACAAAGTAGATAGTGTTACAGGTCAGAACATCAAATCGAATAAATTTGAATTTACTTCATATTCGCAGGAAAACTGTGCTGAAAGTTCAAAGCTTGAAACTATCGCAGGCGATCAGGAAACTGGTACTGCTGAATTCTTGATTCGTTATGGAACAACTTATATCAAAGAGTCAAGTGCTCCACAAGGATATAAGTTATCGGATGAGGTTGTAAAGGTTAAATTTACGGACGAAGGTTTGTTCGTAAATGACAAGGAAGTACACGTAGATGATAATCATCGTTATTCAATCGTATACCAGAATGTCTTGCTACCAAGTGTAAATACTGGTACTGCTAAAAACAAAGACATGATGTATATGATGTTAGGTATTGTTGTTATCGCACTAGGTACTTCAATTGCAACTGTTCGCAAGATTCGCAAAAGTGAAGATTAATTTTTAAAAGGAAGGTACAAACCCTTCCTTTTATTGCATATGTGACTAAATATATATGTTAGTTTCATATGTGATAAAAAAACAGAGCATTATATCACGTCCCACTGGTCGCAATTGCCAGACGACATGATATATGCTCTATCTACTTCATATGATAAGTATTCATTTATTTAATGTCAAGTTGATGATTGATTTAGTGTGAACGATTTAGATATGTCTATTTAAGGCAGATTGCCTTAAATAGGATTTGTTGCTAAAATTATGATAATGTAAAAGTGAAAGATGAGGTGATGAAGGATGTATAAAGATTTTATATTAAAAAACAAAGATATAGATATTCTAAAATTTAGAATTGAAGATTCACTTTATGGTGATTATGAATTAACAATTCTTGAAAGATATAACATAAATAATTTTCTTTATCCCATTGGATTAAAAACCGACGATTCAAACGAACTATTAGAATGGATACAGGAAAGAAATATCCCTAAAAATCGTGCCTTTGTAAATGAGATTTTGGCAAGTCTTGGACTTCATGGAAATGATTTGATTGGAATTTTGACTGTTGGAAAAGGTCTTTCGTTGAATGATCCATATTGGATTGTTGATCCGGATTTTACGGGGTTATTTAAAGATTACAATCTATACGAGAATGATTTTAATAAATCTGTTGCGTTGATCGCATATACAGGTCATGGACATTCAAATAGCATTGGTACAGTCGCAGAATTGACAACGAACGGTTCTCTTAAAAAGGCTTGGAGAAGAATCAATGGTGATGTCGTGCTTTATAAGGGAAATGTTCATGGCAATTTGTATACAAATCATGGAAATGAAGCTTATGCTGAGTATTATGCTTATAAAGTTGCTCATCAAATGGGATTAAATGCAATTGCCTATGATTTAGATATATGGCAAGATGAATTATCAAGTACATGTAAATTATTTACTGACATAGATACATCTTTTGTTCCTGCATCAAGATTCTTAAAAGGAAAAAAAACAGTGAAAGCCATTGTAGATTTTTATAAAAATCTAGGAGATGAATTTTATCAGGATTTTTGCTCTATGATGGTTTTTGATGCATTGATTTGTAATACAGATAGACATCTGAATAATTTTGGTGTATTAGTTGATAATGCAACTAACAGGATAAAGTGTATGGCACCTTTGTTCGATCATGGGTATTGTATGTTTGATGAGCCAAGACAATATATTTACGAGTCACCTGAAAAACTAAATGAATATATTAAAACTTTAGATCCTGTTTTTGGTAAATCGTTTGCTGAAAACGCAAAGACTTTTTTAGGAAATCGTCAAAAAAAGGAATTAAGACACATCCTAGACTATAGAATTGAAAAACACGATAGATATAATCTTCCCGAAGCTGAATTGAATTCTTTCAATAAAGTTTTACACGATAGAGCAATAGCAATTTTGGAAAATACATTAGAATTGAATTTAAACTATCTTGTAAATGATAAAAGGGAGCTTTCATTTAAAGAACTAGATGGTAATGCTCAAGAAATTGCTTTGCAGGAAATAAAATATGACTTATGGGATCTTTATGGAGTTGAATTAGATGAGCAAAATCAGAATGAGTACTTAGACTGCTTTACATTCAAACCAACATACGATAGAGCGGGTACGTGCGTTAATATAGAATATATACAGAACAAAGATATTGAAGATGTGATATCAAGAATAAATGACACGCAGGAATATGAATTATAGCTTAAGGCAAATTGCCTTAAGTTTTTTGTTTTAAGTTTATTGTATATACAGATATGTCTATTTAAGGCAGATTGCCTTAAGAAATGTAAGGAGATGATGAGTGATGTACTTTAATAATGATATTAAGATCAATAAATTTATAAATAGATCCGATTTTAACACTTATTTGAACTGTATGTTTCGTACTAACAGTTCACAGAATTTGACTAATGAACTTACACCTGAAAATAAATGCTATACTATGGACAACACAGAAGATATAGGTGTCTTTCAGTTTGATCTGAAAGCACGCAAAGCAATTAAAAATAGATTTTTCGATCAATGGAATAATGATGTAGACCATCTGTTTTTTGCTAGAGTTGAATGCCCTAGAGATGATATTTTTGAATGGAATGAATATATGCATAAGGAAATGCAGTCAATCCTGTATGATTTAATAAAGGAACATTATAATCCAGTTCTGATTGTTATTCATAACGATCAGCCGAAGGATTCTTGTCATTTTCATATTCTTTTGGATTATATTGATCCAGATAATTAAATCAGAAAGATGATGTGCTGCCATCATAAAATATGCAGGATGAAGGGAAGGTGTTGAAAAGAATGCATTTAAAAAGATATTTATGTACTGGGCTGTTATCCTCAATAATGTTGGTATCTTCGTCATTTGGTATACAGGCTAAAAGTACCAGTACATTGCACATAGAATTGACGGGTGGTTTGGGAACGGCAGAAATCATGACGGATGAAGATATAACCTATCCAGTGGATGGTGGAGATGATTCTTTTTCCTTTGACAAGGGGACACAGTTAAAAATAACGATTCATTCAAAATATGGTATCGACTCCGTACAAGATGATAGTTCCGTCTTAAAACAAAAAGGTAAAAAAATCGAAAAGATATCTGCCAAAGATTATACATTTACTTATAAGACACAGGATATGGATACCAATTTGACTGTAAATCTGACTGAGATGCATTCTCGTTTTAAAATTACATCAATTACTACCGATGAAAATGGTGAAGTAATGCCAGGTTATGTTAAATATGGTTGTGTTAAAAAAAGCCTTTATGAAGAAACAGATGAGAATATAGAAGAAGCTATTGAATTGGCACAAGAAAATGGTTCGGAAAATGACTATCAAATTTTAGAGTCTGATGAAAATGGAGTACTTCAAACGAATGATTTTTTAAAGGGCACTTACATTATTAAAAAATTGGATGATGAATCTGAATCTGAGCCTTTTGAGCTGATTGTAACTAGAAACAAAGACATTCCATATACGTATATCCATCTAAATAATGGATATGAGTTTTCTTCTGATAAAACTGGAACAGTAAAAATGATTGAAAGCAACCAGTATATTAAGTCAGCAACAAGAATCATTTTGAAAAATAAGAATGATAAGCTTGTTGAAGATAATGGAACATTTAAAATCAAAATGTTGGACAGTGAAGGGAAGGTGTTGAAAAGCTATAAAAATGACTATTTAAAAACAGATAAAAAAGGATATATCAGTATGTATGACAGTGTTCGGTGGATTAGTACATTTACAATTAAAAATGGCAAGTGTGTATTACCTGTGGTTCTTCCTGATGGAGATTATAAAATTGTAAAAGCTGAACTAAAGGATGTATGTTTAAAGACTTTTGATTTTAAAATTTCATCCAATACCATATCCGGTTTAGATGGTGATAGTCAGCCAATTAGCAACACAGTATTGCAGGTAAAAGGAAATTAATGTATGTACGATTTTTCAAAAATCAAATTTGATACGTTCTGGAGAGAGTCGCAGAACAGGATATATTTAGACGATATGTATGAACTTTTGCCTAACGCACCTAAAGATGTTATAGATAGTTATAATCGTTATAAAGATCAGATTAGTCAGGCAAAACGAAATATATCAAAATCTATATTTAAAGGATGATGCCTTTAAGGCAGTTTGCCTTAAGGATTGAATTATTTGTATTTTTTTAAATCTTATATTAAAGTAAAAAAGGAATTTATAACAGAAGGAGAAATGAAAATGAACAAAAAAGATTTAATAGAAAATATTGTTTTAAAAAACCCAACATTAACAAAAAAAAGCGTGGATGAAATCGTAAACACTCTGTTTGATGAGATGGCAGAAGCCTTATCTAAAGGTGAAACGGTAGATATTTTTGGGTTTGGTAAATTTGAAGTCACTGAACGTGGAGAACGTGATGGTATCAATCCTGTAACAATGGAAAAAATCAGAATCAAAGCGTCTAAAAACGTTAAATTCAGACCTTCAAAATCATTAAAAGACAAAGTAAACTAATTGTTTTGCATTAGTTTATATTCTGGCTTTCATGTCTTATATCGACTTTTTTCCACATGATGTAAGTCCAGATAGTTCAAGTCCTGTACCCTGACAGGACTTTTTTTGTTGCAGTGACTGATTAAATGCGGTGATTAATTAATAATAACTGAAAGGGGTTTGATATACCTAAATAGATTAAGATTTGATGATAGGTCCTCATGGTGAGGACTTTTTTAATGTTTTAAATTGATGTGTAAGGGGGAGTTTATGAAAAAATTAGAACGATTATGTTGTGTCTTAATGATGTTTTTGACACTTATTGGCTGTAGTTCGTCTACACCTCAGACACACGATGTGATTTTTCAAGATTCAATCCGTATTGATTTAGGGGATGAGGATGTAAATACAGCAGAGTATGTGAAGCGTATTGATTCATACCCAATATCCGGCTCATCTATTGACGGGAACAAGATACATGTAAGTAACATTACAATGGTCTGTCCATCGTTAAAAAAAGGGGATCTGGAAAAACTAGGCAAGCAGGAGCTGATCTATACGATTGGCGATGAAAAATACACAGTAGAAGCAAATATTGTTGATAGTGTCAAACCTGTGATCAATGTCAAGGACGATAGCTTGACTTTTGAAGTAGGCGAAATGAAAGGTATCAACAACTATTATTCTGTGTCGGACAATTATGATGCTTCCAAGGATATAAAGGTAAAAGTCAAAAACATTGATAAATTAAATAAAAATAAGACAGGGACTTATAAGTTAGTAATCAAAGCTTGGGACACATCAGGAAACACAGCATCCAAAAAATTAACAGTTATTATTAAAGACACAAAAAAGGAACAGGAGGAAAAACAAAAAGAAGAGGAAAGGAAAAAAGAGGAAGAGAAGAGAAAAGCAGAGGAAGAAGAAAAGCAAAGAGAAGCGGAAAGACAACAGCAACAACAGCAAAGTCAGCAGACTCAGGCACCTTCGACAAATACAAATAACAGTGTATCAAATTCACCTGCAACATCTAATTCTTCCGCCCAGACTCAACAGCCAAGTAGCAGTACACCTGTTACAAGGGATTATTTGTTTTCACAGGGCTATGACATGTCATCAGCCCCAAGTGCCTGTCAATCCGCATTAATGGCATCTGGACGTTCAGGGTCATGTACACCATTACAGGATAGCAATGGCATCTATCTTGGAATGCGACTTGTTTTAAATTAAAAGGAGGATATACTTATGAATCTTGCAATTACTATTTTTGACATTGCCATGATGACACTTGTTTCTTGGGTTTTCTTAAAAAAACCATTAGAAGAAAAAGATATCGAAGGTGGTCAGTCTTTATTGTTACGTATTGTTATCGGTATCGTTGCTGGACTAGTTGTCAGCTTTATGATGAGCTTATAGGAGGTTTTTATGGGAGCTTGGAGTCAATTGTTTGAAGTTTTTAATCCTGCATTGACATCTTTACAGACATTCTTGCAGGCGATTGCAGTATTAGGAGCAGGATGCTTCGCTGCATACTACAAAATTCGTGAGATGTTTGCAGGTCCACAGGAAGATCAAATGTATTCACAGAAAACTAAAGGTGTATTTATAGGATTGATTTTCGTGTTTATTATTCCAGTGTTGATTAACATCTTCAAAACATTATTTATGAAAGGTTAATTTTAAATAAAGAGGGTTGCGGGTTTTCGCTACTCTCTTTTTTAAGATTTATAGGACAAATTATTCTGTTGTTCTATAAATCTTAAAATTAAGGCAATGTGCCTTAATTTTTGAGGTGCATATATTACAAGGAGGATAAGAAATATGCCGGTAATGGAAGAAAATAAGTTTGAAACTGCGAAAGTGGCTCTGGAAAAGAAATTTGAATTTGAGCCGATCGAAAAGAAAATCAATGAACTTGGATGGGATAAAGATAATAATATTATCATTACCTATTATCAAAATGTTATTGGTTATCTGGAAAACACGAAACAGGTATGTGGGTTTATGGATTGGTTTGATAAGGAAAAAAATGACATTGATGTGAGAAATTTTAATGTATCCAATGTTTCATCGCTTCTAAAGCAATTCTATGTTTGGTTTTTTGATAAAAAGCGTGAACAATACACAGAAGTTGAAACTATGGATGAAGAACAGGATACAACAAATGATTTGTATCATGACACAGCGGATGAAAATGAATCAAAGGCCTGTGTTCATGTAGATAACAGTGAGATCATGGAATCTTTATCCGATTTAACAACGATAGCCAAAGATACAAATACTTCTGTACAGGATTTTAGAAAAGAAGAAGCCAGTGCTAAAACATATGGTGTTGTTGTTTCTATGGAAGGTTTGTTAAAGGAACAGATGAAGAAGCAAACGATGAAAAAAGCTTCTTTTGAACAGGTGGAAGGTTTATCAAATGATGTAAAAGGATTAATAAATAAATCTGAATCCATGCAGACAGTTGTTGAAAGAATTGATAAAGCTTTGCCTAAAAAAGTGGAAAAGATGTTTACAGCCTTTGATCTTACGAAAGCATTTTTTGCTGGACTAGGTACAGCAGTATTGCTTATAAAGCTTGTACAAGTAGCATTCTAAGAAAGGATGATTATATGATACATAATGTAATGTTTGCTGTGGCAACACTTCCAAATAACCACTATCTTTTCGGTGGATTGATTGAAGGTGTAAAAAATAATGTTGTTCGTGGTGCACAGGATCTGTTACAGTCATTTTTTTGGAGTATTTTAAGTGGTCTTTTAGGTATGGTCAATTCACTTTTGAATTCGATTGTAAATGGTGTTATTGGTCTTGACCTGTTTTCCCACAATGAGTTTTTATCGACTGCTTTTAACTGTTCTTTAGCACTGATGTTTCTTGCAATTCCGGCTAAGATCACATGGGAGATTGTTTCAGCTATGATACGTGATGATGATGCAGGTATGGATATACATAAAAAATTGGGCAGTACTGCTTTAGGTATTGCGATTGCCTGTTCACTGACTGTAGGAATCACAAAAATTATCAATCCAGTCATGCAGGATGCATCAAAAGCAATTTTAAATGTAAATCTGACAAACGAAATAAAGTCGGATTCAGCAACATCTCAGTTAGGTGATTCACTGATTGAATCTGTTTTGATTTCGTTTGGAGGTTTGCCTAAAGATGGAGATTATGGGGCTTCAAAGTTTGTAGAACAGTACAACAAAAATGAATTAAAGATTACAAAACGTGATGGTGATAATTATGTATGGGACTTTAGTATATTTATGGCAATTATTGGAATGTGTGTATATGTAGTAATGCTTTTTGTCATATGTATACAGATTGCAGTGCGAGTCATTTCCATAGGTTTTTATTATGTCATAGGACCTCTCGCCTGCACGAGTATGACAAATTACCAAAATCCACAGGCATTTAATGTGTGGAAAGCGACGATATTTGGAGCATGGGCACAGAATCTGACACAGATATTTCTGTTGTCACTGTTTGTAGGACTGCTTGAATCCATATCATCAGCAACATCAACCATGCCAGTAGCGTCCGTTGCACTTTATTTCGGTGCATTTTCTCTTATCATGACCGCACCGAACTTTGTGCAGGCTATGATTGGTGGATATGCTTCTGGTATTCTTGATACTTTAAATCAGTTCAGAGGTGGACTTGGTATGGCTAAAAGCTTGGTAACTGGTGCTGTCGGTTCTGTGATTGGTCGCAACAATCCACACACAGGACACTTGGAAGGTGGAGCACGTGGCAAGATTTTAGGTGATGTCAACGGTCAAGGAAACCGAGTTGGTGGTGCACGTGGTGCTATTTTTGGCAATCCAGACAGCAATGGTAATCGTAATGGTGGTATCAAAGGTGCTACATTAGGTAATTCCATGAATATGGGTGGTGTTACTGGTAGACAAGGTGGTATCCGTGGTGCTATTTTTGGCAACGATCAGCTAGCTTCTGGTGTTGGTGGTACTATTGAACGTACAAGAGCAGGTGGTATGGCAAACATTGGCGGTAAGAAAAGAACGGATTCTTTCAACTCCGCAGGTCAAAAAACAGGTTCAATGCAGAAAAGACGTTTATCGGCTTTCAGAGGTTCAGATTCTACAGCGTTTAACCCAGAAACAGGTGCTCAGATGGGCGATCCAGTACATCAAAGAGGACCAGTGCCTATGTTTCTAAGTGATTTAGGTAATCGTTTCTCTGGCGGAGGTAGTGACCAGTCGGGTGATGGTGGTGGAAGTGACACATTCACGCCAAATTACACTTCTTTTAATTCCGGTGGTGGCGGTGCTTCTGGTGGTGGAAGTTCAGGCGGAACAAGCGGAGGTTCTGGTGGTTCTTCTGGTGTTGGTGGCAGTACAGGTGGTGCTCATTCTTTCCAGATGCATAGCAGTGCATCAACACGTAACAGTTTAGGCGGAGCACAATCTTCAGGTCCAAAGCCACAGCCACAAGGTCAAAGACCTTCATCAAGCACAAAGCCTGCTGTTAGATTGTCTGGTACAAATGGTAATACTAAACCTCGCAGTCAAGCTCAAAAGCCAAGTGCTTCATGTGTACGTACATATAAAATGAAAAGCAGTGGTGAAATTCGAAATTCATTAGGAAATAGAAACAGTAATAATGAAAGTAGAGGTAAAAAATAATGGGATACAATAAAACTACAATCATCGTTGATAAAGAATCCGTCAAGCCGATTCTGATTTGGAAATTTTCTGGCTTGGATTGTGTGTTCATGGTTGCAGGATACCTTGTAGTGTATTATCCAGTAAAATTCTTTTTCAATGATTTTATTGGATTGATTATGGGAGTTGCTATGTTTGCTCTTGTAGGTGTTCTGCTTGTTGAAATGCCAGATCATTTATCTATTATCCAGCATATACAGATGTGGTATAACTACCGTTATAAACAGCCAAAGGAATACTTTTACATTCCAAAGGAACGAACACATGGTACAGTCAAAACAAATTCTGATGAGGATTCAAAGGAATGGATTGAATATCAGAATATGATTCAGGAAAACAGATTGTCAAATGAAAATTAAGGCAATCTGCCTTAACTTAAAGAAAGCAGAGAATGACCGATTGAGCCATTCTTTTTTTTAATATAAAGGAGTACATAAATGTTTGGGATTTTTAAAAGAAAAAATAAAAATAAGGATATAGATCCTGTTAAAGAAAAACAGAAACTTGTCAACGACAGTATCAAAAACTCCAAAAAGGAGAAAAAAAAGAAAAAGAAAAAACAGCCGAAGATTGATAGATTTGACATCAGAGATGCCATTCCTTTTACGTATGACGAAGAAAAGAATATGTTCAAGGACCTTGATGGAAACTATATCATGATGGTTCGTACAGCAGGAACAAATATTTTCGGTTTCAAGGACAATGACCAGTATGCATTTATACGTGCGTTTTCAAGGATCTTCAACAATTCGATTGGTGCAGGGCAGATCTATTCGTATATGGTTGGTGCGGATGTGGATGGATATGTAGCTGATTTCCAGTATTTTAAAGATAATTTAAATTTATCAAACCCACAGGATCGCATTCGATATGAAATTCTGGATGAAGCACAAAGAAGATTGAAATATACAGCATTGACGAAAGAACTTGTGGATCGCTGTTTTGTGTTTATCCTAAAAGGACAGGATATTTTTCAATTAGAACAGAGATGCCAGGAAATTGTTGCTACACTTGGTTCTTATCAAAAGACAAGTATATTAGATTTTATGGACACTTTTCTTGTGATCTATAACTTCTATCACCCACAGTCATCGAAATTGTTTACTGAAATGGCAAAAGAAGCCGATGATATCATGGATTATTTATATCCAACACGCATTGGTATGGTAGATGTAGGCTTTAGACAATGTGTTGAACTTGACAGAGTATTCTGTAGAACAAAATTCATTCATATTTATCGAAAAGAACCGGCATTTGCATTAATGAGTTATTTAGCTACAGCAGGTGATATTGATTTTTCTATGCATTTCAAACCAGCTGAAAGCGGTGCCTTAACGAAAAGCCTTGATAAGGAAATTCATAATATCGAACGCAATATGCAGAAAGCAAAAGATGCATCTACGCAGTCAAAATTGATGAAACAGTTTGATAAGACACAGACAATGGTTGAAAAGATGGTGGCTGAAGGAGATACACCATTTGATTTCACAGTATTCTTGCGTATCAAAGGTGACAGTGTTCAGCAGGTCAATGAAATTTGTAAGGATTTAGATGATTCTTTTGTTTCGATGGGGATTCAATTTAGCGATGGTGTGTTTGAACCTTTGGAATTATTTAACTGTACAGCTCCAATTCTATATGATTATGAATTAAAAGACAGATTCTACAAAACAACTACTACTGCTACACTAGGATGGATGTATCCGTTTGTTTTCGAAGCTTTATATGATTCTACACAGTATTCTCAGGATGTTCATTACCCGCCAGTATATATAGGTAATACGATACAAACCAATGGTGTTGTTTTCTATGACAACTTTACGAAGAAAGACGATCGTTCCAACTATAACGAATTTGTTGTCGGTAACTCCGGTATGGGTAAAACATTCTTTTTGATGTGGCTGATCTACAACCGTTGTGGTCTAGGTTACAAGCAATATATTCTGGATGTAGAAGGTAAGGAATTGAATAAGCTTACATATGAATTAGGTGGTGCTAATATTGACTGTTCAAATGGTGAGAAAGGTAGAATCAATCCATTACAGATACGTTTCAACGTTCCTGACAGCGACACAGGGGATGGCAAAGTACCTTTAGATCAGATTTATCCGCTTGAACAGCATATTCGCTTCCTGAGATCGTTTTTAAATGCATATAAAGGCGATTCTGATGAGATTGGTATCCTTCATACCAATTTGATTGAACGTGCTTTAACACACGTTTACGGGCTTATTAACATAGACTTTAAGACAACAGCTCAATATATTCTGGATAATTTCAAAAGTGAAGATTATCCTATCTTTTCAGATGTTTATGACACGATTCAGGCATGGCTGAAAGAAATCGAAAAGCAACCTCATCCTGATCGTGCGGAAATCGAACGTCATAAGGTTTGTCTAGCATTCTTAGAGCCGATTGCCTATGGTGCCGATGCCAACCTTTTCAATGGTCATACGAACGTAGATTTATCAGCAAATGTTATCAACTTTAATTTAAGTGCATTGCAGGACAACACAGGCTCACGTGTGCTTGCAACGCAGTATTACAACGTTTTGTCTTATATCTGGACTGATATCATCTCTGACCCATTCAACCGCAGAAAACAGCTTTATGCGGATGAATTCTCAGTTATTATGGATCCTCGTTATCTTGACATCATGATGTATTTCCAGACAGTTATCAAACGTGTTCGTAAATATATGGCAGGCTTGACTCCCGCAACTCAGCAGATTAGTGATGTTTTAAAAGATTCGGTAAAGGAACAGGGTGAAGCCATCATTGAAAACTCCGTATACCAGTTTTATTTTGGATTAGGTGCAGAGGGTATCGAATACTTCAAGAAAACACATTTGATTCCAGAATCAGAACAGGAATTCGTGCAGTTTGCCAATATTGGTGAATGCTATGCCAAGATTGGAACAAGTACAGCCATGCGAGTTCGTATCCAGATTGGGGATGAAGCTTTTGCTAAATTCACACGAATGAAAGACGATAGAAAATAATGGGAAGTCTAATAAAACATGCGAAAAAAATAAAGAAAGCATGTATCGGCATTGCCACAGGAGTAACTGTTGCAACGATGATGATACCACCTATCGTTTTATCACAGATGATAATGATGGATCAGGAAGATAAATGCTCATCTGAAGCAACTGGAAGTATTGATGTATCATCAGATGGTACTGTAGAAGAAAATAAAAAGGCAATCTGGAACTACTTTAAAGCTTCTGGGTATTCGGATGAAGCAACAGCAGGCGTCATGGGAAATATGTATGCAGAAAGTGGATTCAAGCCGGGTGCTTCTGAGATTGGCGGAGCTGGGTACGGACTTGTTCAATGGACAACACAAGGCTATAAAACAGCTTTAAAAAACTATGCTGCACAGCAGGGAAAGGAAACGAGTGATTTAAAATTACAGCTTGACTTTCTCTGTATTCAGCAGTTGCCGACTTTCAAATGGTCTGTAAGAGGAACCACTTATTTTAAGGATACAGAAGAACTTAAAAAAAGTAACAGCGTTACAAAGGTGACAGAAGCGTTCATGAACTGTTTTGAGCGTTGCAACACTTCTTATGTATCTTGTACTGTAGAGAGAAGATCGCAGTACAGCATGAAGGTATACAACCAGTTTCGTGGACAGAGTGCAGATGCGGACTCTGCTTCAACAGGTATCAGTGGTCGAATATTATGGGTAGGCGATTCACGGACTGTAGGTATGCAAAGTGCCATCACCGAAGGAAAGAACAAGTGGATATGTTCTGTAGGAAAAGGATACAGTTGGCTTGTAAATACAGCAATCAGTAAAGTGAACAAGGAATTGAAAGATACAGATACCATTGTTGTCAATCTAGGTGTCAATGATCTGAATAATTACGAAAAATATGTAACTAAGTTGAATGCATTAGTTGACTCAGACTGGAAGAAAGCAAAAAGTATTGTGGTTATGTCAGTCAACCCAGTCGACGAAGCAAAATGTGCAGGAAACTATGTTATAAAAAACAGCCAGATCGAAAAATTTAATACATATCTCAAAAAGAATCTGAGAAAGAAAATCGTTTATGTTGATACATATACTTCACTTTTAGGAAATATTCAAACAAATGACGGACTGCATTATACAAGTATAACCTACAAGACCATCTATGACATGATACGTGATACTCATACAGGCTCAAGTACAGACTCAGCGTGTGAATCTGAAGGCTCTGGTGGAATACTTACAGCAGAAGGTGTAATGATTGATTTTGATTCAAAGTACTACACTTACAGTGCCGATATTAACGAAGGAAACCCTAACGTATGTGCGGTAAATAAGCCACAGTGGTGGCCATATGGTGTAGCATGTACAAATCAATCAATAACAGGTAAATTTAACAAAATGATATGTTCATCATATGCTTCTGGACGATACTGGGATGTAAATTATCATGATTCACCTTATCCATTGCCGACAAACTGGGATCAAAAATTAACGGTAGATCATGTAGCACCTGGCAGTGGTAAGTATTCAAAAGATATCAACAATCCGATTCCTAAATCCATCGTTTCGATTACTTCATCGAGCGGTGGAACTATGCACGTTGCATTTATCGAAGGAGTAGACGTAGATGGTTCTGTTGTGATTTCGGAATGCAACGCAAACAGAAACGAACCAAAATATGGATTCCGTTGTCAGAAATGGAAGAGCGTAAAAGAATGGGCAGAACGTACCCTTGGTGCGGGAACTAGATTGAATGGTTTTTATGGAAAGTAGATGATAAAAATATGTTAAAAAAGATTTTAATAGGAATGATAGTCCTGATAATTGTATGCTTTGGAGGTTATGATATTTATACTCGTATACAGAAAAGTCATGAACCAGAACTTGTATTTGTGGACAAGGATCTAAGGACTGTAGCGGAAGATAATTTTAATCCATATTATTATGTGATTAAAGCTGAAGATTATCATGGTATGGATATCAATGATAAAAAACATCTTGCATATAAAGTCAAAAACAAAGGTAAAAAGAGTGTTAAAGTCATTTACATCTTAACAGATGATAAAGGTCATTTTGTACAGAAAACATTGACTTTAAAAAAAGTAAAGACTGTAAATTACACACCGGAAGGAGAACAAAACGGTGCATTGAGTAACGCACCTAAAAAGGAAAATAAAGTATTTTTGTTCTCTGATTATGACCAAATTGCTATACGTGCAATGGCGGAAGCAGACAATTATGGACATGAAAGTTCACAGAATTACACAGTCAATCCTGCACTCGATGAGAATGGTGAATTAATTGGATATGAGTGTGTGTTTTTGAATTAATGAAAGGAGAATGGGGATGCATAATCAATACCAAGGTAGATTTGAAAAAGAATACTGGGTACGCAGAATTTATACATTGATACAGAATATCAACAACTTATCTGGGTCAAATATCGACTTAAAAAGAGAAATAAACATTTGCAAATTCAGGGACGAAGATTACTGCATCGTCACTTATTTTTATTACAGTAAGCTGTACTGCTCGTGTATAAAAAAAGCAATGGGCAGACACGATGAACGAAAGGTTAAGGTCAGCAAAAAATAATTATTTTATTATGATTTTAAATTTGATTTGAACTTCAACAGTTCATTTTGGAGGTGATGAAATGGCAAATAAAAGCAACATAGAGTTAGATAATGTGTTGGCTTCTTCTTTAAAGAATGCTAGAATTCGGAAACAATATTCACAAGATGAAATTGCAAAACGTGTAGGAATATCAAGACCAAAATATCAACGAATAGAAAGTTGTATGATGAATTCTGTGGATGATAATTTGTTAAGAAAACTGGCTGATGTTTTGGAAGTTGATTATACTTCTCTTGTGAATGATAGGATGATGTATAAAACCACATTTAATATAACAAAAGAAATGCGTTTGGAGTTGCTTCATTTAAAAGATTCAAAAGGATTCAATACAATTTCAGAGACTATTAAATATTGTATTGATTATACTTTAAATGAAAATTCAAAATCAAATGTTTCAACTGAAATCATGATTGATGTACGTGAAGCTATCGTAAATACATTCATTCAGGAAATGGATAAGCTTTCTCATGCACATGAAATGGACGCACTTATACTACAGTATCTTGATGATAAATATGGTACAAACTCAAATGAATTACGTACCGATATTGAACAATATCTCACGAAAATTAAACATTCCAAAAACTACTGATTGAGGAGGTGATAGCAATGAAAATCGTTATGTTTTGTGATAAGTATCTTTATCGAAAATTAAACATGGCATTTCCAAAATACAGCGAGAATGATGCTGTTATTGGAAGCCTTTTTTCAGAGGATGAGTTTGACAATTTTCATGTATTGGACAAGGATTTTATCAACTTGGCTTTTAATCCAGTGGATGGTATCAAAGATATTTATTTACTTTTAATACAGAAATCATGGTACAGTGATCCAACTTGTATTAACATCTGTAAGTATGTAAAACTGCTTCATCCTGAAACAAATATTGTGTTCTTTATGGATGAACCTTACGCTTCACATCTTTATTTCTGTGATCGTATTGTAAAGGATCAGTTAGGTTTCTTAGCCTACGATACAGACGAACTAAAAACCATTCTAATGAATGGATTTAATGTATCGCAGGATGATTATGCTTTACCTAAATTATCACAATCGAAAATAAAAAAACTTGAAAAACAGTACATGAATAGTTAACTGTCCAGACTGTTTTTCTTTCTCTTGTTGGTACAATATTGTACCTTTTTTATTTTCCAGCAGCCTGGGTTTAGGCAGAAATTAAGTACCTTAATTTCTGTGATTCCAAACAATTCATGATAGTCTTTTTTCGTACTTTAATGTACTCAAAAATTAAATATCTTCCTTGTTTGTCATCCTTGATTAATCTTCTTATTCTGTGCTCAAGTGGTTCAAACGAAGCACATATTTCTAGACTTTTATTCGCTTAATTTAGTGAGCAAAACTCGCTTCTAAAAGTCATCAGGATAAGCACTGCATATTCAGTGAGCATTTAAGGGCATTGCAAACAGTGTTTGCAAGCTATTTATGCCTTCATCCTGCATTTTTCTTCTTTAGAATATTTTTGAGCAATGCTCAAAAATTGCTCATTCCTTTTTCTTTAAAAGGTTGTTCCTGAAGGCATAAATAGCCTTCAAGGTCTTATTTTCAAAAAGTGAGCAATTTGCTCACTTTTCTTGACCTAAAAGTGGAGCTTCAAGGCATAAATAGCCTTGTGCTCACACTTTTTCTTTAATTTCTTTAGAAAGGAGACTAATTCTATGTCAAAAAACAAAAGTCAAAGTACAGTTACGACAACTTCAACAAGTCTTTATATATCTTTGATATGTCTTTTTCCAGTCATGTTTTTGATTTCTTATCTGATCTTCTACATGATTGATACTATGCTTTTGAAACTCGATGTTTCTTTTGTTGATTCTTTTTTAAATCATAAAAGGGATGGTGCAATAACAGGTATTTGTATGTGGGCATTATGTTTTTATTATGTTGCTTTTGGCTTGAAAATAAATCGACCTGAGCAATCTAACGTTATTGCTACTGCACGATGGCGGACACTTAAAGAGCAAAAAAATTATTTTGGAAAAGCACCTATTGATACATCTCAACATCTTGATGTTGGTGGTGCTCCTGTGAATATGATTTCTGATAAATCTTTACTAAATTTCTTTCGTAAAAGTAAGAAATTTTTATTATATGAAACTGATGCGTTTCATGATTATTGTGTAGGTACTACTGGATCTGGTAAATCTAGAAAGATTGTTCGTCAGTTAGTCATGCTTGCAAGCATGGCAGACGAAAGTATGATTTTCCATGACCCTAAAAAAGAAATGTATAATGATTTTCATTTATATCTTTCTAAAAAAGGGTATAAGGTACACATGATTGATTTCCGTAATCCTGAATATTCAGACCACTGGAATCCATTGGATGATATAACAGACTGGGCTGTTAAAGACCCGGATGAGGCGGATGAATATGCTCAGGATCAGGTTGAATCCATAGTAGATGGAAATTCAACAACAGACCCAATATGGATTGATGGACAAAAGGCATTAATTATTTCTTCGTTGCTGGAAGTAGCTTCTGCTCCTATTGCACGTGCTAAAAAAAATTATTATTCACTGGTACAAATGATATCTCTGCTTGGTAAGACAAAAAGGATTGATGGAGAAGAAAAGATGGTCTTATCCGCATATATGGAGTCGTTGGATGAAACGTCTGTATCACGATTAAGTTTTGCTACAATTGCTGCTGCACCAGACAGGACAAGAGGTTCGTTTATTACTTCATCCCTTGCTTCTATTCGACCATTTACCAGTAGAAAATTAATGAAGGTGATGAGTAAATCAGATTTTAATTTCCGTAGTTTTAAGAATGGCAAACACGCATTGTTTATTGTGGATCCTGATGAAAAGAAAAGATATAATCCGATAACGGCGATGATGATTGAAAGTGCATATAAAACACTCGTTTATGAAGCAAACCAACTGGAGGACAGTGTATTGGAAAAGCGTGTTCATTTTATTTTGGATGAGTTTGGAAATATGGCTAAGATTCCTAACTTTGACGGAAAAATGACTGTAGCACGTTCACGTAATATTCTGTTCCATTTATATTTACAGGACTATGAACAGATGAATGAAAAGTACGGTGACCATATTGCACATATCATTCGTTCAAACTGTAACTTATGGTATTTTATTTCAAGTGCTGACCATGATGTTTGTAAATCAATCAGTGAGAATATTGGTGAAGAAGATATTATGGTTGAATCGTACAGTAACAATTTTAATAACAATGTTACTTCGACAGGTGGTGGTGTAAATATTGGACACCAGAAAAAGCCTTTGATTACTCCGGATGAACTACAGAATATGGATGTTAGTGATGGACATGGAATTATTGTATATCGTTCCAAACTAGGTCCATGTAAAGTCTATTTGCCTGACTGTTCTCAATATTCATGGTACAAGGAAATGGAAAAAGAAATTGTACGTGAGCGTAAAGATGGATTTGAGTTAGAATATGCAATTCCACGTTATATCGTTTTGTCACAAACTATTTTGGCAAGTGCAGGAATCAAATTGCGATTGAATGAATCCTCTCGTGTTTCACCAAGAGGAGTCGGAAAAGAAGAACCATTATTATCAAAAAATATGTACTGGTATTGGTCTTCACGTGATGATTTAGAGGAATCAGTTTTTTCCCATGTTATTGAATATTTAAAAAAGATAGATCTTTTAGAATCCAAGATTTCAGTTCAAACGTTGATTCGTAATTATATGAAGTCAGATGAATTCATTGACTGGTTACACTCTATTGATACCAACGCTTCTGATAAAGATTTGGATGAAGTGAAAAGAAATTTAGATGAGATTGAAATCACTGATAACGATAATGCTTTTTCGGATGCTTGGAGTTAATCTATGGCAGGTATAATTGTCAAATATAGATTCCAGCATACACAGTACTCAAACAAAAATCTCAATGCGGTAGAAAAAAATAACACAGTAAATACAGCTGATGCTTTTGAATACTGTGATCGTGATGAAGCCTGTGATAAGACGTTAGTAACAACAGACAAAGCATTCAATTATGCAGATTACCGATTAGGAAGTGCGGGCAGTATAACAAATGGTGGTAAGCCTATTGACGCATTACGTATGCAGATGATATGTGACCAGTACAAACCACCTGTATTGTATGGAATGATAATTTCTTTCGATCATGATTTTGCAGTAAAAAATCAAATTATTGATAAAAGAAACATGGATAAACTGATTGCAAAATCTATGAATTCAATTTTAAAGAAAATGAACCTAGAACCTGATAATGTTATTTGGACATCTTCATATCATACAAACACGGACAATCCACATTGTCACATTAATTTTTACGAAAAAAAACAGACAAAGCGAAAACAGACACTATCTAAACATCAGATAGAACACCTTAGATCGTCTATTGCAAGTGAAATGGAAATCAATACACTACTGTATGTAAAACGTGATGAAGCTATGAATCATTTAATGGATTCATTATCTGAAATAGGATTCAGTAAAAATATGCTGCATGGCTATGAAGATATGATACAAAGGTCAAATAGTTCTCAGAAAGGCCTGGAACATATTTATAAAAAGCTGATTGCATTAAATAATGTACTTCCAGAAAAGGGAAGCATGAAATACAATTCAAAAAATATCCGTCCATTTCATAACCAGATTCGTGACATCATTGAGGATATCTATAAACTGGACGAAATCAAACCATTTGTGGACGAATATCGTAATATTTTAGAAGAAACACAGGAAATGCAGCAGAAACTTTATGGTACGGGTAATGATGAGTACGAAGATGAGGATGGCGGTATTGTACATGGTCAAGGAAATGATGAAAAAAGACAGGACGAGTATTATCGTAGAAAGATGTATGAGCTTGAAACACGTTTAGGAAATATGATTTTACAAACGATTGTTAATGGCAGAAAAGATGTTGACAGCATTGAAAAAGATAAAAAGAAACTACATGAGTTAGAAAACAGAAAAACAAATTTGGATTGGGAAATCAATTCTAAAAAGTATTCCAATGAATACGCAGTAAACAAAGTCCATGACGAAAAATCAAAAACGAGCATGAAAAGAAATTCAAGAAAAAAGATTACTAAATCTGTTTTTCAGCGAAGATCGAACATGATATGCCATGCGACAGTAAATGATATGAGCAATGCTATACAGACAGCTTATTATGCAAATCTGGATATAAAGCAGAAAGTGCAGGAAGCTACACGCAATGCACAAAGAGAAGCCTATGCAAGACAAATGTACTAGATAAAAGGAGATATAAAATATGGCTAGAAAATCAACAATTGAAAAATTAAAAACAAGAATCAGTGTCTTAGAAAAAGACAGACAAAGAAAAGTAGATGAACAGATTGAACTGATTTTAAAAACGGACCCAGAGATTCTACAAATCAATTCACAGATTGACGATCTGAGAAAAATGGTAAAAGCATCTGAAGAATTGGAACGTAAAAAGGAAGATCTTGAAAAACAAATGTTAGACTTACTAGATTAACAGTTTGCGTATGCTTTTTTATGAATGTCTGTCATTTCGCACAAATTTCTAGCATTTTTGCGAATTCAAAATGGTAAAATATAGGTAGATATAAATTTGAAAAGATAGGAGTTTAAAATGGTGAATAATCCGTTAGTGTTTTATTTTGAAAAATTAAAAGATGATTATAATTTAAAAACATACGAAGATATAGCTAAGTATTTAGATATTTCAATTGGAACAATTAAAAATGCATATGGTTTAAGAACTGTGTTTCCGTCAAAAAGATTAACAAAGCATTTATCAGAACGCTTTAACAAGAAACCTGAAGATGTACTAAATGATATTTATAATAATTCATTTTGTGAACCTTGTAAGGAATATCTAAAAATTGTCACTTTATCTTTATTCTATAATTTCGGTTACTCATTATTCTATAATGATAATAAATTTATACAGTTTTACCAGATACCATTGCCTGTTGTTACTGATCACCGTGTCTGCTCATTTGCTAAAATAAGAAATAATGGTCCAGAAATATACTTTAATTTTAGATTGGAGTAGCATAAATCGTGCTTTAGTTGATTGGTGTGAACGCACTCAAAATTTCTTAGTAAAAAATGGTTGTATTTTAATGGCTTTGAGCAATCTTTATTACAGGATTTGTACAGACGAATTTGATGATATAAAAAGAATGATTGTAGTCTTTGCTTCTGATGAAGAAGAGGACTACCAGTTATTTAGAAAGATGTGTAATGATTCTAAACATCGTGTATTGCCACTTCTGTATGATGATAACGCAGAATATTCAATACGAGATGTCGATATGCTCAATGGTATAAGATAGATAATTTGTTGCGTGTCATTTCGCACAAAAATCTAGCATTTTTGTGTATGATATATGCTAGAATATAGATAGATTAAATAAGGTCGATTCACGGACCTTGGCAGTAATGCCAAAAGTACAGATGAAGTAGAATCATACTTTCTTCATTCGTGGAGTGGTTAAAATTCTTTAGTAGTCTGTAATGCCATTGTTTGAAGTTGCGGTACAGCATATTTCCACAAGGTAGTGAAGGATGTCTTTCACCTCCTCTTAATTATATATTGTTGTAGTACAGCACAATTTCGTATGGTAGTGAAGGCTGCCACATTCGAACATCTCGTGG
>OBXA01000399.1_pt1 | contig 35408 bp, 33 predicted proteins | sample 1538121 | NCBI WGS metagenome assembly OBXA01 (sample SAMEA2580133, study PRJEB22360) | human gut metagenome | biome: human gut; feature: human-associated habitat; material: faeces | place: Denmark | collected 2008/2010 | reverse complement strand
TTGATAGACATTACTACTACGTTTGCTGTAATCTCATGGAAGAAGGAGGCATACAGAATTATGATAGCTGATAAAATTGTAGATGCAGATGCGGTAGATTATAAACTGATCAGCATTTGTCATAAAGGGGATGTAGTAGTATCGCAGGATTATGGTGTCGCTACTATGGCACTTGGGAAAGGGCTCACAAGGTCCGGTGGACCTTGGCCTTGAGCCGACCGAAGCGGAGCGTACGGAATGTTATAGAATCCGCACCAGCCTTCTTGATATGTCGGACACCAGTCTTTCCAAAATGGCATCCAATCCCATGCATTCGCCCATCCTACCAGATAAACACTGGTACGCTCTTTTCCTCCCATCGGAGAGAACATCAACACATTATTATAACAGAACATTTACACAAGCTCTAGTTTCATTTTTCGCTTTGTTATATCTTTATGTATCTTTAAACGCCCAAATTAGAAATATTACTCTTCTTCACTCTTCTTCAACTTCGAATAATAACTATCCGCAGTATAAAGCGCCGCCACCGGATTATGCCCCAATACACGGTCTTTCGTCACTGCTGTCGTAGTCAGTGCCTCGGAATATTTGTAAAACAGACTGTCATGCCCCACACAAAGTCCGACCACAACATTCAGGTCCGTCTTCGCCTTGTTCAGAAGCTTTGCCTGCAGGATCGGATTACACATATTCACACCGACACCTTCGCAGCATTCCGGGATGCCGACCGATGTCTTCTTCTGTGTTCCGGCTTTACAGCTGACACCATACACCTCAAAGCCATGTCTGCGCAGGATATCTGCCAGGATACGGCTTTCTTTCAACAATCCGACACAGGTTGCGATCCCGATCTTTTTCGCATTAATCTTCTTTGCAAAATCCATGATTTCTTCGACACGGGTATGTTTGCAGTAATTCTCATACTCTACTTCAGCTGCAGCGATTGTTACTTTGCGGTTCTCGTCTTCATTGTAGCATTCCATAGCTTCATTTAGAACTTCTTCATCCATGTGTGTTGTCAGACAGAAATCCGGATAGGTTTTATCCATTTTGTTGCAGTTTTTTACTGCGCAGTCGATACAGGACATGTCTTCTTTTTTCATTTTTTCATTCTCCTTTTGTATACCTTGGTATCTACAGATGCCTGCTACTGGCAGATTCTCTAGATAAAGCTTTACTTTGTAAAATATCCTCTATTTACTTCATAATAACAAATACTTATACTACAGACAATTGTTTTCCGTTTTTATTTTCTTATTTTTTGTAGTTCTTTTCTATGAGAAACGTTCCCCGATTCAGGGTTGATTTGTCATGAATTGTCGATTCTGATTTTTGAAAAATTATTGAAAATTATCTTTTTAAACTTGAAGATATATAACAGTCTCTCTGATAGACCATCATCTTTGGATTTATACTATCATGTATAGGTTATTTCGCCAATCAAAACATTTATCCACTTCCCTCATTTCAATCCCAGCTCTTTCAATACCTCAGCCGAATACCAGCTACATGGAAGCCAATAAACCATGCAACAGCGGTTCTTTTATTCGCCAGTATATGCAATTTCTATCTCATAGCTGCCGTTCTCATAGTCCAGGTAAGCATACTTCCCCATATATACAAAAAGCTGACGGAATCCAGTTTGAAAACAGTTCGATTATCTTTCCAATAGTCATGCAAATCTGTTACATATTGTTCTACCTGTATTTTTTCATAACTAATACTTTCTTCATCCAGCATTTTTTCGCACATGAGTTTCGCCTTATTCAAATCAGTAATCTGATTTTTTAATACTTCCTTTTGCTTCTCAAGCATTTCCTGCAATGTTACTTTTTCGGATATAATACTTCGTATATCTTCAATAGAAATTCCCAATGTACGTAGATATGCAATCTTCTTTATATTTTCCACATCATTTTCAGAATAATCTCTATAACCATTACTTTCATTTCTCGAAGGCTCAATGGCAGTTGGTTATCTTATATTAAATGTATTCTCAGTGACATTTGATGAGAATTTTACACGTTCATGGGCAAAAATACTAATGTATACAATCTTATGATAGCAGTTATAACAGCCCTCTTAGTATTCCCAGCCCTGTCAGCGATGAGAGTAATGACAAGCTTCAAATTTTGGCTGTGATAGATATGAAATTGCGATATCGTATTGTACATATGGCTCTGGATATTGAGCATCACACAAAGTTGCAGCTCCTGCGTATGATGGATAAGTTTAATGAGGATGGATATCAGATAGTTCAGGATTATCTGGATTCTTTGAGTGAAGTACAGAGAAAAATTTGCGATAGTGAGATTAACCGAAATAATGGTAGAAAGTGATGGTATTATACAATCTGAAAGTGAAGAACTTCAGAAGATAATAAAAAGAATTGGTAGAAATTATGGTTATTACAGTACAAACCCAATGATTAAAGTTACTTTTGATTTCCTAAAATTGGTTATTGACAATTGGTTTAAGACTGTGTAGAATACATAGCACATAGAAAAAGTTTGACTTTTGCAGAGCGGCATTGTGCATTGTGAAAACGATGTTAGCTCTGTTTTTCTTTTTTACGATAAATATAAGTGGATATTAAAAGATTAATCGGTTTAGAATTGGTTTAGTTTACTTTACTTAAACCGATTGAATTTGTAATATATACTTTTACTATGCGTCATATTTGCTAAGCATTGTAGTGTTTGACACGGCAGTATATGTCTTAAAATAAAAAGACGTATTTGAAGGCGAATGACATCTGAAATCGGTGCAAGCAAGAAAAAATTGCATAATTAGCAGAATGAATGGGCAGTCCTGAAATCGGGATTGCCCATTTTTAGAAAAAAAACGAAAAACTCTTGACCTGCACGCTGCGTATACGCTTATACTATCAACATAAATCATAAGGAGGTGCATCCGATGTTATTGAATGAAATTATAAATGAGGTTGGAATGACAAAGCGTGCAGTTAAGTATTATGAAGAAAAAGGATTGCTGTCAGTGGATAAAGATAACAATGGTTATCGTAACTATACTGCACAAGATGTTGAAACTTTAAAAAAGATTTCAGTATATAGAAAACTCGGTATTAGTATTAAAGACATACAGAGCCTTTTGGAAACTGGCGACAAAAGTATTCTTCTTCGTATTTATCAAGAAAAAGTGCAGGAAAAAGTTTTAAAGGACTCAGAACTTGAAGCTTTGAAGCAATTTATAGATGATGGTGACGCAGACAAAGCAAATGAGGCACTTGATTATCAAACCGTTGAAAATGCGATTGAGTCTTTGCTACCGGGAAAAGAATGGGGAGATTATTTTAAAAGCCATTTCAAACCATTTCTTAATGTAAGGTTGAAGACTCTAGAACAGAAGCAAGCACTACAAAACATATTAGAATATTGCGATGAAACGACATTGAAAGTTCCTTTTATTATGGGAATAGGTGTGAAGATGATAGGTGGGATTGCACAAGAAACCAGAACCGCAGATGAGATGATAGCCTATTATCGTGATATGAGTGAAAGCGAATATGAAAGACTAAAAGAAAAAGTATGGAAAGGTGCTAAAATAAAAAACGGTATAATGAAATACCATCCGGTATTTATTGCACAGAGAAAAATGCAGAAAGAGTTACAAAATAAAGGCTATAACGATATATTCATTCCTAATTTGATGGTTCTGTCTCCAACGTATGCAGAATATAAGAAAGCGTTAGATAATGTGAACGATAGAATGTGTAGAGAACTTGGACTGTATTATGATAGCAATTACAACTTAGTTATTAGAAAAGATAATTCTAAGTAAAAGTTAAACTACCCTTTGAGAGAGGAGAAATTGCTTCAATTTGTGAAGAGTGCAAAACAGTTATATTTAAGTATTAAGCAGTTACAATTCAATAAAGAAATTATGAGACAGTCTTACGAAATCAAACGTAAGGCTGTTATTTTTTTCGAGAAAGGGAGCGAACTGAATTGAACAAAGAGTTAAAAATTATAGATTTTTATTGTAAGAAGTGTAAGAAGAGCAGGCTCACTGATATCGGTCGTGATCTGCCTAATCGCCTTTGGAGTCATACGGCGCAAATCAACACTTGTTCTGGTGGAGGAGTAAGATATGGATCGGAAAAATCTCTTCTCAATAGGTGAAGTGTCAAAATTGTTTCATATTAGTGTTAGTAGTTTGCGGCACTATGAAAAGCTCTTTGATTACATCACAAAAGAACAGATACAGATTGTTGGTTTTTCGCGAGAAATCACGCTCATAGACTATGGCCACAATTCTGTGATGATTGCTGCTTGACAGTCTCCTTCAAGTTCGCTATAATGACAAACGTAAAATTTTAGTGGACTTTTCCGGATTCGGTCATCTTTTTGCCACACAGCTATCTTGTGATAGTTGTGTGGCTTTTTTTGCTGCCTGTATCTCGGAAGTATTAGCAGAATGGAGAACTATATCTGTATGGAAAATAATTTTTTGTCTCTTATCAAGACGCGCCGTAGTGTACGGGCTTATAAATCGGAACCTGTCCCTTCCAAGGCTTTGGACGCTGTACTGGAAGCCGGTCAGCCTGCAGCACGCAAACAAAACTATATTGTTCGGACAATTTGTGGAAAAGAGGGAAAGTATGCAGACCAATAACAAAATGGCGGTTGCGCCCGTTGGAAAACTTATCTGGCAAATGTCGATACCGCCGCTGATTTCCATGTTTCTGCAATATTCCTATAATCTGATAGATAGCGCGTTTGTAGCGCGGCTGAGTGAAAATGCTTTGACGGCGGTTTCCCTGTCGTTTCCCATTACAACTTTGATGAATGCGGCATCTATCTGGATTGGCGTTGGCGTGAATGTACTGATTGCAGGGTATCTTGGACAGAGAAAGCAGAATGAAGCAAATACTACCGTCACACATGGATTGTTACTGGCCTTTGGAATTGGTGCTTTGCTCAATCTTCTGTCATTACTGATTATGAAACCCTACTTTGGGGCATTCACCAATAACGAAGAAATTTATCAGTTGAGTCTTGCCTATATGAGCGTATGTTCGTTCATGCAAATTCCCAACATGGTGCATATCGCAATCCAGAAGATGATACAGGCTACTGGGAACATGGTTGCTCCTATGTGGTTCCAGATTGCAGGAGTGGTCGTTAATTTTGTATTTGACCCACTACTAATTTTTGGTATTGGTGTTTTTCCAGCTATGGGAATCCGTGGCGCTGCGGTGGCTACTGTTGCGGGCTATTTGTTATCCATGATTTTGGCATTTGCCTTGCTGCTGGGCAAAAAGCAAAAAGTGCGGATAAAGATCAAAGAATTTCATATACAAAAGTGGATGATTGCCCGTATATTCACCCTTGGCTTACCATCTTTCATTATGAATGCCCTCAGTTCGTTTATGGTGACATTCGTCAATCTGTTTCTGGTGGCGTATTCCGATACGGCGATTGCATTCTTTGGTGCGTATTTTAAGGTGCAGCAGCTGATCGTTATGACAGTAAACGGCTTGATTCAGGGCTGTTTGCCTATTATGCGGTTTAACTACAGTGCGGGAAACAGAGATAGGCTGCACTCCGCTTTCCGATACGGAACCGCTTTGGTCTCCGGTATGATGATACTGGGAACATTGACTGTCAACTTCTTTCCGGCACAGCTTTTGGAATTATTTACAGCGTCTCAAGCCATGCGCTCCTTTGGAATATCCGCTATGCGAATTATGGCGGCAAGCTATCTGTTTTGCGGTCTCTCTACCATGATTTCCACCTATTTTCAGGCGACAGAAAAAGTAGGTTCCAGCATAGCGATTCAATTATGCAGACAACTGCTTTTCCTTGTTCCTGCCTTATGGTGTCTGGACAAATTATTCCAGCTGAATGGAATCTGGCTTGCATTTCCTGTTGCGGAAACCGCAACTATGCTCATTGCGCTCGTAATAATGGCATGGCATCGCCACAAAAATATTTTATAACATGTTCCAAGGAGGAGAAATGATGAACGATACTTTTATGAAAGAAAAACCGGTATTGCCGTTGATTTTATCCATGAGCCTGCCTATGGTTTTATCCATGCTGGTTAATTCTCTATACAACATTATCGACAGCTTTTTCGTCGCGCAGATAAGCGAGGAAGCTATGACGGCATTATCACTGGTTTATCCGGTTCAAAATTTTATCAATGCTGTTGGAATTGGATTTGGGGTTGGAATCAACGCAGTGATCGCCTTCTATCTAGGCGCTGGAGATAACAAAAAAGCAGATCAAGCTGCCACGCAGGGACTTGTGCTTGCCATGATTCACGGCATTGTTATGACAGTCTGCTGTATTACAATGATGCCGGCTTTTTTAGGAATGTTTACTTCATCCAAGACAGTGATTGAACTTGGCGTCCACTATTCTGTTATTGCGTTCGCTTTTACATTGGTTATCATTGTTGGTGTTACATTCGAGAAACTATTCCAAGCTGTAGGAAACATGAAAACAACCATGATCAGCTTGATGTGTGGGTGTATAACAAACATTGTCTTAGACCCAATTCTGATTTTTGGCTATGGTCCATTCCCTGAAATGGGAATTGAAGGCGCTGCGCTGGCAACCGGCATCGGGCAGGCCTTGACGCTTGCGATTTATCTGGTCGTTTATTTTGTGCGGCCAATTCGCGTGCATATCCGCAGGCAGTACATTTTGCTCAGCAAAAAGATGGTAATAAAGCTGTACTCCATCGGCATTCCCGCAACCTTGAATCTTGCGCTCCCATCTCTTTTGATTTCGGCGCTTAATGCTATTTTGGCGGTATATTCCGAAGTGTATATTCTGGTTTTGGGAATCTATTATAAATTGCAGACATTCATCTATCTTCCGGCTAATGGCATTGTTCAGGGGATGCGTCCATTGATCGGCTATAACTACGGTGCGGGGGAGAACAAAAGAGTCAGCCAGATTTATAAAATCGTCTTGTGCATGAGCGGTATCATTATGGTGCTTGGGACAGTAATATGTCTGCTAATCCCCGGCCAGCTTATTGGGCTGTTTACTCACACAGAAGCGACAATCCAGATCGGGAAAACAGCCCTGCGTATCATCGGCGCCGGTTTTATCGTCTCGGCGGTTTCCGTTACATCTTCCGGCGCACTGGAGGGACTTGGAAAAGGCATTCCTTCATTACTGATTTCACTTTGCCGGTATGTTGTGGTTATCATCCCAACTGCATTTTTACTCAGCAGGCTTTTCGGAGCGGTTGGCGTCTGGAATGCGTTTTGGATCACGGAAGCGATTACAGCAATCATTTCTATTTGTGTTTACTACAAGGCAATAGCAAAAAGCCAGCTGAGCCAGTCAACAGTAAAATGAACGTTGCTTTGCGCCGCCGTTGACAGCCCCGTCTGCCTTTGCAGATAGGCAATCAAGGGGATGTCGCACTAAGAAATTAGTGCGGTGCCCCTTTTTCTCCTAAGAATGATTCTGTGCGGTTACTCAGTCAGTTTGTAGAGGAGATGGATTTGACTGATTTATATTCTACTTATGATAGAATAAATTCTTTATCGCCAAGAACACTTTTGAAGATTGTTTTATACTCTTACATGAATGGTGATTATTCATCCCGTTCTATGGAATTAAACTGCAAAAGAGATATAAATTTCATGTTTCTTTTAGAAGGACATTCTGCACCTGACCATGCAACACTTACACTATTCAGGAGCATTCATTTTGCCCCTTGTTCTAAGCGTATTCTCGCATTTAGAAATATCAAAATAAAAATTTTTAAAACCTATATAGGTTTATTAAAGTACGCCAATTTTTGGAACATCCCATTCATTTTAATAAATAGTAGCTTAAAAATCGTATTTTTATAGGAAAAAGAGGCACCAAGAACAAGCTGGCAAATCAGATGGATAACTTATCTGTATCGGACGAGTATTATGACAAGAAGTATGAGGATATGCAGGTGCGTCTGGATAAACTTTATGATGAGATAGAGGAAATTGAAATTTCCATTGAAGCAGTGGAGACAAGACTGTATAATATTAAGCAGGAAAAGATATCCGGTGATAATGTGTATCAGTTCTTATTATTCTTCGATAATCTGTACGACAGATTTACAGATATGGAGAAGAAGATATTTATGAAGAAATTGCAGATACAATCCACTTATACTGCGAAACTCTTGTTTATGTATCAGTAGTGATGATTTGCTTTGTTTCAACAGGATTACTGTTCAAATTGAAGAAAGGGAAGAAAGAACTCAATTTACCAAAGCCATTACTGTGGATAATCGCTGCTGTGATTGCTTTTGTGACAGCGGCGGTACTAAAATACTTGGCAAATTTGATTCTGTAACATTAGGGCAAATAATTATTTGCAGACAACACAAACTTCCAGTTTCATGTTGCTTTTAATAATTGAATATTGAATGATTTTACATAGCCGTTAAGGAGTAATTTTTGCTCCCTAGCGGCTTATATTATTTTCCAAGTGGAGGGAGGTGAGAAAATTGAAAATTAGAAAGGTTGATGACAAACCGATGGTCATTCACACCAAGGAGAAAGCCTATAGCAAGAGTACCATTCATCAGTTAGAATCGAAGAATAAGGGACTATCAAGATTTAAGCGAAACTATAGAGAATCAAACGCATCTTTTTATTTTGAGCATTCCAATAGTAATACGCTAAATCTTAAATAACAGAATATAAAGCAGATAAAGACGAATGGTATTAGATGTGCCATTCGTTTTTTTAATAAAAGCACAAATCCTGTTATTTTATGCCGGGTATGTAAGTATAGTCCTAGTAGCAGTATTTATGGTTATGGGGAAGATTGCAGTGAAACGATATGTGCAATAGCAAAATGTATTAAAAATAGATATTGATATATAATTTTGTAGACGAACATGGAATATTACAAATATAGAGTAGTGGTTAAAATTTTGGATAAAGATGCCGAAATAAAATAAAAAATAGGAAAAATTTCCCATATAGTGAGAAATCCCTTTCATGTGTATTCAAAAAAAGTTAAGGCAGGAAGTGGTCTAGAATATAGAGAAATTTTTAAGCTGATTGGAGGAACAGAAGTATGCACATTGGTTCTGGTCTAAATACGGTATCTTCAATGTGCTGCCAACAAAAAGGCAATAATATGAAAGCCCCTGTATCTGCGGAAAAGACATTTTATACGGCTGAAACACCAAAGGTATACCAGATATTCACAACAGATAATATGTTGTGGACAGGAGGTAATGGTACAGGTCTTTCTTATTGCCTTAAATATGCGGATGATTCGACGGATGAAAATCCAGTGGTGTTAGCGAAAGGTGTGGATGAAAATGGAAAAGAGTTTGAGCAAAGAATTTATATCAATGACGTTGATCCATCAAATGCCACAGTAGTCGAAATGCGTGCATTGGAGGCACATTACAAAGTGGAGAAGCAGGGAGGTTTTACGTCTTTGCCGCTTGAAGCTGGTAATATGGGGCTTAATGACAGAAGAGATTTTATTTCAATGTTTAAAGAATGCATAGAAGATTTAAACAAATTAGGAAGGTTTGATTTATCGTTGCTTTGGACGAAAAGTATGGATGCTTATCTTGATTTGACAAGTGCAAATAGTAAGTATAAATAGAAAAATTATATCATACAAAATTCATATTGAAGTATGTCAGTGGTTATTAAACGGTATGATAGTTGCTGCACTACTGAATTTATGTGGAAAAATTCAGACAAAATGCAGAGCATATGAAAATTAAGAAAATATGGAATGAACAACTGATATAAAAGAAAATGTGAAGTTAATTTATGAAGAAAAAATTTTATCAGGAATTTTAGCATTGGCAGTAATGATTTCATGTTCAAATGGAATAAGTGTCAGTGCGAAAACATTGCAGTCAACACCAGAAAATATTATATCAGAAAATGATGGACAGATGAAAAGTCAGTAGTGCGTGAATAAACTGCTGACTTCTTTTTTTGATAGATACAGTCACTCCCAGGAGTGTGTGTCGGATAAAACAAATTAACAGGAAGCAGATAAAGCGATATATGTGATATTTTATTTCACAACAAAAAAAGGTCTGTTCACAACATGGTGTCTAGCTATTTAAAGAACTTTTCCGATATAATAAATATAATTGTATGTAAGTAAGGAAGTGACAAGATGCAAATAGCAATCTGTGATGATGAAAAATCTATAGGATTGATATTAGAAGAAAAAATAAAGAAATTATTACCGGATGCAGTAATAGATAAATATTTATCTGGTGATGAATTGATTGCAAGTGGTTGTGAGCCGGATATTCTATTTTTAGATATTCAGATGCCAGGAATGGATGGAATGGAAACGGCAAGGATTCTGCGTCAGAAAAATGAAAGAATGGTATTGATATTTGTAACTGCTGTGGAGGAGTATGTTTTTCAGGCATTTGATGTTGCAGCATTTCATTATCTGGTGAAACCATTTTCAGATGAAAAATTTGAGGAAGTTGTGAAACGTGCAGTCAGAAGCATTGAAAAATATTCTGAAAATCAATCGGATGAAAAATACATGATGGTGCAGTCCGGAGGAAGCCATATGAAAGTGTTTTTGAAGGATATTGTATATGCCGAGGTATATAATCGAAAAGTCATTATCCATACACGGGATACGAATATTGAATATTATGGAAAATTGCAGGAACTGAGTGAAATAGCGGGAGCAGATTTTTTTCGTACACACAGAGCCTACCTCGTACATTTCAAATATGTTCAGAAATATGATGCAAATTGTGTAACAATGGAAAATGGAACTGCATTGATTGCAAAACAGAATTATTCTGAGTTTGTAAAACAATATTTGAAATATAACCAGAGAAAAGGAAAAGAAATCGGATGAGTTTGGTAGAAAAATGCTGGATGGTTACATCGAAAATTTCTGTTCTTGCACTCCTTATGATTACAGGAATCTATTTTGGAAAATTTGTTTGTCCCTATATAAAAAAGAAAAAAGGGGCTGTGGCAGTCAGTATTGTTTATATTACGATTATGCTTGTTTTATATATGATTCCGCCACAGATTGATAATTTTTCCGCATATCTGATTGGAGTTATAGCAGCGTTTCTTGCAATGTATGTAGAGGACAGAAGAAATATATATCAGAAAATATTTCTTGCAATTACGTTCTTTTCTATCCGATGGTTAACGGTTGCAATGGCAGCCAGACTTGATGATCTTGTTACAAAAGCACTTGTATTTCGGAATATGAGTGCAGAAAAAGTGTGGTTGCAATACGGACTATATGTTGGAACCAGAGTTTTGGATATTGTACTTTGTATTGCTTTTATCGCGGTTGCAATAGGACTGATCAATAAAGCGTATATATACAAAAAAGATGAAATGAGCGTCAAAGAGATGGTAATGCTTATTATACCCTCACTTGTAGGCGTCACTGGGTATGGCATTTTACAATATTATCTCATGATATACGAAAGAGATACTGGAAAGAACTTGATTGATACATATGGATTTTATGGAGCTTTAAGCTTTTTACACTATCTGATTTCCATAGTTGCTATTCTTGTTGTGATTGTAATGTTTCAAAACTGGAAAGAGATGCAGGAAGAACAGCGGGGACAAGAGCTGGTATTAAATCAGATCAGTGACATGAAAAAGCATATCGGGGAAGTCGAAAAGTTGTATCGGGATATCCGCTCCATGCGCCATGATATGGGAAATCATATACAGACACTGGAACATCTGGTGGCACATAATAATATGGATGATGCTACAGAATACTTGGCACATCTGAAAAATGAATGGGACGAGGTATCTCCGGAAATAAAGACAGGAAGTCCGGTAATTGATGTTATTTTGATGGAAAAGCTGAGAGAAGCAAAAGAAAGGCAGATTCGGTTTCTGTCGGATTTTCATTATCCGCAGAATACGAAGTTAAATGCATTTGATTTGAGTGTGATCATGAATAATGCCTTGAATAACTGCATGGAAAATGTAAGTGGAGATAATCCGTATATCAGCATTTCTTCTTTTCGGAAAAACAGTATCTTTATGATAACCATAAAAAACAGTTTTGGGGGTCAGCTTAATTTTGGTGATAGCGATTTGCCAGAAACAACCAAATCTGGGAGGGAACATGGAATGGGTCTGAATAACATTCGCCGGGTTGCCAGAATGTATATGGGAGATATATCTTTGGAGCAGGGAAATGAGGAAGTAATCCTTAGCATTATGATGCAGGTAGAATAAAGAAATAAATTGGCACTATGTATTTTGTAAATTACAGAAATTACAGAAATATATAGTACTTTTTTTGCGCAGGTAGCGATGAAAATATGTTGCTTGCAACAATATTTGAGGAGCACTGCGACAGTCTGAAAAGCATTTTCAGACTGCTTCACAACGAAAAAAGGGCGGTTCACAACATCGCAGTTTATTGTGAAGAAAGATATGCCGAAAGAAAAAATAAAGAGAAATCATGTTATACAGATTTTTAGGAAACGGATTTCAGAGTATTAGCTCAAGGAGGTAAAATCCTCTGCTCCTGTATGGACAGTCGCATTTTGCTTCGCAAAACAAGGAGGATTAAAATGATGAAAATTAATGGATTTAACGGAACGAATACGCAGACAGGAGCAATGGGAATGGCACAGGCGAATGATTCTGTGAGTAAAAATATTCAGAATCAGATTGCAAATGCACAGCAGAAATTGCAGGACTTATCATCAAATGAAGAACTGTCATTAGAGGATAAGATGAAGAAACGTCAGGAGATACAACAGGAAATTACAAATCTCAATCAACAGTTAAGACAGCACCAGATTGAACAGAGAAAGGAACAGCAGAGCAAAAAAGCATCTATCGATGATATGGTGGCTGGTACAAAAAATACATCTGCAAAGAAAGGAACAGGTTTGCCACAGGCAGGTATGCGGGCAATGATTTCCGCAGATTCATCTATGAAGCAAGCAAAAGTGCAGGGTAGTATGGCAACACAGATGGAAGGAAGAGCCGGTGTGATTGCGTCTGAAATCAAGCAGGATGCTGGAAAAGGCAATACCGAAAAGAAAGAAGAAGAACTGGCAGATTTGCAGGCAAAAGCGCAGTCTGCAACAGCAGCACAGATGTCTTCACTTTCAGATGCAAATAAATCTATGGAAGAAGCAGCAAAGGCAGACAACCGTACAGATGCAGCAGAAACAAAGAAGGATCAAACGCAGAAAGCAGAGAATACACAGGAAAATGCAGATACGGCAACAGATGCATCAGAGAATGCAGATGTTAAAACAGAAACAGCAGAAACAATAACAAATCCAGCATCAGAAAGTGGACAGTCGGTAGTATATAAACCGATAGATATACGTTTATAGTTCTTTTGTAAGCAAAATATCGCAGAAAGCAACTGGTATATCGAATGCTGCAAACCGGGCGAGTGCAACCTATACAAATAATGGTACGTACTCTAAGACGGATTCTTCTTTGACATCGAGCAAGATAGATAAAGAAGTATAGAAGGTGTGGACTAACTTAGGGAGGTTGCTATGAAAGTTCAAGGAAATAGGTATATTAATAATCCTGAGATGATAAAAAATAAGGTCGAGAAGAAAACAACTGTTCCTCAGAATATTATTTCGGAGGATGATGTGAAAATCAGTGATTCAGCAAAAAAATTAGTGAAGACTGCCCGTGATAAAGTCTCAGAGTTTCAGACAATGCAATTTTCATCAATCAATGGAGAGATAAAAGAAATACCAGCGGACTACAAATGTGAAAATTTATTCAAATTAGATTTGAAAGCAGCTTCCATTTCTGGAGAACAAAGTGCGTTTGAAGGCTGTTCGGAAAATCAGTCAGAGGTTTTTGGAAAATGGCTGGACGAAAATGCTTCTGAATATTTGACAGAAGATGAAATGAGAGATTTAAAAGAGAAAATTAATACAATGACAGCAGATATGGACTCTTTAAATGCCAAAGAGGGATATAGAGGAACTTCCTATGAATCTGTATTTTTGTTAAGTGCAAGTGAAGCGGGACTAAGGAAAGTAAATGAAATGTATGTTCCAGAGCAATTTCAAGCTGGTTTTTCAGACATGATTGACGAATATGTTCATTTTAATGATTCGGCACGTAATTCTATCATGGAGAAAATGACACCAGATTACATGGTTGTTGGAATTGGAAGCAAAACAGAATCTTATAAGTACAAGTCAGAAATAATCTCAGATGAGACAGCTTTTTATACAAATGAGAAGAAAGAGATAAGTGGTATCTGCAATCAGTTTTTAAATGGTAAAACAGATCAAAAATTATTTTGTAATGAAATGAAAGACCGTTTAAATGATTACTATGGAAGCAGGTATGAATTAAGAAATCAGCCAGAAGCTGTTGAAAGCAGAGTAAATAATATGCTGGGCAAATTGCAACATATGTTTGGCGTTTAATGTTGAAAAAGGGTTTGGAATAATTATGAGGACAGTGACAGATGTAAACACAGTAAACCAGCTATTGATATATTCAAAGCAGGCAGAGGCAGGAATACACCAAAAAGCAATACAGATGTTGCTTGGAGCAGGAAAACACACTTATTTATTGCAGGAATCAGGAAAGACCATAAATGTTGACGCAAAGATAAAACAGTTAAATGATATAAACTGGATAGAAATCGGATATAAAGAAGGAGATACGTTTTCCGTTTATGGTAAAGAGTATGCTATTGACAGCAGTGGGCATATCAATGTTTCGGCAGAAGATGAATTTACATCAACGGAAATTAAATATCCAAGTCGTTCAATATAATAGAAATTATTTTAAGTTTCAATAACAGGGAGGTAGGATTATGGCAATTACGGGTATCAATAACAGCAGTTACACATCGTATTATGCTTCAAATTATAAGAATACTGTAAAAAAAACAGATAGTGAAAAGGATAGTACAAATACAAAAGATGGCAACGTGACAACAAGTACAGTTGAATTAAAAACATCACGTCCCGGTGTGACAAAAACAGAGCAGATTAAGACAGGGTATAGTAATGTAAATGATTATTCAAAATACTTGCAAGGAAAATACCATTATATGAATATAGGGCTGACTTCAATGCAGGGTATTCCGACAACGGTATCTGTTTCAAGTGCATTTTTACAAAAGTGCATGAATGATCCGGAAAAAGCAAAGTATTTGGAGGAAAACTTAGCAGCCATTCCGGATTGTACAAAAGATACGATTAATGGATGTTTGGGCACTGTGACAAATCAGAGTTATATGATTGATGCAAACGGAAATATTATAGAGACAGTATCTGGTACAAATGATCCAGATGGGAAAATAGCGAAAGAGAATGCTGAACGAAAAGCAAAAGAGAACAGAGAAAAAGAGGAAAAGATAAAAGAAAAAAGAGCTGCTAAAAAAGCAGAGGAAGAAAAAGCTGCAAAGAAACGTGCAGAAAAATCGGCAGAAGGAAAAGAAACGGGTGATTATACCTTATCCATAACTGGTAATGATGTAAAAAGTATGACACAGAGCCTTGTAGCAGAATCTGTGAGTATTTCTGCACCTGATAGATCAAGTTTTGATATTAAGGCATAAGAGGATTTGATAAAAGGAAAAATTCACTATTTTAACATCAGGTGGTTATGGTGTTCAAATTCAGAGTCAGGGTGTGAATGTATTGTTAAATACCGGTGCCGGCTGGGGATATGAAATGACTCCGGCAGAACTTACAAGAAAAGATCAGTTTTTGAAGCGAAAGCCTAATGATAATAATGCAATTCAAATAAAAAGGAGTATTGATATATGCAGATTAGTTCCAACTATTCTATGAATGGTGTGCCATATGAAAATAGACGCAGACAGAATGATATTCCTCAATTTAGTACAGAACGTGTCAAACAGGAAAATGAGAGTATAAATCCATATATGGAAGATACGGATTATAACGAAAAAGCATTTGATATGATTGGTCCGAATGCTCCGCAGGATGTAAAGGACGCATGGATGGAAGCAGCGAAGGAAGTAAATGCGAATGGTATGGGAATAACGAAAAATGGAATGTTGAGTCATATATCGCAGATGATGGTACAAAGGCTTAATAAACAGCTTAAAGGAGATGGAGATGCGGATAACATCGATATTTTGGGAAATACAATAGAGTCTGCAAGTCAGGCAACGAGTCAGGCTCTTTACGATTTAGATCATCCACGAGAATATGTTCCGAAAAGTATCGAAGTTCAGCAAGCTTGCATGAAAGAAAGAGAGTTTTATGTTGCTTTTCTGGAAGAATTAGAAAAACTCAAAGTAAAAATTTAATTATAGGTTTATTAACTGAAAATTCGTACATACATACTTGACAATATCCCTTTGAGGCGAACAATAATTCGGCTGTTGCTATAAAGGGAAGATAAAATAGCAAAAAAATGCAATGGATGCGAAGGGAAAATTTGATGAAAGTTATTGAATGGAATATTAATCATAGGTATGGGCATTCAAAAAAGAAAATGCCAAAATGGATTAAAGATGTGATTGATGAAGAAAAAGCTACTATTATAGTTTTGACAGAAACTTCATTTAAGATACCAAATTGGGAAGATGAGTATCGCAATTTGTTTGATCGTAATAAGTATTATGTCTTTTGTAGTAATAATACAGCTGTCGGAAATAACGAAGTTACTATCACAATAGAAAAGGATTGTTTTAATATAGAATACATAAAGAGCTATCTTTCATAAGGACATCTATATCCTGATCACCTGGAAGTACATTGTATACATAAGATTACAAAAAAGAAATTTGTGCTTGTTGGTGTTCGAATTCATGCTATGAATATAAGCAATCAACAGAAAAGAGAAGAATTTAATACTGTCTTGGAATCTGTAAAATATGATGAAAATGTTATGATTGTTGGAGATTTCAATAATTATAGAAGAGGATTTGATGATAGCTATTGGTGTCTAAGTAAAATAGATGAATTAGCAACTAAAGAGGGATTTTCCATGTATACACCACAAGGTGGAAGTATATATAAAGATAATGATGGAGCTTATTCATTTCCGGAAGATCATATTTTCATAAAAGGTCAACTTAATATTAATACTTGCAAATATGAAAGATCATTATTTACCAACAGAGACACAACAGTATATAAGTGGAAAACTGATTTTCAAAAATATAGGGGTAAAGATAAAAATGGAGAATATTTGTATGATAATATCGATGATCCTTTTCCAGACCATGCTATAATTGAGGCTGATTTTGATATTAAATGATTACAAACAATATTTTTATCCATATATAGTAACTGGCAGATCCCGATATGCAGAGATGAGAAGAATGAGCTGGATAAAATCCAGCTCATTCCTCTACATGGAATACATCTTCCACCAGCATATTAAAGTACTTTGATATCCGCAGCATAAATTCGGCAGATGGGGTACTGTCCCCACGCTCTATCCTGCCGACAGTTTTGGTGCTGTGAAGTATAACGGTATGACCGCAGAGAAAGCAATCTATGCGTGGATAAAATCGGAGTTTTTAATGCCGAAGAAGCCGGTGTTTCATTCTACCAATGTGTATTACGAACTGATGAAGTCAAGCATTGAACAGAAGCAGAAAGACCATTTCCGAGAATCTAAAACATAAAATGAGATTTAAGCTATTGACAGACAAGTGCTTTCTGAATATACTATAATGATTTAGCATTTGACTAGATGGGCGGCTTGGGAAGAAAGGAGAAATGTTAATATGTATAAGTATGTGGAAGACAAACAGTTTCTGAGCCGTATGCGTTCGTTATGTGGAGAAATAATGCAAGACCTTTGTCATACGCTTAAAGAAGAATATGATATTGGTGCTTCATTCTATCTCGTGGGTAGTGGTGCAAGAAACCTGATATTACAAAATGCTAATCGACCGATTGATTTGGATTATAATCTTGAAATTACAAGAATAGATGATTGGGAAGATTGCAAAGAAATCAAAGAATGTGTCAGAAAGGCTTTCAATATTGTTCTTAGAGAATATGGGTGGAGCGACTGCCAAGATTCTACCTCATCTTTGACAACGGAAAAGCGACACTTTAATCAGGGAAATAGTACAGAATTTTCAATGGATATTTGTATTGTCTGCGAGGATACAGACAGAAACTATCATCGTCTTATTCACGATAAGCGATATTTTCCAAACAGATATTTCTGGAATCAAGCACCCAATTCAAGAAAGATTAGAGAGAAAGCGAAGTGTATCAAAGAAAAAGGAAAATGGACATTAGTTAGAGAGCAGTATCTGAGAATAAAAAATCAGTATTTGACTTCCAACGATTACAACCATTCCTCTTTCATTTGCTATATTGAAGCAGTCAATAATGTATATAATTCAAGAAAGCACTGGAACTAAATAAAACCAATTTGATGTATCGTCACTAAAATTAGTGGCGATATTTTTTTACCATAAAGGAGGTTATGAGTTTTTATGATTAAGACTCTTACGAACCTGTTTAAGCAGGATAACTGTTCCGTATGATATGGAGCAGCAGAAGAAAGAAATGATTTTCCACGAGAACGGTATCTATTACGGTCAGAATGTTATCAGCAAAAATATGATTATCGCAGACCGTAAGTAGCTTTTGAATGGTAACTCCTTTATTCTCGGTGTATCTGGTGGCGGTAAGTCATTTGCAGCAAAGGGAGAAGTAATCAATATTTCTGCTACTTCCGACAATCACATCAATGCAATGGATATGAATAAGGATTACGGCGACGGTGCAAACCCTGTCATTTTGAAATCTGAGTTCATTATGTCCCTTTGTGAACAGCTCATCGGTGGAACAAATCTCAGAGCAAAGCAGAAGTCTATCATTGACCGTTGCACGGCAAGCGTGTACCGCAGTTATCAGCAGAATGACTATCAGGGACATATACCGACCTTGCAGGATTTCAGGGCAGAACTTTTGCAGCAGGACGAACCGGAAGCAATAGCTTTTTGGAAAGTAGTTGCACCGGACGGAAAAGAGCCGCCGATAGAAAAGGTCATAGCAATGATTGCATTGAATGTTAATAATAGAATGTATAATTGAGGTGCTTCGGCCTCTCTTTTTTAGTATTCTTTAAAAGAGTCGTATTAGGTGTTTATAAAAAGTGACACCTTAGTGTCTGAAAGGTTACATTTCTGTCCGAAATCTTGAAATGCCTGAAAATTTAATATATAATGTTAAATGGTTAACTGTAACGAAGAAGAATTATAAGATGAAGAGGTGTTACTGATGAAGATATGCTATAACAAACTTCAAAAACTTATGATTGACAATCAAATGAAAAGACAGGATTTAATGCGTGCAGCCGAAATTACATCATACGCTGCAACGAAGATAAATAAGAATGAGCCAGTATCTCTTGAAGTACTGATGAGGATATGTCAGGTGTTTCATTGTGACATCGGAGATATATGCGAAGTTATTTTAGATGAATAAAGAAAAGTGGATTTTACTGGGACGGAATAGGAGCTGTTTATATGTTTAATTATGGAAATGCAAACGAAGCTCAAAAAGAAGCAATAAGTGCCACAGACGGTCTTGTGCTTATCACAGCAGGACCCGGTACAGGTAAAACATTTACACTTGTTAAGAGGGCGGTTTATCTTATTCAAGAATGTGGCATAAAACCTGAACAAATAATGATGGCTACTTTTACGGAAAAGGCAGCTAAAGAACTTATAACCCGTATTACAAATGAGTTAGCAGAAAGGAATATTTCTGTCAATGTAAATGAAATGTATATTGGTACATTTCACTCTTTATGTTTGAGGATTATAAAAGAGAATTTAGAGTTTACAAGACTTAAACGAAATTATCGTTTACTTGATACTTTCGACCAAAAGTATCTTGTGTTTAGAAATTTTCATAAATTCAAGAATATAGAGGGAATTGATGAGCTTCTTTCAAAGGGAGGTTCTTGGAAACGGTCTGATGAGATTTGCACATATATCAACCATTTGTCTGAAGAAATGGTTGATATTGAAGCATTGCAGTCAGATGATAATCCTGGGATAAGAACACTTGGAAGAGTGCTGTCTGTTTATCAAGAAATGCTTGAGGAAGGAAATTTGATTGATTTCTCAACAATTCAGACTGAATGTTACAAATTGCTTATGCAGAATAAACAGATATTAGAAGAATTACAAGATAAACTGCAATATCTTATGATAGATGAATATCAGGATACAAACTACATACAGGAACAGATAGTGTTTTTGCTTGGAGCTAAACATCATAATATATGCGTTGTAGGAGATGATGACCAAGGTTTATATCGTTTTAGGGGTGCAACTATCCGTAATATACTTGAATTTCCGCACAAATTTGAAAATGAGGGATGTAAGATTATTCCGCTGGTAGTAAATTATCGTTCTAATAGTGATATTGTGGATTTTTATAACGAATGGATATCAACTACATCGGGGCATAAATTCAAATTTTCTTGGGATAGATATCGCTATCAAAAGAAAATTGAGCCACACGTAAAGTCCGATATACAAAGTCCTGCGGTAGTAAAATTATTTAGCAAAGATGATGAAGATGAGTGGCATGAGAAAATACTTGGTTTTATTAAGGAGTTAAAAGAATCAGGAAAGCTTACGGATTACAACCAACTGGCTTTTTTATTCAGCTCGGTTAAGCATCAGCGAGTAACAGCACTTGCAAATTTTTTGGAGAGAAATGGAATAAATGTCTATTCTCCTCGTTCAGATATGTTTTTCAAACGTGATGAGATAAAACTGGCATTGGGGTGTTTAATGCTTATGTTTCCTAAATATGTAATGAAACTTGAAAAACAAGAATTTGATTTTTTGCAGGTAGAACATTACCGATATTATAGGGAATGCATTGTTGCTGCTAATGAATATGTTACTAGGGCGGATAATAAAGAACTATTACAGTTTATTAGAAAACACGGCAAAGTACACGCAGGGTTGACTGGAACGACGGATTATGCTTATTCAGGATTGCTTTATAAGTTGTTTATGTTTAGACCTTTTAGCGATATTCTTGATACAGATATGAGTGTAGGTGTTGTTGATATTCGACCTACAAGAAATCTTGCTTTACTTACACAGATAATCGGTAAGTTTGAGTATCTGCATAGAGTTGATGTATTTAATGGTTCATATATTGATAGAAACACAGAACTACTTTTTAATCTTTATTTAAAACTACTTTATGACGGTGGAATATCTGAATATGAGGACGAGGCGGAGTATGCACCGAGTGGTTGTGTGTCATTCCTTACAATACATCAATCTAAAGGAATGGAGTTCCCAATTGTATTGGTGGATTCTTTAAGTAATGTACCGAGAAAAACATATAAAGACCTTATGACAGAAGTCGAGGAAAAATATTTCCATAGACCGGCATTTGAACCTTATGACCAAACAAAGTATTTTGATTTTTGGAGATTATACTATACGGCTTTTTCAAGGGCACAGAATTTGCTCGTACTTACCTGCGATGAAAATAAACGTACTCCAAGCCAATACTTTAGAGATATTTATGATGAAATTCAGAGTGTGGATAGTGACGAATTTGATTTAAGCGAATTTTCTTTTCAATCAGTAAAGAAGGTAAATTTGAAAAATTCCTTTTCGTTTACTTCTCACATTACAGTTTATGAAACTTGTGCTTTACAGTATAAGTTCTATAAGGAACTTGAATTTATGCCTGTTCGACAGAACGCTATGATGTTCGGTACTTTGGTTCATGAAACCATTGAAGATATTCATAGAGCTGCTATCAGAGGAGAAGTCGATAAAATCACTAACGATAATATTGCTACTTGGTTTGAGTCAAATTATAATTCGCTTGTTAAGTCGGAGCATACTTATTTGGCTGAGCCACAGCGTAATGTAGCACTCAGTCAAGTAGAACGATATGCAGAGAGAATGGATGGAAAATGGGCATCTGTTCAGCAGGCTGAGGTAGATGTAAGTCTTGTTAAAGAGGACTATATCATAGATGGTAAGATTGACCTTGTCAAAGGTGTTGACGGTACAGTTGAAATAGTCGATTTCAAATCTGAGCGAAAGCCAGATATGGTTAAGATGCGAGAAAGATTAGAACATTATCGTAGACAATTACAAATCTATGCTTATCTTATTGAACAGAGAACCGGACAGAAGGTAAGCAAAATGCATCTCTACTATACGGGAGAAGAAAATGGTAATCCGATGATAACATATCCTTATACAAGGACTGCTATTGAAGGAACAGTTGCAGCTTTTGATGATACTGTACATAAAATCCTGAGGAAGGATTTTAAGCATCGTTGCGATGATACGAAAACTTGTAAGAACTGCGATTTTCGGTACTACTGCAATAAGTAACGAGAGGTAGAGTGTATGGCAGAACATAGAGTTAGGAAAAATAATATTATATATATTATTCCAACAGATGAACTTTTCATAAAATGGAAAAACGATGAAGCTTTTATAGATGAATATGGCAGGTTGATGAATCGAAAACCACATAGGGTACTTAAGGAATTAAAGCATTATGTGGCTGATAGTGTGGTGAAGAAAAGTTATGCTTCTCTTATAAAAGATTTAGTTCGAGATAAGATGGTGGAATATTCTAAATATGCCATTGACCGAGCAGAAGATGTTTTCTTCTATGAAGTAATTCCTAATGTTTGGCATAAGCATATAGTCCCACTTTGGAATGGTGCAAAAGATGTTTTATTTTCTAAAGAGCTTAAGATAAAATGTGAAACAGAACATAAGGTAGTTGAGAATCAGCCGATATTGTCTGAAATTATGACGAAGGAAGAAGTAGATGCAGAAAAACGAAAACTTCTTTATCATTGGATTGGGTTGTTAAGTAGCCTTACGAAACTCCAAAATGCAGGAGAGCTTGATGTTGAATCCACTTTAGCACAGCTTACAGAACCAATGATGATTGAAAGAGTGAATGCTTTGTTGAGTGAAAACCCTAATCTGTTGGAAACTGATAAATATATTCTACTTCATAGTTTACTGGGGCGGGATTTGTATATGGAAGGACAACTTATACCGATTAGAGCCGTAGAAATAAAAAAGGTAGCAAAGAATAATGGAGGATTTTAAAAAATGGAAGGACAAATGACTTTTGAATTTGCTAAACGCCCGACGATTAAGGGATACCCGGAGCTTAGATGGACGGGAAAGCGTCCTTATGAGTCTACACAGTATTATCCTGCTCAACTTCGTGAAAGATATGGTGAGGAAACCAATGGCTGGATAAATAAGATATTTTGGGGAGATAACTTACAGGTTATGAGCCATTTGCTTAAAGAGTATCGAGGAAAAATTGACCTTGTTTATATAGATCCTCCGTTTGATAGTAAGGCAGACTATAAAAAGAAGATTGAAGTTAAGGGTGTTGGAAAAACAGAAACAGATTCTTCTTCATTTGAAGAAAAACAATATGGAGATATTTGGACGAACGATGAGTATTTGCAGTTTATGTATGAACGCTTGTTGCTAATCAGAGAATTGTTGTCAGATACTGGTTCGATTTTCCTGCATTGTGATTGGCACAAATCGCATCATTTAAGATGCTTGATGGACGAAGTGTTCGGAGTAGATAATTTTGTTAATGAAATAGCTTGGTGCTATTACGGACCAGGTTCACCAGGAATGAGGCAATTTAACAGAAAACATGATAACATTTTATGGTATAGTAAGACGCATGGAGTTTGGAAATTCAATGCAGACGATGTTAGAATACCACACGATGAAAAAACAACAGGAAACTTTAAGCAAGGGTTGAAAGGCTCTGGTTTTATTGCAGGAGAGTATAATCTTGCTGATGGGAAAATTCCAGAAGATTGGTGGGAAATGGCAATAGCAGGAAGATATCCAAATGATGGAATGAAGAGAGTAGGATATCCAACTGAAAAACCATTTAAGTTAATAGAGCGCATTATTAAAGCTGCATCTGATGAGGGCGATATTGTTGCTGACTTTTTTATGGGAAGTGGAGTAACGCAGATGTGTGCATTAAAATTAAATAGAAAATTCATAGGGGCAGATATCAACCTTGGCTCAATACAAGCTACTACAAAAAGGATAATTTCAACTATGAAATCAGATGGTATATTAACAGGATTTGAAGTGTATAATGTTAACAATTATGACTTTTTTAGAAATCCGGTTGAAGCAAGAGATTTAATTATTGAGGCACTTGAGATTCAACCGTTTCCACAGAGCGATGTATGGGACGGAGAACTTGATGGTCGAATGGTTAAGATTATGCCAGTAAATCGTATTGCAACAAAGGCAGATTTAGAAGAATTGAAAGCAAATTTGCCATACAAAACATATGAAAAGAGAAAAGCAGAAAATCCAACGCAACCCGTAGAAAGGGTAACCATTGTTTGTATGGGACATGAACCAGATTTGAAGGCATCTTTGGAACAGGAACTTTCTGAATATAAGTTAGATATTGAAATTGTAGATATTCTTAGAGATAAGAAAGACTTACAGTTAAAACGAGAAGCGGAGGCAGAGATTGTCAAAGAGGGAAACAAACTGGTTATTAGGTCATTTTATCCGATGAATCTCATGCAAAAACTTTCTTTGCAAAAAGAATATGTTGAAGATTGGCGACAATTGGTTGAATCAATAATGATTGACTGGAATTACGATGGAGTGGTTATGCAACCAGCGGTAACCGATGTGCCAGATAAGAAAGAAATTGTGAACGGTATTTATGATATTCCTGAAGATGCAGGAACTATTCGAGTTAAGATTACAGACCTGTTAGCTGAGTCATTGGAAATGGAGGTTGAATAACCTATGGCAAAAAATACAAAAGCGTTTGTTCAGGATTTTGCTTTCTATGAACAGCTATGGGAATATTACAGCCAAAATAGAGGCAAAATACGTTCAAGATACAATGACTTAACCAAAAAATTCCTTGCATATAATGATAGCAACGAAAATAGTGATGCGTTCCTGCGAGAACCACAGTTTGAAGCCCTGGAGATGTATGTTTTTATCAAGGAATTTATGGACAACGCTCATATGTATCAAATGTTTGATGAATGGAGAAAAAGAGAAAATAGATTTTCAGATGCATCGTATTATACTATTCACAAAGGCGGTCAGGGGACTCTTTTGGACATAGGTGATGAGCAGAATGAAATTGTGTTCAAGCAGATGAAGAAGTATAAGGAAGATTATCCTAACTATATTTATGCTTTAACTATGGGACTTGGCAAGACTATTCTTATGGCTACTTGCATTTTCTATGAGTTCCTACTTGCCAAGAAATATCCAAAGGATAAAAGATTTTGCCATAATGCATTGGTATTTGCACCAGACAAGACAGTCTTAGAATCTCTTCGAGAAATTATGACTTTTGATAAAACAAAGGTTGTGCCACCAGAGTATGCTCGTGTATTAGACCAAAATATAAAGTTTCATTTTCTCGAAGGAACAGGAGTAACACTTCATACGATTGATGATTCAGATTTTAATATAGTTATTTCTAATAATCAAAAAATTATTGTAAAGAAAAAACGCAAAGCAGATACCCCGGCAAATATTCTTTTTAGCTCAGGTTCTTTGCTTGCAGATATTTATGGAAATGATGATGACGATTCTGATGTGTGGGACGATGCTTCACTGATTGATAATCAACGTTTTAAGAAACTTTGTCGTCTGCCACAGCTTGGTGTGTATGTCGATGAAGCACATCATTTGTTTGGAGCTGATTTGGAGAAAGAACTTCGTTCTGGTGGAGCAAACAAGACAACTCTTCGCAATACAATCAATATGCTTGCGGCAAGTACCTCTATTGTTGCTTGCTATAACTACACGGGTACACCGTATGTTAAGAAACAGGTGTTACCAGAGGTGGTATATGCCTATGGGCTGAATGAGTCTATCGCTCACGGATATTTAAAAGATGCAGACCCGATTGGGTTTGAAAACGTTAAAAATGAGGAGTTTCTGCGTACTTCGATTACAAAATTCTGGGAACGCTATGGCGGTAAAACTTATGAAGGATTATTACCGAAGCTTGCTATTTTTGCAGCAAATGTTAAAGAAGCAACAGATGTGGTACGTCCTGCTGTTGAAAAAGTATTAAGTGAACTTGGTATATCGCTTTCGACTGTTCTGGTAAATACAGGCGATCCCTCTGTTACAAAAGATGAGGATATTAAGAATTTTAACAACCTTGATGTTATTGGTACTGAGGGAAGTAAAAAGCAATTTATTATCCTTGTTGAAAAGGGGCGAGAGGGTTGGAATTGTCGTTCACTGCTTGGAATTGCTTTATTTAGAAGTCCAAAATCAAAAGTATTTGTTCTACAGGCTACAATGCGTTGCTTAAGACAGCTTACAAAGGAACAGTTAAAAGCTACGATTTTCTTGTCAAAAGAGAATTATGACACGCTCGATGATGAACTTCGAAAAAATTATAATATGGAGATTTCAGATTTTGGTAAATCCCCAAATACAAATAAAAAAGTGTATAAGGTTCGTGTTTTACCGCCGCCAAGAAGTATTAAAATGAAAAGATTGTGGCACGAATATTCTCTCATCGAAAAGGAATATTCTGTACCTATTGATTTCCATTTGGCAGAATTGGACGAATCAAAATATGAAGCTAAGATGTATGAAAAAGGAAGTTTGCGATTAGGATTATCTGAAAAGGAAACGAATATTGACTCTATGAAAGAGCAAGAGCGATTTAGCGAATTTTCTTTGACGGCAGAAATTTCACGGTATATGAATATTTCTTGCCTTACGATTGCTAAGATATTACGTGAGTCCGTGGACGGTTCAGATAATATTGTTGCAGCAGTTAATCGTCATAATGAGGTTTTGGAAGATGTGATAATACCTGAAATTTTTCATACACTTTATGAGGTTAAGAGTACACAGAAAAGTGAAGATGTTGATATGGTACTTCTTAGGGAACCAAAAGATTCAGGATACTATGAGTTTTCTGCCAATGATGAGCTTGTAATTACCAAAGGACACAATAATTTCACTCCAAAGGAAGAAGCAAAGAGTTTCCATGCAGATATATATTGTTTCGACTCCAAACCAGAGAAAGAATGTTTTTTACAGTATATTTCAAGTAATAAGGTTAAGGAAATTTATTTTACTGGTATGTTTACTTCTAATCAAGGTGATTTGTCGGTGCAATATTATGACCCTGAGTCAAAGCGATTGAGAAAGTACTATCCTGATTTTCTCGCTCTTATGGAAGATGGTTCATATCAACTGATAGAGGTAAAAGGAGATAATAAGATAGATGATGAAGTTGTACTTGCCAAAAAAGCGGCAGCAGAGGAAATGGCAGTTGCAAGTGGTGTCCATTATTTAATGTATGCAGGAAGTACGCTCATGAAATCAAATGTTTTAGAACCAACTCTAGTAGTTCAACAGGCAAGTATCGAGATATAGATTTAATGAAGTGATGAGTATGTAAAAATTATGGAAACAAAGCCAAGGATTTTATATTTGCAAAAGATTTTACTGGAAAGAACCGATGAAGAAAATCCTCTTTCCACAACACAGTTAATCAATATATTGAATGATGAATACGGAATATCTGCACATAGAACGACGGTTACAAAAGACATTGCAGCACTTCAGGAGTTTGGAATGGACATTGTTACTATCCATTCTACTCAGAGCAAATACTTTGTAGCCAGCCGTAAGTTTGAATTGCCGGAATTGAAACTACTGATAGACGCAGTAGAGTCATCGAAGTTCATTACAAAAAAGAAAAGCGAAACTCTGATTGAGAAGATACATACGATGACCAGTCCGGGGCAGGTGGCAAAGCTGAAGCGTAATAACTATGTGGTCAATCGCATTAAGCCGGATAATGAACAGATATATTACATCATTGACGCTATAAATGATGCCATCAATGCAGGCAAGCAAATTTCTTTCCAGTATTATGATTATACCGGATTAAAGAAAAAGGTTCTGAAGAATAAGGGCGAAGTATATAAGTTCAGTCCGTATAAACTTCTCTGGTGCGGGGACTATTATTATGTTCTCGGATATTCAGAGAAGAAAAGCAAGGTCATCAATTTCAGGGTAGACCGTATTGCTTCTAAGCCGGAGATACTGGATAAGGACATTATTCCTATGCCCGATGATTTTGATATTGAGAATTTTACAAAAGAAGTGTTCTTTATGTTCTCAGGAGAGAAAGTTCTTGTGGATTTGCGGTGTGATAACAGTCTGATGAAAACAATGGTTGACCGTTTCGGAGAAGATGTGACAACCCTTGCGTATGATATGACTTCTTTCAGAGTACAGACCGAAGTATCAGCCAGTCCTACCTTTTTCGGTTGGGTGTTTGGCTTTAATGGCAAGGTGCAAATACTTGCACCGGAAAGTGTGAAAGAACAGTACAGACAGATGATTGCAAAAGCCGATGAGGATATGCAAGAGAGTGAGTAGTGATTCGTAAATGATTTAGAATTTGTGTGAAAAATCAATTATTATGAATATGAAGATGATATGTTTTTAAATTGTGCAGACGGTCTGCACAATTAGGAAGGAGTCAATATGCTTACACCGTCAAATCAATATTTGCAGGCAGTAGAAGAAATAAATGATTATGTCAATCAGGCTAAATGCAGAGCTTCTGTCAGTGTAAATAGTGAGATAATGAAAACAAATATATTTATTGGAAATGTTATTATCCGCAATTCTGAGTGGGGAAATAAATTTGTGGAAAATCTGTCTAAGGATATGAAGATGAGATTTCCAAGTGCAAAAGGTTATTCTGTCAGAAATTTAAAATATATGAAGAAATTTGCACAGATTTTTACGGAAGATGATGTAGATGAGTACGGATTGGGAAGAATTACTTGGAGTCATCATCAGATATTGATGAGTAAAGTGTCAAATCGAGAAGAATATATATGGTATCTGGAAAAAACTTTGGAACATAAGTGGTCAGTTGATGATTTGAATTCCCAAGTTAAGAGTCAATTATATGAGCGACAGGCAGTTGCTAACAAAATATCAAATTTTGAAAGACGATTACCGGCTGAACAAAAGAATATGGTATTAAGCACAATGAAAGACCCATATATGTTTGATTTCATCGATTATACGGAAGAAATGTTGGAAACGGATATAGAAAATGAACTTGTAAAAAATGTTACTTCTCTACTGATGGAATTAGGCACTGGTTTTGCTTTTATGGGACAGCAGTATCATCTTGAAGTTGGAGGAAAAGATTTCTATATAGACCTTCTGTTCTATAACACAAAGCTTAGATGTTATGTAGCAATAGACCTTAAAACTGGCGAGTTTAAGCCAGAACAGGCAGGAAAGATGAATTTTTATTTATCTGCTTTAGACGATTTAGTGAAAGCTCCAGAGGATAATCCATCAGTGGGACTTATTTTGTGCAGAGATGAAAATAGAACAATTGCAGAGTATGCATTGAGAGATATGTCAAAACCGATTGGTGTCAGTGAATATCACTTATGCACGGATTTACCGTTAGATTTGAAAAATGCATTACCTGCCGTAGAAGATATTAGAAGTAGAATTGATATGAAAAAGTAATTTGTGCAGACCGTCTGCACAAATTGCAGGATAAAAGTTCATTGAATAAAAAAGCCTTTATGGCGGTTGATGATAAATACACGTTAGTACAGATTGCTAAGTCTGAAAATTAAAGATTGTATTATTTAGAGGACATTTTCTAAAGAAATTTAGAAGATGTCATCTTTTTGCGTTACAGGAACAACTGAAATAGCGAAAGGGGATTAATATGGAGTACACAAAGGCACATCAGGAATTTAAGAAGAAAAGTAAATGGAAATATTGTGAGTAGAAAAGGTGAAAATCATGGCATTGGTTTGGATAATGTAAAGAGAATTGTTGACAAATATGATGGAACCATGGTTATAGAGTGTGATAATGGAAGATTTGATATTGATGTGATTATGTTTGTTGGGTGAAATTTCTGTGATAACGAAATAAATTGACATTTTCCCCAATATAGTTTAAAGTTTCAAAGAACTAACTTATGTAAGACGGAGATAATTATGAAACTTAGAAAATACATTTTAACAGTTATGATAGGAATCACTGCTATGACAGTGCTCTCATCATGCGCTAATAAAGAAAATGCTGTAAAAGGACAGCCAGACCAGAGCACACAGGAAATATTTGCAATGGATACATATATGTCACTAACAGCATATGGAAGTAATTCAGAGGAGGCAGTAAACAAGGCAGTGCAGGAGATTAACCGGCTTGATGCAATGTTTTCGGTAGGAAATGAGGACAGTGATGTTACTAAGCTAAATGAAAATGGAAGCGGAGAAGTATCGGAAGAAACCGCATTTATAATGAACAGGGCAATGCAGGTGTCAGAAAAGACCAATGGGGCTTTCGATATTACGGTATATCCTCTTATGGAGCTGTGGGGATTTACGACAAAGAATTACAGAGTGCCAGAAAGCAGTGAGATTGCAGAGGCACTTAAGGGTGTTTCTTATACAAATGTATCAGTAAACGGGCAGCAGGTGGCGCTGACAGGTGGTTCCAGCATTGACCTTGGTGGTATAGCCAAAGGCTACACATCTTCGCGGGTTATCCAGATTATGAAGGATTGCGGCATTGAGCATGCGATTGTCAATCTTGGGGGCAATGTGCAGGTGCTTGGAACTAAGACGGACGGTTCTGACTGGAGAGTTGCCATACAGAATCCTGCTAGTGAGAATAGTTATCTTGGAATATTAAGCACGGCGGATAAGGCTGTCATAACATCAGGTGGGTACGAGCGGTATTTTGAGCAGGATGGACAAGTATACCATCATATTATAGACACGCAGACAGGTTATCCTTCAGACAGCGACCTGACTTCTGTTACAATTGTGCATTCAGATGGAACTACAGCAGATGCATTGTCAACGGCACTTTTTGCAATGGGGCTGAACGGTGCAAAAGAACTTTACAGAAGCGGTGATATAGATTTTGATATGATACTTTTCGATGGAAGCACAGTGTATGTATCGGAGGGCATTGCCAGCGGTTTTTCAACAGATATGAATAAGGAAATAATTACCAGACAGCCTTAATGAGAATTATTATTAACTGTCTGTATTGACAAATGTGGTGAGAAAAATATATTCTATAGAGCAGTTAGCGATAACTAATTATAGATAGATTAATAAACTATTGTTAAAGATTGCTAACCAAGATATACAGACCCGAAGGAGCAGACATGTTATTAATAATATCACTTATAATCGTAGCTTTATTTATATATTTTCTCAAAGATTCGCTTAAGAAATATGCCAATATATTTTATATAGGTGCGGCAGTAATCTTTATTGCGGTATTCCTGCTTGAGTTCCTGCCAATGCATTTGTTTGTAAAGAACAATATATTAGGAATATTTGCAAAAGGCTCTCTTGGAACGGCAATGTTTGTTGTGGTAATGTACACTGGCGCACTGCCTAAGGGCAACAAGCTGATTGCACCACTTATGAAGATAAGAGGCGAGTTGTCAATTACAGCGGCAATACTCGTCCTGTGTCATAATTTCACATATGGAATGACATATTTCAGAATGTTATTTACTAAGACAAGCCTGTTATCAGCCACACAGCTTGCAGCTGCGGTAATAAGTCTTGTGCTTATAGCTATAATGATTGTGCTTACAGTTACATCTTTTCCATCTGTAAGAAAGAAGATGCAGGCTAAGAAGTGGAAGCAGTTACAGCGCACAGCATATGTGTTTTATGGTCTTATGTATGTTCACATTATGCTCATTAACATACCTTATGCGAGACTTGGACTTGGCATGTATGTTGCAAATGTAGTTATCTACAGCATAGTTTTCTTAGGCTATGCAGCTATGAGAATATCAAAGGCTGTATCTGTAAAGGCAGCAAGAGCAGGAAAGACATACGGTAAGAAACCAGAGACGGTTCTGTATGGACTGGCATTGGTTATATGTGCAGTGATGACGGTGTCGTGCTTTGCAGGAAGACAGACAGTGTCGGCATCGGAAGACAATGAGGAATGGAACGATTTCTTTAACGAAGAGACAGTTGCAGCAATGGTCAAAGAGATTGAGAGCAGTACAGCTAAGACAGATGCCGATGGAACAACACAAGAGAGTCTGGAAGAATCAGCCTCATCAGATGGACAGTCAGACTCACAGGCTGGCGGTGCAGGAAATGAAGTGTCGGTAAATAGTAATAATTCCGGTTCGGATAATGCTTCTGGTAATTCATCAGGTAATAGTTCTGACAGTGGTAATCAGTCAGCTCAGCCGGATAATGGTTCTGACAGTGGTAATCAGTCAGCTCAGCCGGATAATAGTTCTGACAATAGTGGAGAGCTGAGCGGCGGTTCAGGCAGTGACGCACCGGCTAATACAACATTTAAAGCAGATGGGACTTATAAAGGTTCCGCTGTGTGTGAGACTTATAACTACAATGTAACGGTTACAATAGTCATATCGGGAGATACGATTACATCGGTTACTGCTGAATCAGAAGCGGGTGCGCAGGATGTGCAGTATTTTAATATGGCAAATGCAAAGGTTCCTGCACAGCTTCTTGCAAACCAGAGTACATCAGGTGTTGATGCAGTATCTGGTGCAACCAAATCAAGCAATGCCATCAAGAAGGCATTTTACTATGCTTATAAATCGGCTAAGAAGTAGGCGGATTTGTAATAGAAAAAATTATAAGGAGGCAAAAATCCTCTCCTCACCAATGGGTTCGGATTTTGCTTCGCAAAACAAGGAGGATTTATGAGAAAGAACATTTTTACTAAGATTGCTGCGGTTGCAGCAGCCACTGTTCTTGCTGTAACAGTATTTCCTGCACTTGTGTCATATACACATGCGGCAGATGATGAGTATTCATATGTATATGCTGGTCTTACATGGCAGGAATACTGGGCAAACGAAGGCGTATATAACGCAGGGGATGTAACATCATCTAATGAGAAGGATACACATGGTGAGTACGATAAAGGCGGTTTTGATACAGTAACAAGAGCTACAACCAATCATGGTCTTCACAGAGGAAGCTACCAGTGCATGGCAACAATTGATACAGAAGATGGTAAGAAGTATGAGCTTGCCGGCTGGAGTAGTGATGGAAAGCAGATGATACTTACAGATGGTACACAGCTTTCATACAACAAAGGTACAATTACTAAAGCTGATGGTACAACAACAAAGTTAGTATCATATGAAGTAACTGGTATTAAGTATGTTCCGGTTAAGGTTAAGACATCTGATCTTGCTGATTTTGAGCAGCATTACAGAGTTGTCAAGAATGGAGAAAAGTTATACGGTGGATTCGGTGAGAACAAGCTTAGCTCATATGAGTATACAGCAGCAGTTAACGCAGATACTAACGGACTTAAGACAGCAGTTAAGAATGCAGATGGAACATATTCATTCTCTGCAAGACAGACTGGAAGTGGAAAGTCATTTGCAGAGCAGGATATAAGTGTGGCTGCTAACATTACATCTACAGTAAAAGATGCTACAGGTTCATACGGTGAATTCTTAAGAGTTGATATTAATGGTGATGGTTATGGCGCATTAGGTGCTATGATGCAGGCTGTTAAGTGGACATATTATGGAAATGATGCAACAAGAACAAATGCTGTTGCTACATATGGAACTAAATTTGCTGCAGATAACTGGATGCACAAAGTAATGGGAATCCAGCTTGGACTTACTGATTCAGCACGCTGCCAGTTACCAGCAGGTTATGATGGAACAGGATACTGGTCACTTACAGTATATGCATTAGGATATTCTGATACTACAATTAATTTTGAAGCAACAGATGCCAATATAGTTAAGGTTAAAGAGCCTGCAAGTGAAGAAGATAAAGCAAAGCTCTCAGCAGTTATTGCAGCAGCAGATGACCTTAATGAAGCAGATTACACAGCCCAGTCTTGGGCAGCTATGAAGCTTGAGTATGAAGAAGCAGTTGATGCACTTGCGATTGCAGAATATAAGGCTGATGTTGAAGAAGCAACAGAGCACCTTACAGCAGCAATCAATGCATTAGTAAAGGTTGACGCAGGTACACCTTCTGGTTCAGAAGAGTCTGATAACACAACAGAAGCAGGTACATCAGATACATCTGTATCAGATGTTAAGACTGGTGATGCAAATAATATGATGGCTTACATTGCAGCAGCAGTTCTTGCTTTAACAGCAGGTGTTGCAGTAACAGGCAGATGCAAGATTAAGAATGTAAGATAATTAAATACGCTTATATCACAATAAAACTATAAACAAGCCAAAGAACCGGGGCGGGGTGAATCCTTTTAGGGATTCACTTCCGCTCCGGTTCTTTGGTAGATAAATTAATACTTGGTGTGTCATAAAGCAGCTCATCAGTCTGTACAGATAAAGCCTCCGTAATATCAACAAATACCGGTAAGCTTAGCTTAGTGTTTCCTGTTTCAATATGGCTTAAATGTGTTGTAGAAAGTGATTATCAATAGAGAGGACAATATTGCAGCAGGAAAACGGCTGGGAAACAACTATGTCCAGTATCAGGCTTTAAAATATAATTCATTTCATCTTCGGTTAAAACAAAATCAAATATATCCAGATTTTCTTTCATTCTGTTTTGAGTAAAGTTATCAACACCTATTGCTTTTATTCTGCCGGACTCATATAGTTTTTCCAATACTTTCCATTATGAATCGCCTGACCAACTGCTCTTTCAGAGACATATTGTCAAGTGTGTATGTCAGATTTTTATATATTCATCGTCATATATGGTGGAATGCATATAATTCCATCTTTTACAATTAAATTTCTTGGATGAATAATATAACTTTCCCCTATGCGCTCCTTGTATTTTTCTCTGAAATTATTTAATGAGGTTGTTTTATATTGCTTTCCAGACTTTACTTCAATCGGAAACATCTTATATTTTAATCTGCTGTTATTTGAAATAATAAAATCAATTTCCATATCATTTCGATGCTTATTTTCATTATAGTGTGTATAAAAATATAACTTATGTCCATTTGATACCAGCATCTGGGCTATTGCATTTTCATAAAGCATCCCTTCATTAATCTGCAATTTGCCTGCCAATATCTGTTTATACACTTCATCTTCAAGTAATTCATTCTCATCAAACGCATGGCTTACCAAAAGACCGGTATCTCCCATATAACACTTTACATAGCTTCTTGTCTCATTTAATGATAACCCTACATTAGGATCATTACACAAAAAACACTCATTAGATATCATAGAATCCGACAACCAGAAAAATGTTTCTTCGTACTGGTCTGCGTAACTACCATCCTGTAGCTTTTTGAATACAACTCTTTTTTCATGCTGTGACAGGAATCCAGGAATCTGGTCATAGATTGCAAGAACTTTGCTTCTATATCTCATATCTATCTTCA
>OBXA01000389.1_pt1 | contig 35697 bp, 30 predicted proteins | sample 1538121 | NCBI WGS metagenome assembly OBXA01 (sample SAMEA2580133, study PRJEB22360) | human gut metagenome | biome: human gut; feature: human-associated habitat; material: faeces | place: Denmark | collected 2008/2010 | reverse complement strand
ATTATATTTATATTATTTTGTGATATAATCATAGATATATTTACCACTGTAATCCGTTGTATCTCTGCACTTTATCTGTGATTTCCACTCAGATATACCAGCAGCACCGAGATATCAGCCGGAGACACACCGGAAATGCGTGACGCCTGTCCGATCGACACCGGTCTGTACTCTTTCAGCTTCTGAACTGCTTCGATACGAAGGCTGTTCACTGCATCATAATCCATATCTTCCGGAATTTTCTTATTTTCCATCTTCTTGAACTGCTCTACCTGGCGTTTCTGACGCTGGATATAACCGTCATATTTCAGGGAAATATCCACCTGCCCGATCACTTCTTCCGCCAGATCTTCCGGCAATTTTGGCCGGGTCACATCAATATCTGCAACTGCTTCGTAAGACAATTCCGGTCTCCGGATCAATTCTGCCAGACTGCTTCCGGAATTCAGCGGTGTACTTTCATAGGATTCCAGGAGTTCCTGTACCTTTTCACTGGTTCCGACATAAGCATTCTTTAACCGCTCGATTTCCGACTCTATCAGCCTTTCTTTTTCCTTCAGGCGGTCGTAACGCTCCTGTGAGATCAGACCGACTTCATAGCCTTTTTCCGTCAAACGCTGATCCGCATTGTCCTGTCTCAGAAGCAGACGGTACTCTGCCCTGGAAGTCATCATACGGTATGGCTCATGACTTTCCTTTGTAACCAGATCATCGATCAGAACGCCGATATAAGCCTCTGAACGGTCTAACACCAGGGATTCCCTGCCTTGCAGCTTTCTGGCTGCATTTATGCCCGCTATAAGCCCTTGTGCGGCAGCTTCCTCATAGCCGGAGCTTCCGTTGAACTGTCCCGCGCTGAATAATCCACTGATGTTACGGAATTCCAGGGATGGTTTTAACTGTCTTGCATCAATACAGTCATACTCGATCGCATATGCATTTCTTACGATCTTCACATGCTCCAGCCCCGGAACACTGCGGTACATGGCATACTGTACATCTTCCGGCAGCGAGCTCGACATACCGCCGATATACATCTCATCCGTCTCCAGTCCTTCCGGCTCAAGAAATACCTGATGACGCTTTTTATCTGCAAATTTTACAACTTTATCTTCGATCGACGGACAGTATCTCGGTCCCGTTCCCTCGATCATTCCGGAATACAGCGGTGATCTGTCCAGATTGGCACGGATGATATCATGTGTCGTCTCATTTGTATAAGTCAGCCAACATGAAGCCTGGTCGATCTGCACATCGTCCGGATTCGTAGTAAATGAAAACGGCACTACCCTCTCGTCTCCGAACTGCTCTTCCATCTTGCTGAAGTCCACGGTTTTACGGTCTACCCTGGCAGGTGTTCCTGTCTTGAAACGGTACATCTTAATTCCCAGTTCTTTCAGACAATCGGTCAGATGATTGGCCGCCTGCAGTCCGTTTGGACCGGTATACTGACTCACATCCCCATAGATACAACGTGCCTTCAGATAAGTTCCGCTGCAGATGATAACCGCCTTACAGTGATAAGTTGCACCCGAAAATGTCTGCACTCCGGTAATCTTTCCATCTTCCACCAGGAGATTTGCCACCTCTCCCTGCTTGATCTCAAGATTCTCCTGCGCTTCCAGTACGCGACGCATCGTTCTGCTGTAGACCGCCTTATCAGCCTGTGCACGAAGCGAATGTACCGCCGGGCCTTTGGACTTATTTAACATTTTTGACTGGATAAATGTACGGTCGATGACCTTTCCCATCTCTCCGCCAAGGGCATCCAGTTCTCTTACCAGATGGCCTTTGGAACTTCCTCCGATATTCGGATTACACGGCATCATCGCAATGCTGTCCACACTTACGGTAAATACCAGTGTCTGAAATCCAAGTCTCGCCGTTGCCAGTGCCGCCTCGCATCCTGCGTGTCCGGCACCGATGACGACAACATCATATTTATCTTTATTTTCCCATACAGAATTTGCTGAATATCTCATTAACCAAATCTTCTCCTATCGTTTCGCCGGTGATATTGCCGAGAGCTTCATATGCATCCATAAGATCGATCGAATAGAAATCCTCCGGCATATCTGCGGCAATGCTGTCATTCACACGTTCAAGTGCGGCATATGCATCCTGAAGTGCTGTTTTCTGTCTCACATTCGTAATATAGATTTCATCATTAAATGTCAGTTCGCCCTGGAAGAACATCTCCTTTAACGTATCTTCCAGTTCTCCGATCCCCTCCACATTCTTTGCGGAGATCTCGATCACCGGGAATTCCTCCGGCAGCTCTTCCTGATCTTTTTTCACCTGCATATCCAGATCGGATTTGTTCAGCAGGATGATCGCACGTTTTCCTTTGATCAGATGCAGGATCTCTGCATCATTTTCATCCAGCGGTCTGGATGCATCGATCACATACAGGATCAGGTCTGCCTTGTCTGCATATTCTTTTGCACGGTCAACACCGATCTTTTCTACCACATCTTCCGTATCACGGATGCCGGCAGTATCCATGATATTTAAAGAAATTCCCTTCAGATTCAGGTGTTCTTCCAATACATCTCTGGTTGTACCTGCAATATCTGTAACGATTGCCCGGTCTTCACCGAGAAGTACATTTAACAGGGATGATTTCCCCGCATTCGGTTTTCCGAGGATGACTGTGCGTACGCCCTCTTTTATAATCCTACCATCATCACAGCTATCTAGCAATCTTTTCATTGCTTCTATGATCTCATCAACCACTTTTTTTAGTGTTTCCCCGTATCCATCAACGCTGATATGCTCCGGATCATCCAGTGCGGTCTCGATAAATGCAGTGTGATACAGGATCTTTTCACGCATTTCACCGATCTTATCTTTGATATTGCCCTTAAGCTGGCTCACCGAACTCTGTAAAGCATATTCGTTCTGCGATGCGATCAGGTCCCCGACAGCCTCTGCCTGTGAAAGATCCAGTCTGCCATTTAGAAACGCACGCTTGGTGTACTCTCCCGGCTCTGCCGGGCGCGCACCATTTTTGATCAGAAGCTCCAGAATACGCTTTACCACATAGACTCCGCCGTGACAATTGATCTCCACCGTATCTTCACCGGTGTAGCTGTGCGGCCCGCGCATCAGCATGACCAGTACTTCGTCGATCACCTGATCTCCATCAACCATATACCCATAATGGATCGTATGTGATTGCTGTTCACATAACTTCTTCTCTTTTTTTCCTTTATACACCCGGTCTGCGATCTGAAATGCTTCCGGACCACTCATTCGTACAATTCCGATCCCGGAATTACTCATTGCCGTAGATATTGCGGCAATTGTGGAATTATATAATTGTTCCATATTTCCTCCATACTTTGGTATCAAAAAAGACAAGGGCCGCTTAAAGACCCCTGTCTCTTAATTATCGGTTATTTCTGTTTCTTACCAGTGTTACCACAACTCTTCTGTAAGGCTCTTCACCTTCACTGTGTGTGGATACTGCCGGGTCAGACTGCAGCGCAGAGTGAATGATTCTTCTCTCGTATGGATTCATCGGCTCAAGAGAAACTGTCTTTCTTGTTCTCTTAACTTTACTTGCGATATTCTTTGCAAGATTTTCCAGTGTTTCTTTTCTTCTTCTTCTGTAATCCTCTGTGTCAAGTTTCACTCTTACATATCCATCCTGCATCTTATTGGCAACACGATTTGTAAGATACTGCAGAGAATCAAGTGTCTGTCCTCGTTTTCCGATCAGAATACCCATATTGCTTCCTTCCATATTGATAGAAAGTGCACCTTCTTCATCTACAGCAGATGTAACTTTTACATCCTCCATGCCCATTGCATTCATCACATCATAGATGAATTTCTCACATGTCTCGATCGTCTGTGGTTCCACCTTTGCAAGTTCTGCTTCTTTCTTTGGAGCAGGTTTTACTTCCGGCTTCTCTTCTCTCGCCGGTTTTCTGGCGTGTGAATATTCTTTTACCGGTTCTTCCACTTTCGGCTCTTCTTTTACAACTTCTTCAACCGGTTTTTCTTCCTGTTTTCTGCGGGCCTTGATCACAGCCTGCTTTCTTCCGATTCCAAGGAAACCTTCGCTTCCTTTTTCAACAACAATATAATCTAAACGATCACTTGTTACGCCTAACTGAACCAGTGCCTCTGTAATCGCATCGTCCAGTGTCTTTGCTGATAAGGTAATGTAATCCTCCATTACAGCCGCCCCCTAATCATTTTCGTTAAATTTCTTCACCATATTTGCCTTTGATGCGAGACTTCCTTTCTTCGCATTGTCTGCTTTCTGGTGCGCTTTTTCCACTCTGGCTTCTCTTTCTTTTTCACTTAAGTTAGATGTACTCTGCTTTTTCATGGATGCCTGGTTGTTCATATTCTTGGTATTCATCTGAGCCATTGCTGCGATTCGTTCATTCTTCTCGCCACGTTTTACACGTTTTTCCTCAGCCTTTTCCTTGTTTTTCTCCAGGATCTCATCTACAGACATCTTGCTTAAATGCTTATTGATAAATATCTGCTGAACGCAACGTACTACCGCACTGACGATCCAGTACAGACCGATACCTGTCGGAAGTGAAAATACCATAAATACCGAGAACAGCGGCATTGTCACATTCATCGTGTTCATCGTAGATGCCATCGGGTTATCTTTATCAAGCTGCTGTCCGGAAATAGCCTGTGAAAGCTTGATACTTCCGTACTGTGTCAGACCAGATAATACCGGAAGCAAGATTGCAGTAATAATAATAACAACCGGTGCAAATCCATAGTCCCCGCTGTTCTTGATCATCTGCATAGGTGAGATGGTCAGGTCAGGAAGGGTCAGGAATACATTTACTGCTTTTGGAGCTGTCTTGATCTCCGGAACATATTTCTGGATATTATAGATAACCGGGTACAAAGCAAACAACAGCGGCATCTGAATCAGTAATGGAAGGCATCCTGCTGACATCGATGTACCATATTTGTCATACACCTGCTGAATCTCTTCCTGCTGTTTCATCATTGATGCCTGGTCTTTTTTATTCTTATACTTCTTCTGTATAGCCTGAATCTCCGGATTCATAACAGATGACATCTTCGATGTTCTCTGCTGCTGTACTGTAAGTGGAAGTAATAACGTATACACAAAAATCGTATACAGAATGATTGACAGACCTACCAGTCCATTATCGCTTGGCAGACAGTTGTCCAGGAAATTATAGATAAAGTTCATTACCTTACCCAGAATCCAGCAAAGCTGTCCGACGATCGGCCAGTTAGCGGCAGTCAGTAAACTTGGTACCATAATTTTTTCCTCCATATGTAGTTGTAATCTTTTTAAGGAACAGGGTCGTACCCTCCTCTGGTAAACGGATTACAGCGCAGAATTCTCCACACTGCCAGCCGTCCCCCTTTTAACGCGCCGTATTTCTCAATTGCTTCTTTCGCATACTGAGAACAGGTCGGATAAAACTTACAGGTGGAACCGCCCTTTATCGGAGACAGATATCTCTGATAAAATCTGATACCAGTGAGCAGAATCTTCTTCATAATACGTTACCCCTCATCTATAATCTTATGAAGATGGGCCAGATGGAGCATTGCGCCGACAATCTCTTTATAACCTTTTCCTTTGGCGCCTATTCTTGCTATAACAATAATATCCAATCCACATCTGAACCGTTCTTCTTGTAATCTATAGCTTTCGCGGATTAACCTCGTTAATCTGTGCCGTACTATACTGTTTCCTACTTTTTTACTTACAGATATTCCTAATCGATTCTGACCTGTCCCATTCTCCAGTACATACATAACCAGATATTTGTTGGCATAAGATGTCCCTTTTCTATATATATATTGGAAATCTTTGTTCTTTTTCAGTGATTCGGAATACTTCATTTTGTGATTCTCCTAATTATTCTGAGTAGAAGAAAAGGCCACATATATGCGGCCTACGCTGATAATTTCTTTCTTCCTTTTGCTCTTCTTGCAGCAAGTACTTTTCTTCCACCTGCTGTGCTCATTCTAGATCTGAAGCCATGTACTTTAGCTCTCTGTCTCTTTTTTGGCTGGAATGTCATCTTCATGGATATCCACCTCCTTATTTTATTCCAAGGGATGTTCTCCCTAATTTTCATAAGACATCAGCCTTGATTATATTAAAAAAACCGCTCTACGTCAAGCAATTCCGCAAATTTTTAAAATATATTTATCCACATTTTGTGGAAAACTTTGTGGATTTCTGTGGATAACGTGTGGAAATCATATATTTTTTTAGTTTTTTTCCCCTTTACATACGCATTTTTACTATGTTGATAATTGGGATTGAGTTTTCCACAGTTTCTCACATGCATCAAAGTGCACGATTAAAGATTGCCTAAAGCAACTTTTTGATGTACAATGTAGAAGAGTGGGTTTATAGGTGAAAATCCGCGAATCAGACAGATTAGGAGTAAATATGATGAATACAGTGAAGGAAAAATGGCCTGAAATTATCGAACATCTCAGGGTAGAACACGAGTTATCCAATGTATCATTCAATACATGGATACAACCGTTGAAGGTCTACGATGTTGTAGACAATACCGTATTTATATTGGTAAATATGAATGCGAGTGTAGAATATATAGAGAAAAAATATCAGCTTCCATTAAAGGTATGCATTGCGGAGACTACCGGAACTGAATATGACGTTGTCTTCATTTCGGAAGATGATGACAGACTGAATGAGATCCAGAATATGGCCATTGAAGCGAATCAGAAGAAAAAAAGCAAAAGTGCTGCGGAGAAAGCCGGGCTGAATCCGAAGTATACATTTGATACCTTCGTTGTCGGCGGGAATAATAATTTCGCCCACGCAGCTTCCCTTGCTGTTGCCGAATCTCCGGGAGAAGTATACAATCCTCTCTTCTTATATGGAGGTGTTGGACTTGGAAAGACCCATTTGATGCACTCGATCGCGCATTTTATTCTGGACAAGAATCCAAAGAAAAAAGTACTCTATGTAACCAGTGAGACATTTACAAATGAGCTGATCGAAGCTCTGAAGAACGGTAAAACCGCCGGAAACGAGTCCGCAATGTCGAAATTCCGCGATAAATACCGTAATAATGATGTACTTTTGATTGATGATATCCAGTTCATTATAGGAAAAGAAAGTACACAGGAAGAGTTCTTCCATACATTTAACCATCTGCATACTTCCGGAAAGCAGATCATCATATCGTCTGATAAGCCGCCGAAAGATATTGAGACTTTGGAGGCCAGACTTCGTACGCGCTTTGAGTGGGGTCTGATCGCTGATATTTCATCACCTAACTATGAAACCCGTATGGCGATTCTTCAGAAGAAAATCGAACTGGATCATTTGGAAAAATATAACATTCCGAATGATGTACTCGAGTATATCGCAACGAACGTTAAGACAAATATCCGAGAACTTGAAGGCTCTCTTAATAAGCTGATCGCACTTTATAAGCTGAACAATAACGAATCCATCGATATTGCGCTCGCAGCAGAAGCATTAAAAGACATCATTTCTTCGGATAATAAGAGAGAAGTTACACCGGAACTGATCCTGGATATCGTTTCCGATCATTTTGGTGTGTCTATTGCCGACCTCAAAGGCGGCAAACGTAACGCCGAGATCGTCTTTCCGCGCCAGATTGCCATGTATCTGATCCGTAATATGACAGAAACTTCATTAAAAGCAGTCGGTGTCATCCTTGGGGGAAAAGATCATTCTACCATCAAACATGGAATCGAAAAAATCGAGAACGAATTACAGGCGGACGAGACTCTTTCTAACACTATTAATATCATAAAGAAGAAGATCAACCCGGCTTAGCCTTATTTTGCTGTTTTCAGCTGTGAATAACTATGTGGAAAATCTAATTATCATATGTGGATAACTATGGGATAGCCTTGGGAAAACCACAGGATTTCTGCAACTGTCTTTAGAAACGAAAAAGTTTTCAACAACAGTTCCACACATAATCCAGTCAGATTCCACAGAGTTTTCAAAGCCGATTTTCCTTGCAAACAGTGGGCTGGAGGCACTTTTCCTCTTTTCCACATCCCCTAAGACGGCTGAGGCGGAAACTATTTTATTTATTTATCCATTACACACGTGCGAAAGGAGTTATACACACATGAAAATTACCTGCAGTAAATCGAATCTGGTCAAAGGTGTCAGTATTGTTTCCAAAGCAGTTCCTTCTAAAACAACAATGCCAATCCTTGAATGTATCTTAATCGATGCAACAACAGATATTATCAAATTAACAGCTAATGATATGGAACTTGGTATCATGACAGAGATCTCCGGAGACATCATCGATCGTGGTATGATCGCAATCGATGCGAAGATTTTTTCAGAAATCGTTCGAAAACTTCCGGATAATGAAGTAACGATCGAAACGTTAGATAATCTTCAGACCGTGATCACCTGTGAAAAAGCAAAGTTTGATATTGCCGGCAAACCTGGTGATGAATTTGCCTACTTACCGATTATCGAAAAAGAAGATTCTATCGAAATTTCTCAATTCACATTGAAAGAAGTCATTCGTCAGACTATTTTCTCAATCTCTGACAGCGAGAGCAACAAGCTTATGACCGGTGAATTGTTTGATATCAGTGACAATATTCTGAAAGTTGTTTCACTTGACGGACACAGAATTTCCATCCGTAAGGTTCCGCTGAAGAAAAGTGTTGCGGACAGAAAACTGGTTGTACCGGGAAAAACCCTGATCGAGATCAGTAAGATCCTTTCGGGAGAAGCTGAGAATGTGGTATCGATTTCATACACAAAGAACCATATTGTGTTCGAATTTGATAATACCATCGTGGTATCCCGCCTGATCGAAGGTGAATACTTCAGAATCGATCAGATGTTATCCAGTGATTACGAGACAAAAGTAAGAATTAACAAAAAAGAACTGCTCAGCTGTATCGACCGTGCAACACTTCTGGTAAAAGAAGGTGATAAAAAACCGATCATCATCAACATCGGCGATGAACTGATGGAATTAAAAATCAAATCCCAGATCGGATCTATGAATGAAGAGATCATGATCACGAAAGAAGGAAAAGATCTGCTGATCGGATTCAATCCGAAATTCCTGATCGATGCACTCCGTGTTATCGATGATGAGGAAGTGACGATCTATCTGATGAATGCAAAAGCACCTTGCTTTATCAAGGATGATGCGGAAAGTTATGTCTACCTGATCCTTCCGGTCAACTTTAACTCCGCAGCATAGGACTGTCCGGGAAGACCTGAAGAGAGCCTTTTCGGGTACGAAATAAAAAACAAGATAAAATGCAGGAATGCTTGCAAAAGTATATAGTAATGAGTATAATAAAACAACGGCTAAAAGAAGAAAAATATGCATAAAAATACAAAGAAATGCATATCCGAGAGAGGATACAAGACGTATGGAGACAATTATATTACGAGGTGAATATATCAAGCTTGGACAGGCTTTAAAAGCTGCGGGAATGGTGGAATCCGGAGTAGAAGCAAAAGAAGTGATACAGGAAGGTCTGGTCATGGTAAATGGCGAGACAGATACACGCCGCGGACGTAAGTTATATGGCGGCGATATCGTATTATTTGACGGAGAAGAAATCAGAATTGAAGGTTAATTCCCTGAAATTAAAGAATTTTAGAAATTATGATCTTCTGAATGTGGAGTTTGACGGTTCTACGAATATTTTTTACGGGAACAATGCGCAGGGGAAGACGAATATTCTGGAGGCGGTGTATCTGTCCGGAACGACCAAATCCCACCGCGGGTCGAAAGACAGGGACATGATACGGTTCGGTGAGGATGAATCCCACATTGAGACTGTGGTGGAGAAGAATGGTATCAGTTATCAGATCGACATGCACCTGAAGAAGAACAGTCCGAAAGGGATTGCGATAAACAAGATGCCGATCCGGAAAGCAAGTGAACTTTTCGGGATCGTAAATCTTGTATTCTTCTCGCCGGAAGACCTCAATATCATCAAGAACGGACCTGCAGAGAGACGTAGATTTATCGATCTGGAACTTTCGCAGCTCGATAAGGTGTACCTGAATAACCTGTCGAACTATAACCGTATCGTGAACCAGCGAAACCGTCTGCTGAAAGAGTTAAGTTTCGGCGGTAAGAAAGAACTTTCAGATACACTGGAAATATGGGAGATGCAGATGGTACAATATGGGGAGAGGCTGATCGCCAGAAGGAAAGAATTTGTCGCACAGATCAATGAGATCATTGCGAAGATCCATCAGAAGCTGACCGGCGGCAAAGAAAGCCTGCAGATCATATATGAGCCAAGTACGGGGGATCTGCCGTTTGAACAGGCACTGAAACGGTATCGTGACAGAGATCTCAGAATGAAGAGCACAACGGTGGGACCACACAGAGATGACATCGGATTTCTGACCGGCGATATGGATATCCGCAGATATGGCTCCCAGGGACAGCAGAGAACGGCTGCCCTGTCTTTGAAGTTATCGGAGATTGAGCTGGTCAGGCTGGCAACGCATGACACACCGATACTTTTACTTGACGATGTATTGTCTGAACTTGATAAACACAGGCAAAACTATCTGTTAGACAGCATACATGATATACAGACCCTGATCACCTGTACAGGAGTTGAGGATTTTGTAAATCACCGCTTTTCAATAAACAAAGTGTTCCATGTCCAAAACGGACAGGTAACGAAAGAAAACTAGGAGGACTGAGAATGGGTACAGAAAAAGTACAGCATGAATACGGCGCAGATGAAATTCAGATATTGGAAGGTCTTGAGGCAGTCCGCAAACGTCCTGGTATGTACATTGGAAGTACATCTTCCAGAGGTTTGCATCACCTTGTATACGAGATTGTCGATAATGCCGTAGATGAAGCTCTGGCAGGCTTCTGTGATACGATTTATGTAACAATCAATAAAGACAATTCGGTGACCGTTATCGATAATGGACGTGGAATTCCGGTTGGTATCAACCACAAAGCAGGGCTTCCTGCGGTAGAAGTCGTATTTACCGTACTGCATGCGGGAGGAAAGTTCGGCGGTGGAGGATACAAGGTATCCGGAGGACTTCACGGTGTTGGAGCATCTGTTGTAAATGCGCTCTCCAACTGGCTGGAAGTAGAGATCTTCCATGATGGAAAGATCTACCAGCAGCGTTATGAACGCGGAAAAGTTACGGAGAAACTGGCAGTGATCGGAGAATGTGAAGAAGGAAAATCAGGTACAAAAGTCACATTCCTGCCGGACGATACCATTTTCGAGACAACGATCTTTGATTTTAATGTCCTGAAACAGAGATTCCGTGAGATGGCCTTCCTGACAAAAGGTCTGAAGATCGTGCTCAGTGATGAACGTGAGGAAGAACCAAAAGAAAGAACATTCCACTACGAGGGCGGGATCAAAGAATTCGTTTCTTACCTGAACCGGAGTGCGACACCACTTTATGAGCAGATCATTTACTGTGAAGGCATGGTCAATAATGTGTCTGTGGAAGTGGCTATGCAGCACAACGATTCTTACAGCGATAATACGTATGGATTTGTCAATAACATTACGACTCCGGAAGGCGGAACACACGTTGTCGGATTCCGTAATGCGATCACAAAGACATTTAATGACTATGCAAGAAAGAATAAGCTTCTGCGTGAAAATGAGCCGAACTTAAGCGGTGAAGATATCCGTGAAGGTCTGACAGCGATCATCAGTGTCAAGATCGAAGACCCGCAGTTCGAGGGACAGACCAAGCAGAAACTTGGTAACAGTGAGGCGAGAGGTGCGGTTGATAATGTGGTCAGCAGGCAGCTTGAGATCTTCCTTGAGCAGAATCCGGCTGTTGGTAAGATCATTGTGGAGAAATCTGTGATGTCCCAGCGTGCGAGAGAAGCCGCAAGAAAGGCAAGAGACCTGACACGTAGAAAATCAGCACTTGATAACATGGCACTTCCGGGAAAGCTTGCAGACTGTTCTGACAAGAATCCGGAGAATTGTGAGATCTACATCGTAGAGGGAGATTCCGCCGGTGGTTCTGCGAAGACTGCACGTGACCGTGCGACACAGGCAATCCTTCCGCTTCGTGGTAAGATCCTGAATGTAGAGAAGGCAAGACTGGATAAGATCTACGGCAATGCCGAGATCAAGGCGATGATCACAGCATTTGGTACCGGAATCCATGAGGATTTTGATATTTCCAAGCTGCGTTATCACAAGATCATCATCATGACCGATGCCGACGTGGACGGTGCACATATCAGTACACTGCTTCTGACATTCATTTATCGTTTCATGCCGGAACTGATCAAGCAGGGATATGTATATCTGGCACAACCGCCGCTCTACAAGCTTGAGAAGAACAAGAAGGTATGGTATGCATACAGTGACGAAGAATTAAGCAAGATCATCGAAAAAGTCGGACGAGACGGGAATAATAAGATCCAGCGTTACAAAGGTCTGGGAGAGATGGATGCCGAGCAGCTCTGGGATACCACCATGGATCCACAGCACCGTATCCTCTTACGTGTAACGATGGACGATGAGACAACGAGTGAACTGGACCTTACATTCACCACCCTGATGGGTGACAAAGTTGAACCGAGACGTGAGTTCATCGTTGAAAATGCAAAATATGTCAAGAACCTGGATGTATAATAACAGCGTGTAGAAGAAAGGAGGAACAGAGATACTTACATCTCTGAGAGATTGATGGAAGACAATATATTTGACAAAGTCCACGAAGTGGATCTGAAACAGACAATGGAAACCTCTTATATCGACTACGCGATGAGTGTTATTGCGTCCCGTGCACTGCCGGATGTAAGAGATGGTTTGAAACCGGTACAGAGAAGAATTCTGTACTCTATGATCGAACTGAATAACGGTCCCGACAAGCCGCACAGAAAGTGTGCACGTATCGTCGGTGATACGATGGGTAAATATCACCCGCACGGTGACAGTTCGATCTATGGAGCATTGGTTAATATGGCACAGGAATGGTCTACCAGATATCCGCTGGTAGACGGACATGGTAACTTTGGTTCTGTGGACGGTGACGGTGCTGCCGCCATGCGATATACAGAGGCAAGACTGAGTAAGATTTCCATGGAATTAACGGCGGATATTAATAAAAATACCGTTGATTTTATTCCGAACTTTGACGAGACGGAGAAAGAACCTACCGTTCTGCCGGCAAGATTCCCGAACCTTCTGGTCAACGGTACTTCCGGTATCGCTGTAGGTATGGCGACCAATATCCCGCCGCACAACCTGCGTGAAGTGATCAATGCGGTTGTACAGATCATCGATGACCAGATCGAGGATAAAGAAGAGACAACGATCGAAGAGATCTTAAAGATTATCAAAGGACCGGACTTCCCGACCGGAGGTATGATCCTTGGAACCAGAGGAATTGAAGAGGCATACAGAACCGGACGCGGCAAGATCCGTGTGCGTGCGGTGACAGATATCGAGGCGATGCCGAACGGCAAGAGCCGCATCATCGTAAGTGAGCTTCCTTACATGGTGAATAAAGCAAGACTGATCGAGAAGATCGCAGAACTGGTACGTGATAAGAAGATCGACGGCATCACAGACTTAAGTGACCAGTCAAGCCGTGAAGGAATGCGCGTAGTCATTGAACTCAGGAGAGATGCAAATGCAAATGTTATCCTGAACCAGTTATACAAACATACACAGCTTCAGGACACATTCGGTGTGATCATGCTGGCACTGGTCGGCAACGAGCCGAAGGTCATGAACCTGATGGAGATGCTCAACTACTATCTGAGACATCAGGAAGAAGTTGTGACACGCCGTACACAGTATGAGTTAAATAAAGCCGAAGAACGTGCGCATATCTTACAGGGATTACTGATCGCATTAGATAACATCGATGAAGTGATCAAGATCATCAGAGGTTCACAGACTGTCCAGATCGCAAAATCAGAATTGATGGAGCGTTTCGGACTGACAGATGTACAGGCGCAGGCGATCGTAGACATGAGACTGCGTGCCCTGACAGGTCTGGAAAGAGAAAAACTCGAAGCAGAATATAAAGCACTGATGGAGCAGATCGAACATTTACGTGCGATCCTCGCAGACAGAAAGTTATTACTTGGCGTAATCAAAGAAGAGATCCTTGTGATCCGTGATAAATACGGAGATGAGAGAAGAACATCCATCGGATTCGATGAGTTCGATATCTCCATGGAAGACCTGATCCCAAGAGAAGATGTTGTCATCACGATGACAAAGCTTGGATATATCAAGAGAATGTCTCACGATACATTCAAAGCCCAGAACCGTGGAGGCAAGGGAATCAAGGGTATGCAGAAGCTGGACGAGGATTATGTAGAAGAACTCTTCATGACCAATACACATCACTACCTGATGTTCTTTACGAACACCGGACGTGTATACCGCATGAAAGCATACGAGATCCCGGAAGCAAGCAGAACATCCAGAGGAACTGCGATCGTGAATCTGTTACAGTTAATGCCGGGCGAGAAGATCAGTGCGGTCATTCCGATCGAGAAATATAACGATGACGAATATCTGCTGATGGCTACCAAGAAAGGTCTCATCAAGAAGACCCCGATCAAAGAATATGCAAATGTCAGAAAGACAGGGCTTGCAGCAATCACACTCCGTGAGGAAGATGAGCTGATCGAGGTAAAATATACAGACAGCGATCACGATGTATTCATGATTACAAAGTATGGACAGTGTATCCGCTTCAATGAAAGTGATGTACGTCCGACAGGAAGAACATCCATGGGTGTCCGTGGTATGAACCTGGTAGACAGTGATGAAGTGATCGGAATGCAGATCGATTCACAGGGAACAGACCTGCTGATCGTGTCAGAATACGGAATGGGCAAACGTACTTCCATCGATGAATTCACAGCCCAGAACCGCGGCGGTAAAGGTGTGAAGTGCTACAAGATCACAGAGAAGACCGGTAACGTTGTAGGTGTGAAAGCAGTAGATGAGGACAATGAGATCATGATCATCAACACGGAGGGAATCATCATCCGTATGAAGTGTGACGGAATCTCAGAACTCGGAAGAGTGACATCCGGAGTGAAGCTTATCAACCTGCCGGAAGGCGATAAAGTAGCTTGTATCGCAAAAGTACGTAGAGGCGATGAATCCGAAGATGATCTGGTAGAGCCGGAAGAAAGTACAGAAGATGCAGAGAACGTAGAGACAGAAGAATAAAGACATAAAACGAGGCGGAAGATTAAAAAATTTCCGCCTCGTTTTTTGAAAAAATATTTTTATTTTTCCGCCTCATCTGCAGCAAGTTCACGAAGAATGATCTCCGCAGTCTTCTTCACAGTAGCAGCTACAAAGTCTGTACACTGTGCTTTACGTTCCGGAGAATTCTTCTCTTTGCCTTTTGTCAGAACACGGCAGCATGTTGCACCACAGTATTCCTTGAAGAAATCGTGGATTTCGTTCGAAAGCTTGAAACAGCGGTTAATCTTAGGATCACCAGGTGTCTTACGTCCGAAGAAATATCCGATACACATCGTTGCTCCGGCGAGTGCACCACAGATACATCCGCCTCCGCCAAGCCCCCATGGGAATCCGGAACTCATAGCAATCGCATCATCCGACATGTCCAGTTCAAAATTCTCCTTGATTGCATAAATAACAGATTCTGAACAGGCAAAACCCTGATTAAAGATGTCCACGGCATCCTTTTGAAGTTTCTCTAAATCTACATTTGTTGTCATTATAATCCCTCCTGAAAAATGTGTTAAATCCATTATACCACGGCGAAAAAAACTTGTATATCATCTTGGAACAGGGTAAAATAAAAAAGGACAGGTTTTTTTAAGCAGGAACAGAAGGTTCCAAAAAATTCCATGTCCCCAGGAGGATATAGATGAGAACGATCAATGTAAATACAATCACAGAAAATATAAAAGACATGTGCATCCAGGCGAATCATTTCCTTGCCGATGACATGGACAAAGCAATGAAACACGCACTGGAGACAGAAGAAGCACCACTGGGCCGTCAGATTCTGGATCAGCTGCAGGATAATCTGAAGATCGCTGCAGAAGACATGATCCCGATCTGCCAGGATACAGGTATGGCTGTCATCTTCATGAAGATCGGTCAGGACGTACACTTCGAAGGAGGCAGTCTGGAAGATGCCATCAACGAAGGTGTCCGTCAGGGATACGTAGAAGGATTCTTAAGAAAATCCGTCGTAGGAGATCCGATCATCCGCGAGAATACCAAAGACAACACACCGGCAGTGATCCACTACAGTATCGTGCCGGGAGACAAAGTAGAGATAAAGGTTGCGCCAAAAGGATTCGGCAGCGAGAATATGAGCCGCGTATTCATGTTAAAACCAGCCGACGGGATCGAAGGAGTAAAAGAAGCGATCCTTACAGCAGTCAGAGACGCAGGACCGAATGCCTGTCCGCCGATGGTAGTCGGAGTAGGAATCGGCGGAACATTTGAAAAATGTGCACTGATGGCAAAAGAAGCCCTTACAAGAGAAGCCGGATCCCATTCCGGAACTGCCTGGGTAAAAGACCTGGAAGAAGAGATGCTTGAGACGATCAACAAGCTTGGAATCGGACCGGGCGGACTTGGAGGAACGACCACAGCTCTTGCAGTGAATGTCAATACATACCCGACACACATCGCAGGACTGCCGGTTGCAGTCAACATCTGCTGCCATGTGAACCGTCATATCATCAGGGAGGTGTAAGTATGGACAAGCATATCACAGCACCAATTACAAAAGAAACAGCCAGATCTCTTCACGCAGGAGATTATGTATATGTCACAGGAACCATCTACACGGCAAGAGATGCGGCACACAAGCGCATGGATGAAGCACTGGACCGCGGGGAATCACTTCCGATCGATATCAAAGACCAGGCAATCTACTACATGGGACCATCTCCGGCAAGAGAAGGACGCCCGATCGGATCAGCCGGACCGACAACCGCCAGCCGTATGGACAAGTATGCCCCACGTCTGCTGGATCTCGGTCAGACGGCCATGATCGGAAAAGGCAAGAGAAGCCAGGCAGTGATCGATGCGGTGGTACGTAACGGATGCGTATACCTTGCAGCCATCGGAGGAGCCGGTGCACTGTTATCCAAATGCATCAAATCCTCAGAAGTCATTGCGTATGAAGACCTCGGAACCGAAGCCATCCGTAAATTACAGGTCGAGAACCTTCCACTCATCGTAGTCATCGACAGCGAAGGCAATAACCTGTACGAAACTGCGATCAAGGAGTATGCAAAGATATGAGAAGAATCCTTCTGATGGTACTCCGGAATATTTTCTTCGTGCCGGTCTACTGGTACAAGTTATGCTACCATGCCAGACACGTAGACAAATATACGGAAGAAGAACACTATAAATTATTAAAATACATCGATCACCGGGCAAATACATCCGGGAATATTCATATCGAGGTACACGGGCAGGAGAACATCCCCGAACAGGACGGATTCATGTTCTACCCGAATCACCAAGGGCTCTACGACGTGCTCGCCATAATGGAAGCATGCCCGCGCCCGTTCGCGGTAGTCGCAAAAAAAGAAGTGGCCGACGTACCATTTCTAAAGCAGGTATTCACCTGCATGAAGGCATACATGATCGACCGCGAAGACGTGCGTCAGTCACTGCAGGTGATCGTAAATGTCAGCAATGACGTGAAGAACGGAAGAAACTTTCTGATCTTCCCGGAAGGAACAAGATCAAGACAGGGCAATCAGGTACAGGACTTCAAAGGCGGCAGCTTCAAAGCGGCGACCAGGGCAAGATGTCCGATCATTCCGGTAGCACTGATTAACTGTTTCGTGCCGTTCGACTCTAAGACAACAGAACATGTCAATGTACAGGTACATTTCTTAGAGCCGCTGCTTTACGAAGAATACAAAGACATGAAGACAACAGAGATTGCAGCAATTGTAAGAGAGAGAATCCAGCATACGATCAATGAAAATGTATAAAAGGATTACAGGGAAATGAGAGAAAAAATATTACAGGTTAAGACATTCGGCAGTTTTTCCATGATATATGACGGAAAATCCCTGTTCGGAAGAAAAGTAGGAGAGACACAGTTCGCTTCCATGATGCAGATGCTGATACATGAAAGGAAAAAAGGTGTCAGCAGGGACCGCCTGGAACAGGAACTGTTCGGGGAACGGGAAGTGGAAAATGTACATCATGCCCTTCAGAGCGTCATTTACAACGCAAAGAAGAGGCTGGAAAAAGCAGGACTTCCGGATGTAAACTATATAGAGATCAGAAACGGTGTCGTCTACTGGAATGACGAGATTAAAGTACAGGAAGATGCAACCGAATTTGACCAGATATACAACAGAATAAAACATGAAAAAAATCCGGATAAAAAGATAAAAGACCTCGAAAAAATATTCGAGATCTATACCGGAGAATTCCTTGTGAAACGGCAGAGTGTGATCTGGGTTGCCATTGAAGCAAGACGGTATGAGGACATGTTCCGGGAATGTGTAGAAGAAGCAGCCGGACTGTACCGGGAAAAGCAGAACTACACACAGCTCGAACATCTCGGAGTATATGCATCGAATATCGAACCATTCTCCGATTGGGAGGTATTGACCATGGAAGCAATGGTTGCACTGGGAAGATACGAAGAAGCCACCGATCTGTATGCCGATACGGCAGAACGATATTTTGAAGAACGGGGATTAAAACCGTCCAAACGTCTTCTGGATTCCATGAACCAGCTTGGTAACCAGGTGATGCATTCCTACGACGTACTGGACAACATCCAGCATAATCTGGAAGAAAAAGGAATCCCGAAAGGGGCATACCTGTGCAGTTATCCGACATTTCGCGGAATCTATCATCATCTGGTGAGGATGCTGGAGCGGAGCGGACAGTCGATCTATCTTATGCTGTGTACCATTGTGGACAGCAAAGGAAGACCGATGAAAGAAGGAGCCATGCTGGAAGGACTGGCAAAGAGACTGGAAGAATCCATTTGCACATCGATCCGCAACAGTGACGTCGTGAACCATTACAGCAAGGGACAATACCTGGTACTGCTGATCAATACAACGAGAGAAGACTGTGCGGTAATTCAGAAGAGAATCAATTATAAATTCCTCACAGACCGGCAGAGGACTGGCGTGAGATATTATGTGAACAGTGTAGTATATGAAAAGGATCTTTAAGATAACACTTGAAGATCCTTCTCTTTTTACCAAAAACTATTCAGCTATCGAAAAGAGCTATTCAGCATGCGGGACGCAGCCAGGATGGTTCTTTTGCTATAATATAACAACATATTCCAATATATAGGACAGTCTGAAAAAGTCTACGAAAAACAGAAGAAAATACCTGCTTTTTTAAAAGTTTAGACGGTTTCTTTGTCATGCCGTTTGGTAAAATATTATACAAAGTAGGAATGTCTGAAAATAAGATGGGAAAGGACAATGGGAGCGTGAGTAATACAGGAAATTATATTGGGACACCATGGGGAATTATTTTATGTGTTGATTATTATCAAGATGAAAAAATAAATGGACGTATTTATCACAGATATCAGAGCGAACCGATCCGCGTTGGAGGAATGACGGAAGCAATTTTTGAAATCGATGCTTTTTTTGACCGGTTGGGATATCCGTTTCCCGGAACAGAGAGCCACTATTTTATAAAGCATGAAAAGACACAGCGGATAAAAATGACAAGAAAGTTGAGTGATGAAGAGATGTTAAAGAATAATGGTGAAAAAGGAACATTCATAATCAGAGTAGAACAAAGACAACACAGCAGCTGGCAGGGAAGAGTTACATGGGTGGAAGAAGGAAAGACAGAGAACTTCCGCTCGGCACTGGAACTGCTCAAGATGATCGATGGCGCACTGGATGGCATGGACATAAAAGAAGACGCAGAAGAAGAGAACCAGGAGAGAGCCGTATGACAGACAAAGAATTCCGAAGACTGAAGAGAAGTCAGCTGATTGATATCATCTACCATCTGGAAAAAGAGATAGAAGAACAGAAGAAGACGATCGAAGACCTGCAAAAGCAGTTGGAAGACCGGACGATCCGGATACAGAATGCGGGTTCTATCGCAAGTGCGGCACTGGAACTGAATCAACTACTTGAGACAGCACAGGCAACGGCAGATCAGTACACCGGATCCGTAGAAGCAGAAGTAGAGAGAATAAAGACTGAGGCAAAAGAACAGGCTGAAAAAGAGGCAGAACAGATAAGAAAAACTGCCGAAGAAGAAGCAGAGCAGATAAGAAAAACTGCTGAAGAAGAAGCAGAGCAGATAAGAAAAGCTGCCGGAGAAGAAAACAACGCAGAGAATACACCGAAAAGCGTAGAAGATACACAAGAAGGAGAATAACCGACATCATGGAAAAAGAGCAGCCAAACGCGATATCCCTTCCGACACTCGAACAGGTCGAGCGGGAGAGAAATAAGCTGAAATACCAAAAAGAATATCGACGTACCATCTTACACATCATTGGTATCTTAATTGTGGCTGCTGCGGTGTCCGTGCTGCTGGCAACCATGTTCTTCCCGATCATACAGGTATCGGGAGTCAGCATGGAGCCGACGTTGGAAGATGAACAGATTATTCTTCTGGAAAAGACAGGGAAGTTCAAGACCGGCGATCTGATCGGATTCTATTACCAGAACAAGATTCTGTTAAAGAGAGTCATCGGACGTGCCGGCGATTATATAGACATAGACGAAGACGGTAACGTGTACGTCAATGATAAGCAACTGGATGAACCCTATCTGAAGGACAAGGCATTAGGCGAATGTGATATCACACTTCCCTACCAGGTCCCGGATGGAAAAATATTTGTTATGGGTGATCATCGTTCGAAATCGATTGACAGCCGGAGCAAGCTCGTAGGATGCGTATCCGAAGAGCAGGTGATCGGAAGAGTAGCATTCCGGCTATGGCCATTACAAGATATAGGATTCCTTAAGTAACGAAGAGAGGGAGAGATATGCAAGAGATAATCAAAAAATACGAGAAAAAAATACAAGATAAGAATGCGAAGAGGAGAAAGCTGAAGATCGTAACTGCGATTGCTTCACTGGCTGTAGTCTGTATTGTTCTATGGGCATTGATCCTTCCGGGTGTGGCAATGAGCGGCCAGCCAAAGTGCGGTAAGGAAGAACACAGACACAGCGATGCATGTTATACAGAGAAATTAACGTGCGGTCAGAAAGAGACAGACGGTCACACCCATACCGACGCATGTTACAAGACAGAAAAGAAATTAATCTGCGGTCAGGAAGAAAGTGAGACCCATCAGCATACGGATGCCTGCTATCAGGAAGAGAAAACCCTGATCTGCGGCAAACAGGAAGAAGCTGCACATCACCACACCGCAGCATGCTATACCAGAGAACTTACCTGCGGCAAAGAAGAACATACCCACACAGACGAGTGCTACAGCGATCCGACAGCAGATGTGGAAAATGAAGACAGCTGGACTACGACATTCCGTCACGCAGAACTCGGTGATGACTGGGGTAAAAATGTAGCAGCAATCGCAGAGACACAGATCGGTTACAGAGAAAGCAGCAACAACTACAGTGTCAGCGAAAACAGAGAACACAAAGGTTACACCCGTTACACCGCATGGTACGGCGATTACTACAAAGACTGGGATACGGCATTCGCAGCATTCTGTATCCACTACGCAGGTGTGCCGAACGATGCATTCCCGACTGACATCAAAGCAGACGAGTGGATCAAGAAATTACAGGAAAAAGACTGGTACACAGATAAAACTTCCGAAGACTACCAGGTCGGCGATCTGATCTTTCTCCAGAAGAAAAATCAGGAGACAGACACACAGGTCGGAGTCATCAGCAAGATCTTTGAAAAAGACGGCAAGACTTACATCCAGACCATCGAAGGAAACTGCGACAACCAGGTCAAGAAGAATGAATATGCAGCAGACGACGAGAATATCTCAGGCTACGGACTTCTGTGTAAGGCTCAGATGAAGTATAAGGCTGATCAGATGGCGCAGGAGAATGCGAAGAGTGAGGCGAAGGCAAGAAAGGCAGCTGCCAAAAAGGCAAGTGTTCCGGTTCAGACGCAGAATGCGGATGAAGGTGATGGAGAAGATAGTGCTGTATTTTATAGTGATGATAATGTAAATGCAAAATCAACAATTGATGAACGAGTGACTGTAAATGTATCAGCAAAAGATACTGTAGCAAATGGAGAAAATGGACAGACATTATATGTTAATGTTAATTCTACATGCTCAAATCCTGAAATAGATGGTACCAAAGTCAGAATTGATATCACTAATCTTCCAGACGGTGTTACACTGGCAGGATTTTCTGATAATAAGATGACCATACATTATGGAAATAATAATTCTCAGACGATGGAAATCGAATTAAAAGAAGAAAACGGAAAGAAATATGTTGAATTTACACAGCCGGCAGGAGCAACTGTGGACTTTGACCTGACATTCAATTCCGAAAACGGTATTATGGGAAAAGAGTCAAAGGTTACAGTTACCCCAACAATCGAAAATGCAACAGATAAAGATAACTGTTCAGATCCGGTAACATTAACATGGACAGGCAACAATACATGGAGAAACCTCCAGAAGACAGTGGATAAGGAAAAGATAACGGTCAGCAAAGGTGAAAATAATAAAGACCAGTTAGACGGAAAATTATATTATACGATTACCGCAGAGCAGGCTAATGGAGACGGTAAAGGTGATAAAGGAGCTATTTGGACCAAAGAGGTTACTGTGACAGATACTCTGACACTTCCAAATGGAATGAAATTTCCAGATGGAGTATATGTAGATCAAGACCAGAAAGTAATCAGAGACAAAGATGGAAATATATTATTTTCATTTACAAATTTAGATAAAGAAAAAATACAAAGTATTAAGCTTGAAGGTAATCAAATTAAATATATAGTAACTATTCCAAATCCACATATGAAAAATGGTGTTCCGACAGAGGAAATGGAAAATATAAATTTGAAGTGTGAACTTGATGTATCCAAAATTGTTGTAAAAGAAAATTATATATCTCAAGACCAGGCTAATCAGGATAAAATCATTAATGAAGCAACAATCAAGACCACAGCTTATAAGGGGCAGGATACATATAAAGATACAAAAAAAGTAGAATCATATCCGGAGCTATCAACAGGATTTGAACTTACAAAAAAGGCCGACAAAGAAGGAAAAGAAGTAAAACCTGGTGAAACAATAAAATACACTATAACAGTAAAAAACACAGGTGATTTGGATATGATGGGAGTTGATGCAAATGGAAATCCTACGTATGTAACAGATACATTGCCAAAATATCTTGTATTAACAGATGCTCAAAAAAATGCACTGGAACAGTTGGGAGCAAAAATAGAAAATGGTGTGATTAAATGGGCACCAGGGAAAATTGAAACTGGGAAAGCTAAAAAACTAGAATTTGAAGTAAATGTTGCATCGAAAGAAGTATTAAAAGATATAAACAGTGATGGAAATATAACGAATAATGCTTCGTATTTGAACTCTGGTGCATCTTCTACTGTAATATATAAGAAACCTAAACTGGAAATAACAAAAAAAAGTAATAAAGGAACAGTTTCGAATGGTGATACAATAATTTATACTATTACAATAGAAAATAAAGAAAATAATGAAACGTTGGAGCAGACAATTGAAGATATCTTACAAAATGGATTGATTTTCCAAAATATGGTAAATAAAAACGGAAATATATTGACCTTATCAGAAAACGGAAAATTCGAGGCCGAATCAACGAATGGAAAACATGATGTTAAATTAGTAAAAGATGGGCAGAAGCTCACATGGTCCGTTGGAAAACTAGCACCAAATGAAAAAATAACTTTATACTATACTTGTAAAGTTGATACTGATCAGTTGAATTCTGGACTACAGATTACTAATAGTGCTAGAAGTAGTACATCAGGGGAGAACTCTGGATATATACATACAGATGTGAAGCCTCCATTTTCGGTTGATAAAAAGGTGAATGGAACAGATGGTGGAGAAACATTTACACCAGGTGCTGTGTTAAATTACAGTGTCACAATTAAGAATGCAGAAGGAGATGAAGCAAGTAAGAAAAATAATATTGTTTTGGCCGATAAATTACCAGCAGGATTGATTCCAGAGGGATATGAATTATATAAAAAGCCAGATGCAAAAACATGGGGAGTTGATTTACAAGAAAGTGATTTAATCAAACAATCTTTTACGTTTCAACAATATCTTACAGAATGGTCTCAATATTGGGGAGAATATTACACCATTATTAATGGAGAAATAGTACGTGTTACAAGAGAGCAGGATAATGGTGGAGCTTTAAACAAAGTGAATTTGGAATGGTATATAGGATCAATGAATCCAGGACAGACTATAACCAAAACATATAATACTAAATTGTATATGCTCGATTCACAAAGTGAAAGTGGTAATAAATATACATATACCAATACAGTATCCGGAGGTGGCGATAGTCATTCAGTAACAATATATGGAAAAAATGAAGGTAATGATAAAGCCAAAGTAGATATTCAAAAGAGTGTTTGGGAAATTAGAGATTATGCTTATGGATGGGCTCCAAAATCGTTGTCTAATAAAAAATTATTTGATAAAAGTGACAACAAAGGTGAATACAAGGGAAATTATGTAATTTATAATATTTCAATTGTAAATACTGGAAAGAAAGATGTACCTATAAAGGATTTAATTGACGAATTACCGAATGGTTTGGAGTTTGTTGGAATAAAAGGAGACTTATATGATACCAATATACATCAAAATCAATTTAAAAATCAAACAGAAACAAATAAAGAAGCAGTGAAAGATAAAACGACATTGAATGCTTCGCAGCTTGAGGATAAAAAAGAAATAAAAGTCATTTCTAATAATAATAAGCGTGTTCAGTTTCAAATAGGTGGAGAAAATGGAATGAATCTTGAAAAAGGAAAAGCAATTTCATTTTTTGTCTTGTGCAAAGTCGATCCAAGCGTTGTATTGAATACGCCACTTAAAAACACGGCTAAATTAATTGTTGATTCAAATGTTGCGTATGAAGAATATGGCGAAATCAAGATGAAAGGTACGAAAGATGATGGTTGGCAAAATAACGGTGGTACTACAGATGAGGGAATAAATTCTGATGGAAAACGAGTAATATCATCATCTGTATCTATTATGCCAACGAAGGCTGTTGTGCCGGGAATTAAGAAAACTGCTAAAGAATATATTCCACTTGATAAAACAGGTGATGATAAGGTAGATATTACCGATGCTAACAGGAAAAATAATATTCATTCTCAGACAACTGTGAAATGGGAGATTCAATTGATAAATGATGGTACAGTACCAATCAATGAATATACAATCACAGATAAGGTAGATTCGCCATTTTATATTTTAAGAAGACAAGATGCTGAAAAACTAAAGATAATAGACAGTAAATATAAAGTGTTCCATATAGAAATAAAAGATTCTTCTGATAATACAATTAAAACGAAAGATTTGAGTGAAACTGTATGGAATCAAATTGGAACAAGTAAGCAGCAGAGTATTACACTAAATATAAATGATACAGATTTAATTATTCCAGTTGGTGGAAAAGCAGTATTTACTGTTTACACCAAGAATGATAATTATGCAAACGCAATTTATAATAACGATGCAGTATTCACACCAACGGTAGATAATAATGCTAGATTTGATGCGAATAGCGTAAAAACGGGAGAATTAGTGAGTGATTCTACTGGAAGATATACAGGAGTAAAAGCATCGGATAGTGTTTATGCATTGGGCGATTATGGTTCATTCTCATGGAAGACAATAGAAGAAAAAGCAAATGCCACAAACCATGGAGTAGGATATGATTCACAGAATAATTACATTTCAATAGATGATGAAAATTCAGACAAGAAAGTTGTATATAGCAATAATGTTGAAAATGTAAGTAAAAATGATTTCCATGATATGGTTATAACAGATTTGATGCCATATAGAGGCGATACTGGTGTACTGAATCAGAATGACAGAGGTAGTCAGTTTACTGTAGAATATCTCGGAAATATGAAAATATACTTAAAAGAAAATGAATCAGATCAGAATCCAGTGGAATTAGTAAAAGACCAAGATTACACGATTAAATATTCCTCAAAAGTATCGTTTACAGATGAAGAGATGAGAGGAAATCTTGGAGATGAATGGCATGATAATTGGGAGAATGGAGATAAATCATTCTGTATTGTAATGAATAGAGATTCGTTCAAATTAGAGCCAGGAAAGATATTAACAACACAGTATGAAGGATTGATTTCAGGAGATGCAAATCCAGGTGAAATTGCTTGGAATAGTTTTGGCTATCGTTATAATGCAAAAAATACAAATGCACTGCAATATACAGAACTGCGTGCAGAACCACCAAAAGTAGGACTTAAGATTCAGAACAAACCGACTATTGAAAAAGAAGTTGTGGATGGAAATGGCAATACACAGAAATATGATGAACATAAGAAATTTACATTTGCAATATATGAAGGAGAAGAGATAACAGGAACACCTTTGACTACATTTGAAATTTGTCAGGGTGGATCAATTAAATTAAATTCTCTGAAAAATAATGGAGTTGCAATCCTTCAGAAAGGTCATAAATATACGGTTACAGAGACGGACACAAATGGCTATACATTTGTAGGTGTTGGTTCGAAGGGTGAGACATTAAATAGTACAAACAAATATACATTTACGTATACTACAGATAATGATTTCACAATTGTATTTAGAAACCGATATGAATCTTACAGACTTCCATCAACCGGAGGAACAGGAACCACAGGTTACCTTGCAGGAGGCGCAGCACTGATGTGTCTGGCAGCTCTGCTTTATGGATATCAATTGAGGCGTAAGCGGGAAAGGGGGACGACGTAAGCCTCGTTTCCCGGCGAAAGCCGGAGATATCCCATATATATGTAACAAAATACAAAAGGTAAATTTTTAAGAAAAGGAGATTACAACATGAAAAAGATGAAGAAACTTTTATCATTAGTGCTTACAGTTGCTATGGTTGTAGTAATGGGAATTACAACGTTTGCAGCAAGTGACTATAAAATTACAGTCACAAACACAAATCCCAATATTTCAATTAATGGGAAAACCTACACAGCATACAAGATTTTTAGCGCTTCTTATAGTACTAGCGATCCTAATGCAATTGTTTATTCCAAAGATAATACTTGCTTAGATGTAACATATGAAGGAAAAACAGGAGACGCATTAGTTACATGGCTGGCAACAGAAGAAGGAACTTCTAATGTTCGTGCGTTTGCTGATTATGTTTATACAAATTATATCAAAGGTAAGAATGTTACAGGAGTTCAAGCCACAGCCAATGGAGAAACAGCAGAAATTGATCTTAATGCACCTGGATATTATCTTGTATATGGAGATGCAACAGCAACAAATGGAAAAGCAGATGCTAGTAATGTAGCAGTAGCAGTATCTTTAACAACAGCAAAACCTTCTGCTACAATTAATCCAAAAGCAGATGCGCCATCTCTTAAAAAAGAGATTAAACATAATGAAAATAGTAAATGGGGAGTTGTTGGAGATAATCAGATTGGAGATACAGTTGAATTCCGTACAATTACAACAGTTCCGGATACAACAGGATATACAACATATACTTATAAAATTCACGACACCATGAGTGCTGGTTTAACATCAAATGTTAAGAGTAAGGATAATATTCAAATTAAGATTGATGATGATAAAGCATTAGATGGAAAATATTATTCTGTAGAAGCTACTGGAAATACATTCACAGTTACAGTTGATATTATGAAGGCTGTAAAAGATAAAATTTTAACAACTACAAATAAGTTATATACATACTACACTGGTGTTTTGAATAGTGATGCTAAGATTTATGATGAAGGAAACCAGGTTAATACAGCATATCTTGAATACAGTAATAGTCCATATGATAATGGAACAGGAAGAACACCGGATAAAAAGGTTTATGACTGGACGTTTAAAATGGGTGTCAACAAAGTAGACAGTACTGGAAACTCATTATCAGGAGCAAAATTTGTATTGTCTAAGGAAAATGGATTGAAAATAGATGCTAATAAAGATGGTGTACCGACAAATAATAAAGATAAATTAATAAAATTAATTGCTAATGAGGATGGAACCTATACTGTTGCACCAAGTAATTACGATGGTGTAACAACCTATGTTATTACAGCTGGCAACGTAACTATTAAAGGTTTAGATGATACGGTAGATTATTATTTGTATGAAACAGCAGCTCCATCTGGATATAATAAGTTAACAGATCCGGTACACTTTAAGATAACAGTAGATACAAAAAATTATGGAACTACTGGAGAAACAAAACCAACACCAACAGTTACGGTAGGTACAAGTGCGGCTAGTGAAGAACTGTCAACAAATGTTGTTAATACATCTGGTTCACTCCTTCCATCCACAGGTGGTATCGGTACAACAATCTTCTACGTAATCGGTGGTATCCTCATGGTAGGTGCTGGCGTAATCCTTGTTTCAAGAAGACGCAGAAGCAAATAATTAACATTTCATACGTTAGAAAAAATGAACTAACACATACACATATCGTCGCAGCACGCCGCCCCCGGCGGCTGCGGCAAATGTGCATAAAGATAATTATTAAAAAAGATTAGAAACTATACAGCTTTAGGGAGAACATTATGAAGAAGAACAGAACAAACATAATTTTATTATTGATCTTTCTCATAGGGCTCTCCGTGATGCTGTATCCGTCATTCAGTAACTACTGGAACGACCGCCACCAGTCGAAGGCGGTGGCATCTTATAACAGTCAGGTTCAGAAGATGAACAAGACGGATTATAAGAAGATGTTTGCAGAGGCTGAAGCATACAATAAGGAACTCCGTAACGTCGCACATCCGTTTGAGAATTATAAGGAAGTGCCGGGATACGATAATATCCTCGATGTTACTGATACAGGAATTATGGGATACGTCACGATAGACAAGATCAAGGTAGAGCTTCCAATCTATCACGGAACGTCGGAAGGAGTACTGCAGATTGCAGTCGGACATCTGGCAGGATCCAGTTTACCGGTTGGAGGCAAAGGTACACATACCGTTTTGTCGGCGCACAGAGGACTTCCGTCTGCCAAGTTATTTTCGAACCTGGACAAGCTGGAAGAAGGCGATACATTTGAGATCACCGTACTGAATAAGAAGATGACTTATCAGGTGGATCAGATCCATATCGTAAATCCCGGCGATCTGAAAGACCTGCAGGTGGATCCGGACAAGGATTACTGTACACTTATGACATGTACACCTTACGGGATCAACACGCACCGTCTTCTGGTACGGGGAGTCAGGGTGGATGGCACTGCGGATGCCTATGTTCCGGCAGATGCATATCAGATCGAGCCGAAGGTAGTAGCGGTGGCTACGACGATCGCGCTTGTAACATTGGCAATGGTATATGTAGTGATCTCCTGGATCGTAAAATGCAGGAAGAGGACAGCAGTAAAAGAAAAAGATGAAGAAATTTAAGAAGATATTGCCGAATCTGATCGTCGGACTGATCTTTCTCACAGGTCTTGTAATATTTACTTATCCTACGATATCGGATCAGTGGAACAAGCTTCACCAGAGCCATGCGATCGCAAGCTATGAGAAACAGGTCGAGAAAATGTCAGAGACGGACTTTAAGTCGGCATGGGAAGAAGCAGAAGCTTATAATGAGACGATAACAACGAATACATTTCACGGAGATGCATTTTCCCAGGAGGAAAAGAATCTCCGGAATACACCTTACTGGAAGGTGCTGAATCTTGGGGATAACGGACTGATGGGTTACATATCCGTTCCAAAGATCAAGCAGAAGCTTCCAATCTACCACGGCACATCGGACGGGGTACTGCAGATCGCTGCGGGACATATGTCAGGGACGAAGCTTCCGATCGGCGGCGAGGGCAATCACAGTGTACTTGCGGCGCACAGAGGACTTCCGAGCGCCAAGCTGTTCAGCGATCTGGACAAGATGAAGAAAGGTGATAAATTCTATATCCATGTACTGGATAAGACACTGGCTTATGAAGTGGATCAGATCATGCCGATGGTAGAGAAGGATGACACAGATACACTGACGAACGCCATGCAGAATACCGAAGGTGAAGATTATGTCACATTGTTCACCTGTACGCCGTACGGGATCAACAGTCACAGGCTTCTGGTCAGAGGTGTGAGAACAGAGTATCACGGTGAGGATGAAGAGAAAGTAAGCGACGAGACGATGTTACAGTCGGTGAAAGATTACTACATGCTGTATGTATTGCTTGCCGTCGCAATATTGATATTACTGGTTATTATTTTCAAATTGATAAAACGCAGAAAGCAGAAATAGGCAACAGGGTGTCCAAGGAGGGAAAAGGATGAGAAATACGAAGGCAAAAAGAAAATATCTGGCGGGACTTACCGCAGTGGCACTGATTGCTGTGATCGCTAAGCTTCCGTCGACATTTGCGGCGAATGCGGTTGATACAGACAGGAACTGCAGCCTGACGGTGAATGTGGCAGACAGTGGTTCCTATGCGGATGATCTGGCAAATGCAGCGATTGATGTTAAGCTTTATAAGGTGGCAGATGTTGCGAAGACCGGAGCATTTACATCGACAGAGAATTTCAGTTCTCTGAAGATCGAAGATGTGAAGTCCGGAGAGGAGAACTGGGAGCAGACAGCGAAGGATGCAGTGAAGATTGTTGATGATAAGAAGATCACACCGGACGGGGAACTGACCGTAACAGCTGGAACGGGAACAAAGGATTCCTTGAATTGTGGATTGTATCTGGTGGAAGCGGAGAAAGCTGATACGGACCGCTACAGTTACAGCTTTAATCCATATATCATTTCTCTTCCGGACAACCTCTACTATCAGTCAAAGGATCCGGAGGATGATGCATGGATCTATGATGTAACTTCCGGATTGAAGCCGGAGCAGGAAAGCAGATACGGAAGTCTGAAGATCCGCAAGACGCTGCAGGAATTCAACGCATCGTTAAAAGAGGCAACATTCGTATTCCAGGTAGAGGGAACGGACGATGAGGGAAATGTTGTGTATAGTAACGTGGCATCGACAACATTTGATGCGGCCGGAACGAAAGAGGCTGTATTAGATAAGATTCCGGCGGGTGCGCACCTGACGGTTACGGAAGTATATAGTGGTGCAAGCTATAAGCTCACCTCTGCGGAATCGCAGGAGACAACGATTGTTGCGGATCAGACAATGGAAGTGGATTTCAGCAATACATATGATGATAAGATCGTACCTGGCTATGGCGTGACGAATCATTTTGAATATGATGAAAACAACGGATGGAATTGGTCACAGCTTCAGGACAATACAGAGACACAGAAGTAAGGAGGGCCGGAGATGAAAGGCAGATTTATGAAGAACAAGACATTCTGGCTCGGAGCCGCCGCGATCGTGATGGCGGGCAGCCTGACTGCACAGAGTGCGATGGCATATTTTACAACCTATGTAAAGGCAAAGGGTGGATATGAGATCACGCTTGGTTCGGAGACGGAGATTGAAGAGAAGGTCAAAGATATGACCAAAGAGATCACGATATCGAATACAGGAAAGACAGACTGTTATGTGAGAGTGAAGGTATTCTGCGGAAGCCAGCTTGACATCAAGTTCTCTGGAGCTGTGAATGACAAGGGTGAAGATTATTGGACACTCGGAGATGACGGATACTGGTATTACAGTGAGATCCTTCCGACGGGAGGCAAGAGTGAAGTCCTGAATGCGAAGATCGAAGTTCCGGAAGATTACAAAGATACCTTCAATGTTGTAGTGGTTCAGGAATGTACACCGGTACAATACAACGCAGACGGAACAGCTGTTGATCCGGTTAAGGCGGACTGGAATGTAAAGGTAGATACGAAGACTGACATCGGAGTAGCAGATCCTGCCAGTGGAGAGGAGGCAGCCGAATAATGAGACGTATAGGAAGATTTTTACGTGGAAAGAAAGGCACATTACTTCTTGGAGCGGCAGCGGGTATCCTCCTGCTTTCCAGTGCCATAGGAAGTACGAAGGCGGCACTGACGTACTTCAGTGAGAATTATACCGCGCAGGTGGAGATGAAAGATATCGGTGTGACGCTGGTGGAGACATCGGCACAGGGCAGCAAGGATATTTCTTCCAGAGATTATACCGGAAGCGGGGATAAATGGAAGGAAAGCCAGGGCGAACTGCTTGGAGATATGTTAAAGCAGACCGGCGATAAGCTGCAGCTTGGCACAAAATATAAAGAAGAATTGTCTGTAAAGAATACCGGAACAATTGATGAGTACGTAAGAGTCCGTATTTATAAGAACTGGACGAAGAAGGACGGTAAAAAAGAGACGACACTGTCTCCTTCACTGATCCTGTTAAATATGACCAATAACGGATGGATCATCGATGAAGAAAATTCGACCGAAGAGCGCACGGTTCTCTACTGGCCGCAGATTCTGAAAGTCGGAGCGCAGACACCGGCACTTTCGGATACATTGATGATCGATGATTCGATCGGTAAGAAGGTTACCACAACGCCGACAGAAGAAAATGGAGTGAAAAAGAAAGTTACAACATTTAATTACGATGGTGTGAAATTCAATCTGGAAGCAGAAGTGGATGCGGTTCAGACACATAATGCAGCCGATGCGATCAAGAGTGCATGGGGTGTGGATGTCAATGTAGCCGGAGACGGATCCATTAGTCTGAAATAACGTGAGGAGGAGTAAGAGCATGAAGAAGAAATGGCTTGCATCGGTTCTGGCATTGTTGTTGGCGGTAACTCCGATCACGGCGTATGCAGAAGATTTTTCCGGTGGAGATGGCTGGAAGGTATCTTTCGATGGAAAGAAGATGACCAGCACATTCAAGAATACGGATATAGATGATAAGATATATGAGATGGAACCGGGAGATACGGTTGACTTCCATATACAGCTGAAGAATGAATACAAGCAGACGACGGACTGGTATATGACCAATAAGGTTCTGAAAAGTCTGGAGGATGCGCAGACCGTAGCGGAAGGCGGAGCGTATTCCTACATATTAACGTATATCAAACAGGATGGAACAAAAGAGACATTATACAGCAGTGAAGAAGTCGGTGGTGAGACGAAAAATGCCAGTGGAGAAGGTCTTCACCAGGCAACCAACTCTCTGAAAGATTATTTCTATCTGGACCGTCTGAAATCCGGACAGTCTGGTGAGATCACATTGAAGGTGAAGCTGGAAGGTGAGACGCAGGGAAACACTTATCAGGATACACTGGCAAAACTGCAGATGAATTTTGCAGTAGAGCTGGTAGATGACAGTACAACACCGGGGACACCGGACAATCCGTCGGATACACCTTCTAAGAAGTCCCCATCCAGAACAACGGTTAAGACAGGTGATAACAGCCGCGTCCTGTTATATTCGGTTATCGCACTGATCGCCGGACTGGTATGTGCCGGAGCGGTTGTCTATAATGTAAGACAGAACAGAGAAGATGCGGAAGAAGTATCATCAAAAGCAGCAAAGAGAAATACACGTCAAAGGAGGTCTAGATAACATGAAGCTTGGTAAGATGCTGAAAAAAGGACTCCTGACCGTGTGTACCTGTGCACTTGTAATGGCACAGACAGGGCTTTGCACTGCATTTGCAGAAAAAGGCGGTAACGAGAAGGAATATACGTATACGGTGACGTTGTATGCGGGAAAAGAAGGAACATTTGCCGATGGCAGCAGTGAGGTGAAGATCACCGGATTAAAGACGGGGGATGTCGTATCTTTCGCAGGCCAGATCGGCGGTGTGCAGCTGAAGGACAGCGGGAAATATTATGTGAAAGGTGTAAGGGAAAGCGGTAAGGATAATAACACCGTGAGTGCGCCTGCATTTACCGTAGACAGTGACAGGGAATATGTCGTAGCTTACGGTATCAAAGGAGATATGGTCTCTTATACCGTGAATTATCAGGATGAGTCCGGCAATGCGCTGAGACAGAGTGAGAAGTTCTATGGTGTAGTAGGAGACAAGCCGGTTGTGGCATTCCAGTATATTGACGGATATCAGCCGCAGGCTTATAATCTGACTAAGACATTAAATAGTAACGAAGCTGATAATGTATTTACATTTACATATAAGAAGATTGCGTCCGGCTCTGATACGAATAATGGCAGCAATGGTTCCAATTCCGGTAATGGCACAGGTACAAATACGGATAATTCCGGTACAGGTACGAACATCGGTAATACAGGCAATAATGGTACGGGTGCTGCGAATACAAATAATAACGGCAACACAGGTGCAGCGGATAATGCAGGTACCGGCAATGCGGCGAATAATACTGCAGGCAATAATCAGACAGACAACGGACAGACAGTGGAGTCAGCAGATGCAGAGACACCAAAGGAGCAGGTGGACCTGGACGATGAGGAGGTGCCGAAAGCTAAGATCAATGCAGATCAGAAGGCAAAGGGACGCCCGGCAGGAGTGATGTATGCGCTGGCAGGAATCGCACTGGCAGCAATTCTTGGCATTATCATATTGATCGTAACATTCAGAAAGAAAAAACATGCAGATGAGTAAAGCGGAGAACAGACGTGGAAAAGAAGAAAAAATCAAAATCTGCAGCCGTATGTAATATCACAGGAGGATTACTATTAGTCTTAGTAATCCTCCTGTGTGTGCCTTTAACGGTTCCGAGGTTATTCGGCTGCCAGATCTATACCGTAGTAAGTGGAAGTATGGAACCGGCGATCCCGACAGGGAGTATTGTCTATGTAAAAGGAACAGAGGCATCGGAAGTGAATAAGGATGATGTGATCGCATTCTATAGTGACAACGATTCGGGAGCAATCATTACACACCGGGTTGTGAAGAATCAGGTTGTATCTGGTCGATTCATTACCAAAGGGGATGCCAATGAGAAGGAAGACGTGACACCGGTGGATTATGATAACCTGATCGGAAAGGTAGTACTGTCTGTCCCGGTACTGGGAAGCCTTCTGGCAATCATGACCGAGCCGGCAGGAAAGATCGCAGCAGCATGTCTGATCGCAGCGGCAATCATACTTAGAATCATTGCTGAGAGACTACAGAAAAAGCAGTGAAAATACCCGCGGGAAGAAAATGTAAAAAATATGAAAAAAGTAATTGACATTCACATTAAGGCTTGTTATAATTACTTTCGCTGGAGAAATACTCAAGAGGCTGAAGAGGCGCCCCTGCTAAGGGTGTAGGTCGGGTAACCGGCGCGAGGGTTCAAATCCCTCTTTCTCCGTTAGGTCAGTGAGAACTGTCTGAAACGAGCTTTCAGATAGTTTTTTTACGGCCATATATGATACTGAAAAATGTATAAAAAGAAAAGTTGAAAAAAGATGAAAAAACATCTTGACACTTAGAAAAATACATGGTATTATATATAAGCTTTCGCAAACAAATTATTTAAAGGATTTGTAAAAAGAAAGCGAAAAATAAGTTAAAAAAGTTCTTGACAAGCAGCTGAGTATATGATATACTAAACGAGCTGTTGGACAAAACAACAACGAACCTTGATAATTAAACAATAGACAACAACCCTGAAAATTCTAAAGAGAA
>OBXA01000387.1_pt1 | contig 35774 bp, 31 predicted proteins | sample 1538121 | NCBI WGS metagenome assembly OBXA01 (sample SAMEA2580133, study PRJEB22360) | human gut metagenome | biome: human gut; feature: human-associated habitat; material: faeces | place: Denmark | collected 2008/2010 | reverse complement strand
AAGCCGTCGACCCCCCGACACCCTCCTCGCCCGCCCCCCCGGCCGCGCCCGAATGATCACGGGCGACATGGTGAAGCCCGGCGCCGTCGTGATCGACGTCGGCATGAACCGCGATGAAGAAGGAAAGCTCTGCGGCGACGTCGACGAAAAGAGCGTCTCGGAAGTCGCACGCGCCCTTTCGCCCGTTCCGGGCGGGGTCGGCCCCATGACGATCGCCATGCTGATCTCCAACACGGTGCTCGCGGCCGAACGGCATCTCGGTCAAGGCGATACACTTTGATGCCTGAATCAATGCGGGCCGTTCTTCAGAAAGAACGGCCCTTTCTCTCCCTTATTCCTACTGCTTCTTCAGAATGACGACTGCTCCTCAGGAAGCGGACAACCCGCTTCTCAACATTACCGATCTCATTGATTACGCCGCTGTACGCCCCGAACACGTCATGCCGGCCGTGAAAAAGCTTGCCGGGGATCTTGAAAAAGCGCTCGCCCGGGCGACCGCCCCCGAAACGCCCGCGACCTGGGACGCGGTTGTCGCGCCCCTTGAAGAAGCCTCGCTCGCCTTTTCCCGCTCCTGGGGCGCCATCGGCCACCTGCAGAGCGTCGTCGATACGCCGGCGCTGCGCGACGCCTTTAATGAGGCGCTTCCGCTCGCGACCGACCTCTACCTGCGCATCTCGCAGGACGAAGCGCTCTATAAAAAGTATCTTGAAATCGAGAGAAGCTGCGCCTTCGAAGCGCTCTCGCCCGTGCGGCAGCGCATCATCCGCCGCGAAATCCGCGATTTCGAGCTTTCGGGCGCCGCGCTCCCGAAGGAGAAGCGCGAACGGGTGAAGGCGATCGGCCAGGAGCTCTCTCAGCTCTCGCAGAAATTCAGCGAGAATCTCCTTGACGCAACGAACGCCTTCGAGCTTCTTCTCCCGGATGAAAGCCGCCTCGCGGGCGTGCCCGCCGAGACGATTGCGCTCTACCGCGCGAGCGCGAAGGCGGCGGGAAAGTCGGGCCTGAGGCTCACGCTCCAGTTCCCCTCCTACCTCCCCGCCATGAAGTACTGCGCCGACCGCGGCATTCGCGAGGCGCTCTACTACGCCTTCTCGACGCGCGCGGCGGAATTCGACGACGGGAAGTACGACAACACGCCGATCATCAAGCGCATTCTGGAGCTGCGCCGCGAAGAGGCGGAGCTTCTCGGATTCAAAAATTTCGGCGAATTGTCGCTTGCCACCAAGATGGCGAAGGACCCCGCGGAAGTGCTCGCGTTCCTGCGCGACCTCGCGAAGCGCTCGCGCCCGCGCGCGCTCGAGGATGCGGGCGAAGTCGACGACTTTGCAAAGAAGACCCTCGGGATCGACGAGGTCGAGCCCTGGGACCGTCCCTATGCGGCTGAAAAGCTCCGCGAAGCCCGCTACAGCTATTCGGACGCCGAGGTGAAGCGCTACTTCACGCAGAATGCCGTCTTCGCCGGACTCTTCCGCATGGTGGAGACGCTCTTCGGAATCGAAATCGAGGAAAAGCACGCTTCCGTCTGGCACCCGGACGTCAAGTACTTCGAAGTGAAGCGCGCGGGGAAGCAAATTGCCGCCTTCTACGCGGACCTCTACGCCCGCGAGGGGAAGCGCTCCGGCGCCTGGATGGACGGCGAGCGCACGCGGCGGCGTCTTTCAGACGGCACGCTCGTCACGCCCGTCGCCTACCTCGTCACCAACTTTGCCGCTCCGGTCGAAGGAAAGGAAGCGACGATGACGCACGACGAGGTGACGACGCTCTTTCATGAATTCGGCCACACGCTCCACCACATTCTCACGGCCCAGGAAGAGGCGCAGGTTTCCGGCATCAACGGCGTCGAATGGGATGCGGTTGAGCTCCCGAGCCAGTTCCTCGAGAACTTCGCCTGGGAGCACGATGTGGTGAAGGCGATTTCGCGTCATGCCGATTCGGGCGAGCCCCTTCCCGACGAGCTCTTCTCGAAGATGATCGCGGCGAAGAACTTTGAAGCCGGCGCCTTCTGCGTGCGTCAGGTCGAATTCGCGCTCTTCGACATGCTCCTTCACGCGGAATTCAACCCGAAGACGGGTTCGGTTCCGGCGCTTCTCGACGCCGTTCGCAAAGAGGTCGCCGTGGTGTTTCCGCCAAAGTGGAACCGCTTCCCGCAAAGCTTCGCGCACATTTTCGCGGGCGGCTACGCCGCGGGCTACTACAGCTACAAGTGGGCGGAAGTGCTCTCGGCCGACTGCTTCAGCGCTTTCGAAGAGGAAGGCGTTCTCAACCCTCAGACGGGCCGGCGGTTCCTCGCGGAAATTCTCGAGCGCGGCTCGAGCCGCGATGCCATCGAGAACTTCGTTGCCTTCCGCGGCAGAAAGCCTGAGCTCGATGCCCTCCTGAGGCTCTCGGGCATTGTCGAAGCGCCCGCGAAGGCTTAAAAACAGTCCCGAGAAAAAGAAAAGGCCGCCCGGAGTTCCTAGAAAGCTGCGGGCGGCTTTTTTGTCGATGATGCGCCGGGAACGATGCGCGTCCCCGAAGCGCTCAAGGCGTTGCTTTAGGCGAGGGTCGCCACCATCAGCGCCTTGATGGTGTGCATGCGGTTTCCGGCCTGCTCGAAGACGATCGACGCGGGCGATTCAAACACGTCTTCCGTGACTTCAACGCCGTCCTTCAGTTCGGGATGCTGCGCAATCACCTTGGCGCCCACCTTCGTTTCGGCGTTGTGGTAGGCCGGGAGGCAGTGCATGAAGCGCACGTTGGGATTCCCCGAAGCGGCCATGAGGGCGGCATTCACCTGGTAGGGCTTCAGGAGCTTGATGCGCTCGGCCCAGACTTCGGCGGGCTCGCCCATCGAGACCCAGATGTCGGTATGGATGAAGTCGGCGCCCTTCACGGCTTCGACGGGATCCTCGGTAATCGTGATGCGCGCGCCCGACTTTTCAGCCATTTCAGTGACGAGCGCGATCAGTTCTTCGGAAGGCCAGCATTCCTTCGGCGCGCCGATGCGGACATCCATGCCCATCTTGGCGCCGACCATGAGGAGGGAATTACCCATGTTGAAGCGCGCGTCGCCCATGTAGGCGAAGGAAATGTCCTTCCAGGCCTTGCCGCTCGCTTCCTTCATCGTCATGAGGTCGCAGAGCATCTGGGTCGGATGCCACTCGTCGGTGAGGCCGTTGTAGACGGGAACGCCCGCATAGTCCCTCAGCTCCTCGACAACCTGCTGCGAGAAGCCGCGGTATTCGATCGCGTCGTACATCTGGCCGAGCACGCGGGCCGTATCCTTGATGCTTTCCTTGTGGCCGATCTGCGAGGACGAGGGGTCAAAGAAGGTCGTGCCGGCGCCCTGATCGTGGGCGGCAACCTCAAAGGCGCTGCGCGTGCGGGTGGAGGTCTTTTCGAAAACGAGCGCAATGTTCTTGCCGACAAGTCGGCGCGCTTCCGTCCCCATGCGCTTGGCCTTCTTGAGGTCAATGGCGAGATCGATGAGATAGTCGATCTCGGCAGGCGTGTGGTGAACGAGACTGAGAAGGCTGCGGCCGCGAAGATTCATCGGCATGGAATGCTCCAGGAATAGAAAGGTGTATGAGAAATTCGCTCTTCGCCTTCCCCGGCGAGCGCATTTTGGATGCTCAGCGAGGCAAGGCGCATTTCATTCTAGGAGGAGGCAGGGGCCTTCCGCTAGTACTTTCTACCTAGGCTCCGTGACGCGCCCGAAGACCATAACATATTGTTTTTATTATGTTTCTTATTGTCGACCATTGGCACAGGATGACATGGACCAAGGCGCAAAAAGACAACCGAATGCATTCAAACGGTTGAAGACGGCTGTGCTTATGAGGCTACTTTGACGTTTTTTCAATCGGCGCCTGAGCCGCTTTTGCCATTTCCTTCATCCGCATGCCTTCTGCAAGGAGGCGCCTCGTCCATTCGGAGCCGCCCGCGGCATGCCAGAACGCCAGCTGTTCGGCCGTGAGGCGCGCCGAGCAGCGCAGATACCCTTTTTCTTCCTTTTCCACGCTCTTCTTTCTCGCCTCCTCAGGACGAAGATCAATCGGCGTCCCGGGGGTGCGCTTCGCCTGAGCTTTTTTGATGAGCCTGAGCACGGATTTGGATTTTGCCGCTCCTTTGGAAGGGGCTTTGCCGGCAGCCTTTGCTGAGTCTTTTTTTCCCATGATCGAAATTCGGTCTTCTGTTCGTACGGAAACGCTTCGGAGTTTGAGCGGGGACCTCCGCGGGGATCCTCCGCTCCCAATGATAGGCTGTGCGGTGCATTATTCCAAAGTGCGGAAGATTACCGATTGTCCCTGAACAGAAACGCTGCCCGGTGCTTCTTCCCCGAAGGATTCGCTGTGGCAAACTATGGCGCCTGAAGTTTTCGTCTGAAAGGACTCTTCTCCGCCATGCCTCAACTCCGTCTTGCCTCCTGGAATGTCAATTCGCTCAAGGTTCGCCTGCCTCAGGTGCTTGAGTGGCTCGAACTCTCCCGAACCGATGCGCTCGTGCTTCAGGAAACGAAGCTCACCGACGATCTTTTCCCGATGGAGGCCTTCCTCGAGGCCGGGTTCGATGCGGTCTTCACGGGACAGAAGACCTATAACGGCGTTGCCCTCATCTCCCGCAGGAGCACCGTCAGGACGCCCGAGGCGGTCGAACTCAACATCCCGGGGTACCCCGACGACCAGAAGCGGTTCGTGAGCGCGCTTCTCACGCCCGTCGCCGGGGGCGAGCCGATACGCTTCTGCGGCGCCTACTTCCCGAACGGGCAGGAGATCGGCACGAGCAAGTACCTCTACAAGCTCGACTGGATCTCCACGCTCTCGCGGCATCTGCGCGCACTTCTTGAAGCATCGCCCCGCCTCATTCTCGGGGGCGACTTCAACATTGCGCCCGCAGAAGCCGATACGTGGAATCCGGCCTACTGGGAAGGGAAGATTCTCTGTTCGCCCGCGGAGCGCGCGGCGCTCCGGCGCCTTGAGGCCCTGGGCCTTCGCGACAGCTTCCGGCTCTTCAGCCAGCCCGCGGAAACCTTCTCCTGGTGGGACTACCGCCAGAGCGGGTTTGAAAAGAATCACGGCCTCAGAATCGACCTCATGCTTGTCTCCGACGCCCTCGTTCCCTTCGTGAAGGAAGCCGCCGTCGCCCCCCGTCCCCGAGGGAATGCCCAGCCTTCCGACCACGCCCCCGCCACGCTTCTCCTTGAGTACTGATCGTGATCAACGCGAAACCCCGGCTCCGCATCGGCATTCCCGGCGACTACCTGCCCTTCGGCATCATCGACGAAGGCTCTCAGGCGGGCTTTGCCGGGCACGACATCGACCTCATGGAGGGACTCTGCCGGGAAGCGGGCCTCGCGCCGCAGTTCATTCTGACGAGCTGGCCCGCGCTCTTTGAGGAGCTTTCCGCCGGGCGCTTCGACGTCGCCGCGGGCGGCGTCTCCTGGCTTCCGGAGCGCGCAAGGCGCTTTGACGACCTGCCGCGCTACGCGCCCTTTGCAAAAGTGGCGCTCATCAGAAAATCCGATGAAAAGCGCTTTCTCGTCCCGGAAGACCTCAATCACCCCGCGGTCCGCGTCATCAAGAACCCGGGCGGCACGAATGAAGTCTTCGTGAATACGCACCTCAAGCGCGCATCGGTCGCGACCGTCGCCGACAATGCCTCGATTCCGGCGCGCATTGCGTCCGAAGTGGGCGACGTCATGATTACCGACTCCTTTGAAGCGCGCTGGTATTCCGCCAGAGACGTGCGCCTCACGCTCGCCTTCGGCGGCAAGGGGCTGACCCCCGAAAGCTGGAAAACCATTCTCGTGCGCCGCGGCGTCAGAAAGCCCCAGCTACCCGGGAGGGAAAGCCTTCCCGGAGAACTTCTCATCACGTCGCTTCTCTCCGCCTGGGGAAGGCTAGAGCGCACAGGGTTCTTGGCCGAACTCTCCCACAAGTGGCTCGGCAGCTGACGCAAAACGCCGCATAACTTCTAACGCACCTCCTCCGGCTCCATCCCGATTCCCGCCGGGAGGATTCCGTCGGGCCTCTCCGGGCTTTTCCGACTTTCGAGCCATTTTCTTAGGTTCCTCTCCCTAGTCGAAATGAGATTCGGCAAGAACGCCGCAAGTCGCCGCTTCGGAGCATGCGCGCACCTTTCTCGGGCGTGCTCTAATTCAGGTCTCAGGCGCCACTTCGCAAATTGAATTGCAAAGGAAGCGCCATATATTTCATAGTCTTTGCTGAAACCAAAGACTATTTTTGCATCAAGAAAGGAGCATCCCTTATGCAGCGTCGCACTGTACTGGGTGCCATCGGAGCGGTGGCACTCTCGAGCGCCTCTTATTTTCCGATGAATGCCTGCGCCGCGGCGCTCAAGGGTGAGGGCGGCAACCCCATCCGCATCGTGGTTCCCTACCCGCCGGGAGGTCCGCTCGACGTTTCCGCGCGCGCCATTGCCGACGCCGTGACGCCTGTTCTCGGCACCGTCGTGGTTGAAAACCGTCCCGGCGCGGGCGGCAACGTCGGCATGAGCTATGTGAGCCATGCGCGTCCCGACGGCCATACGCTCGTGATGGGCGCGGTGGCAACGCTCGCCATCAACCCCTCGCTCTTCAAGAAGCTCCCCTACGATCCCGAAAAGGACTTCAAGCCCGTGACGCTCGTCGCCACTGCGGCGAACGTGCTCGTCATCACGCCGGAATTCTCTCAGAAGACGGGCGTGAAGACAGTGAAGGACCTGATCGACTATGCGAAGAAGAACCCAGGAAAGCTCAATTACGCTTCGGGCGGAAACGGCTCGGCGGGCCACATGGCGGGCGAGTTCCTGAAGCGCCAGTGCGGCATCGACATGGTGCACATTCCGTTTGCGGGCGCCTCCCCGGCGCTCCTCTCGGTGATTTCCGGCCAGACCGACCTCATCTTCGACAACCTTGCCTCGGCTGCGGCCAACATCAAGGCGGGCAAGCTCATCGCGCTCGCGGTGACGACGAAGACCCGCACGCCGCTCCTTCCCGACGCGCCCACGATGGAGGAGGCGGGCGTTCCCGACTTCGACATCTACACCTGGTTCGGCCTCATGGTGCCGGGCGGAACGCCCGACGACGTCGTGAAGGCGCTCAACGACGCGATTGTTCCGGTTCTGAAGGACCCGGCCACCGACAAGAAGTTCCGCGCCTTCGGCGCGCTTCCCGCCCCGACGACGCCTGCTGAATACCAGAGCCTCATTGACGAAGAGGCGAAGAAGTACAAGGTGCTCGTCGAGATCGCCGGCGCCCGCGTCGACTGACGCCTCCCAAGCGGCGCCCGCAGCCTTCCGGAAGGCGCTTCTTGAAGCCCCCCGGCGGCTGCGATGAGAGCGGTCCGTGCTTTTCCATTGATTGGCAAAGTTCGGGCCGCTTTCGCGTTTTCTCTTTTGGGGACGGCGCGTCAGGGAAGAAAGCCTACTTATAATCCTCGGATTTTCACGGACTCCTTTCTGAAAAAAACAGGCGTTTTTCCGGAAAGGGAGCTCCTCTTCCAGCATCCAACAACGAATTTCCTTTTCCGTCCGATCGGGCCCGGTCCCTTGGCGCGGCCCCGGACACGAATCAACATGCTCAAAAACCAGAAGGATTTCGCAGCAGGGCTCTTTTACATCGCGATCGGCCTCTTCGGCGCGACGACCCTCGGAGAGAACGAAATCGGAACCCTCGCGCGCATGGGGCCGGGATACTTCCCGCTCATTATTTCGGTTGCCATCATCCTCACGGGCCTCGTCATCGTCGTGAAGGCGCTCCTCACGACGCGGGTCTCTGAAGAGAACGCCCGCATCGACTTCGGCAAACCCTTTTCGGCGCTCCTCATTCTCGGCAGCGCCGCCTTTTATGCGGCAACGCTCCTCACCCTCGGCTTCGTGCTCTCGATCGGCCTCATGGTGGTCATTTCCTCCCTTGCCCACCCGCTCTTCAGGCTGCGCGACGCCCTGATTTCAGCGGTGCTCCTCACCACGCTCTCGGCGCTCCTCTTCATCGGCGGCCTCGGGCTCATCGTGCCGCTCTGGCCGACATTCCTATAAGGAGAGTACGGGATGGATCTCCTCAATAATCTTCTCATCGGCTTTCAGAACGCCGTCACGCTCACGAACCTTCTTTACTGCTTCGTGGGCGTCTCCCTGGGCACGCTCGTCGGGGTGCTTCCCGGCATGGGCCCCGTCGCCACCGTGGCGATGCTCCTTCCGATCACCTATGCGCTCGACCCCTCGTCCGCGCTCATCATGCTCGCGGGCATCTATTACGGCGCGCAGTACGGCGGCTCCCCCACCACCAATTTCCTCCACAATCCGTGCCGATCGCGGCGGCTCCACCACAGCAATTCTCGTCAACATTCCGGGTGAAGCCGCCGCCGTCGTCACGTGTCTTGACGGCCACAAGCTCGCCAAGCTCGGACGCGCGGGCGCGGCCCTCGGCGTTGCCGCCTTCGGCAGCTTCATTGCCGGGTGCTTCGCGACGGTTCTGATCGCCGCCTTTGCCGAACCGCTCACGCTCGTCGCCTTTGAATTCGGTCCCCGCGAATACTTCAGCCTCATGGTGCTCGGCCTCGTGGGCGCGGTGGTGCTCGCTTCCGGGTCGCTCCTGAAGGCGATCGGCATGATCTTCATCGGCATTCTCCTCGGCTGCGTCGGCATGGACGTGAATTCCGGAGCGCTGCGCTACGTCTTCGGGGTCGACGAACTCATGGACGGGCTTGACTTCGTCGCGCTCTCGATGGGCGTTTACGGCTTTGCGGAAATCATCCGCAATCTCGATGCGGCCGGGGGCCGCGAAGCCGTGCCGGCTGCCGTCGGCAAGGTCCTTCCGAGCGCGAAGGACCTGAAGGACAGCGCGGGCGCCATTACCCGCGGCACGATCCTGGGATCGCTTCTCGGCATTCTCCCCGGGGGCGGCGCGCTTCTCTCCTCCTTTGCGTCCTATACGCTTGAAAAGAAGCTCGCCGGCAAAAACGCCAATCCGCCCTTCGGCGAAGGCAATATCCGCGGCGTGGCGGGACCGGAATCCGCCAACAATGCGGGCGCACAGACGAGCTTCATTCCGATGCTCACGCTCGGCATTCCCTCGAACGCCGTGATGGCGCTCATGATCGGCGCCCTGATGCTGCACGACATTGCCCCGGGCCCGCAGGTCATGACGACGAACCCGTCGCTCTTCTGGGGCCTCATCGTCTCCATGTGGATCGGCAACGTCTTCCTCGTCATCCTCAATATTCCCCTGATCGGCCTCTGGGTGAAGCTTCTTCGCGTACCCTACCGGCTCCTCTACCCGGCAATCCTCGTCTTCTGCGCCATCGGCGTTTATTCGATCAACAACAACCCCTTCGACATCTGGATCACGATCGGGTTCGGGATCTTCGGGTGGATCGTCAACAAGTTGGGCTGCGAATGCGCTCCGCTCATTCTCGGCTTCATCCTCGGGCCCATGCTGGAGGAAAACATGCGCCGCGCGCTCCTGCTTTCGAGGGGCGACCTCTCAACCTTCGTGACGGGACCGATCTCCGGGTCGCTCCTTGCCGTCTCGGCGGTTCTCCTTCTCCTCGTGATTCTCCCCTCCGTGCGCTCCGGCCGCGAGAAGGCGTTCGTTGAGGATTAAAGGCACTTTTCCCCCCTAGGACAAAAAGAAACCCCGCCAGTGGAAGTTTGGCTTCCGGCGGGGTTTTTCTTTTTTGGGATTTTTCAGCTTCTCTTCGCGAGCCTCAGACGCTCGACCCAGAGCCCTGAGGATTCAAGATCGGAAAGAGACGCCCCGGCGGGCTTCCTTTTCTCTTCCGACCAGAGTCCGGAGGCAAAGAGATCCTCTTCCCTCAGGACCGGGAGATTGACGCCGGGATAGGTGCCGGGGGCCACAGCTTCCGCCGGAATCATGGCCGCCTTAATCGTGGGGAAAGCGCACTCCCAGGCTTCAAGCGGCACGAGGACGCCGCCGTTTCTGCCGATGATGACCGGAAGCGCCGTCTTCTCCTCATCGCTTCCCCGGACTTCAGGCGCGAGGAGCACGAGGACCTCGGCCGCCCAGAGGCGTTTGGCCCTCAGGCGGTCTCTCAGCGCAAAGAAGGGCCAGAGGACGAACATCGCCCAGAAGGGCGCCGTCAGGATCGCCGCAATGGCGATCCACGAGCCCGAGAGCGTGCCCCGGAAGGAGACGGCGGCGCCGAAGACCGCCCAGATCCACCAGAGGAGCCAGAAGCGTCTTCTGCGTCTTTGCGGAATCGGCGTTTCTACGGCGGCTTCCGCGCGCTCGAGCGTGGTCTTCTCTTTCTTTTCAGTCATTTCGTCTCCCTTTTAAGCACCCGGGCGCGAAGCTGCCCGCAGCCGCCGTCCACATCCTGCGCCGCCGAATCGCGCAATGTCGCAATGATGCCTTTGCCCCGCAGGCGCCGCACAAGCTCCACCGCATGCGCGCGGTCGGGCCGCACCCAGGGCGAATCCTCGACGGCATTGACGGGAATAAAGTTCACCATGGCGTATTTCCCCTTAAGGAGCCCGGCGAGCCGGTCGATCTCTTCGAAGGAGTCGTTGACGCCCTTCATCAAGGTCCACTCGTACTGAACGGGATAGCCCGTGGCCCGCGCCCAGCTTTCAGCGCGCTCGATGATGCGGGAGACGGTCATGCGCGCGCCTTTGGGGAGAAGCCTGCCGCGCTTTTCGTCATCCGTCGTATGAAGCGAGACCGCAAGCGCGGGCTTCGCGGCCGAAGCGAAGAGGCGCTCGAAAAGCCTTTCGTCGCCCACCGACGAAATCACCAGGTCCTTGTGGCCGAAGTCGCCGAACTGAGCCAGAAACTCCACCGCGCGCATGACGTTTGCCAGGTTGTGCGAAGGTTCTCCCATGCCCATGAAGACCACCTTCTTCGTTGCGGGACGGAGCTCCCGGGCGATCGCCGCCTGAGCGACGATTTCAATGTCGGAAAGCTGCCGCACGAGCCCGCATCTTCCCGTCATGCAGAAGACGCACCCGACGGCGCAGCCCATCTGGGTCGAAACGCAGACGCCCTGCCGGGGAAGCAGCACCGATTCAATCGTCTGGCCGTCGGCGAGCGTAATGAGAAGCCGCTCGCTTTCGGGATCCGCCCCCGGATGGCGGGAGCGAATGGCGGCCGCCTTCCCGAGAGCCTCCCGGATGGCGGGAAGCTTTTGAGCAAGCGCTTTCGGAAGGCGAAGCCTGCGGCTTTCCGCCGCCTCTTCCCAGCCGATTTGCCCGAGCCAGGCGCGGAGCACCCGGCGCTCATGCGCGGGCCCGGCGCCGAGACTCATGAGGAGCTGATGAAGCTCCTCGAGCGAATTTAGAGATGGGAGCGAATCGGGCGTTGAAATCAGATCGGGCATGAGAGAAGGCGCTTCCTCGCTCGCCAGGCGGAAAAATACAGCAAAGACCCGGGATTTTAGTCGAATTTCCCTAGAGAAATTCCTCGCGCACGAAGAGCGTTCGGATCGCGCGTGCGGCTTCTTCGGGAAACCCCGGCCGCATGCTTTTTCTCGGTACCGGGAGCCCGATCATGAGGGTCTTCTCCCAGCGCTGCCCGAGAATCCGAAGCCTTTCGCCCGAGAGCCGGAAGGCGGGTTCGAGCGGATGCCCGGCGACGGGCGCGAGGAATTCCCGCACGGCCGGGTCGTTCGCCGCATCAAGGAGCTGGCTCGAGAGGAAAACCGCAATGAGGGGCGAGCGCTTTTGAAATTCGTCCCGAAGCCTCCCGGCCTCGCGAACGGCATCCCTCGCGACGTGGCCGTCCCGCGCGCGGCCGTCCCATGCCGCGGGCCAGGTGAAGATCGAAAAGCGCTTCGCCTCCGCCTCCACGGGAAACCCGGCGGCAGCCAGCCACCGAAGGGTCTCGGAGACCGCAAACCCCCGGTCGATGCGGGACGCCGTAATGACGCCCCTCGGGCGCATCAGTTTTTCAAGCAAGGCGCGGCGCGCCTCCCCTTCGGGAGGGAGCTCCGCATCATTCAATTCCGGCCCGAACCCGGGAGGCATCACGATCAGCACGCCTCGCGCGAGATTTTCGGGCGCATCCGCCGTCCCCGGGGCATTGAGCTTCACTTGTCCCTGCCTCCGGGAAGGTCCTCGCCCGTGCGCCTCAGGGGCGGGAGCCTTTGGGCGAGTTCGTCCGAGAGTCCAAGCTCCTGAATCTTTCGCGTGAGCGTGTTTCTGCCGACGCCGAGACGCTCGGCCGCCTCAATGCGGCGGCCGCGCGTCACCTCCATGGCGCTCCGGATGATCGCGCGTTCGAATTCGTCGGAAAGCGTCTGCCAGACGCCGGATTCGCCTGCCTGAAGGCGCTTCCTTGCCTCTTCGGCAAGGAGTCCGGTCCAGGTTCCGGCGCCGGCTCCGGTCTCTTCGTCCGCGGGAAGCGCTGGAGCCGCCATCAGGCGCATTTCGGGCGCTTCCGAGGCGCTCCTGATTTCAAGCGGCAGATCCTCGACGCGGATTTCCTTCGAGGGCGCCATGACAAGGAGCCACCGGCAGAGGTTTTCAAGCTGCCTCACGTTTCCCGGGAAGGGAAAGCGCTTTACAACCTCAAGCGCCTCAGGGGTCAGCACCTTCTCCTCAACGCCGAGCTCGCGCGCGCCGGTTCTCAGGAAATGCGCCGACAAAGGCGCGATGTCCTCAACGCGGTCTCTTAAGGGCGGCAGCCTCAGACGGATCACGTTGAGGCGGTGGTAGAGATCCTCGCGGAACTGCCCTGCCTTCACGCGCTCCTCAAGATTCTGATTCGTGGCGGCGATGACCCGGACATCCGCCTTGATGGGCTGACGGCCGCCGACGCGATAAAAATAGCCGTTCGAGAGCACGCGCAGGAGCCTCGTCTGAAGTTCCATCGGCATGTCGCCGATTTCATCGAGAAAGAGCGTCCCGCCCTTGGCCTGTTCGAAGCGCCCGAGCTGCGTGGCCGTGGCGCCCGTGAAGGCGCCTTTTTCGTGTCCGAAGAGTTCGCTCTCAAGGAGCTCGCGCGGAATCGCCGCCATGTTGATCGCAATGTAGGGCGCGCGGCTTCGCTTGCTGTGCTTCCAGATGGCGCGGGCGACGACTTCTTTCCCCGCGCCCGATTCGCCCGTGAGGAGCACCGTGACGTTGCTCTGCGAGAGCCTTCCGATCGCGCGGAAGACTTCCTGCATGGCAGGAGCCTGACCGATCAGGTCGGGAACGGCAGGCTGCGGCTCCCCGGAAGGCGCTTCCTCGCCGGGCGAGGCGGCCGCCCGGTGCTTCGCATCCTCCATCGCGCGGCTGATGAGCTCAACGGCCTTCGCGACGTCAAAGGGCTTCGTCAGGTATTCGAAGGCGCCGCCCTGGAAGGACGAAACGGCGCTGTCGAGGTCCGAAAAGGCCGTCATGATGATGACGGGCAGATCGGGCGCGATTTCCTTCACGCGCGCGAGGAGATCAACCCCTGAAAGCCCCGGCATCCGGATGTCGGAAACAAGCACGAGGGGACGCTCGGCTTTGGAGGCTTCAATCGCCTCGAGCGCGGCGAGCGCATCCTGACCGCGCTCAAAGGTGCGGCAGCCGATGCCTTCGCGCGAAAGCGCGCGATTGAGTACCCAGCGGATCGCGCGGTCGTCGTCAATCACCCACACAGGTTCGCTTCCGGCCGCTGCGGAAAGCTCAATTTGATGAGTATCGTCAAGCATGAGGGATTTCTGTCCTTTCGCCCGTTCATTCGTCTCTGACTGGAAAGGAGCCTGATGAAGCCGGGCGTCAATGGTGTGCGTTCTTTAAATTTTTATGCCGGTGCCGCCCGTCGGGGAGCGGTCGCTCTTTTCCGCTTCCTTCCGGGACCCGAGGGGAAGAATCACCGTAAAGTCCGTCTTTCCCGGACGGCTTTCGACGGAAATGGCGCCGCCCGCTTCCTCGACAAAGGCGCGCACGATGGAAAGTCCGAGGCCGGAGCCTTCCGCGCGCCCGGTAACGAGCGGGAAGAAGATGCGCCCGCGGATTTCCTCCGGTATTCCCGGGCCGTTGTCGACGACGTCGACCCTGAGTGCGAGCCGCACGCGCTTGCCGCAGAGCATCACGTCGCGCGCAATGCGCGTGACGAAGACGATTTCCGCCTTTCCCCGGGCACGCTCGGAGGTCATTGCTTCCGCGGCATTCCTCGCGAGGTTGAGGAAGATCTGAATGAAGCGTCCGCGGTCTCCGATGACGGCGGGCGCGGAAATATCGTAGTCGCGCTCGATTCTGAGGCCGGTCGCGAATTCGAGTCCGATCAAGCTCCTCACGTGCTCGAGCACCTCATGAATGTTGACGGGCTCGGAGGTCCGCGGCCTTCTGTAGGGCGCGAGCAGCCGGTCGACCAGGGACTGGAGCCTTGCCGCCTCTTCGAGAATCACGCTTGTGCATTCCCGGTCCTCATCGCGGACGAGCTCGGTCTCAAGGAGCTGCGCCGCGCCCCGGATGCCGCCCAGCGGATTCTTGATTTCGTGCCCGAGATTCCTGAGGAGTTCGCTGTTCGCGGCGCGAACGCTCGCCTCCATGGCGCTTCTTTCCGCCTGGAGCGCATCCTCGAGTTCCGAGACTTCAAGGAGGCATGCGGTATCGAAGGGAAGTCCCGACGCGCGGACGTCCTCCGCAGAGAGGGAGGAGAGGACGGCGCGGACGCGGACGGGATCGGCCAGTCCCCGGCGAAGTTCCGTGAGGGACGCATAGGAAACCATCCCCGCATTTTCTGATAGCGGGAACCAGGCCCCGGCCTCCTCGATGAATTCCGCTGCGGGCTCTCCCTGAAGCCCTCTTCTCGTACGTCCGAGAAGGGTTTCGGCCGCCGAATTCACGGTCGTGATCCGCCCGACGCGGTCAAGCGAAAAGACGGCCGTGGAAAGCGCATCAAGGAGCGGAGCCGAATTGAGAGCGCCTTTTTGTGGCTCATGCGGAATCTTTGTCGTCATGCCTGCCGGAGAGAAAAAATGGTTTTTCCGCAATGCACCGGCTTCAGACGGGCACTCCGGAAAGGCAAACCGGGGAACGATGACTCAATGCACCGTTCCCCGGAAAAACGTCCTTCGAATCCTTCGGACGGGACCGGAAGATTCCGGTCCTCAAAGTCCTTCGGATGCTTCTGGCCTCAGACCGATCAGTGCGAGTAGTAGAGGTCGAAGTCGAGCGCCGTAACGGCCATTTCGGCCTTGAGCACTTCCTTCCTCTTTTCAGCAATGTAGGCGTCGATCAGATCGTCCGAGAAGACGCCGCCCCTCGTCAGGAACTCGCGGTCCGCGTCGAGGGCGTTCAGAGCCACCTCGAGATTGGGCGCGACGGTCGGGATCTTGGCGTTTTCCTCCGGCGGCAGATCGTAGAGGTTCTTGTCGGCGGCTTCGCCCGGATGGATCTTGTTCTGGATGCCGTCGAGACCGGCCATGAGGAGCGCGGAGAACCCGAGGTAGGAATTGCAGAGCGGATCGGGGAAGCGCACTTCGATGCGGCGGGCCTTGGGGCTGTTGACGAACGGAATGCGGATCGAGGCCGAACGGTTACGGGCCGAATAGGCGAGCTTCACCGGCGCTTCAAAGCCCGGAACGAGGCGCTTGTAGGAATTGATGCCGGGGTTCGTGATGGCGTTCAGAGCGCGGGCGTGCTTGATGACGCCGCCGATATAGTAGAGCGCCATTTCGGAGAGGCCCGCGTAGCCGTTGCCCGAGAAGAGGTTCTGGCCGTCCTTCCAGATCGACTGGTGAACGTGCATGCCCGAACCATTGTCGCCCTCGACGGGCTTCGGCATGAAGGTCGCGGTCTTGCCGTAGGCGGCCGCAACGTTCCAGACGGTGTACTTGAGAATCTGCGTCCAGTCGGCGCGCTCGACGAGCGTCGAGAAGCGCGTGCCGATTTCGCACTGGCCGGCGCCGCCCACCTCGTGGTGGTGGATTTCAACGGGAACGCCCTGCTGCTCGAGGAGCGTGCACATTTCTGCGCGCAGGTCGGCCATCGAATCGACCGGGGAGACCGGGAAGTAGCCGCCCTTCATGCGGTTTCTGTGGCCGAGGTTGCCGCCTTCCATGTCAAGGCCGCTCGACCAGGGCGCTTCTTCGGAGCCGATCTTGAAGAAGGAGGAGCCGGGACGATGATCCCACTGAATCGAATCAAAGACGAAGAATTCGGGTTCGGGGCCGAAGTAGGCCGTGTCGCCGATGCCGGTCGACTTCAGATAGGCTTCGGCGCGGCGGGCGAGCGAGCGCGGGTCGCGGTCGTAGCCCTTGCCCGTCGTCGGCTCAAGCACATCGCAGTTGAGCACGAGCGTGTTGGCTTCGCGGAAGGGGTCCATGCGGGCGGTGTTGGGGTCCGGCTGCAGAAGCATGTCGGAAGATTCAATGCCGCGCCAGCCGACGAAGGACGAGCCGTCAAAGGGCTGGCCGAGCTCAAACGTATCTTCGTCGATCTTGTCGGCCGGGATCGTGAGATGCATTTCCTTGCCGAGCAGATCGGTGATGCGAAGGTCCACGAACTTGCAGTCGTTGTCCTTAATCATCTGCAGCACATCAGCAGCGGACGTCATACCTCTTCTCCTAAAAGTAGCGTGCGGCCGGTAGGTGTTGCGGACCGCGTCAAAAAGAAATCGGGAAAGAGACCCGGCGGAAAGGCCTCGCGCGCTCAAAAGCGCTTCGGGCCTCCGAATCTCCTCGTCTTGTCTTAAAGCAAAAGGCGTGCCAAAGAGGATTTTCATAGCAAAAACCCTCAATTCATAGAATCCCTCCCCCATGCCGCCGGGATCGGCCGGAGAAGACGCATTCATCATGCCGGACGCACCCGGAATTATGCTCCAGCCGGGCGCTCAACGCACCAAATGCGTGCATCAAAGGAAAGCTTCCTGCACGTCGGAGAGGAAGTTGAGCCCGAGGCGCGTCGTCCGGATGCGGCCGGGATCGTCTGCAATCAGCCCGCGGGCGCGCAGGTCCCGGAGGGTGGAAGCGATTTGCTCGAAAGGAAGGCCCGTGCGCTCCGAAAAGGTGCATTCGGGGACCCCTTCGAGAAGCCTCAGGGCGTTCAGCATGAATTCAAAGGGAAGATCCTCCGGATCGACCCGGTGAATCTCTGCCGCAGCGCTTCTTCCCTCTTCGACCGCATGGAGGTACTGCCGCGGGTTCATGAAGCGCATCTCGCGGCGGATGCCCTCCCGGGTCGTAACTTTCCCGTGCGCGCCCGCGCCCGCGGCGAGGTAGTCGCCGAAGGTCCAGTAGTTCAGATTGTGCCGGCAGCGGCGGCCTTGTCTCGCGTAGCCCGAAACCTCGTAGCGCGTGAAGCCCTTCCCGGCCAGAAAGGCTTCGACGAAATCCCCCATTTCGGCCGTTTGGTCAGCGTCGGGAAGTTCCTCGGGAAGGTGCTTCGCGAACGCGGTTCCGGGTTCGATCGTGAGCTGGTAGCAGGAGAGGTGCGTCGCCCCCGAATGAGCCGCCTCGTCGAGCTCTTCCTTCAGGCCCTCCATCGTCTCGCCGGGAAGGGCGTACATGAGGTCGAGATTGAAGTTCTCGAAAATATCCCGCGCAAGGCGGATCGCTTCGCGCGCCTCTCTCACGTTGTGAATGCGCCCGAGGCGCTTCAATCGATCGTCCGAAAAGCTCTGAATGCCGATCGAGAGGCGGTTCACGCCCGCCTCGCGAAATGCTTCGAACTTCCCGGCTTCGAGCGTCCCGGGATTCGCCTCCATCGTGATCTCGGCATCGGGCGCGAGCGAAAAGCGCGCGCGCACGCCGTCGAGAAGCCCCTTCATGGCGCGCCCCGACATGAGGCTCGGCGTGCCGCCCCCGATGAAGATCGATTCGATGGGTCTTCCCCCGACATCCGGGAGCCACGCCTCGAGGTCCGTGAGGAGCGCGTCGACGTAGGCGCCCTCGAGCGCCTCCAACGCGCCGGGCTCCTTCGGCGCGCCGTGCGAATTGAAGTCGCAGTAGGGGCACTTTCTCACGCACCAGGGCCAGTGAAGGTAGATCGAGAGCGGGATGACGGCGGGATTGAGCCGGATCTCAGGGGAATCGGTCATGTCGGGATCGGTTTGAGTGCTTCAAGAGTCGGCCGCTTCAGGCTTTTTAAGCCTTCCAGCCCCAGCGCTCCTCGAGGAGCTTCGCCATGCGTCTTAAGGCTTCGCCCCGGTGGCTCTGCGCGTTCTTCTCTTCCTGAGAGAGTTCCGCGGCGGTGCGCTTTTCCCCGGGCAGATAAAAGTAGGGGTCGTATCCGAAGCCGCCCGTGCCCGCGGGGGACTCGGCGATCTCGCCCTGCCAGAAGCCTTCGGCGATGAGGGGCTCCGGGTCTTCGGCAGAACGGACGGCCGCGAGCACGCAGGTATAGTGGGCGCGCCGGTCGGTCTTCCCCGCCATCTTCTCAATGAGAAGGCGGTTGTTGGCCGCATCGTCTCCGTCTTCGCCTGCAAAGCGCGCGGAGAAGACGCCGGGGGCGCCGCCCAGCGCATCGACGCAGAGGCCCGAATCATCGGCCATGGCGGGAAGCCCCGTTTCCCTTGCGGCATGACGGGCCTTGGCGAGGCAGTTTTCAATAAACGTGCCGTAGGGCTCGTCGCAGGAGCTGACGCCATATTCCTTCTGTCCGGCAACGCGCACGCCCAAGGGCGCAAACATGGCCTGGAACTCGCGGATCTTTCCGGCATTGCCGGACGCGAGAACGAGGGTGGGGAGCGCGGATTCTTTGATTTCCGTTTTCTGAGTCATGAAGAAAAACTCCGGGATTGTTTTATAGCTGCATAGGCCGCAGACATCAGGCGCCGCCGCGGCCATCCATGCCGTCTTAAAGAGGCTTTGCGAGCGCCTCGCGCTGGAGTTCTGCGAGACGGGCATTGCCCTTCTTCGCGAGCGCGAGAAGCTTCATGAGGTCGTCCTCCGTAAAGGGCGTGCCTTCGGCCGTCCCCTGAATTTCAACGAAGCCCCCGAGGCTCGTCATTACGACATTCATGTCGGTGTCGGAATGGCTGTCCTCGATGTAATTGAAGTCGAGCACGGGCTCGCCTTCCCACATGCCGACGGAAACGGCGGAAACCTGCGCGAGGATCGGATCCTCCTCGATCATATGTTCGCGAAGCATCTTGTCGACCGCGTCGCGAAGCGCCACCCAGGCGCCCGTGATCGAGGCGCACCGGGTGCCGCCGTCCGCCTGGAGCACGTCGCAGTCGATCTGGATCGTGAATTCTCCGAGCTTTCTGCGGTCAACCACTGCGCGCAGGCTCCGCCCGATCAGGCGCTGAATTTCCTGCGTGCGGCCCGTCTGCTTGCCCTTTGCGGCCTCGCGGTCGGTTCGGGTACCGGTCGCGCGCGGGAGCATTCCGTACTCCGCCGTCACCCAGCCTTCGCCCTTGCCCCGCAGAAAGGGCGGCACGCCCGGCGTTACGCTCGCCGTGCAGAGAACGCGCGTGCCGCCGGCTTCCATGAGGACGCTCCCCTCGGCATATTTGGTAAAGCCCCGGGTGATCGAAACCGGACGAAGCTCGTCGGGCGCGCGCCCGTCAGGACGCGGGGAAAGGCTGGCTAAAGGCTGAGACATGTTGCGTATGCTCCAAAAAAGATTCCTTCGGATGGGATGCTACTAGCACTCGGCCAAAGCTGCCCGGAAGAGGAAGGGAAGCGCTGCCGCTCTCCCGCGAAGGCTCTAAAATGCCGCAATCTTCAAAATTATCCTGAAGCTTCGGGTTCAGGCTGCTGACGGGCGCTTTGGAAAAAGCGCGGCATCGGCATCCGGCCATCGGTCAAGCTTCGCTTCTTCATCACGGATACAAAGGACTTTTCTGATGCCTTCAGTCGCAAGCATGACGGGATACGCCGCCCTTGACGGCAAGACCCTCGCGGGCACCGTCACTGCGGAATGCCGTTCGGTCAATTCCCGCTTTCTCGATCTGACGCTGCGCCTTGACGATGCGCTGCGCTTTACCGAACCCGCCGTTCGCGAGCGTCTCCAGAAGCGCCTCACCCGCGGGAAGGTGGAGCTGAGGCTCAACCTCACGGCCGATGCATCCGCGCTTCCGGCTTCCGTGAACGAGGAGGCGCTCAGGCGCGTCCTTGCGCTCCAGGAAACCATTCTCAAGCTCGACCCGCAGGCGCAGGAGCTTTCCGTCGCTGAAATTCTGGAACTCCCCGGGATTGCAGCGGCAGAGACCCCCGACCGCGACAAGCTCCTCCAGGAAGTACTCGCGATCGTCGACCGCACGCTTGACGAATTCATTGCGGCGCGCGAGCGCGAGGGCGCTGCCCTCGCTCAGGTCCTCTCGGGCTACTGCGACAAAATGTCGGCGGTGGTGAAGGACGTGCGGGGCGCCATGCCGCAGATCATCTCGCAGCTCGAGGGGCGCCTTACCGAACGCCTCACCGATGCGCTCGCCGATGCCCTGAAGGAAAAGAGCACGCTCACGAAGGAAGAGGTCACTGACCGCATTCGTCAGGAAGTGACGATGTATGCGATCAAGATGGACGTCGACGAGGAAATGAACCGTCTCGACACGCACCTCGCGGAAGTGAAGCGCCTTCTTGCTCAGGGGGGCGCCGTCGGCAGAAAGCTCGACTTCATGGCCCAGGAGATGAACCGCGAGGCCAATACCCTCGGCTCCAAGGCCGCCGCCATTGAAATGACGCAGGCCTCGCTCGCCCTCAAGATCACGATCGATCAGATGCGCGAACAGATTCAGAATCTCGAATAAACGCCTTTCGAAGGACTTTGAGCCATGAACGACATGATCTCCCAGCAGAATTCCGCTCCCCGCCATCCCGGACGGCTTTTTCTCGTCACGGCCCCCTCGGGCGCCGGAAAGTCCTCGCTGGTGAATGCGCTTCTCAAGCGTCAGCCCAACATCAAGCTCTCGATCTCCTCAACGACGCGCGATCCGCGGCCGGGCGAAGTGAACGGGCGCGAATACCACTTCATCACGGAAACGATGTTCCTCGAGATGAAGAACCGCGGCGAATTCCTTGAAACCGCGCTCGTGCACGGCAACTACTACGGCACCAACCGCACCTGGATCGAAGGCCAGATGGCGCAGGGGAACGACGTGCTCCTTGAAATCGACTGGCAGGGCGCGCGCCAGGTCCGCTCGAAATTCGCGGGCACCGTCGGGATCTTCATCCTCCCGCCCTCCATCGAAGCGCTCGAATGGCGCCTTCACCATCGCGGAACGGATTCCGACCAGACCATCACGCGCCGCCTGATGGGCGCGGGCGCTGAGATCGCGCATGCCCCGGAATTTGAGTACGTTATAATCAATGAAGATTTCGATACGGCCCTCAGCCAGCTTGAGGCCATTGTGACGGCAAGCCGCCTGACCTATGCTCAGCAGGCGATCCGCCATCATGATCAGTTCGCGAACCTCGGCGTTCCGGTCTGATCTCCAGGGCTTCGCCGGCTTTCAGGGCCTTTTTGCCCCTTTTTCGATTATTCATCCTACTGGACCCTAAATGGCACGCATTACTGTTGAAGACTGCCTGAAGAAGATTCCCAACCGCTTCCAGATGGTTCTGGTTGCGGCCTACCGCGCCCGCCAGATCTCCCAGGGCTATGCCCCGAAGATCGATGCAAAGGACAAGCCCGCCGTCATCGCTCTGCGCGAGGTTGCCGACGGACTGGTCGGCACGGACATGCTGAAGCATGTGCAGTAATTCAAGGCCCCGAAAGGACGCCTGACCGCGACGGCCGGACCGCCATCCTTCTCTATCGCATAGGGAGTGAGGGCGCCGGCCGTTCTTGTTTTCAATTCCGACCAACCCATCAATCTCCGCCCGGAAAGCCCCCTGCCGCCTGCCCCTTCTCTCACAGGCGGCGAGAATAAAGCATCAGCCCCCGGAGCCTCCGGCCGGAAAAGCGGCGCTTCCAATGCTGCAATCGTTCCCGATTCGGCAGAGCACGCAAAAAGAAGAAAGAGGAAGTTCGCCATGGCCCTCGACAACGCTCCCACCTTCCCGGAAGACATGTACGCCACCCGTGAAGAAGGTGCCGTTCCCCTTCCGACGCCTCCGAGGAAGCCGATTTCGCCCTTCGGGTTCGCCAAGCACGCCGTGCGTTCGCCCCTGCCCGCACCCGTCATTCCTGCGAAGCTCCCCGATGCCGACCTTCCGCTCTTTACGCCTCAGGCGCCTGTGGGCGTTGTAACCGCGCAGGCGCTCGTCGATACCTGCCGGCTCTATCTTCCCCAGGCTGAAGTCGAGAAGATCCGCGAAGCCTACCGCTATGCCGACAATGCCCACCTCGGGCAGTTCCGCAAATCGGGCGAACCCTACATCACGCATCCGATCGCGGTCGCATCCATCCTCGCCTCCTGGCGCATGGATGCCGAGACGATCGAGGCGGGCCTCATGCACGACGTGCTGGAAGACACGGGTACGAGCAAGCGCGAGATGGCCGAAAAATTCGGGATTGAAGTGGCGGACCTGGTCGACGGCGTCTCCAAGCTCGACAAGCTCAAGTTCTCCTCCAACGCGATTGCCCAGGCCGAGAGCTTCCGGAAGATGCTCCTCGCCATGTCGCGCGACGTGCGCGTCATTCTCGTGAAGCTTGCCGACCGCCTCCACAACATGCGCACGCTCGGCGTCATGCGGCCCGAGAAGCGCGCCCGCATCGGCCGCGAGACCCTTGAAATCTATGTGCCGATTGCGCACCGGCTCGGTCTCAACAATGTCTTTCGCGAGCTCCAGGAATTGTCGTTTGCGAACCGCTATCCGCTTCGCTATCGGGTCCTCTATGAGAACGTTCTCAAGACCCGCAAGAACCGCCGCGAATTCCTTGAAAAGGTTCTGAACGACGCCAAAACCGCGCTCGCGAAGGCGGGCATTCCCTGCCGAATACTCGGGCGCGACAAAACGATCTACGGCATCTACAACAAGATGCGCGAGAAGCACCAGTCCTTCTCCGATGCGCTCGACATCTACGGCTTTCGCGTCGTTGTGAGAACGCGCGGCGACTGCTACCTTGCGCTCGGGGCGCTCCACCAGCGCTGGAAGCCCGTCAACACGCGCTTCAAGGACTTCATTGCCATTCCGAAGTCGAACGGCTACCAGTCGATTCACACCACCGTGATCGGCCCGGACGGAACGCCCGTGGAGTTTCAGCTCCGCACCGAGGAAATGCACAGGATCGACGAGGACGGCATTCTCGTCCACTGGCTCTACGCCTCGAGCGACGATACTTCGGACCTCCAGTCGCGCACGGCCGCGTGGCTTCAGAACCTCCTTGAAATTCAGCAGACGAGTACCGACAGCACGGAATTCCTCGAAAACATCAAGGTCGACCTCTTCCCCAACCAGATTTACGTCTTTACGCCGAAGGGAAAGATCATTTCGCTCCCCAAAGGGTCGACGGCCATCGACTTTGCCTACGAAATTCATACCGACGTCGGGAACCACACCGAGGCGGTGCGCATCAACGGCGAACCGAAGCCCCTCACGGATGCGCTCAAAAACGGCGACCTCGTGCAGATCATCACGTCGCCCGACGCGCACCCGAATCCGCAGTGGCTCGAGAGCGTCCATTCGGGGCGCGCGCGCGCCGAGATCCGCCAGTACCTGAGAAGCTGCCAGTTCGATGAATCGGCGCGCCTGGGGAGGCTTGCGCTCGAAGCCGTGGCGGAAGAACAGAAGATCGACCTCATGGCGATTCCGACCTCGATCGAACAGAAGCTCGTGAAGGAATTCGGAGCTGAAAGCCTCGCGTCGCTCTATGCCATGATCGGGCTCGGAAAAGCCCTCCCGGCGGCGGTGCTCCACCGCCTTCGCATGCTGATGCGCGAGGAGACCCTCGGGAGCGGGAAGGCCGAACTCCCCGCCGTCATCGTGAACGGCAACGAAGGCGTTGCGCAGCACCTTGCCGTCTGCTGCCACCCGATTCCCGGGGACGACATCACGGGCTACAACCGCCCCGGCCTCGGACTCACGGTTCACCGCGAGGACTGCCCGCACGCAATCCGCGGCAAGCAGGCCGATCCCAACCGCTGGATGCATCTCGAATGGGGAACGCCCAAGCCCGGATCCCACTTTGCGGTGCCGCTTGAAGTTCGCGTGAAGGACTCGCACGCCGGCCTCGCCGCAGTCGCCGCCGCCGTTGCGGAAGCGAATTCGAGCATCACGGCGGTGACCCTCGAAGAGCGCGGCGACGAACACATCGTGCACGTGACGGTCCTCGTGCGCGACCGCAACCACCTCATTCACGTCACCCGCACGATCCGTCAGACCGACGTGGTGCTCAAGGTGAAGCGCGTCTTTGAGGAAGGTACGCCCACCCGCAAGAAGATCTCCGTCTGAGGCGCGGTATAGAAAATCGCTCTCAAAACGCAAAAACGCCTCCCGGCCGCAAGGATCACGGGAGGCGTTTTTTTTGTTTTTTTGACTGCGAAATCAGGGAATCGGCTGATCGTTCGTGTAGGTGACTTCGAGGATCTCAAGCGTGTCGACCCCTGCCGGGTGCGTGCTCGTTGCCGGCGTCGGAAGCTTCACTTCGTCGCCCTCATGGTGCTTGAGGAACACGCGGGCAATGGGGCTGATCCAGCTCACGTCGCCGTGTTCGGCATCCGCCTCATCGATGCCGACGATGCGGATCTTGCGCTCCTCGCCTCTTTGATTGGCATAGAGCACCGTGGCGCCGAAGAAAATCTGATCGGTTTCCGGGTGCGCGGCCGGATCCACCACTTCAGCGGACTCGATTCGCTTGTTGAGGAATCGAATCCGGCGGTCGATTTCGCGAAGGCGCTTCTTGCCGTAGAGATAGTCGCCGTTTTCCGACCGGTCGCCGTTGCTCGCCGCCCAGGAGACGACGTTCACCACCTCAGGGCGCTCAACGTTGACGAGATGCTCGCGCTCATCAAGGAGGCGCCTGTAGCAGGCAGGCGTCATGTAGTTCTTCGTATTGGGCGGGAGTCCGGGGAGCTTCACCTCGTCGTCATCATCTTCGGCCATGAGTCGGGTCCTTCTGGAATGCGTTTCTGCGGAAAAGCTAATCCTACGCGCGTTGGAGCGCTTCGGGCAGCGATCAACGCAGAATATCGTGCGGATATGGTCATCAGGAATGTCCTCACTTTTCGCGATGCCGGGCCGTCGATAAAATGAATCTCCAGCAGCCGGCTGATTACCTAGCATCCTCGGACAGAGAATTCCGGACAAAAGGACAGCGCCAACCGCGTCTGCCGAACACACATCTGGAGAAACAGATGCAATTCACAATCTCTCGCATCGCCTTTATTGCCGCGGCGATGCTTGCTTCCTCCGCGTCATTTGGAGCCGACGCGGTTTCTTCCGCTTCCGTCAAGCCCGCTCAGGAGCCCGCCGTGGTTCTTGAAGGCCAGAAGACCATGGCCGCCAAGGGAGGCGACGCGCTTCCCGCCAACGTGGACGCCGTGACCTCTGCTTCCGTCGTGCCGCAGAAATACCGGCAGACGGACTTTAAGCCCAACGGCTTTACGGAGACACAAGGCAAAAAGCGTGCGCTATTCATTCTTGACGACCCGCGCCACGAATCCGTGACCTACGACCTCTGCGTCACCGCGATGAAGTTCTTTGAAGAAAAGGGCTTCGAGGTTGAGCTTCGCGATCTGATCGCGCAGAAATTCAATCCGCTCATCACGTCGCGCGAGGAGTTCTATCACGCGAAGGACGGCTTCGGCCCCACGCCGAAGGACGTTCTCGTCGAGCAGGCGTACGTCAAGAAGGCCGACCACATCATCTTTGTTCAGCCCAACTGGCAGGACAGCGATCCGATGTTCACGAAGGGCTACAAGCTTCGCGTCTTCTCGAAAGGCTTCTCCTACGACGACGGCCCCAAGGGCCGCGTGGGACTGCTTCCGGGAAAGACCTTCTACACCATCATGAACGCAGGCTGGCTCGGCATGGGCCAGGGCCAGAGCGGGGACTCTCTCAACAAGAATCCTCAGGAATGGGAAACCTGGATGTTCGCGATGCGCGTGGTTGACGACGATGCCGCCGTCGGCAAGGACATGAAGAATCTCGGCCGCTTCGTCAATGACCGTACGCCCGGTAATCTCGATCCGGACTACGGCACGAAGATCGAAGCCTTGAGAAACGTCCTGAGGTCCCGTCTCGCTCGCGACTTCAATCTCTGACCTTCTTCACGTCTCAGGTTGAAAAACCAAGCGCCCGCAGCCGGGGATTCATGAGCGTCCCCATCTGCGGGCGTTCTTTTGCGCGGGAGGCTTCAGCTCCCGCTGATGCAAACGTCCTTCAGCCGTCAGATCTTTCTCTGAGCAGCGTTGCGGCCGGCCACGCGGCCAAAGACCACGCAGTCGGCGATGGATACCGTTCCGAGACGCACCATGCCGTGGACGCCGCCCGCAACTTCGCCGGCGGCATAAAGCCCGGGAATCACGTTGAGATCGGTATTGATCACCTCCGCCTTCGGGTTGATCGCGAGACCGCCCATGCAGTAGTGAACGCGCGGCCAGAGGCGGCAGGCGTAAAAGACGCCCTTGTTTTCCTTCGTGTCCTTGAAGATCTTCGCGTTGAAGTCGGGATCCTTCTTCGCGGCGACTGCTTCATTCCAGCGGGTGACGGAAGCCTTAAGCGACTCCGCATTGATGCCGTAGAACTTTGCGAGCTCATCCAGATTCGCGAAGCGCCGGATGGAGCCGTTTTCCATGCCCGCCTTGATGGTGGAGGGAGGCACGTGGCCCGCATTCTCTTCAGAAACCAGAATCACCGCCGGATGTCCCGTCGCGATGATGGCGTCGGAGCGCACCTTGCGGTTCCCCGTTTCGTTGACAAAGCGCTTGCCGGTCTTCGGATCCACCATGAGGCCGTAGCCCACCGACGACTCAACAAACTTCGGGCAGACGCCGAAGCCCTTTTCGTCGGGCGAGGTCCAGGGACCGAGCTGAATCCAGTCCATCTGCACGTCCGCCGCGCCGATTCTCTGTGCCGCCATCATGGCGTCGCCCGTTGCGCCCGGCTGATTGGTCGACTCCAGCTGGGGCCCGAGCCTCGGATCGTGAAGCATTCTGAGCTTCACGTTCTGCGAAAAGCCGCCGCCCGCCACCACGACGCCTTTGCGGGCGCGAACGAACATCCGGGTGCCGGAATCCTCTTTGGGGAAGACGTAGCCTTTAACGAGCTCTGCGCCCACGACGGCACCCTTTTCATCGGTCACGAGATTGACGAGACGCGTTCTGGTTTCAAGCGCAACACCGAGCTCCTTCGCCTTCTTCGCCATCGGCCCCACCATATTGGCGCCGTTGCCGTTCATGTAGCAGGCGGAGCGCGCAACGGAATGTCCGCCCTGGTAGCCGAGGCGGTCGAACTTGACGCCGAGGAAGTCCTTCGCCCAGCGGTACGCATCCAGGGCGCCGTAAGCGACAACCTTCGCGCACTCCACATTGGCAAGCCCGCCCCCGGACTTCAGCATGTCGGCGAGGAGCAGTTCAGGACTGTCCTTAATGCCGGCAGCAACCTGAAGGTCGTTGCCCGGAGATGCAAGGCCGCCGCCCGACAGAATGGAATTTCCCCCGACGATCGACATCTTTTCGATGCAGAGCACATCTGCGCCTTCCGTTCTAGCTTCAATCGCCGCGGCGAGCCCCGCAAACCCGGAGCCCACCACGAGCACGTCGACTGTGCGGTCCCACGCCTGCGGCGCCTTGACGCCGCGGGCAAGTGCGCCCGAAGAAGCGAGCGCTAATGCCGTGCCGCCTGCGAGCCCTAATGCTGCGCGGCGATTCATGCGTGCTGAAGTCATTTTTGCCTCCTTGCTGTTGATCAGGCCTGGATGTTCTTTTGCCGAAACGAAAACCCGGCCATGCAGAAGCAATGTATACCGGCGCGCAAAAAACATGAAGGCCGGCAAAGAAAGCAAAAAATATCGGGACTGCAGGATTGGGGAGCCTCCAGGGACTGATCCCTGGAGCCCGCTATGCAATCGGCTGATGCTCTGAAAGAGAGATGTTCGGAGCGGAGTCAGATGCAGGTTATGCAAACCCTGCAGATACGAAAAACGCCTGTGAAAACAGGCGTCTGATCGTCGGCTTGAAGCCGAAAGAATTCGGTCGTGGTGGAGAAGAGGAGGATCGAACTCCCGACCTCTGCATTGCGAACGCAGCGCTCTCCCAGCTGAGCTACTTCCCCAAACCGTTGAGGAAAAGAATTCTGCCTTGATTTTTTTATTCTGACAAGAGACTTTTATGAAGATACCATCTTTACGGTATCTACCCAGTGAAAATGCCCCGCTGCACCGCCAGGCCGTTCCCGTCGGGATGCACTGCCTCCCTTTGTCGTCATTAGGGTTTGAAACAACTCTTTTGCGGGATTTTTCCAAGGCCTGCGTCATAATGCTGACTATGCAGAAGATTGACTTTCACTTCAACGTTCCGAACCGCCTGAGGTACGCATGCCTCGTTGCGCGCACCGTTTATAAGCGCGGGCTCACGCTCGCCTTCTGGACATCGGATGCGGAGCGTCTGAGAAATTTCGATCAGCTCCTCTGGAGCTTCGACGACCTGGCTTTTCTTCCGCATGTCCGCGCGAACGCCGCGCACGCAGACGAAACGCCCATTCTGCTTTCCACGGATCTGAGCGAACTGAAGGGCGACGTACTCGTTCTCCTTGACGATCATCTGCCCGAAAGCTGGAAAACGGATTTCGAACGCTTCGGGCGCATCATTGATGTGGTGAGCACGGACCCCTCGGAGCTCAAACTTTCGCGCGACCGCTACCGCGCCTACAAGGCCGAAGGGGTCGAGCTCGCCGCATACGACCGCCGCCACTGATCTTTTCGGATCTTCCCGAAGCACTGCCCGCCATCATTCTTCTCTTCCTCCAGGTAACACTCCGATGAATCGACAGGAACCCGTCATTGATGCGAATGCCAAGCCTTACAAGACGCTCACGGAGCGCGTGACGCTTTCCTGGAAGGAACTCCTCGGCCTCAAGCCCGCCGCCGGCCCTCAGGAACCGACGCTCGGGCTCGAACCCGAAAGCGCCGCCGCCCCTGCTGCAGCACCGAAGGTTCAGGCTTCTGCCCCCAAAGGACCGGAAGTCACGGTGCCCCCCGCCGATGCGCTGGCACCGAAGCCCTTTGAGCCGCAGCCCCTCGTGCTCTCCGAAGAAGAAAAGAAGGCCATCATTGAAAGACTCACGCCTGGAATTGAAGCCTCGGTGCGCGAGGGTCTTCGCGATGTGCTCGACCTCTCCGTTTCAAACGCCGTCGCGCGCATGAAGGGAGATCTCGAGCGCACGCTTTCTTCGCTCGTCACTCAGGCGATCGAACGCGAGATCAAGTCGCTCAAGGTGGACGACATCGTGAAGCGGTGACAAAAGCCCCTTCATTCCGAGGGGGAAGCGCCTCCATGAAGCAGTTTCCCCGGAAAAATGCGCCCGGACGACATCGCCCGGGTGTTTTCATTTGGGCCTTTTCCCGTCTTCGTGAGAAAATGGCCGGTATCTTTGCCCATTTAAGAGAGCGCGGGAGGCTTTTGTGAGCAGCTTCGCCCCGCAGTTCTTCTCAACCCGATTCTTTACCCCTTGATGATGTCCGGGCACGGAACGCATTGAAAGGTTCCTGCGACAGAAAATCATCCCATTCATACGAATAAGCCATGACGGAACAGCAAAACCAGGAGCTCGCCAAGAGCTTTGAACCCAACGCAATTGAATCCCGCTGGTATCCCGTTTGGGAAAAGCGCGGCTACTTCCGCGCCGGACTTGATCCCAAGAAGCCCGCCTTCTCCATTCAGCTTCCCCCGCCCAACATCACCGGCATTCTGCATATGGGCCATGCCTTCAACCAGACGGTGATGGATACGCTCACGCGCTACCACCGCATGGCGGGCTACAACACGATGTGGCTCCCGGGCACGGACCATGCCGGCATCGCTACTCAGATCGTCGTCGAGCGTCAGCTCGAAAAGCAGGGCTTCAAGCGCCGCGAGATGAAGCGCGAGGACTTCATCGCGAAGATCTGGGAGTGGCAGAAGTTCTCGGGCGGCACGATTCTCGAGCAGATGCGCCGCATGGGCGACAGCGTCGACTGGGACCGTCTCTACTTCACGATGAATCCGAAGCTCTCGAAGGTTGTGATTGAAACCTTCGTGCGCCTCTATGAAGAAGGCCTCATCTATCGCGGCAAGCGCCTCGTCAACTGGGACCCGAAGCTTCAGAGCGCGGTCTCCGACCTTGAAGTCGAAAGCGAAGAGGCGACGGGCCACCTCTGGGAAATCCGCTATCCGGGCGCTGACGGTTCTGAAGGCGTCGTTGTTGCGACGACCCGTCCCGAAACGCTTTTCGGCGACCAGGCCGTTGCCGTTCATCCTGAAGACGAGCGCTACAAGTCGCTCGTCGGCAAGATGCTGAAGCTCCCCCTCACGGACCGCGTGATTCCCGTTATTGCCGATACGTACGTCGACCGCGAATTCGGTTCGGGCTGCGTGAAGATCACGCCGGCCCACGACTTCAACGACTTTGAAGTCGGCCGCCGCCACAATCTCGAGATGCTCAACGTCCTCACGAAGACGGCGCGCATGAACGAGAACGTGCCCGAGAAGTACCGCGGCATGGATCGCTACGAATGCCGCAAGGCCGCCGTTGAGGATCTGAAGGCCGCCGGGCTCCTCGTTGGCATCAAGGAAATCAAGCACATGGTGCCGCGCGTCACCCGTACGGGCGAAATCGTCGAACCGATGCTCTCCGAGCAGTGGTACATGGCGATGAGCAAGCCCGCGCCCGAAGGAACGCTCTACCCCAATAAGTCGATCGCCGAAGTGGGCCTTGAAGCCGTGACCTCGGGCGAAGTCAACATCTTCCCGGCAGAATGGCGCGGCGTCTACCGCCAGTGGCTCGAGAACATTCAGGACTGGTGCCTCTCGCGCCAACTCTGGTGGGGTCATCAGATTCCGGCCTGGTACGACGAATCGGGTAAGGTCTACGTCGCCCGCTCCGAAGCGGAAGCGCAGAAGCAGGCCGGCGTTGGCGTCAAGCTCACGCGCGACGAGGATGTGCTCGACACGTGGTTCTCCTCCGCGCTCGTTCCTTTCTCGACCATCGGCTGGCCTGACGCAGAGGGCGACGAAAAGACCGCCTACGACCTCTACCTCCCCTCGACCGTCCTTGTCACGGGCTACGACATCCTCTTCTTCTGGGTGGCGCGCATGGTGATGATGACGAAGCACTTCACCGGCCGCGCTCCCTTCAAGAACGTCTACATCCACGGTCTCGTGCGCGACGCAGAAGGCAAGAAGATGTCGAAGTCGGAAGGCAATACGCTCGACCCCCTCGACATCATTCAGGGCATTGATCTCGAACACCTGATCGAAAAGAACACCCGCGGCCTGCGTCAGCCCGAAAAGGCTCCGATCGTCGAAAAGAAGCTCCGCAAGAACTATCCGGAAGGCATTGCCGCGCACGGCGCCGATGCGCTCCGCTTCACGATGGCCGCCTACGCTACGCTCGGTCGCAACGTGAACTTTGACCTCAAGCGCGCCGAAGGCTACCGCAACTTCTGCACGAAGCTCTGGAACGCCACGCGCTTCGTTCTCATGAATGTTGAAGGGAAGGACTGCGGCATCGGCGAAACAGCCTCCCAGCCGATGACCTTCTCCTTCGTCGACAAGTGGATTGCGAGCGAACTCGCCCGCACCACGAAGGAAGTCCGCCAGGCCTATGCCGACTACCGTCTCGACATTGCTGCCAACGCCATCTATTCCTTCGTCTGGAACCAGTACTGCGACTGGTACCTTGAACTCTCGAAGGTTCAGCTGAAAGGTACGGAAGCCGAGCAGCGCGCAACGCGCCATACGCTAGTCACCGTCCTCGAGACGATCCTTCGCCTCGCGCACCCGATCATCCCCTTCATCACCGAAGAACTCTGGCAGAAGGTTTCCGTCGTCGCAGGCGTGCGCCGCGCGGACGAGGAAACCTCCATCATGATTCAGAGCTATCCGGAGTACGACGAAAAGGATGACGATGCGGCAGCAACGAAGCGCATGACGACCATCCAGCAGATGATCGATTCGATCCGCAATCTGAGAAGCGAAATGAAGCTTCCGCCCTCGCAGAAGCTCCCGCTCCTCATTTCGGGCGACGAAGCTGAATGCCTCGCGGCTGCTCCCTACCTCCAGCAGCTCGCCCGCGTCGAACCGGTCGAACATGTTGAAAGTCTCGAGCAGGAAGCGAAGGGCTCGGTCGCGCCGGTCGCGATCGTGGGCGACTTCAAGCTCATGCTCAAGGTCGAAATCGACGTGAAGGCTGAACGCGAACGCCTCGAGAAGGAAGCTGCGCGCCTCGCGGGCGAAGTGAAGAAGTGCGAAGGAAAGCTCTCAAACGAACGCTTCGTTTCGAAGGCCCCGGCGGCGGTCGTCGACGTGGAAAGAAAGCGCCTCGCGGACTTCACCGCGCTTCTTGCCAAGGTGACTGAACAGCTCGCCAAGCTTCCTCGCGAATAAGCCCATAAGAACCCGCTAGAGCCCTCTTCCCCGAAGGGCCTTAAGGAGTCTGGAGAGCCGACATTGCAATTGCCGGCTCTCTTCTTTTCAAGGTCTTGATTTCTTTGGCTCGCAAATGTTTCGCAGATCCCCATCAGCCTGCAGCTTCTTTTTAAAGCCTCTTGTCTTTTTCCTCGCCTTTCTCGTCATCCTTTCGCTCATCCGAATCGCCTTCTTTGCGGAGTTCCGCACGGGCGACTTTGGAGTGAGGGACTTTCTTCCGGCTTTCTGGATGGGCGTGCGCATTGATGCCAAATGGCTCGCGACCCTCATTCTCCCCGCCTGGATTTTCTGGCTCATGAGCGCAAAATGGCCGAAGGCGAAGAAATGGGCGGAAGCGTTCGGGCTCATAGCGGGCGGCCTGATGGTGCTCCTCGGCTTCGTCAACATTGAGTTTTTCAGGTTTTATGGGACACCGCTTTCTGCGGTGATCTTCGGCCTCTTTCAGGACGACACTCAGGCGATCATTAAAACGGTACTCTCCGACTGGCCGATTCTTCCCTACGTTGGGATCTTCCTCGCCGCGATGGCGGTGCCCGTCATTCTTTCCGCTCTGATTCCGTCGAAGGGCACGAACCCATACGGCGGAGCGATCAGCTTGAGAACGAAGGGGAATCTCATCATTGCGGTTGTAATGACGATTCTTTTGTCGCTCATCCTGCGCGGAAGTCTCGGGAAGTTTCCGCTTCGCTTTCAGAGCCTTTCCGTCTCGCCTCACACGTTCATCAATCAGTGCGTGCCGAATGGTGCCATTCTTTTCTATGAAGCCCTGTGCGATCAGTCGGCCCTCAACTTCAAGGACGGACGCGACGGCGAACTGAAGGCGCTTGGATTCAAAAATATTGACGAAGTCAATCAGGTGCTCACCGGCGCTTCACCTGCGGCACAGCCTCTGAAGCCGGCAAAGAAGCCCGACGTGGTGCTCGCCGTCATGGAATCCATGGGGCGCGACCAGTTCCTCTCCCATGTGCCGGGGAAGAACGACACGCTCGGGCGCCTTGCTGGCGAGCTTCGTGACGCCTGGGTCTTCACGAACGGCCTCACGATCGGTCCGGGAACCTTCCCGGCGCTCGAAGGCATTCTTTTCGATACGCCCTATACGCCGCTCTCGCAGAGCCGTTATGGGCATCTGCCGTTTCCTTTCTCCAAGGTGCTCCCCTTCAAAGAAGCGGGCTATGAAGTCGTTTTCGTGACTGGCGGAGACGCGAACTGGCGAAATCTCAGGGAGTCGCTCCCGCGTCACGGCTTTGACAAGGTGTATGGCGACGCGTCCATTCACGCCGCGTTCCCGGAAGCCGAAATCGGCACCTGGGGGATCGGCGACGAGTGGATGTTCAAGTTCGCAAAGCGCCTGATGGATGAGCGGAAAGCCTCCGACAAGCCCCTTCTCCTCGTGCTTCTCTCAACCTCGAACCACCCGCCCCATGAGGTGCCCGACGGCCGTGCGACGCTCCCAGTTGACCCGGATCTGCTCCCTCAGGCTATTGAGCGGGATAAGCCCCGCGCTGAATTCACGAAGATGCTTCAGACCTACCAGTACGCTTCCGACTGGCTTGGCTGGTTCGTCGGCAGCCTCCGTGAGGAAGGAAAGCTCTCCAATACCGTCGTTGCCTCCACGGGCGACCACAATGCGCGCTTCAAATATCCGCCTCAAGGGGCTTTTCATCATCAGTTGGGCGTTCCGATTCTTTTCTGGGTTCCGGCAGAGATCCGAAAAGAGCTTCCGCAGGTTGACCAGACCCAGTGGGTGACGGAGCGCGACATTTTTCCGACCCTCTCCGCACTCGCGCTTGGGAGGCTTCCTCTGCCCGAGGAGGGCCGGAACCTCGCGCTTCCGCACCGCAGCTTTGCCTACGGCTACTTCGGCGTTGGCAAATACGGCGTTGCCGTCGGGAAATCCGGAGCCGTGAGAATTGACTCCAAAGGAAAGCTTCAGTGCTTCCGACTGGAAGGGGACAAGTTTGAGAATCAGCCCTGTACGGAAGAACTCCTCCGCGAAGGGCGCTTCTCGGCTGCCCAGCGCGCGAAGGTCGGATGGGTGATTCGTTCTGCGCTTCTGCACTGAATGAAAATGGCAGGCACAAAAAATCCCGAACCGCATAAAGCTCATGAGACAGACTCATGAAACGGAACGGGAAATTCTGATGGTCCGCCCGGCGAGGCTCGAACTCACGACCCTCTGCTTAGAAGGCAGATGCTCTATCCAACTGAGCTACGGGCGGACACTTTCTTCTGGTCGGGGCGGCGAGATTCGAACTCGCGACATCCTGCTCCCAAAGCAGGCGCGCTACCGGGCTGCGCTACGCCCCGAAGATTGCAGATTATATGGAACTTCTTTCAAACAATCAAGAAACTTTTTTCTATTGGTCGAAAATTAATTCCATATAAATCACGGTCAGTCTTTTTTCTGCATAATAATGCGTCGAATTTCTGTGGAAGATATATTCGCAGTGCGGGGCATATATACCACCTTACAATATTTAGATAAATAATCAAAATGGCCCGCCCAGTCGTCACCTATAGCAAACAATCCAATATTATACTTTTTAATATCAGCAACCTTTTGCTCCCAATCATTTTCGGGAAATACTACATCTACCGCTCGAAGCGATTGCAGTAAAGTCACCCTATCTTCATACGACATAAAGGCGACCTTCCCTTTTTGCAAATTAAAAGCATCTGTTGATACACCTACGTATAGCTTATCTCCAAGAGATTTAAGTCTATTCAACAAAATCACATGCCCATAATGAAGTGCATCGAATGTACCATAAGTCAAGACATTCATTTTACTGCCTTTCTATAAAATGAGAAATTTTTATTAAATCTTCTATTGGCAGTTTACTTATCAAGGTATGAGGCAACTGCTTCCAGTTTGGAGTTTTGTAATTTCCATAAAGTAGCGTCAGATGATGATCGAGATTTTTTGGACATGGGTATGAGCGACCCTCAAACTGAGTTGTACGCAATGGGAAAAGTTCGTCCTTATCTAAGAAAATAGATGGGTGCGAAGCATGATGAAACTCAAATCCGTATACGACAGTTTCAGCATCTGCAAAATTATCAACAAAATCAAATCCAAAATTATGAAGCTTTCTAGCAAAATACGCTGAACGTTGCGTTGATAATGATTTATTTTTGAATATTGGATCAGAATTCAATGAACGCGTCAACGACACTTTCTCCGCGATCGTCATACGCCTTCCGATAAGATCTAAAACAAAAATATCCATGCCAATATATTCAGGCAAACATTGGTTATGCAACTTAATCAGCCCAATTTCTGGATAATACTTAAAATAGTATCCATCAAAAATAATTTTCTTAGATTTCTCTAGATTTAAAATAGCTTCAAAATCCCCCCCCCCCCCCCCCCCCTACCACAACCAAATTCAACCCCCCGGATAAATAA
>OBXA01000386.1_pt1 | contig 35795 bp, 23 predicted proteins | sample 1538121 | NCBI WGS metagenome assembly OBXA01 (sample SAMEA2580133, study PRJEB22360) | human gut metagenome | biome: human gut; feature: human-associated habitat; material: faeces | place: Denmark | collected 2008/2010 | reverse complement strand
TTCTTTGTCATGGCATGGCCTCCTGCGGTATTAGAGGTAGATACACCTATTGTCGTGCCCATTCGCTCGAACGGGTTCGATGCAGTGGGTGGTCCATGTCATTAAGCCTTCTCGAGCTCGTGATCCTGAGGCTCGCAGGAGAAGATCGGATCGCCCGAGGGATTCTCCGCGCGATGGAGAATGCGGTCGAGATTGAGAAGACTGCCCTTCGTCCCGGGCGCGTGGTCGATCTTTCTGAGGAGCTCCGTATGGCCGATCAGGTCGTCGAAGTGCCTGACGCCGAGCCGGGCCATGATCTCGCGCACTTCGCGCGCAACGAAGCGGAAATAGTTTTCCACGTGTTCGGGGAGGCCGACGAACTGCCGGCGAAGTTCCGGATCCTGCGTGGCGATGCCGGCCGGACACGTATTCTTCTGGCACTTGCGCATCATGAGGCAGCCCATCGCCACGAGGGGCGACGTGCCGAAGCCGAATTCGTCGGCGCCGAGAATGGCGCCGATCACCACGTCGCGGCCCGTCTTGATCTGGCCGTCGACCTGGAGGCGGACGCGCGAGCGGAGGCCGTTCATGACGAGCGTCTGCTCGACGTCGGCAAGCCCGATTTCCCAGGCGCTACCCGCGTGCTTGATGGAGGTTGCGGGCGCGGCGCCCGTGCCGCCGTCGTGGCCCGAAACCACAATGTGGTCGGCCTTGCACTTCGCCACGCCCGCGGCCACGGTGCCGATGCCGACCTGGGAGACGAGCTTCACGCTCACGCCCGCGTTGACGTTGGCGTACTTGAGGTCGAGGATGAGCTGCGCGAGATCCTCGATCGAATACACGTCATGGTGGGGCGGCGGCGAAACGAGCCCGATCCCGGGGAGCGAATGACGCAGCATGCCGATGTACTTCGAAACCTTGTGGCCGGGAAGCTGCCCGCCTTCGCCGGGCTTCGCGCCCTGCGCCATCTTGATCTGAATGAGGTCGGCGTTGGCGAGGTAGTCCGTCGTGACGCCGAAGCGCCCGGAGGCAACCTGACGCACCTTCGATCGGAGGCTGTCGCCCTTCTTCAATGGATAGTCGATGACGACGTCGTCCCCGAGGATCGCCTTAAGCGTCGTCGCCTTCCCGATGACGCCGTTTCTGCGGACGTCTTCGCCGCCTTCGCCGGAATTGCTCATGGCGCCGAGCCGGTTCATGGCGACCGCCATCGTCACGTGCGCTTCCGTCGAGATGGCGCCCATCGACATTGCGGCCGTCGAGAAGCGGCGGATGATGAGCTCTTCCTTCTCAACGCTCTCGAGCGGCACGGATTTGCCCGGCACAAACTCAAAGAGCCCGCGGATCGTAAGGAGCTTCCGGCTCTGATCGTTGATGGTCCCGGCGTACTTTTCGTACTCTTCCCAGCTCTTCTGGCGCACGGCGCGCTGCAGGTGCACGATCGCTTCCGGGGTCCAGAGGTGGGATTCGCCGTCCTCGCGGAACATGTAGTTTCCGCCCGCGGGGAGCACCGGCGTCATCATGATCGGGGTCGAAAAGGCGCGGCGGTGAATTTCGACCGCTTCCCGGGCGACGTCGAAGAGGTCTAGCCCCTCGATCGGGCTCGGCGTATTCGTGAAGTACTTGTCGACGAAGGACTTCCTGAGGCCCACCGCCTCAAAGATCTGGGCGCCCACATAGGACATGTAGGTCGAAATGCCCATGCGGGCCATGATCTTGTAGAGGCCCTTGTCGATCGCGTGGATGTAGTTTTCCTCGAAGCGCTCCCGGTCCTCTTCCGTCTTGGCAAGGCTCTTGACGACGGCGAGCGCGAGGTAGGGGTGGACCGCTTCCGCGCCGTAGCCGCCCAGAGCCGCAAAGTCATGAACCGAGCGCGCAGAGCCCGTTTCGACAACAAGACCCGTGCTCGTTCTGAGGCCGTGCTCAACGAGGCACTGATGAACGGCTGAGGTCGCAAGAAGCGCCGGAATCGCAACGCGGTCGCGATTCACCTTCCGGTCCGTAAGGATCAGAATGTTGATGCCGCTCTTTACGGCATCCACCGCGGCGGCGCGGATGCTCGCCAAGCGCGCCTCAATGCCGTCGGGGCCCCAGGAGAGCGGATACGTGATGTCGAGTTCGCGCGAATGGAACTTGTTGTCCGTGAAGCGGCTGATCGAGCGGATCCGCTCCATCTGCGCTTCGGTGAGAACAGGCTGCTCAACCTCCAGGCGAACCGGCGGGTTCGTTGCCATGATGTTGAGCAGGTCCGGGCGGGGCCCGATGAAGCTCACGAGCGACGTCACCATTTCCTCGCGGATCGGATCGATCGGCGGATTGGTCACCTGGGCAAAAAGCTGACGGAAGTAGTCGTAGAGCATCTGCGGGCGCTCGGAGAGGCAGGCGAGCGGCGCATCGTTGCCCATCGACATCACCGGGTCCTGTCCCTCGCAGGCCATCGTCCTGAGAATGCGCTCCACGTCCTCGCGGCTGAAGCCGAAAACCCGCATGAGGGACTTCTGCGGGAGCGCGAGCTTCTCGGGCTCTGGGGTCTCGTGAATGTCGTCGATGCGGATCCGGATCTTGTCGATCCATTCCTGATAGGGATGCTGCGTGGCAAGCGAGGTCTTGAGCTCCTCGTTTCCGATGATTCTTCCCTGCTCCATGTCGATGAGCAGTATCTTCCCGGGCTCGAGCCTCCAGCGGCGGCGGATGCGGGATTCCTCGATCTGCACGGCGCCCGATTCGGACGCCATGACGACGAGATCGTCCTTGGTCGTGAGGTAGCGCGCGGGCCTCAAGCCGTTGCGGTCGAGAATGGCGCCCACCTGGCGGCCGTTCGTGAAGGCAACCGCTGCCGGACCATCCCAGGGCTCCATGAGCGCGGCATTGTATTCATAGAGCGCGCGCAGCTTCGGGTCCATGGCGGCATTCTTTTCCCAGGCCTCGGGAATCAGCATCATCGCCGCCTGCGCGAGCGGGTAGCCGCCCATGACGAGAAGTTCAAAGGCATTGTCGAAGGATGCCGAATCGGACTGCCCCTGGAAAATGAGAGGCCAGACCTTGTCGAGGTCGCTTCCAAGCACGGGGGACGAAATATGCTTTTCGCGCGCCTGGATCCAGTTGAAGTTGCCGCGCAGCGTATTGATTTCGCCGTTGTGGGCGATCATGCGGAAGGGGTGCGCTAGCTGCCACTGCGGGAAGGTATTGGTCGAGAAGCGCTGGTGGATCATCGCGAGCGCGGAGGTGCAGCGGGCATCCTGAAGGTCGCGGTAGTAGACGCCCACCTGAGTGGCGAGGAGCTGCCCCTTATAGACCACGGTTCTCGCCGAACACGAGCAGATGTAGAACTCGCCGCAGTGCCGCAGCTTCAGATTGGCAATGGCGATTGAGCTGCGCTTTCTGATGATGTAGAGCTTTCTTTCGAGCGCATCCGTCACGAGCACATCGGGACTGTGCCCGATGAATATCTGACGTATCACCGGCTCCTTCTCGCGCACGACGGGCGACATCGGCATGTCGCGGTCGACCGGCACGTCGCGCCAGCCGAGAATGACCTGTCCTTCGGCGCGCACCGCACGCTCGATTTCTTCCTGACAGGCGTGGCGCGACGCTTCCTCGCGCGGCAGAAACACCATCCCGACGCCGTATTCGCCGGCGGGCGGGAGCTTCACGCCCTGGTTCATCATGTCGTCGCGATAGAGCTGATCCGGAATCTGAATGAGGATGCCAGCCCCGTCGCCCTGCAGGGGATCCGCGCCGACAGCGCCGCGATGGCGCAGGTTCTTCAGAACCTCAAGCGCCTGACTTACGATGCTGTGGCTCTTCTGGCCCTTGATGTGCGCGATAAAGCCGACGCCGCAGGCGTCGTGCTCGTACTCGCTCCGATATAAGCCGCCGGTATTCTCCATTTTGTTCCTTACCCTGAAGCATCGTCGGAGATGACCGAAGAACTGAAGCCGAAAGCCGCAGCCGCACCGGATCTCGTTCTCTGCCCCGTGCTGGTCTGCCGCCGACCCGGCTTTCTTTCCATGAAGCCTTTCCGAGGGGCGCCGGAGCCGGGTCTGCAGACGTTTTTCTGGACATGCGCCGCAGAGGAACCTTCAGCGGTTCGCTCTGAGCGCGGGGGTCGACCGCTCCGCGTTGAATAGAGAGAGGCCTGAGGCATTAAGAATGCTTGATTGCGGATGTCGTCAATCCGGGTTCTCCCGAGGAGAAGGCGGTGCAAGCATTGATCGAAGTCATAAAAAAGAAAATTCGTGCATCTGCTTCTGGGAGAAATGCCTTAGGCATGAAGGCCATTCTCCTTATGACTTTTTAGGGAGACATAAAAAATCCCCCGGTGCCGGAAGCCGGCTTTCCAGGGGATCTGCGGGACCGCGCAGCGCGGTCCCCTGAAGCTTCAAAATCCGCGCATCAGGCGGCGGCAGTCTTCTGCCTCCCGCGCATGCTGTGGAGGACCACAACCGACACAATGAGGAGCAGCAGCGCCGTGCCGAGCGAGAGCCAGAGGTTCCCGTGCGAAAGGCCGGCGACAAGGTAGCCTACGGCCGAGCAGGCGGCGACGAGAAGCGCATAGGGAAGCTGCGTCGCCACGTGCTCAATGTGATTGCACCCGGCGCCGGCCGACGAAAGAATCGTCGTATCGGAAATCGGAGAGCAGTGGTCGCCGAAGACCGAACCCGCCAGCGTGGCCGAGAGGACGACGATCGTGAGCGAGGGGTCGATGCCCTGCACGACCGGCACGACGATCGGGATGAGGATGCCGAAGGTGCCCCAGGCCGTGCCCGTTGAGAAGGCGAGGAACGCGGCGATCACGAAGACCACTGCCGGGAGGAAGAGCGAAAGTCCGGCGCCCGACTGCGTCACGATGGATTCAACGAACTGCGGCGTGCTGATGAGGTCGCGGCAGACGCCCGAGAGCGTCCAGGCAAGAATCAGGATGATGTTGGCCGGGAGCATGAGCTTCATGCCTTCAAGGAGCCCCTGCATGAAGTCGCTGAAGGGAACGAGCTTCCTCGGCACGTAAAGGAGGAAGGCAACAAGCACGGCGCCGAAGGCCGCCCAGACGAGGGCCGAAGCCGCAGAGGAATTTCCGATCGAGGACTGGAACGTGTGATAAGCCGGATCGTCGCCCCAGTAGCCGCCGGAATACATGAGCGAAAGCACGGCGAGCACGATGAGGGCGCAGATCGGAATCAGCATGTCCGAGACCTTGCCCCGGGGATTGGGCTTCGGGGGTTCCGCGCCGCCGCCCTTCACGCCGCCGGTGTCGCCCGCGGCAGCACGCTCTTCAGAACGGCGCATCGGACCAAAGTCAAGGCCCGTGGCGATGATGAAGAACACCATGAAAATCGAAAGGAGCGCGTAGAAATTCCAGGGGATGGAGGCGATGAAGGCCGCCATGTCGGATTCAAAGACGCCGTTGCCCTTGAGGGACGAACCCACGGCCGCCGCCCAGGAGGAAACCGGCGCGATGATGCAGACCGGCGCCGCCGTCGAGTCGATGATGTAGGCGAGCTTCGCGCGGGAGACGTTGTAGCGGTCGCAGAGCGGACGCATCACGGTGCCGACCGAAAGGCAGTTGAAGTAGTCGTCGATGAAGATCAGGATGCCGAGGCCCGAGGTCGAGAAGAGCGTCGCGCGGCGCGTCTTCACGCGCTCGACCGCCCAGTTGCCGTAGGCCTTGGTGCCGCCCGACATGGCCACCACATAAACCAGGGCGCCGAGAAGCGAGGTAAAGATCAGGATGTTGAAGTCGACCTTGTTGCCCATCAGCGTGAAGGTCGTCTGCAGCGTATCCATGATGACGTTCCCGTCGGTACCGATCGTGTAGATCAGGGTGCCCGTCAGGATGCCGATCAGGAGAGAAGAAAGCACTTCCTTGGTAAGAAGCGCAAGAACGATGGCAACAATCGGCGGAACGATGGACAGCCATCCAGCGGCGTAGGGTTCCATATTTCTTTTTGTTCTATTTGAGGATGCCTTTGGCGGAGCGGCTCAAGGAAACGCTGACGCTCTGCAGGCATCCGGTTCATCGGGGAATGGTTTGCCTCTTAAGGGGCAGAACCGGAAACTTTCCCGCATTATGCAACAAGTTGTTGCCCGGGAAATGTTTTGAGAAGAACGGAGGCGACTCCTGCCGCTTCCGGGAAAAATCCCGCCCTTCCTACTCTGAAAGTCCGTCCCGATTCATCGGGAGCGGCATCAGGGTTTTCTCCCATAGCATATTTTTGCTTCCTAAAACGAGTCATATTTTGCGGATTTATCCCTGTTTTTAAGTTCGTGAATGGGGCTTCTGAAAAGAGAAACTTTCGAAACTGATCAATCGGCAGAGCTGCCGCCCCCAATTCTTTCGGAGTTTTTTTAAATGACCTCACTCAGCTCCTACGCTCTGACGCTGCGCGGCAGAGACTATTCGCCCCTCATCGTGGGCGGCATGGGCACGAATATTTCCACGGCCGAGCTGGGTCTCGCCGTCGAAAAGCTCGGCGGCATCTCTCATCTCTCGGACGCCATGCTGATGGATGTCTCCGACCGCCTTTTCGGCACGCGCTTCACCGCCGCCAAGGCGAAGCGCTACGCCGGCCTCAGAGATGCGGCAGACAAATCCGCTGAACTCTTTGACCTCGACGCCGTTCGCGAAGCGACCATCCGCTACATCTCGAACGTCATGTCGAAAACCACCGGACGCGGACTCATGCTCATCAACTGCATGGAAAAGCTCACGATGAATTCCGGGCTCGACACGCTCAAAACCCGTCTCAATGCAGCGCTTGACGCGGGCATCGACGGCATCACGCTCTCGGCGGGCCTGCACCTCTCGAGCTTCCGCCTGATGTCGGAAAACAAGCGCTTTCACGATGCGCTCCTCGGCATCATCGTCTCCTCCTCGCGCGCCCTCAATCTTTTCCTCCGAAAGAGCGCTGCAACGGGGCGTCTCCCCGACTACGTCGTGGTCGAAGGGCCTCTTGCCGGCGGACACCTGGGCTTCGGCATGGAAGACTGGAAGAATCATTCGCTCGAAGCCATTGTGAGGGAAGTGAAGGCGTATCTGGCGGAAAAGAGCCTCTCCATTCCCGTGATTGCCGCGGGCGGCATCTTTACGGGCGGCGACGCCGCGCGCTTCATGGGCGAGGTCGGCGCGAACGGCATTCAGGCCGCCACCCGCTTTGCCGTCGCTGAAGAGAGCGGCCTCACGTGCGCCGCCAAGCAGGCGTTCTTCAATTCGAAACCAGAAGACATTGAAGTGAACGGCCTCTCCCCCACGGGCTATCCGATGCGCATGCTGAAGAGCTCTCCGGCGATCGAAAGCGACATTCGTCCCAACTGCGAAGCCTACGGGTACCTGCTCAATCACGGCGAATGCGCTTATCTAAAGGAGTGGAAGCTCCGTCATGAAGCGATGAGCGCGGGCGAACCTGTTCCCCCGAAGGAAAAGGGCTGCCTCTGCACGCATATGAGGAACTATAAAGTCTGGACGTGCGGCGCCATGGCGTCGCGCCTGCGCGAGACCTCCATTCAGAAGGAAGACGGCACGTGGATTCTGCCAACGGCCGCTGATGTTTATGAAGACTACATGGAGAGCACCGGAGACGAAATTCGTCTTCCCAAGGCGGCGCTTGAGTACCTCAAAGCGCATCAGATGAATCTGAAGTCTGAATTTGTCCCACACTTTGTCCCACACTTGTTATTGGGTTCTTCTGATAAGAATTCAGGGGTTTCTGCTCATGCGGGCTCATAACTTCGCGCTTGACAAGCGCTCTTAAACCGCTGCTTTGAATGATTTCAGCCTTCTCGGGGAAAGAACTTCCTGAGAAGGCTTTTCTTTGCCGTCAGAGAGCCGGCGCCGGCACTCCGCGCATTCCCAGGCCCGCCGTTTTTGAGCCGGAACGATTTCCTAACGGTTTTGCGCCTGAGGAAGTTTTCGTTCCGGGACAAAACGGATTAGACTTCACTTCACTCAATCGAAAGACTATTTTTAATAGCCTTTAATTAATAATCTAAGGACCCTTGCACATGTCTGACCAGGAACTTGCTGCCGGCTCTGCCGCCCCCGACTTCACGCTTGAGAGCGATGCCGGCGAATCCGTCACGCTTTCTTCCCTCAAGGGAAAGGGCGTCATTCTCTACTTCTATCCCAAGGACAACACTGCCGGCTGCACGGCTGAAGCCCAGGGCTTTCGCGATCATCGCGACGACTTTGCCGCCCTCGGCTACCAGATTCTCGGCGTTTCGCGCGACAGCGTGAAGAGCCACTGCAATTTCCGCGACAAGCAGTCGCTCAACTTCCCGCTCCTTTCCGACAAGGAAGAGACGGTGTGCAATCTTTACGGCGTGATGAAGGAAAAGATGATGTGCGGCAGAAAGTGCTTCGGCATTGAGCGCTCCACCTTCGTGATCGACCCTGAAGGAAAGATTCTTCATGCGCTTCGCGGCGTCAAGGCGAAGACCCACGTCGAGGAACTTCTCAAGCTTCTCAAGGCGTGAAGCTTTTCGCTTTTGAAATAGTCGAAAAAGCCGGATGCATCCCTTTAGGCTGCTCCGGCTTTTTGCTGTCGTTCATTCGGAGAGTCTGAATCAAGGCACCCGCATGCCTCTGAATTCATGGCACTTCCCGCAAAGAAGCCGCGGATGCTGATTGCCTTGACGGCATGAGGAGCCGATCTGCCGGCACTGCCATACCGCTCACTTGCCTCTATGAACGGCTCCCTATCATCGTCATACATTATCCCGAGCGGCATCACTCCGACGCGTCCTGATTGACGCTTTGAGGCCGCCGCTCTAGGCAGAATATCCATCGGCACTTTCTCTCAAGGGCCACTAAACGGGCGCAAAAGCTCTTCATTGAGATGCGCTTCACCCCGGGATCAGCCGGGTTTCAGCGGGCTCCAGCTGTTAACCTGAATTGACGAAAAGGACCTTCCGTCCTTTGAAACTCCAGGATGCCCAGAAATATGCAGCCCGCCTATCCACTGCCGCCAGCGCCCCTGCGCCTCGCTTCTGTCGAATCGGTTTTCCAGAACGCCCGGGAATATTTCGACAAGGGAGAACTCCCGCTTTTCGGCTCCGTTTTTGCGGATGAGCAGAAAGCCGGTCACGGGCAGTACAACCGCGCCTGGGAGAGCCGCCGCGGGAACGTTCATGCGGCAATCCGCCTCCCGCTTGCCGGCGTCTGGCAGACGGCGGCGAGCGCCGCGGCCCTTGCAGCGCTCATTGCCGACGAACTCGAGAAGCTGGGCTACGCCGTACTCATCAAGTGGCCCAACGACATCGTCGCGCTCACGCATAAAGGCGCCGCCAAGGCGGGCGGAATTCTGCTGAAGGAAATCGGCGGTCTTCTCACTGCCGGAATCGGGCTCAACCTTTCCTGGGCGCCGGGGGAGAATGTCCTGCGCGAGGGCGCGGCGCTCCCCGCGGGGAAGCTCGCGGATGCCGTGCCGCTTCATCAGAACGCTCCCGGAACGCCCTACTCGCGCCTCAGCGACCCCTATCTCCTCTGGTGCCGCATCGCAGCGCGCATCGCGCGGGAAGACCCGCTCGAACTTCTCGAGCGTTGGCGCGCCCTTGCCGAAGACTATCTCCTCTGGAAGGGCGAGAACATTTCCGTTCTTGACCCGGAAGGGCCGGGGAGCGGCAGACTCGAAGGGCGCCTCTTCGGGCTCTCCACGGAGGGCGAACTCGTCATCCAGTCGCACGCCCGGATGATCTCGTGCCTCCGCGGAAGCCTCACGCGAAACTGACCGCTTCGGAAGCAGTCGAATCACCTTTTTCTTCTCTCTTCCCGCCCCGATCCCTGAGGTCGGACCCAAAGCTTTGCCAATACAAAAAAGCACGCCGACCGCATGGGAAACGAGCATCGGAAGCTCTTCGGAGCGGGAATAAAACTACAAAAATCCAGCCAATCACCACACGCTTACAGGAAGGAAAATCCAGCATGCAGCAGCGCTCTTTTGAGGAGGTCCGCGAAAGTCTGCGCGGCAAGGTCATCCTTGTCGCCAACCGCGGCATACCAGCGAGACGAATAGCCCGCTCCATACGCGAAAGATTCAATGCCGTCGCGGCCGTCACCGCGACCGACATCGACAAGGCGGAGCCGGCAGCCGCCTCCGCACAGGAACTCATTCTTCTCGGCGCCGACCCCCGCGCCTATCTCGATCTCCCGAAAATCATCCGTCTTGCCCGCGAACGCGGTGCCATTGCCATTCACCCGGGCTGGGGCTTTGCCAGCGAAGACAATACCTTCCCCGAACTCTGCCGTGAGGCGGGCATCACCTTCATCGGCTCCTCGGCCGAAGCCATGCACCTTCTCGGCAACAAGGTCGAGGCGAGGCGCGTGGCACGGCGCCTCGGGATACCGGTCGTTCCGGGGTCCGACGAATCGGTCGACATTCCTGAGGCGCGGCGCCTCGCGCGCGAAATCGGCCTTCCGATCATGCTCAAAGCCGAGGGCGGCGGCGGCGGACGAGGAATCTTTCTCGTCACCTCAGAAGATGAACTCGAGGATGCCTTTGAAAAAGCCTCCGCCATGGCGCAGGCCTCATTCGGGAACCCCCGGCTATTCGTCGAAAAGTACCTCGCGCACGTTCACCACATTGAGATTCAGGTGATCGCCGACCACTGGGGAAATGTCTTTGCTTTCGACGAACGCGACTGCACGGTGCAGCGCAACAACCAGAAGCTCCTCGAGGTAACGCCCTCGCCCTGGGCGGGCATGACGCCCGAACTGCGCGCAAGGCTCAAGGAATACGCGAAGCGCCTCGTGCTTGACGTCGGCTACCACTCGGTCGCCACCGTCGAATTCCTCGTGACCGAGGACGGCACTCCCTACATGATCGAGGTGAATACGCGTCTGCAGGTCGAGCACGGCATTACGGAAAGCCGCTACGGCATCGACCTCGTCGAAGAGCAGATTGCCATTGCCTTCGGCTCGACCCTTCGCTTCACGGAAGATGCGGTAAAGCCCGCCTTCCATGCGCTACAGGTCCGAGTCAATCTGGAGGACCCGCAGGACGGCTTCACGCCGAATTCGGGCCTCATCACCCGCTACGTTTCGCCGGGCGGCCCGGGCGTGCGGCTCGACTCCAACCTCTCGGCGGGCTATGAATTCCCGCCCAACTACGACTCCGCGGGCGCGCTTCTCATCACCTATGCGCGCGACTGGCAGAAAACCCTCGGCATCATGGACCGCGCGCTATCGGAATACATGATCGGAGGCCCGAAGACCACGATTCCCTTCCTTCGCGGCGTCATCGGCCATCCGCTCTTCCGCGCCGGCAAGGTGACGACTACGTTCGTCAGGGAGCATCCGGAGCTTCTCGAGTACACGGACCTCGGTCCCGAGAGCGAGCGCCTCGCGAAGCTCGTCGCGGAAATCTCCGCCCGCGGCTTCAATCCTTACGTGTCGCTCGGCACCTACCGCTCGCGCACGACGCCGCGGCTCGGGAGCTTCACGCCCGTGCTTCCGCAGCTCTCCGAAGCGGCGCGCAGCGCGCCTTCTCCCTATCCGCAGAGCGACCGCGAATCCGTGCTCTCCTTCATCCGCGATACGGGACGCGTGCACTTCACCGACACGACGACCCGCGACATGACGCAGTCCAATCACGGCAACCGCATGCGCCTCGCCGAAGACCGCCTGATCGGACCCTTCCTCGACAACGCCGGACTCTTTTCGATTGAAAACGGCGGCGGCGCGCACTTCCATGTGGCGATGCTCGCCAACATGACCTACCCCTTTGAAGAGGCGCGCGAATGGAATGCCTTTGCGCCGAAGACCCTGAAGCAGCTTCTCGTCCGCTCCACGAACGTCCTCGGCTACTCGCCGCAGCCCAAGAACCTCATGCGGCTCACGGGCGAAATGATCTGCGAGCACTACGACGTCGTGCGGTGCTTCGACTTCCTCAATGAAGCCGAAAACATGCAACCCATCGCCGAGGTTGTGCTTTCGCGCCGCGACAAGCTCTTCGAACCGGCAATAGCGCTCTCGCGCGCCCCGTGGTTCGACGTCAGCTACTGCCTCCAATCCGCTGAGGCGATCCTTCGCATGGTCGCGAAGACCATGGGCGTTTCAGAAAGGGAAGCCGCCAGGAACTTCGTTCTCGGCCTCAAGGATATGGCGGGCGTCTGCTCGCCCGCCTTCATGACGGCGTTGGTCACGGCACTCAAAAAGCGCTGGCCTGAACTCGTGCTTCACTATCACCGCCATGCGACGGACGGGCTCTTTCTTCCCGCCTGCGCCGCAGCCGCTCAGGCGGGCTGCGAAATTCTCGATGCCGGTCTCGGCGCCTCGGTGAGAAGCTACGGCCAGGGGGACCTCCTGTCGCTTGCCGCCTACCTCGAGGACGAACTCGGCATGAAGACCCTCATCAACCGGGAAGCGATTTCGAAGGCGAATTTCGTCGCGAAGCAGGTGATGCCCTGGTTCGACCGCTACGCTTCGCCCTACTTCCAGGGCGTCGACTACGAAGTGACGCGCTACCAGATGCCGGGCGGAGCCACGTCTTCCTCCCAGGAAGGCGCCGTGAAGCAGGGCTACATTCAGCTCCTCCCCTTCATGCTCGAATTCCTCGAATGCACCCGCAGGATCGTACGCTATCACGACGTGACGCCGGGCTCGCAGATCACCTGGAACACGGCATTCCTTGCGGTCACGGGAGCTTACAAGCGGGGCGGCATGCCCGCGGTCGAGAAGCTCCTAGCCGCCGTCCGCATGGCAGGGACGAAGAAGACCAACCTCACGCCGGAAGAAAAGGCCGAGCGCCTTTCGATCTACGTCGACTGCAATGAAGCGTTCCGGAATCTCCTTCTCGGCAAATTCGGACGCCTGCCGCTCGGCTTCCCCGACGACTGGGTCTATGAGTCGGCATTCGGTCCGAGGTGGCGCGAAGCGCTCGCCTCGCGCAGCGAAGCGTCGCCCCTCGCGAACCTTGCTCCGGCAAACATTGAAGCGGAAAGGGAAGCGCTCGCGAAGCTTCTGAAGCGGGTTCCTTCGGCCGAAGAGCTCGTGATGTACCTCAACCATCCGGCCGACGCACTGAAGACGATTGAATTCCGAAAGAAATTCGGCGATCCGAACTGCCTGCCGCTCGATGTTTGGTTTGAGGGCCTCAAGTCCGGGCAGACCCTCAACTTCTCGAGCTCGGACGGGAAGCCCCACCAGCTTCATCTCCTTTCCATCGATCCGGTGAACGAGGAAGGCTTCTCAACCGTACGCTACGTGCTCGACAGCGAAATCCTCACGACCGACGTGAAGCTCGAAACGGGGTCCGCAAAGAAGGCGGGCGTCACGCTTGCCGATCCCTCCGTGCCGGGCGAAGTGGCAAGCCCCAGGAAGGCCGATCTCTGGATTGTGCACGTGGCCCCCGGCGACATCGTCAAGAAGGGTCAGGAGCTCTTCAATGTCTCCATCATGAAGCAGGAAAAGGCTGTCTGCGCTCCCATGGACGGCATTGTGAAGCGCGTCCTCAAGACCGCAGACTTCGCGCAGACCCGCCGCATGGTGCCTGTGGAAGAAGGCGAACTCATCGTTGAGCTCGGCCCCGTGCCCAAGCGCTGTCCCTGCTGCGGAGCACCGGCCGCTTCGAGAAAAGCGCTCTTCTGCGCCATCTGCGGCGCAAAGCTCCCGGAGGATGAGGAGAAGGCTTAACCCCTAAGCTCGAATAACGGGGAAGAAAGGCCGCGCCGGGGAGAATCCGCGCGGCCTTTCGATATTCTCAGCACCATCATTTGGAAGCAACTGGGAGTTCAATACTCCTTTTCATTAAAAGTCTGGTTGACCAGCTTTCGTGCCCGGAGCTTTTCTCTTAGATATTGCTCATCAAAAATGAGGCCCACTCATCGAAAATTTTGCGCATGTCCTCAAGTGGATAGGCTCGCATGTAAGCGCCGCCATACTTCGGAGAGAAGTGATCGAGGCATGCTTCAATAAAATCCGGGTCGAAAAGCTCGTGGCCGTACTTCGTGGGGTTCCGCGCCCAGGTATCGAAGGAAGCGCGTGCGAGACCGTGAGGAACTGGCAAACGATGGCGGCCGAAGTCGTCAACCTCGATCGGATCATGATAGGGATGACCTTCGGTCTCTCGGTCGATGCGCAGGATCAGCGCTCGCCACGTGTTGGGAGAGATATGACCGTTGCCATTTTGGAAGTTGCGGAAAACCCAATTCGGTTGTCCCGCCGGGGTCTCGTGTCGCGGAAGTCCCTGGAGGATTGCCACGGCCGCCGGCGACAGAGGCGTTTCACGGGCGAAGCTCAGGCCCTTAATCTTCATCTCTTCACGAGGGATCGTGAATACGCAGCGCTCCAAGTCGATCTGATCCCAACGCGCTTTAAGAACATTGTCGGAACGGCTTGCGGTCAGGATCGAAAAAAGAAGAGCTCTGGAGCCGCATCCCGACCGCCGCATGAGCTCCCGGCAGAAAGCAGGCATCTTCTCCGGTTCCAGATACGGCATGTGCGTCCGCTTCGGGCGGGCAGACGAAGGCGGAAGCAAGTGGCCGAGCGCGCCGCGCAGCGAGGCCGGGTTATCCATCAATGGAATTTTCTGAAGCGCCATACCCCAGTCATAGGCGCGCTTGATTTCTCCGATGCACTTTTCCGGAATGCTGCGCATCGAGAGCCACTTCGTTTGAAACTCTGCGGCTACGTCCTGCGCGGTGAGCTTCTTCGCGTCCTTGGCGAGGAATTTCTTCCCCATGTGATTATTGATCCATCCCTCGGCCTTTTTGACGTGGGGCATGCGGCCGCGATTATCCCAACGGCCGCGAGCATCCTCGGCCCTCAGGAAGTCCAAGAGCAACCGATAGACGGTATAGGTCGCTTCACGTTTTGATACTTTGAAGACCGTCCTCTTCTCTTCGGTCGGATCGCGTCCTTCTTCGATGGCTTCGACCATTTTGGCAGCCCGTGCGCGAGCAGCCGAAAGAGAAATTATGCCGTACTGCCCGATAGTCCATAAGCGTCTAACGCCACCGATATTTTTCACGAGGGCATATGCTTTCGCACGACCGGGCCTAATGCGAAGAACAAGACCAGGAACTCCTCCAAGCGCGGATGTCTTCGTCAGCGCTCTAACTTCTTTTTCTGTAAGAGGGCGAGCAAGTATGCGTGGCATGGCTACTCCGTCAAAGAAGACCCAAGGTCAAAGGTGACCCCAAAGGCAACCCAATTCGGGTCACCTTTCATTCTACGGACGGACCGTCTTGGGTCACCTTCTGGGTATGCTTTGAGCCGCGCACTAGCGATGCGCACCGCTCTTTTTTCTAAAGGGAAAGAAGTCCGGTAAAGCAGACAGAAAACCCTGCGCCGCAGGCATCTAGGCAATAAAAAAGCCCCAGGCCGTTTAAGCCAGGAGCTCTTTTGAATTCTGTGGATGGGGTGGGAGATGGGACTCGAACCCACGACAACCGGAATCACAATCCGGGACTCTACCAACTGAGCTACACCCACCATCCAGATTTTTTCTCACTTCGTCGCGTCTCGTTGAGAGCGCGTCGTTGTGAGAAGTGGAATTCTACGCACAAATAAAAATTTGTCAAGAGGCATGCAAAAAAATTTTGAATGTCGTCGCCATACGTCTGAACGACAGCATCATCCGGGTCGCCTGAAGACAAATTCCGGCACCGCGAAACTTTATAATCGGCGCGGTTCATGACTTAAGGCCTGCGGCCATACCTCGGAAGGGCCGGCCGCGGTCAGCAAAGGAGAAAAACATGACGCTTGCAACTTATGACTTCGCTTACGGCAACGGCCGGAAAACCTTTCAATACGACTCCGATGATGTGCTGAAGGTCGTCCGCACCGAACCCTTTGAAGTCATGCAGAACGTGCACGAGCATGTTCTGGAAGCGCTCTACCATCCGATCGGGCTGCCTCCCGTCAATGAGATCGTGAAGCCCGGCGACACGGTTGCCTTCATCTGCAACGATCCGACCCGCATTGCCAACAGCGAAATCTTCATGCCGATTCTCGTCAACGAGATGAATAAGCTCGGCGTTCCCGATGAGAACATGAAGATCGTCTTCGCGCTCGGCACGCACCGCGCCATGACGCCCGAAGAGATGGAAAAGGAGGTGAGCCCCGAAGTTGCCCGCCGCATCAAGATGTACAACAGCATCGCGACCAACAAGGACGACTTCGAATACTTCGGCACGACGTCCCTCGGCACTCCCGTCTGGATCAACAAGGAGCTCTGCCACGTCGACCACATCTTCCTCACGGGCACGATCGTTCACCACTACTTCTCCGGCTACGGCGGCGGCAGGAAGGCCATCCTTCCGGGATGCGCCGCGATGGAAACGGTCCGCATGAACCACAGCCACATGCTTTCCGAAAAAGCCGGCCTCGGCCGCATGGAAGGCAACCCCTGCTACGACGACCAGATGGAAGGCGTGGCGCTCTTTGCAAAAGGCCGCTCCCTCTTCCTCTTCAACGCCATCCTCAACGCCAAGCATGAATTCCTCAAGATTTTTGCGGGCGACTACATCAAGGCCCACAAGGAGGCCTGCAAGTTCGTCGACAAGGTCTACGGCTGCGAAATCCCGAAGGAAGCCGATCTCGTGATCGCCTCCTGCGGCGGCTACCCGAAGGACATCAATGTCTATCAGATGCAGAAGACGATGGACAATGCTGCCTGCGCCGTGAGAAAGGGCGGCGTCGTCATTCTCCTTGCAGAGTGCATTGAGGGCTCGGGGTCGGCCAAGCTCGAGGAAACCTTCCGCCGGCTCGGCACTCCCGAAGCCATCAGGAAGGAGCTCGAGGACAACTTCCAGATCGGCGCCAACAAGGCTTTTGCGATCACGCGGCCGATCAGCAAGGCAAAGTTCATTCTCGTCACGGCTCTCAACCGGGACCTTGCAAAGAGCATGCACTTTACGGCCGCTGTTGATACGGTTGAAGAAGCGCTCAAGCTCGCTCACGAGTACCTCGGAGATCATCCTTCGACCATCATGATGCCGGAGGGGTCCCTTACGGTGCCCCGCGTTGCACCTGAACACAACTGCTGCTGCAAGTGCGGCCGATAAAGTGCTGATAACGTATTAAGCTTCGTTCCAGAAGAGTCAAGCCCGCTCGCCAAAAGCGGGCTTGCGTTTTTCTCAAGTTCTTCCTTCCGACCTCATGTCCATCGCTGATAACGAGCAAAGTCTCCTTGAATTTCCGGAAATTCAGGCGCTTAAAGACGTTCTCCTGCGCATTGCCCCTTCGCGCGAATTCTGCATTGCTTATTCCGGAGGCCTTGACAGCCGCTTTTTGGCCTTTGCCGCCAAACACCTGGGCTTTGAAGCGCACCTCCTGCACATCATCGGACCGCAGATCGCTCCCGATGAAACAGCGCTCGCACTCAAGGACGCTGAAGCACTCGGCTATGAACCGCTCCTCGTGCCGGCGAGTTCCCTGTCGCTCCCGGAACTTGCCCGGGCAGGCACTCAGCGCTGCTATGTCTGCAAGCGTCATCTTTTTGAGACGCTCAAAGACATTGCGCGGAAGATGGAATGCGAAGGTCCGGTCTGCGACGGCACGAACACCTCGGACCTCACGGTCTATCGTCCCGGCATTCAGGCGCTCGAAGAGCTTCACATTTTTTCTCCCCTCGCCATGGCGGGAATTTCCAAGCAGAGAATTCGCGAAATCGGTCGTGCTGTGGGATTTCCCAATCCGGAGCAAGCCGCACGGCCCTGCCTCCTCACGCGCTTTCCTTACGGCACGACGCCTACCCAGGGCGAACTCGAGGCGCTCGCAGATGCTGAACTCTGTGTTGCGAACGATGCCTTCGGCTCCCGTCTGCGCTTTCGCATCCGGATGCCCGACAAGACGACAACGCTTCTGCATGTTGAAAAAAAATCGTTTGATGCCGTACCCAATGCAGACGTCGAGCTCAAGAACCTGATCGGGAAGCTTCATCAGAAATTCGGTGATCGACTCCCCGGACTGCGTGCTGAAGTGCTCGAAAGTCTTTCGGGCTACTACGACCGCCTGCAGCAGCCGGAAATCTGATTCAAGACCGGTTGGACTGGAAAAAGACGTCTCAGTTGAGGCGTCTTTTTTTCATGGGCAGCATCAATATTATATGATAAACAGTTTCGTATAAAATATATCATACATTTTCATCAATCCATTTTTGATCAGTACTACATAAATCATACGCATTCATATTTATACTTATTATAAAGTGACGAATATTTACAACAAATTGAAATTTTTATGTTTTTATTACTCCCTTCCGCTTCCCCTGGAAGACAGGGAGTCACAGTAAAACAACGCCCATCCGCGGCATCCGATTCAAAACGAAAACATTCCAATCTCCCTAGAATCCCTTCACCGTTAAAGACGCCTTCTGCGGCTGCGCACCTTTTCCCGTCATTTCTCCCGATTCTCTTTTGAATCGTCCTGCGCATCCCAATGGCCTCGTCATTCCTATCTTTCTGAAGCCCGCAAAAAATATGCTGACCCGCGGATTCTTCAGACTTCAACCACGGAGGTCCTCATGATCACCGCAACGAAAATCACCTATGCCGGCCCTGCCATGTCGAAGGACATGGGCGGAGCGGCCTTCTGCGCCTGGGTTGCCGCGCTTACCTTTTTTGCGCTCGCAGCCGACCAGGTTTCGCCCTACATTGCAGAAGCCTTTGTGCCGGTTGTGATCGTCATCTCCACCGTTTTTGCCGTGCTTGCACTTGGAAGCACCGTGAGCGCCGTGCATCTCACCAAAGCGGGTGTTTGGAAATCCCGACGCCCCATGGTCATTCTTGCCGCCGCAGCAGCGCTCATCTCCGTGCTCCCTGCCCTCTGGTATGTCTCCGGGCTCTGGCACATTCTTCCCGGGACAGTCGCCGTCACGGGACTCACTTCCGTTGTTTTTGTTCTGCTTGCCGTCAAGGCCGGGCTTTCAAGTTCCATTGAAGCCGAGAAAGCGCGCTATTGATCAAAAAACAGTGAAAGCGTCCGGCGGCGGCAACGGATGCTTTTTTTCTCGTGCACAATGGAGTTCTTCGCAACCATCGAATCTCGTGCCGCGCACTATGAACATTCGCACTTTCTGCCGCCGAACCTCTCTTGCCCTCTCTGCGCTTTGCCTTGCCGGCGTTCTCTCAGGCTGCTCGGATTCTGAGGTTGCCGATGTTTCACTGGGGTTCCTCACCTTCAAAAACATCAAGCTCGATGCTTTCGTGGACGAAAAAATCCCCGGCGTTACCTGCCACGTCGCAAGCATCGAATCCCCGCTCACCCTTGCAGACCCGTCAGACAGCGCCATCTCCTGCCGTCAGACCGGCGACATTACGCCGGCAATGATTGATGCCGTCGACAAGTCGCGCGACGGCGAAGTGATCTTCACGAAATCGAAGAGCATCTTCTTCAAGACAATGAAGATCCGCCGCATCTACGATCCGGCCAACCAGACGCTCATCTATCTTTCCTATTCAACCAAGGAGACGAGCGGCAGCTTCAAGCACTCCATATCCACGGTACCGCTCTGGGGCTCATCGGCCTATCAAAAGCCGCTGCCCCCGGCGCCCGGAAAAGAACTTTGACGCGGGATCAAATCGGTCAAGGAATTGCGAACGACTTTCGTTCGCAACGCTAGAATGCTTCCCTAACCAGCTTCCTGAAGCCGCTCTCATCAGAAAGGCGGCTCAATCCTTGAGGAGATTTCATTCATGGTTTCCGTAACCGAAGTTCGCCAGCTTATTCATGATCGCCCGGGCATCAGCCTGCGCGATCTTTCCTGGCACTTCAAAGTTTCCTCCCCGATGATGGAAATGATGCTCGACAAGCTTGTTTCCCGCGGAGACGTGGAAGTAGTGCATCAGGTCAGCTGCTGCGGAGGTGACTGCGGCTGCTCCGGCGAAGGCCATGGCAAGGGCTATCGTCTGACGCTGCGCGCCGCCGCTGCACTGCAGTCGAAAACGGTGTGAGCTTTCCTGCGGAAAGAAAGTGTTACATCTTAAAGATTGCACTTTCGCAGGAATAAAGGCATAATGATTTGAGTTGTGGTGCAGGTGGTCTTTCGTTTCCGGAAGAAGCTGAACCAAGTCGTTGGAGGGAGTCCTTGCAGCAAGCTCTATTAGCAGCACGCTGAGCTTGGATGAAGTTCCTCAGGAAAACCGCCGGCCACAAATAGACGAAGGGTGTGATCTATCGATGATCGCGCCCTTTTTTGTTCTGCTTCATTTTCTGTTTCGGCGCTTTCATCATGCTGCCCAAACACGTTTTTGCGCTTGCCCTCGGCACGCTTGCGCTCGGCATCGCTGAATTCTCAATGATGTCGATTCTTCTGCCCACGGCAGAGGATTTGGCGGTCTCCGTACCGGAAGCCGGGCATTTCATTTCCGCCTACGCCACCGGCGTCTGCGCCGGGGTGGCACTGATGGTAACGGTCGCGCGCAAAATTCCGCTCAAGCGGCTTCTCCTCATCATCGCCGGACTCATCTGCCTCGGGAATGCGCTCACGATCTTTGCTCCGAGCTATTCCCTCATGATCGTCTCGCGCTTCATCGCGGGGCTTCCGCACGGCGCCTTCTTCGGCGTGGGTTCCATCGTCTGCGCCAAGCTTGCGGGTCCGGGGAAGGCATCGCACGACGTAAGCATGATGGTTGCCGGCATGACGATCGCAAACCTCGGAGGCGTACCGCTTGCGAGCTTTCTCGCATGGGCGCTTTCCTGGCGAGCCGCCTTCGTTATAGCGGCGTTTCTCGCCCTGCTCGCGCTTCTTGCAATACGCTTGTGGGTTCCGCAGACGGAACCGCTGCCGGACCGCGGCTTCAAAGCGCAGTTCCGCTTTCTCGGCACGCTTGAGCCCTGGCTCGTGCTCGGCGCCATTGGTCTCGGCAACGGGGGCTTCTTTGCCTACTATTCCTATGTCAATCCGGTAATCGAGCACGTGGCGGAAATTCCCGCGAGCATGATGTCCCTCGTCATCACGCTTGCCGGCGCCGGCATGGTGCTCGGCAATCTGTTCTGCGCGAAGATCTCGTCAAGGTTCTCGGATCCTTCACTTGCCGCTGCCGGTCAGGGGTGCCTCTTCATCACGCTAGTCGCCCTCTTTTTCATGGCGCACTGGGCGCCGGCAGCCATTCTGCTTACTGCACTCGCGGCAGCCTGCGTCTTCTTTATTTCCGGGCCCGAACAGGTCATGATGATTGAGAACGCGGGCGAAGGGCAGCTCCTTGCCGCAGCCCTCGCGCAATGCTCCTTCAACGCCGGGAATGCCGTCGGCGCCTGGCTGGGAGGCCTTCCGATCGAAGCCGGCAAAGCCGCCAACTGGGCGGCCATGCCGGGCATTTTCCTTGCGCTCGCCGGGTTCGGACTGCTGTTCGCCAAGTGGCAGATACACCTTGTACGGCAGCGCGAGCGGATGGAAGACCGCGTTGAGGCGCTGCAGGAAGCGCTCAAAGAGAAAAAGAATTAGAAGATGGATTGCGGCAACGGCGCCGGTTCAGAGAATTCAGCTTCCGGCCTCGCTGCTGCACCATGCCGCATTTCCTTCAGGGAAAAGTTTGGGAATCAGGATTTCTGCTCCGTATCCTCTTCAACCTTCCCCGCCTTGCGCAGGCGCCTCGCTTCAATGAAAAGCATGATCGTGTCCCAATTGACGACCACCATCAGCGCAATAACAGCGAGCGCCTGAAAGGCATATCCCGCATAGCACCAGGCGCCCATCGTCCCGGGAGCGCCCCAGAAAGCGAGGAAGAATTCCTGGAGACCAGCGCCGAGCGTTATGGCGTGCCCCAGGAAGGCCGCAAGCGACAGGCCGTAAAAGCCCCATGCAAACTTCATGGCAGTGCGCTGCCCGTCGTGCTTCATCGGCCAGAAGCGCAGGCAGATGAGAATCACGACCGGGATAAGAAACGGCATGGCGATGATGCCGGTGGAAAGAATGAACTGAAGCATGAGCATGCGGGCCAGGTAGGTCAATTCCATCATTTTATGGAAATGCAGAAGAAAACGCTCCGGACCTGAATGGGAACGGAGCGTTTTCAGTCTGAATCCAGCTTTTCGGCAATTCCGTCGGGGCAGGTTAAAAGGGTTTGCCTGCCTCAGGCGGAATGCCGTGCGGGAAAAGATTTTCTGCTATCAAGCCTTCCGGAGCTTCGAAGCATCAGCCGGCTCGCGCAGGCGCAGCACGCAGTGATAGACCACCAGCAGTGCGAGGATGATGAGCGCCACGGCGATGATGAGCTGCAGACCGCCCACCATGAAGACGAACGTGCCGTTCGCCATCTGGCCGAAGATCTTGAGCACAGCCTGAACAAGGGCCGTCATCGTCACGACGAACATCACCGTCATCGGGCCGTAAAGCATCCAGCCCTTGCGGCCGGTCGCCTTCAGGAAGACGGCAAGACCGGTAAGAACGAGCGCCGAGAGGAGCTGATTGGCCGAACCGAAGAGCGGCCACACGGACATGTAGCCCGCCATGCAGATCGCATAGCCGAGGAGCAGCGTCAGAACCGTCGAGAAGACCGTATTCGTGAAGAGCGCCTGGATCGGACCCTTCTTCTCGCCGGGACGCGGCGTGAAGAGTTCCTGGAGCGACATGCGGCCGATGCGGGCCACCGCGTCGACGGAGGTGAGCGCCAGCGCCGAGACGCACATCGTCAGGATGCAGGCGGCAATGTCGGTCGGAACGCCGAAGAGTTCAGTGAGGAACCCGGCCACCGAGTGCGAGAAGGTCTGGAAGGGCGTGCCCGAGGGAAGCACGCCGCCCTGGGCCGCTGCGCAGACAACGACGAGCGCAACGACGCCGAGAACCACCTCAACGCACATCGAGCCGTAGCCCACGAGGCGCATGTCCTTTTCGTTGGCGACCATCTTGGAAGACGTGCCCGAGCTCACGAGCGAGTGGAAGCCCGAAACCGCGCCGCAGGCGATCGTGACGAAGAGAATCGGGAAGAGGTCGAGGTTCTTCACTTCCCAGCCGACGAAGGCGGGCATGTTGAGGGTCGGGTTTTTGACGAAGACGCCGAGCACGCCGCAGACGATCATGCCGATCAGGAGGAACATCGAGAGGTAGTCGCGGGGCTGCTTCAAAAGCCACATCGGCATCACGGAAGCGGCGAAGAGGTACGCGAAGACCACATAACGCCACGAGACGGAGTCGAGATAGACCGGGAAGCAGATGCCGAGCGCCACCATGGCAACCATGAGCACGATGCCGACAATGAGCTGCACGCCGGCCGTCGGGCGCATGTACTTCAGGTAGAGGCCGAAGAGAACGGCGCCCACCATGTAGATGAGCGAAATCGAGCCCGCAGCCGCACCCGGCATGAGCTCAGTGCCGTCCTTGGCGAACCCGTTGAAGGTGTTCGCAACCATGTCGCAGAAAGCCGCGATCACAAGGAGCGTGAAGAGCCAGCAGAAGAGGAGGAAGAGCTGACGGCCCGTGCGGCCGACGTAGTCCTCAATAATCATGCCGATCGAGCGGCCGCCATTCTTGACGGAGGCGTAAAGCGCGGTGAAGTCCTGAACAGCGCCGAAGAAAATGCCGCCGATGATCATCCAGAGGAGCGCCGGGAGCCATCCGAACATGGCCGCAATAATCGGCCCCGTCACAGGGCCCGCGCCCGTAATCGAGGTGAACTGGTGCGCGAACACCGTCCATTTGTTGGCGGGCGCATAGTCGCCGCCCTTGTTTTCAACGGCCGGTGTGGGCCGGTTGGGATCGATTCCCCAGGTCTTCTCAAGCCAGCGGGCGTATCCGAAATAGCCCGCTGCCAGAGCGACGAGAGCGATCAGCATGATGGTGAGACCGTTCATTGCCTGAAATCCTTGGTTTTTGTAGGAATGAAGTTTTATGGAAATGCACTTCGGCACTGCTTAGATCGAGAGAAGCACTCAGCACGGAAGCGCGCAGCGCAGAAAGAACGGAATCTTCTGCGTCTGATCTGAAATAGTACGATCCAAACACCTTTCAGGCAAATGCAGATTCTATTTTTGATTTATTTGTAATAATTGATATTTATGGAATTTAGATTGTGTTATTCCTAATTAATCAAAATCACAAGCATGCTCTGACTTTTGCATCAATCCGGATATTGCAAAGAACTTATCGGGTTTTCCCTTGCATCATTTGTTTACAGATCGGCAAAACGAAAGGCCCGGAACAATTCATTCCAGGCCTTTCGTTTTTAAGCGCTTCTCTCCGGAAGTCCGGAGAGAAGTCTTTTTGAATCGCAGCGGTCGTCAGCTGAGAATGTAGACGGCAACGAGAAGGATGAACATCACCGGGGCGGTGCGCTTCACGATTGCGAAGGGCGACACGCCGGCGATGCCGGCCGCGATGATCATGCCGCCGGCAAGGGGCGACGAGAGGCGGCCGAAGTTGCCGGAAATGGCGGCGAGATAGCCGAGGCCGTCAATCGTCATGCCGAAGCTTGCAGCGTGCGGGGTTACGGCTTCATTGAAGGCAAACGCCGCAGCGTCGCCCGAACCGGTAACCAGCGCCATCAGATAGGGGCCGGCGGCAGCGCCGAGCTTGGCGATTTCGTTGGCATGCGTGAGGTAGTTGACGAAAGCGTCAATCACGCCGCAGGCGCGCAGACCGGCAGCGAAGACGCCGGCAGCGATGATGATGCCGATGATCTTGGCGTAGCCGGAACCCATGCCGTCAAAGAACTTCTTCGTAACGTCGGCGGGGTTCGTGCGGGTAACGGCGATCGCGTAGATCGCACCAATCAGCATGGCCGTGGCAACCGACATCTTCATCTGGGGAGCCCAGATGTTGGCGCAGACGAGAATGACGACGGGAAGCATCGGAGCCAGCGCAAAGAGGATGTTGGGCTTCTCGGGAAGCTCAGCCGTCTTGCCGCCGTTCGCGCCGGCGCCTTCGGTCTCGCCGAAGCCTTCGCGGCGGAAGTCGCGGTAGATGAGGCACACAACGACCATCAGGACAATAGCGCCGAGCGCGGCGCCGACCGTGATCGGCATGAAGCGGCCGATGAATTCAATGATCGGGATATCCGCGAGCTTCGAAACGAAGGCATTGTGCGCGACGCCGGGCGACAGATACGCCATCGTGATGGAGCCCACCACGGCAGCGGCCGCCATTGCCGGATGGAAGCCCGCGCGGATGAGGAGCGGGATCACCGTCGGACCGACCGAGGCGACGAGGCCGGAGGTCGAGGGAATGGCAATCGAAATGAAGGACACCACCAGCATGCAGGCGGGCAGCAACAAGAGACCGAGCTTGCGAAGCGGCTTCGTGAGAAGCGCAACGAGATGCACGTCGCACTTGGTAAGCGCGACGACGGAAGCAAAGCCCATTGCCGAGCAGATGGCGATGATGAGCGATCCGTTCGTCATCGACTTGTCGAACTGCTTGAAGGCGATCATCGGTTCGAGCGAAAGAACCGCCATCAGGAGGCCGGCAGTAAGAAGAACAAGGCGCGTCTCGTAGCGCTTGATCAGCGCCCAGACGGCACCGACAGTAACAACGAGTGCTACGCACATGGACCAGGTGGCCATAGGGAAATCTCCTTTGGGGAGGAAAAGTTTGAAGAATTTTTACGGGCGGACGCGATTCTACGAGGGAACCCTCGCAAAGTGACCTATCGTTTCCGCTAACCCGGTGCGCATTCTTGCACGATTACGCAAATGATTTCTTTCTCTTTACGATTGCTTCGCCTGAAAAAATCACCATTCGAGCAATTACCCGTCAAGACGCATACGCTTTCAATTCAACTTTTCCTTAAAAACAGACGCAACGACGGCCAATCCCCACAGCACTAGGACAGTCCCGAAAAATACGAAGGGATACGTCCATGCCTGCGTCTTCTCATAGAGCATTGCAAAGATCCATGGACCGCACCCGGCGCCCAGGTAGCCGATCCCCTGCGCCATGCTCGAGATGCCGAGCATTCTGCGCATATCCGTCGACTTCTGCGCCATGAGAAGAAACGCCACGGAGAGCATCGCGCCCTGAGAAGCGCCTGCGGCCACGGACGCCGGGAAAAGCCAGACGCCGCCCGCGATCCAGCCGGCCAGCCCCGCGAGATAAATGGCGGAAAGAATGATTCCTGAGACGGCGTCATTGCCGACGAGCTTCATGAAGCGGGGCGTAAAGACGGAAGCCGGAAGACCCGAAAGGAGATAAACGAAAATCCAGAAGCCCGTTTCCGAAGCGCTCATTCCGAGGCTCTGCCAGAAGGGCGGCATCCAGGCCGCTGCCGTATAGATCGTTAGGGACTGCAGTCCCATCACCGCCGTAAGCGCCCAGGCAAGCGGGTCGGAGAGCATCGCGCCGAAAGAAGACTTTTTCTCTTCCTGACGAGGAGAGCCCCCCTGCTGCATCGCCTCGGCCCCCGGTTCTCTTCTCGCGAGGCTCCAGCAAAGAAGCGCGATTCCGGATGCTAGCGCCCAGAAGCCGAAAGGAACCGCGAGCGAACCGGAAAGGCTGAGAAGCGGTGCGGCGAGAAGTCCGCCCACGGCGCCAGACGAACCAATTACGCCGGTATAAAGTCCCATCATCGGACCACTCTTCTGCGCCCATACCGTTTTGACGACGACAGGCATCAGCACGTTCAGAATGGCAATGCCCGCGCCGACGAAAAGCGTTGCGGCGAGAAGCACCGACCAGTTCGTCACCATTCTGAGAACTGCGCCGGCAGAAAGAATCATGAGCGCCGCAGCGATTCCGCCCCAGAGTCCGAACCGGCGCACGAGCGCCGGCGAAACAAAGGAAAAGACCCCGAAGGCTGCAATCGGGAGCGCCGAGAGCGTGCCGTAAGCATCCCAGCCCACTTCCATCGCCTCGCAGATCTCATGAGCAAGCGGGCCCACGGCTGTGACGGGGCCTCGCATGACGAAGGTAACCGAGAGGAAAGCCGCAAGGAGAAAGCCTCCGGCAGCTGCGGGTGAAAGTCGTGCCATGGCGGGGAAAGACAAAAGAAAGAACGCGGATCAGAGGATTTTAGGTCGAATCAGCGCTGCATCTCCCGATTCCGGCCATTCCCTGTGCGACAGATTCCTATCGTATGCTCCGGACGAGATTCGTTACGAATCCTCAAAAACATGAACACTTGTTCAGACCTTACTGCGCTAATGTTGCAGTTAGAAATCTCTCTATTGATAAGCGTCCGCGCCGGAATTTTCCCGCGGACGGGGAATCTGCGGGGTCCCGGGCTTCAGAGGAGCATCGAAGCGTCCTGCTCCATACATCATGCTTCGCGAAGCCTGATAATCCCAAAGGATTGAAAACTATGAAAAAGAACACAAAGATTGCCGCAGCGGCAGCCCTCTCTGCCGTTTTTCTTCTCGGCGGATGCGCGAGCGACGGCACTTACTATCGTGCCGACACCTATACGGCCAATCAGGTGAATCGCGTTCAGGAAGTCAACACGGTTGAAATCATCGCCATCAACGCAGCCCGCGTGGCGGTCCCCAACAGCAGCAACCGCGAAACCGCTCAGCTTGCGGGCGCCATTCTCGGCGCCATTGCAGGCGCGGCGATCGGCAACCACAACAATCACTCCACCTCCGCGCGCGTCATGGGCGGCCTCGCCGGCGGTGCGGTTGGCGGTCTTGCTGGCGGCGCCGTTGGCGGCGACAGCACGACCTATACCGACGGCGTGCAGATCATCTACAAGACTGCCGGCGGCCGGGTGCTTCAGACCTCTCAGGTCGGCCAGCCCTGCGAATTCAAGACCGGAACGGCAATTCTCGTTGCGCCCACTCCGAGCGAAGCCCGCATTCAGCCCAACAACCCTTACGGGTGCCCCCGCAAGTAACGCGCGTTCCTGAGGTATGCACAATATGAAGTTCAGAATTTCTGCTGTCGCTGCGGCATCGGTTCTCTGCGCCCTGACGGCAGCCCGCTGCACAACGCCCTCCACCCAGACTTCCACGCTGCCGCCGGGAACGCAGCGCATGAGCCCGGAGCTCATTGACTACAACACGCAGAGCGTGGACGCCGCCGCCCGCGTCATGCAGGAAGAGGCTCGCCAGAAGGAAGCTGCCCGTGCAGCCGCCGCGGCGGAAGCCGCCCGCGTCAAGGCGGCTCAGGATGCCCAGGCTGCCAAGGCGCGCGCCGCTGCCCAGAAGGCTAAATCCGCGCGTCAGGCAAAGCTTGACGCCTATCAGGACAAGGTCCGCGAGCTCGAACTGGAGCTCAAGCAGCTTGATGTTGCAGAGCGCCGTGCTCAGGTCGACGGCACCGTAGCCGACAGCAATGCAAGATCGGAACTCGCGCGCGAGCGAGCCCAGCTTGAGCTCGAGCGCATGCGCGCGGAGATTGAAAATCTGAAGGCTGCCGGCGGCGAAGCGAAATAAGCCGCCTCCTAAGCTGAAGGATTTCATCTGCCGTCCGGGCCGCACGCCCGGACGGCATTTTTCTTCTCTGAAATTCGCTTTCCCCAGCGATCAGAATTCAAATCGGTAGAGCAGATCCAGCGCCTGCTCCACCCCGGAAACGGCTTCGAGGTAGAGCCTCGGCATCAGCCGGTAGCGAAGCGTCAGGGTGGCAAGCGAATCAAAAATTCCAACGCCGTACTTCACCTGAAGCCCCGGGAGCACGTAAGCCGACACCACCACCTGCTGCGAGTCGCCCGTACCGGTCGTATCGACGCCGAGCCCTCTCAGACCGACGGCATCCCCTACTTCGGAGAGAATGCCGCTGCCCTGCGAGGTTCCGACGCCGATCAGCATGCTCGTCATCATGGAGGCGCTGCTTCCCTCTTCCGAACCGAGGCCTTCGCCGCGAATGAGGTAGGAAAGCGTCTCCTGTTCGGAGAGCTGCGGCGTGGAGAAAAGCGTCACCTCCGGCGACTCGGCGGTACCGGTCACCCGGATGCCTGCCGTTACGCCGTCGGCCGTGCTTTCAGGGTTTCTGATGGCTTCAAGACGCAGCGTGGGATTCGCCATGGGACCCGAAAAAAGGATCTGCCCGCTCTGAATCACGAGATCCTGCCCGTAGGCGCGGAAGCGCCCCATCGGCACGTTGATCTGCCCGAGGAGACCCATTCTGCCCCCGGCCATCACGAAGCGAACTTCACCCGTCAGCCCTGCGCGGAGACCATAGGCTGCGATCCGCACCTCGGGACCGAGCACCACCGTGACGTCGCCCGAAATCGGCATGCCGTCCGTCCGCACGGTTCTCGGCTGCAGATTGCTGTCGAGAAGCACCTGATCCTCCGAGACGGCAATCGCCGAAGAAGGAAGCGTCTTCACCTCAATCATCGATTTGGGAATCTCTATGCGGCCTTTAAGCGCCGCCGAGGCGTTCGTCGCTTCGGCAGTCACGTCGCCCTTCACGTCCACCTGAATCATGGGCGGAAGCGAGAGATGAAGTCCTTCGGTACGGACTCTCGCATCCGCCTTCCAGCTCTCGAGACTCTCCCAGGACGCGGTTCCCGAGAGGAACACGCTTTCCGTCTTCGTCCGGATTTCCCCGGCAAGCGTCGACGTACGGCCGTTGAATTCAATTTCGACGCCGGAAGGCTCCATCTCAATGGGGATGAAGTCGGCATCGACCACGACATTTTCTGCGCCGACTCGTCCGTAAAGTTCCGGACGGGAAAGCGTGCCGGCTGCGCGCAGCCGGGCATTGACGGCCCCTTCAGCTCGCTCTCCCCTAGAGAGGAAGGGCTGAATAAAGGAAGGCGTTATGCCGTCGACGACGATTTTTCCGTCCAGACGGCGCTCCTTTTCCGGATCAATCACCGCGAGTTCACCCCAGCTCGAGCCGTTACCTTCGGGCTTTATTTCCCAGGCGAGCGCAACGCGCTTCTTTGCGATCAGCGCATGCGCACGAAGCTTCTCAAGCGTCACCGGGAATCTCACGCCCTGCCAGCGCGTGGAGTAGCTCAGACCGTCGCCATTCAAATTCACCTGTCCGGCAGGCATCGGATTCTTTTCGAGATCCCAGTAGAAATCAGCGCTGCCGGTGAGGTTCCCCGCAATCCGGTCGCTCTTCTTTCTCAGATAAGGCTTCAGAACTTCAATATTGAGACGCTTCAATGCGAGATGCGCTTCGCCCGCACGGCCGAGAACCATCGGTTTCGGCAGGCACACCTGCGCATCCTCATGCATCCAGCAGTGGGTTCCTATCGTTAGCTGCACCGTCTTCGGATCCCACCTGAGAGGCGCCGCACTCTGATTCGACCAGATGCCCGCAGGGGTTTCCACGCGCGCCCGTGAAAGAGACCCCGTCCAGGAGAGCGTCTCGCGCGAGAAGCTTCCCGCTGCCCGCAGCGATCCCGATACGGGGTCCCCGGAAAGCGAGAGCGTGACGACATGACTGCCTTCGGTGCCTTTGAGCGACGTTTCCGCCGAATCGAGCGTAATGCCGGAAGCCGCAAGGTCAGAGAGCTTCAGACTGGCGCTTCCCTGAATTTCCCCTCCGGCAAGCGAATTGAAAATAAAGGCGAGCTTCTCTTCGAGAGAGGCATCGGCGGCTGGCGGCGGCGGAAGATTCGCGGGCGGCGCCGGCGGAGGCGGCGCTTTGCCCTCATTTGCTCCGCCCTTGCGGGGCGCAGCGCCCTTCACGGGCGAATTTCTCATGTCCACGAAGAGGTTGATTTCGCCCAGCGAAAAGAGATTTTCCCAGCCGAGCCCGTTCGCGCGGATATTCGCCTCGGCAATCGGATGCGCGAGGCTGCCGGCGAGCCTGACGGTCCCCTTGGCGCGGCCGCGGAGCCCGGGGATCGTATTGAGAAGTCCCGGTGCATCAATGCTGAGGTCAAGCTTGATTCCCCGCATGTGTTCGACCTCGCCCGCAAAGCGCAGCGTGTTTCTGCCGAGGAGGAAGTCGAAATCCGATACCTTCCACGAGAGTTCGCTCGTTCCTGAAATTTCCGTTGCGAGCTTCACCGGCGCCTTCTGAATGCTGCCGTCGAGCGTGAGCTTTGCCGAATCCACGCGGTAGGTGCCGTCCGTGCGCAAAATCCCTTCGCTTGCGAAGTCTGCGCCGAGCTTGAGAGGCAGCTTTTTGATCCAGGGCTCAAAATCAACGCCCGTCACCTTCAGTGCGGTTTTCCAGACGAGATCTTTCTTCCAGTCGGCTTCGCCATTGAGATTCAACTCTCCGAGCGGCGTCGTGAAATCGAGTTTCGAAAGTCTGATTCCGGAAAGATCCCCCGCGGCTTCAGCTGCCAGCGTTCCGTCAAAGCGTTTTTCCAAGCCGAGCAGTTGATCGGGCGCTTCAATGGAGGGACTCCCCTTGAGCGAAAGCTTCCATGAGGAAGGGCGACCCGCGGCCGCGAGCGAAAGATCCCTGACGGTATAGCGGCTTTTCAGGAGCATCTCGGCAATGCCGGGCTGAGACGGCGTCTGCAGCTCGGGAACGCTCTCGTCCGGGTCAGCAGCAGGCGCCTGAGAGGCGGCGGCCTTTCCATCGGCCTCAGCCTTCGATTGAGGACGTTCAAGGATTTCCGGCGACCTGACCAAGGCAGCAGCGAGCGACAAATTGAAGGAAGGATCCGCTTCTGCAGCATTGGCCGAGGCCTGAAGGCGCAGTTCGACGGGCCCGCTTGTTCTCGCCGTGAGATGCATTTCTCCCGCTATTTCGCCCGAAAGCATGCTCTCGATCTGAGCTTGCGGCGAATCAAACTTCACGCCCGCGAGCGTCCCCCAGGGCGCGGCATCCGCCTGCGCTTTTAAAGAAACGCTGAGTGGCCATGTTTTGTCCAGATCAGCGCTCCCTGAAAGCTCGAGATCGACAGCCGAAGCATCGAGCCTGAAGCGCTCGAGCTCAATGCGCGACTGCGTCATGCCGGCCTTTGCCTCGAGCGAATGAATCTCCAGAGGCGAGAATCCGGGAAGCGCTTCGGTTCCGGGAATGCCTTTGAGACGCAGGCGGCTCAATCGGAGCGACAGAAGCTGCGCGTCAAAGGGAAGCCTGACGACAGGAAGCGAGCGGATGAAAGGTTCGGAAAAGAGCCCCTTCACGCGCTCAAGATACGTTTGAGAAGGCGCTTCGGGAGCCGGCTTTCCGGCCGCCTCGGCCGCTTGCGGCGCTTTCGACGCGGCAGGGGTGCCGGCCAGACTTCTCAGATCGGCATCACCCTCTGAGAGCACCGCTTTTTCAATCACGAGACCTTCCCGGCTCATGCGTGCGGCAGCCTCAAAATGCGCGGCTTGAAGGGGTATCTGGGCGAGCCCGGAGGAGAAGCCCTCGAGCAAAAGCTTCCTCAGCGCCAGAATTCCGTCGTGAAGATCAAGTCCGGCATCAAGCGCCTTGAGCTCAACCGCCTCGCCGTCGATCTCCGCCCTGGCTTCCCGAACCTCAATGCCGTCCAGCGTGATGCCGATGGGAAGCCTCAGATCCGGCAATTGGAAAGGAGCAGGTTCTTCATGCACGGTCTCGCTCTGCGGGAGCGACGCGCTCTCAATGGCCACGACCGGTTTTTCGAGTTCCAGGCGGCCGATCTTCAGTTCCTTATCGAAAAGACGGTACCAATCAAGCTCAATCACGAGCTTTTCCGCCCTCGCATCGACCCCGGGAGAAGTCCAGCCGATCCCGGTCAGCGTGAGATGCCGCCAGTCGCCCTCCGACTTCGCAATCGAGAGCCCCGGCACCCAGCGATCCAGCGCCTTTGCCGTGATCGAAAGCCCCGAAGCCGTCGTGGCAAGAAAAATGATCGCGCCGGCAAGAAGAAAAAAGAGCGCGAGGATGAGCCCCGCTGCGCGAAGAATGATTCGGTTGGATCGGGCCATGTTAAAGCTCCGGGCCGAGGCCGATGTAGAAAGCAAAACCCTTGTGGTCCGGGTCTCCTATCGGGCGGGCAACGTCGAACTTCACCGGTCCCACGGGCGACTGCCAGCGTATCCCGAGGCCCGCGCCCACCTTGAAGGACGTGGAGGTGAATTTATCCACCGCTTCGCCCGCATCCACAAATGCAGCACCCCACCAGGCGCCGTGAAAATTCCACTGGTATTCAATGCTCGAAGTGAAAAGCCGCTTTGCACCCCGCAGGTCGCCTGAATCATCCTTGGGCGAGATCGACTTGTAGTCATACCCGCGAACGCTCCTGTCGCCGCCCGCAAAGAAGCGAAGATCCGGCGGCACGTCGTCGAAGTCGTCCGTCTGGATCCAGCCGAAGGCGTAACGCCCGATGAAGCGGTGCCGCATGGCGAGCGTGCGGATCATCGCCCCCTGCGCATTAAAGGCCCAGAAGTCGATGTCGGACCCCCAGAGCTTGCGGGAAAGGTCGAAAGAATAGCGCTGCGAATCACCCCACATCGGCATGGCGCCGCCGCGCGAACGCGTGCGGCTGAAGGAAACGCCCGGATAGAGCAGCATCGTTGTCGTCGAGCTCATGCCCTGCGTGAAGTTGTCGAGCATCCAGCGCATATTGAATGCCCGCTGCCAGCCGTTCTCAAAGTTCCAGTAGCGCGATCCGACGAGCGTCGTCTGCGTCGACTTGGTGTCGTTGAGGTCCGTATGCTTGAGGCCGCCCTGGAGGAGGTAGTACTCCTCGAGCGGATTGTCCCTCCGCGGCATCTTGTAGCTGAAGTCGAATTCCTGCTCTCTCGCCGAAACGGCGCTTGAGAGCGCGAGGCTGTGCCCCATCGAATTCACCCAGGGCTTTGTCCACTCGCCCGTAAAGCGCGGGCCCACGTCGGTCGAATACCCGACGCCCACTTCGACAATATTGCCCTTGCGGGGCGTGAGCGATCCCTCAAAGGGAAGCTCATGATCAGGCGTTGCATTTTTAAAGTCGGGCGCCACGACGGCATAGTTGAACCAGCCGGTGTCGGCGAGTCGTTCATTGAGGTTTGCAAGTCCGTCAGAGGTATAGGGATCGCCTTTCTCAAAAGGAATGAGGTTCTGGAGGATCTCATCGTCAATCTGCGAGCCCGAAAAATGCACGCCGCCAAACTTCCAGCGCGGCCCCGAACTGAAGGTGAGCCTCCACCATGCCTGATGAAGATCCGGAGCCACGGCAAGCTCATTTCGCGTAAAGCGCCCCTGAAAGTAGCCCTTGCGCGTGGCAAGGCTCTGCACTTCCTTCTTGAAGCTCTCGTATTCCCCGTGATGGAGCACGTCTCCCTTCTTTGGAAGCTTTCTCCGCATGCGCTCGAAGGCGCGGTCATTCGCCGCATCGCCCTCGAGAAGAAGTTCTGCGCCCTCAATCCTCACGGGGTCGCCTGGATCGACCGTCAGCCTAAGAATGCGCGGCTCCTTAGAGCCTTCCTTCGGTCTGGGATCCCACTTAAAGGTAAGTTTCGGCGCATAGTAGCCCAGTGCTCTCAGGCCGTCCCTGACGCCCGTTCTCACACGGGCCCGGTAGCGCCCCTCGACGGTGATGGCGTCGAGCCCGAGGGACTCGAGCTGCGCGCGGACATTTTCCTCGAGCTCGCCCTCGAGCCCGGAAAGCTGATAACTGAAATCCGCCGCTTCCGCCGAAAGCGCAGCAGAAAGAAGGATCGTCAGAGCAAGCGGGCGAAGGCGAATCACAGCAGAATCCCTTGGCAAATGGGAAGGGGAATGAGTCTGCTTATTTTAACGAGCCGAATTGCGCCATTACCTCGAACGCGCCCGGCGCAGTCTTTTCCAAAGGAAAAAGCGCCGGGAAATGAACCGACGCCTTTTCTTCATTTCAATGCCGCTTGGGCGGCAGATCACGCGGATTGTCAAGCCTTCGCTGCCGGCTTGGCTTGAGGAGCCTTCGTCTCAGCGCGCGCAGCCGAAGACGCCTTGGCTGCAGGCTTCTCGGCCGGGGCTGCGGCAGGCTTTGCGGGAGCCTTAACTGCAGGTTTAGCCGCGGGCTTGGCAGACGCCTTCGGCTGAACTTTCCTCACGGCGGTCTTCTTCGCAGCCGGAGCCTTTGCCGCCTTGACCTCGGCAGAGACTGTCAGCTGCTTCACGGCTTCAGCAATCAGACGCTTCACGGCTTCTTCAGGAGAAAGTCCCGTCTGCGCGAGCGCGTCCGTGAACGCCTTCAGCGTGGCTTTATCCAGCTTGATTTTGGTTTTGATCTTAAGAACGGGCATGGCCTCTCCTTCCTTTTTCCTTTGCAGCGCAAAGATTGATATGCCTGCTCTTCCAATTTATCACCGAACCCCGCCACGCCGCGCACGGCGCAAAGACGATTTACAGGCAACATTGCGAAAAACTGTATCCGCATTCACCGGGATGGATATTCGTCCGTCGGCCTCAATCCTTCTTCTGCGCGCTTCTGAAAGCGGCCTCTCTCTTCTCTAGGCCCGGAGCACCCAAGCAAAAGCCGCTTGAGGCATGACCCGCAAGCGGCTTTCCAGGAATCCCTAAATCAGCCCTCTATGACGGCAGTGCGACAGGACGCATCACCGAGAGCCTGAGCCTCAAGCTCCCCGGCCTCCTCGCCGAGAGTATTTCCATCGTTGGCCCCCTCAGCCTTCCACCAGAAGCAATCCCCCTGGGCTACAGCTTCCTGAATGATTTCGCGGATGACATGAGAGAGAACGACATTCTGACTTTTGGCAAGCCCCTCTATGGCGAGCTTGAGTTCGAATGGCAGTCGACAGCTTATTACGCCGGTCTTGGTGCCGCTTGGCAGTTCTTTGGTGCTACCACCTTCCTGAGAAACGTACATCGGGCTGGTTCCTTGAAAGTTGTGCTTTATTGTTGTAGATCCCCGCAGGGACGCCGGTTGGTTGAATCAAGGCAGACGTCCTGAAAAATCAGGACTGCGCCTCGGGTCAAAAGGAAATTCAGAGCGAAGGCCTTCCAAGACGAAGAAAGAGAGAAAACATCCGAACTTGGTCTTCAGACGCTTTTTTCTGCTTTCTGCTTTAAGCAACAAAGATGCAAAACGCCTCTTTGCGCTTATCTTTTAAAAACCATCATTCTTCTATATCCATTACTTTAATTTTACGTGTTAACGGTCAGCGTAAACGAGACTGTTTAGCCAACGACTTTGAGACGTGATAC
>OBXA01000385.1_pt1 | contig 35832 bp, 34 predicted proteins | sample 1538121 | NCBI WGS metagenome assembly OBXA01 (sample SAMEA2580133, study PRJEB22360) | human gut metagenome | biome: human gut; feature: human-associated habitat; material: faeces | place: Denmark | collected 2008/2010 | reverse complement strand
CGATGAAACCACCTCTTTCATGCAGTTTGGTATCTGGTACGAATACGGCGGCGGACGTTTCGCCACGGCTTTTGATAGCCGCTTCTACATGAAAAATGCCTCTCACGATCCCAGCGACCAAATCTTCCTGATGCAATATTTCTACTGGTAATAAGGACTGTAATTTCATGAAAATAAAAACTATTTTAACGCCAGTAACCTGCGCTCTGCTGATAAGTTTTTCCGCCCATGCCGCTAACGCCGACAATTATAAAAACGTGATTAACCGTACTGGCGCGCCGCAGTACATGAAGGATTACGATTACGACGATCACCAGCGTTTTAATCCGTTTTTCGATCTCGGAGCCTGGCATGGTCATCTGTTGCCAGACGGCCCTAACACCATGGGCGGCTTTCCGGGCGTTGCGCTGCTGACGGAAGAGTACATCAACTTTATGGCCAGCAATTTCGACCGCCTGACCGTCTGGCAGGACGGCAAGAAAGTCGACTTTACGCTGGAGGCATACAGTATTCCCGGTGCGCTGGTGCAAAAACTGACAGCAAAAGATGTGCAAGTCGAAATGACTCTGCGCTTCGCCACGCCGCGCACGTCACTACTGGAAACCAAAATCACCAGCAATAAACCGCTGGATCTGGTGTGGGACGGCGAACTGCTGGAAAAACTGGAAGCGAAAGAAGGGAAACCGCTTTCCGATAAAACCATTGCTGGCGAATACCCTGACTACCAGCGCAAAATCAGCGCCACCCGTGATGGCCTGAAAGTCACCTTTGGCAAAGTGCGCGCCACCTGGGATCTGCTGACCTCCGGCGAATCGGAATATCAGGTGCATAAATCCCTGCCGGTGCAGACTGAAATCAACGGCAATCGCTTTACCAGTAAGGCACATATCAACGGTTCGACGACGCTCTATACCACCTATTCCCATCTGCTGACCTCTCAGGAAGTTAGCAAAGAGCAAATGCAGATCCGCGATATTCTGGCGCGTCCGGCGTTTTATCTCACCGCCTCGCAGCAACGCTGGGAAGAGTATCTGAAGAAAGGGTTAACCAATCCGGATGCGACGCCGGAACAGACGCGCGTCGCGGTGAAAGCGATCGAAACGCTCAACGGTAACTGGCGCTCACCGGGCGGTGCGGTGAAATTTAACACCGTTACACCGTCGGTGACCGGGCGCTGGTTCTCCGGCAATCAGACCTGGCCGTGGGATACCTGGAAGCAGGCGTTTGCGATGGCGCATTTCAATCCGGACATCGCCAAAGAGAATATCCGCGCGGTCTTCTCCTGGCAGATCCAGCCTGGCGATAGCGTGCGTCCGCAGGATGTGGGCTTTGTCCCCGACCTGATAGCGTGGAACCTTAGCCCCGAGCGTGGTGGCGATGGCGGCAACTGGAACGAACGTAATACCAAACCCAGCCTTGCCGCCTGGTCGGTGATGGAAGTGTACAACGTCACCCAGGATAAAGCCTGGTTGGCAGAGATGTACCCGAAACTGGTGGCCTATCACGACTGGTGGTTACGTAACCGCGATCACAACGGCAACGGCGTGCCGTAATATGGCGCGACCCGCGACAAAGCCCACAACACTGAGAGCGGCGAGATGCTGTTTACGGTGAAGAAAGGCAACAAAGAAGAGACGCAGTCTGGGCTGAACAACTACGCCCGCGTGGTGGAGAAAGGCCAGTACGACAGTCTGGAAATTCCGGCACAGGTCGCTGCGTCGTGGGAATCGGGGCGTGATGATGCCGCCGTCTTTGGTTTTATCGACAAAGAACAGTTGGATAAATATGTCGCTAATGGCGGCAAACGTAGCGACTGGACGGTGAAATTCGCCGAAAACCGCAGTCAGGACGGAACGTTGCTGGGCTACTCGCTATTGCAGGAGTCGGTGGATCAGGCCAGCTATATGTACAGCGATAACCATTATCTGGCGGAGATGGCAACCATCCTCGGTAAGCCGGAAGAGGCCAAACGCTATCGCCAGTTGGCACAGCAGCTCGCAGACTACATAAACACCTGTATGTTCGACCCGGCTACCCAGTTCTACTATGACGTGCGTATTGAAGATAAACCGCTGGCGAACGGCTGCGCGGGCAAACCGATTGTCGAGCGCGGTAAAGGGCCGGAAGGCTGGTCGCCGCTGTTTAACGGTGCGGCAACGCAGGCCAACGCCGACGCGGTGGTGAAGGTGATGCTCGATCCTAAAGAGTTCAACACCTTTGTCCCGCTGGGAACGGCGGCGTTAACCAATCCGGCTTTTGGCGCTGATATCTACTGGCGCGGGCGCGTATGGGTGGATCAGTTCTGGTTTGGTCTGAAAGGGATGGAGCGTTACGGTTATCGTGATGATGCCCTGAAACTGGCGGATACGTTCTTCCGTCACGCCAAAGGATTAACCGCCGATGGCCCAATTCAGGAGAATTACAACCCGCTGACTGGCGCACAGCAAGGCGCACCAAATTTCTCCTGGAGTGCCGCGCATTTGTATATGTTGTATAACGATTTTTTCCGTAAGCAATAATTTGCAACTGCTGGCGGATGCGGCGTAAACGCCTTATCCGCCCTACATGTGCAATCCTCCTGGCCGGATAAAACGCGACAAGCGTCGCATCCGGCATCTGCACCGTGCCACTGGCGGATGCGGCGTGAACGCCTTATCCGCCCTACATGTGCAATCCCCCAGGCCGGATAAAACGCGGCAAGCGTCGCATCCGGCGTTACCACCGGGCGTATTCTTTTTGAATCCCATCACAAACCCCGCACTCCCCTTTTCCCTTTTCTCCGGCGACGGCTAAATTAGAACTCATCCGACCACATAACAATTATTTTACATACTGGACAATTTTATGAGCTACCCGTTGCTGTTCGCCCCGCTGGATTTAGGTTTTACCACGTTAAAAAACCGCGTGTTGATGGGCTCAATGCACACCGGGCTGGAGGAATACCCGGACGGTGCCGAGCGGCTGGCAGCGTTTTATGCCGAACGCGCCCGTCACGGCGTGGCGCTGATTGTCAGCGGCGGCATTGCACCAGATTTAACAGGCGTTGGCATGGAAGGCGGCGCAATGCTCAACGACGCCAGCCAGATCCCACACCATCGCACCATTACCGAAGCGGTACATCAGGAAGGCGGCAAAATAGCCCTGCAAATTTTGCATACCGGGCGCTACAGCTACCAACCGCATCTGGTCGCTCCCTCCGCATTGCAGGCCCCCATCAACCGTTTCGTTCCTCACGAACTCACCCATGAAGAGATCCTGCAACTGATCGACGATTTCGCCCACTGCGCGCAACTGGCACGGGAGGCAGGATACGACGGTGTAGAGGTAATGGGGTCCGAAGGGTATTTGATCAACGAATTTCTGACGCTGCGCACCAATCAGCGTAGTGACCAGTGGGGCGGCGATTACCGCAACCGGATGCGATTTGCCGTAGAAGTAGTGCGTGCGGTGCGCGAACGCGTCGGCAACGACTTCATTATTATCTACCGACTGTCGATGCTCGACCTGGTCGAAGACGGCGGGACTTTTGCCGAAACGGTAGAGCTGGCGCAGGCCATTGAAGCGGCGGGCGCGACCATTATCAACACCGGCATTGGCTGGCATGAAGCACGTATTCCGACCATTGCCACGCCCGTGCCGCGCGGCGCATTTACTTGGGTCACGCGCAAACTGAAAGGCCACGTTTCGCTGCCGCTGGTGACCACCAACCGGATTAACGATCCGCAGGTTGCCGACGACATTCTCTCGCGCGGCGATGCCGATATGGTATCGATGGCACGACCGTTTCTTGCTGATGCGGAACTGCTGTCAAAAGCGCAATCGGGGCGAGCCGATGAGATCAACACCTGCATTGGCTGCAATCAGGCCTGCCTCGATCAGATCTTCGTTGGCAAAGTCACCTCGTGCCTGGTGAATCCTCGCGCCTGCCACGAAACCAAAATGCCAATCCTTCCTGCCGTGCAGAAAAAAAATCTGGCGGTGGTCGGTGCGGGACCTGCTGGGCTGGCGTTTGCCATTAACGCGGCGGCGCGTGGGCATCATGTAACATTGTTTGATGCCCACAGCGAGATCGGCGGGCAGTTTAATATCGCCAAACAGATCCCCGGCAAAGAGGAGTTTTACGAAACGCTGCGCTATTACCACCGGATGATCGAAGTGACGGGCGTGACGCTGAAACTCAATCACACCGTGACGGCGGATCAGTTACAGGCGTTCGATGAAACGATCCTCGCCAGTGGGATCGTGCCGCGCGTTCCGCCTATCGACGGGATCGATCATCCGAAGGTATTGAGTTATCTCGATGTACTGCGCGACAAAGCGCCGGTAGGCAACAAGGTTGCCATCATCGGTTGTGGCGGGATTGGTTTTGATACGGCGATGTATTTAAGTCAGCCGGGCGAATCCACCAGCCAGAATATCGCCAGGTTCTGTAATGAGTGGGGGATCGACAGCAGCCTACAACAGGCTGGTGGCTTAAGCCCGCAGGGAATGCAGATCCCGCGTAGCCCACGGCAAATTGTGATGCTCCAGCGCAAAGCCAGCAAACCGGGACAGGGGTTAGGCAAAACCACCGGCTGGATCCATCGCACCACCCTGCTCTCGCGGGGTGTGAAAATGATCCCAGGCGTAAGTTATCAGAAGATTGACGATGACGGGCTGCATGTGGTGATCAACGGCGAAACGCAGGTATTAGCAGTGGACAATGTGGTGATCTGCGCAGGGCAAGAGCCAAACCGCGCGCTGGCGCAACCGCTGATTGATAGCGGGAAAACTGTGCATTTAATTGGCGGCTGCGATGTGGCTATGGAGCTGGACGCACGACGGGCAATTGCCCAGGGAACACGGCTGGCGCTGGAGATTTAAATCGTTATTTGAAGCGCCGGATGCAACGCATCCGGCACGTCGCGTTAATCAATAAACAAGGCGGGAGAAATGCCGAATCGCGTTGCCAATTTTTTAGCGTGTTCCAGCGTTAATTTCCTCTTCCCGCTCAAAACGCGTGACACCATAGATTTACTGCCAATTTCCGGCAGATCGGAAAGGGTTAAACCATATTGATCCATAAGGGTACGAATCACGGCTATACCGCCAGGCATGGCTTGAGCCATGGCATTAAATTCCGCAAATTCGGGCGCTGATTCTTCCCACGCGGTTATTTTTGCACACACCAGATCCAGCAAGGGGTTTTCAGGATCGTTGAGCAGCAGATGATCTACCAGTTCCAGCGCCTGGGTGTATTGTTCCTCGTTCTGAATACCCGCCAGAAAAGGTGCCACAGCAGTTAGCTTTTCTCCTGCTTGCAAGATGTCGGCAATCGCAATCATTTTTTCCCCTTAGTACGATGAACAGCGGTAAAGAAATCGTATTCTTTATGCGTCATAACTTCACGTATGTAGCATAAACGTTGAACAACGCTAAACAAGAGAATGTAGAGGATGGTGACAGGGATTTTTTGTTTTATGGAAGCGCGATTCCAGAACTGGGCAGACATTGCCGGATGCGACGCTTGCCGCGTCTTATCCGGCCTGGGAGTAACGTGCTGAACGTAGGCCGGATAAGGCGTTAACGCCGCATCCGGCAGGTAACTCCCAATCTTACCGACGACGCCCCAGCTTCACTGCTTTCAGCACCACAAATTTATTATTCGTGGCGATGGTGGTGCAGTTGCCGAAAATCTTCTTCAGTTTATGGAAGTAATCCAGGTGACGGTTGGCAACAATATACAGCTCGCCGTTGATTTTCAGGCAGCGGCGGGCATGGTGGAACATCTCCCAGGCGACGTTATCGGTCAGCGCATGTTGTTGGTGAAACGGCGGGTTGCAGAGCACAGCATTAAAGCGGAAAGGCTCCACGCCGGAGAGCGCGTTGTTGATCATAAACTCGCTGCGATCCAACGCCTCTGGCATGTTGGTTTCAACGTTCAAACGGCTGGAAGCAACCGCCATCGGCGATTCATCGACAAACACCACTTTCGCCTGCGGGTTTTTATCAAGCAGCGTCAGACCAATAACGCCATTACCGCAACCGAGATCGACAATCTCCCCTTCGAGATTCTCTGGCAGATGTTGCATAAAGAAGCGCGCGCCGATATCAAGCCCGGTGCGGGAGAAGACATTCGCATGGTTATGGATAGTCCAGTCAGTACCTTCCAGCTTCCAGCTAACGGTCTGCGGCGCATCGGCCAGCGGCGGTTCATTGAACGTGCAATTAATCAGGCGCGCTTTTTTCCATGCCAGCGTGGTGGTGGTCGGGCCGAGCACTTTTTCGAACAGTTCCAGCGTGGAAGTGTGAATGTCACGGGCTTTGGCACCGGCAATAATACGTGTATCCGACGTGACCACTTTGCGCAGCGCACGCAGTTGTTGTTCCAGCAATGCCAGTGTTTTCGGCACTTTGATCAGCACCACACCCGGCTGTTGCGGGTAGTCGGCGGGGCTGTCGAGAAACTTCACGCTCGACTCATCAATCCCGTTGAGGCGTAAATTCTCGCGCGTCGCCAGTTCACTGATGTATGAGTCGCTAATGCTGTACGGCTTATGTTCCGCCAGCGCGCAGCTTAACGCACCAAAGGCATCATTCAGGATCAACACCGGGCCGCGGATTTCTGTGTCGTCCAACTGTTGCAGCAAATATTCATCCGCCGCTTCCCACGCCTGTAGCGGGTTAACGTCATCCGTCGCCGGAAAACGTTGTAGTGTCAGTGAACGGAAACCGTTGTCTAAGTGGCTCATCGGCCCTCCTGAATGATAAAATTTCGACGTTGCCCCTGAAAAGGGTGCGTGAGTATACCCTTTTTCTCTTTTTCGTGGGCGGTTATGAGCAATCTTACTTATCTTCAGGGTTATCCCGAGCAGCTACTTTCCCAGGTGCGAACGCTGATTAACGAACAGCGTCTGGGCGATGTGCTGGCAAAACGCTATCCGGGAACACACGACTACGCCACCGATAAAGCCCTCTGGCAATATACTCCGGATCTAAAAAATCAGTTTCTGCGCAATGCCCCGCCGATCAATAAAGTGATGTATGACAATAAGATCCATGTGCTAAAAAACGCGCTCGGGTTACATACCGCTGTTTCTCGTGTGCAGGGCGGCAAGCTGAAAGCAAAAGCAGAGATCCGCGTCGCTACTGTGTTTCGCAACGCGCCGGAACCGTTTTTACGTATGATCGTGGTGCACGAACTGGCGCACCTGAAGGAGAAAGAGCATAACAAAGCGTTTTACCAGTTGTGCTGCCATATGGAGCCGCAGTACCACCAGCTTGAGTTCGACACCCGGCTGTGGCTAACGCAGTTGTCGCTTGGGCAGGACAAAATCTGAAAATGATGTCAGGCGTTATCTTTTCTTTCTTTAGCGCCTAAAATCGACCTCCCCCCTTTCGTTAAGGATAACGACCATGCAGCCCCGCCTTCTTCTCCGTATTTGTTTTTCTCGCCGGACTCTTAAGATTGGCTGTTTGTTGTTGCTTATAGCAGGAGCGACCATTTTTATTGCCGATCGCGTTATGGTCAACGCCAGCAAGCAGCTGACCTGGAGCGATGTCAACGCAGTTCCGGCGCGTAACGTGGGCTTATTGCTGGGGGCCAGGCCGGGTAATCGCTACTTTACCCGACGTATTGATACCGCAGCAGCGTTGTACCACGCCGGAAAAGTGAAATGGCTACTGGTAAGTGGCGATAACGGACGTAAAAATTACGATGAAGCCTCAGGTATGCAGGCTTGATCGCTAAAGGCGTACCGGCGAAAGTGATCTTCTGCGACTATGCCGGATTCTCAACGCTGGATTCGGTAGTGCGAGCCAAAAAGGTTTTTGGTGAAAACCATATCACCATTATCTCGCAAGAATTTCATAATCAACGCGCCATCTGGCTGGCAAAACAGTACGGCATCGACGCTATCGGTTTTAACGCGCCTGACCTCAATATGAAGCACGGTTTTTATACTCAACTGCGGGAGAAACTCGCTCGTGTCAGCGCCGTGATTGACGCCAAAATCCTCCATCGCCAGCCGAAATATCTCGGGCCATCGGTCATGATTGGGCCGTTTAGTGAGCATGGCTGTCCGGCAAAAGAATAATGCGTATCTGCGCACGTCGAAGATGAAAAAGGCGTGCTACATTGACGACAGAATCCCTTTATGGAGTATCCACGCGTTATGATACGTTTCGCTGTGATTGGTACGAACTGGATCACTCGCCAGTTCGTCGAGGCCGCCCATGAGAGCGGTAAATACAAGTTAACCGCCGTATATTCCCGCAGCCTTGAGCAGGCTCAGCACTTCGCCAATGATTTTTCTGTCGAGCATCTGTTTACCTCGCTGGAAGCGATGGCGGAAAGCGATGCCATTGACGCGGTGTATATTGCCAGCCCGAATGCCCTGCACTTTTCCCAGACACAACTTTTCCTTAGCCATAAAATTCATGTGATTTGCGAGAAACCACTGGCGTCGAATCTGGCGGAAGTGGATGCCGCCATTGCCTGTGCGCGGGAAAATCAGGTGGTGCTGTTTGAGGCATTTAAAACCGCCTGCCTGCCGAACTTTCATTTGCTGCGCCAGGCGCTGCCGAAAGTCGGCAAATTGCGTAAAGTCTTTTTCAACTATTGCCAGTATTCCTCGCGCTATCAACGTTACCTGGACGGTGAAAATCCCAACACCTTTAATCCGTCATTCTCTAACGGTTCAATTATGGATATCGGCTTTTACTGCCTGGCGTCGGCGGTGGCGTTATTTGGTGAGCCGAAAAGCGTGCAGGCAACCGCCAGTTTGCTGGCAAGCGGTGTAGATGCCCACGGCGTGGTGGTGATGGATTACGGTGATTTCAGCGTCACCTTGCAGCACTCAAAAGTCAGTGATTCTGTCCTGGCGAGCGAGATTCAGGGCGAAGCAGGATCGCTGGTGATTGAAAAACTGTCTGAATGCCAGAAAGTGTGCTTCGTGCCGCGTGGCAGCCAAATGCAGGATCTCACCCAGCCGCAGCATATTAATACCATGCTCTACGAAGCAGAGCTGTTCGCTACCCTGGTGGATGAGCATCTGGTGGATCATCCGGGGCTGGCGGTCAGTCGCATCACCGCCAAACTGCTGACCGAGATCCGCCGCCAGACTGGGGTGATTTTTCCGGCAGATAGCGTAAAACTATAATTGCCAAAGTAAAACAGTGTAAAAGGTATGTAACAGACCATTGACTGGCTGAATGGTCTGTCATACTTTGTTACCTGCAAAGGGGAGTAACTTCATTGCCGGTCGATCGTCATTACGATGTGTGAAAAACCACATCCGGTCACCGGGCAACCCGAAAGGAATACGCAGACGTATTCCTTTTTTGTTGTAAGTGAGACCTTGCCGGAAGGCGAGGTCTATGCATAAAAAGCAGCGGCTGACGTCTTCCGACGTTGGCCGTTTTTTTATGTGTAAGGAACTTCTATGAATACTGTCGGCACGCCGTTGCTATGGGGCGGATTCGCTGTTGTTGTCGCCATTATGCTGGCTATCGACCTGTTGTTGCAGGGGCGTCGTGGGGCACATGCCATGACCATGAAACAGGCTGCGGCCTGGTCGCTGGTCTGGGTGACGCTGTCGTTACTGTTTAACGCCGCTTTCTGGTGGTATCTGGTGCAAACTGAAGGTCGCGCCGTTGCCGATCCACAGGCACTGGCCTTTCTCACGGGCTATCTGATTGAGAAATCGCTGGCGGTCGATAACGTCTTTGTCTGGCTGATGTTGTTCAGCTATTTCTCTGTTCCGGCGGCATTACAACGCCGCGTGCTGGTGTATGGCGTGCTCGGGGCGATTGTTCTGCGTACCATCATGATCTTCACAGGCAGCTGGCTGATTTCACAGTTCGACTGGATCCTGTATATCTTCGGTGCCTTCCTGCTGTTTACCGGCGTGAAGATGGCGCTCGCCCATGAAGATGAATCAGGCATTGGCGACAAGCCGCTGGTGCGCTGGCTACGCGGTCATTTGCGCATGACCGACACCATCGACAACGAGCATTTCTTTGTGCGTAAGAATGGATTGCTGTACGCCACACCGCTGATGCTGGTACTGATTCTGGTGGAATTGAGCGACGTGATTTTTGCCGTGGATAGCATTCCGGCTATCTTCGCCGTGACCACTGATCCGTTTATTGTGCTGACCTCAAACCTGTTTGCAATCCTCGGCCTGCGTGCGATGTATTTCCTGCTGGCGGGCGTAGCAGAGCGTTTCTCGATGCTCAAATATGGCCTGGCGGTGATTCTGGTGTTTATCGGTATCAAGATGCTGATTGTCGACTTCTACCATATTCCAATCGCCGTCTCGCTGGGCGTGGTGTTTGGCATTCTGGTGATGACGTTTATTATCAACGCCTGGGTGAATTATCGGCATGATAAGCAGCGGGGTGGATAATTTTTAATCTGCCTAAGCCGTGTACCCTGTCATTAACATGAGCACCGTTTTCTCCCTCTCCCTTCCAGGGAGAGGGTCGGGGTGAGGGTAATTTTTCGCACCGATGCTGGCCTGTTCCCCTCACCCTAACCCTCTCCCCAAACGGGGCGAGGGGACTGACCGAGTCCTTTTTTGATGTTGTCATCAGTCTGGAAGCCGCACGTTGGCTTTATTTTTATGTCAAATAAATGTAACCATTAAGTTGCAAAATATGACCTCTCTTTAAAATCCAGCATTTTTCGCTTCCCGAAGCTGTAACTTTCCTTATACTCGACCTTGCAAACACTTTGTTACATCCTGAAAGATGCGTCGACAGAACGCACCAGGGATGTGCGACAACACAATGAAAGGATCGAAAAATGACTACGCAACGTTCACCGGGGCTATTCCGGCGTCTGGCTCATGGCAGCCTGGTAAAACAAATCCTGGTCGGCCTTGTTCTGGGGATTCTTCTGGCATGGATCTCAAAACCCGCGGCGGAAGCTGTTGGTCTGTTAGGTACTTTGTTCGTCGGCGCACTGAAAGCCGTTGCCCCCATCCTGGTGTTGATGCTGGTGATGGCATCTATTGCTAACCACCAGCACGGGCAGAAAACCAATATCCGCCCTATTTTGTTCCTCTATCTGCTGGGTACCTTCTCTGCTGCTCTGGCCGCAGTCGTTTTCAGCTTCGCCTTCCCTTCTACCCTGCACTTATCCAGTAGCGCGGGTGATATTTCGCCACCGTCAGGCATTGTAGAAGTGATGCGCGGGCTGGTAATGAGCATGGTTTCCAACCCCATCGACGCGCTGCTGAAAGGTAACTACATCGGGATCCTGGTGTGGGCAATTGGCCTCGGTTTCGCACTGCGTCACGGTAACGAGACCACCAAAAACCTGGTCAACGATATGTCGAATGCCGTCACCTTTATGGTGAAACTGGTCATTCGCTTCGCACCGATTGGTATTTTTGGTCTGGTTTCTTCTACCCTGGCAACCACCGGTTTCTCCACACTGTGGGGCTACGCGCAACTGCTGGTCGTGCTGGTTGGCTGTATGTTACTGGTGGCGCTGGTGGTTAACCCATTGCTGGTGTGGTGGAAAATTCGTCGTAACCCGTTCCCGCTGGTGCTGCTGTGCCTGCGCGAAAGCGGCGTGTATGCCTTCTTCACCCGCAGCTCTGCGGCGAACATTCCGGTGAATATGGCACTGTGTGAAAAGCTGAATCTGGATCGCGATACCTATTCCGTTTCTATTCCGCTGGGTGCCACCATCAATATGGCGGGCGCAGCAATCACCATTACCGTGTTGACGCTGGCTGCGGTTAATACGCTGGGTATCCCGGTCGATCTGCCCACGGCGCTGCTGTTGAGCGTGGTGGCTTCTCTGTGTGCCTGTGGCGCATCCGGCGTGGCGGGGGGTTCTCTGCTGCTGATCCCGCTGGCCTGTAATATGTTCGGTATTTCGAACGATATCGCCATGCAGGTGGTTGCCGTCGGCTTTATCATCGGCGTATTGCAGGACTCTTGCGAAACCGCGCTGAACTCTTCAACTGACGTGCTGTTCACTGCGGCAGCTTGCCAGGCGGAAGACGATCGTCTGGCAAATAGCGCCCTGCGTAATTAATTGTTTAACCCCTTTCGTCTACGGCGGGAGGGGTTTTCTCTACTTTAAACGGATCAATTCCCCTTTTCTGCATCCGCCAGAAACGAATGATATTCAAGCCATTCATAAGCAGAAAACTACCCTCAATCATTGTGCCGCCTATCGACCCCGCCCAGAAGTTGTGAATCACCCAGCAACACGTTGAAAACCACATCACGCAGCGCATGGTGAGCCCTTTACAGCGGAACAGCGCCCAGGTACTGACAATCGTACCGATAACCGGCAATAGTTCGACAGGATGATGGAACTTCGCGAGGCCAATTCCGCCAGTCAGCACAATAAAAATCGCCATTACCCATAAGCTGCGCGTGCGTAAGGTAATCAATGTACGAATGGCATTAAGGATGGCACTGGCACCAGCGGGATAGGTGCCCAGAAGAAAAAAATGTACGCCAATAACGGCGCTATAGACCGAAAGCTGCTTTTTGAAGCGACGTTCGTCACGATTGAAAAATGTTGTGATACCAATCAGAAAGGCGATGACACCCACGCCCTGGGCCAGCCAATACGCGGTCATGATAAATCCTTATCAGGTATGGAAAAGCAAACGGCGCTTCACATTATGAAACGCCGTTTTTTATTAACAACTCATTTCGACTTTATAGCGTTACGCCGCTTTTGAAGATCGCCAGTTCGCGGAAGTCGTTACGCTCGTTGCAGGTTTGTTTACCGTTGGCAAACTCAACGATGGTGTCGATAAATTCTTCCAGCAACTGCGGCATCGCTTTACCGTGGATCAGCTGACCCGCGTCAAAGTCGATCCAGTGTTTTTTCTTCGCCGCCAGTTCACTGTTGGTAGCGATTTTCACCGTCGGTACAAAGCCGCCGTATGGCGTGCCACGACCAGTACTGAACAGCACCATATGGCAGCCCGCACCCGCCAGGGCGCTGGTCGCTACGGCATCGTTACCCGGCGCACTTAACAAGTTCAGCCCCGGCGTTTTCAGACGCTCGCCGTAACGCAGCACGTCAACCACGACGCTGGAACCCGCTTTCTGGGTACAGCCAAGGGATTTATCTTCCAGCGTGGTGATACCGCCCGCTTTGTTCCCCGGCGATGGGTTTTCATAGATCGGCTGGTCATGGGCAATAAAGTACTGTTTGAAGTCGTTGACCATGGTCACCAGTTTTTCAAACGTTGCTTCGTCGCGGCAATGGTCCATCAGCAACTGCTCTGCGCCAAACATCTCCGGCACTTCGGTCAGTACGGTAGTACCGCCGTTAGCAATCACGTAGTCAGAGAAACGCCCCAGCATCGGGTTAGCAGTAATACCAGAAAGACCGTCAGAACCACCGCACTCCAGACCAAACTTCAGTTCGCTGAGTTTGCCTGGCTCGCGTTTATCGTTGCGCATCACGTTATACAGCTGATGCAAATGCTCGATCCCGGCTTCGATCTCATCATCCTGCTGTTGGCAGATCATGAAATGAACGCGTTCAGGATCGATATCGCCCAACGTTTCACGGAATGCGGCAACCTGGTTGTTTTCACAGCCCAGACCAATCACCAGCACTGCGCCCGCGTTCGGGTGGCGCACCATGTTTTGCAGCATGGTGCGGGTGTTGATGTGATCGTCGCCCAGTTGTGAGCAGCCGTAGGTGTGGCTGAAGAGGAACACGCCGTCGGTACCTTCGGCGTTGTTGGTCTCTTTCAGGAAACGGTTCTGGATTTGCCGCGCGATGCCGTTGACACAGCCCACGGTTGGCAGGATCCACAGCTCGTTACGCACCCCGACATCGCCGTTAGCGCGACGATAGATCTGCACTTCACGATCTGCCGCTTGCGCAGGCAGATCCTGAAAATCAGGTTGATAGCGATACTGATCCAGATCGCTCAGATTCGTGCGCGTATTGTGGGCGTGGACGTGTTCCCCCGCCGCAATATCCGCCAATGCATAACCAATCGGCAGGCCATATTTGATGACATTGGCCCCTTTTGCGATATCCGTTAACGCAAATTTATGTCCACGAGCAACATCCTGGCGCAGCGTAACAGTCTGGTTATCGACACTGACTTCTGTGCCTTCAGCCAAATCCGCTAAAGCGACCGCGACGTTATCCAGCGCATGGATCTTGATGTATTGCATATCAACCCCAGACCTTAGTTCAGTTCAATGGCGAAGTAGTCACGCGCATTGTTAAAGCAAATATTTTTCACCATCTCGCCCAGCAGGTTGATGTCCGCCGGTGCTTCGCCCGCTTCCACCCAGCGACCGATCATCTGGCACAGAATGCGGCGGAAGTATTCGTGACGGGTGTATGACAGGAAGCTACGGCTGTCAGTCAGCATACCGACAAAGCGGCTCAGCAAACCGAGCTGCGCCAGTTGGGTCATCTGACGTTCCATACCGTCTTTCTGATCGTTAAACCACCAGCCGGAACCGAACTGCATTTTGCCCGGCATACCTTCGCCCTGGAAGTTACCGATCATGGTGCCCAGCACTTCGTTATCGCGCGGGTTCAGGCAGTACAGAATGGTTTTCGGCAGCAGGTTTTCTTCGTTCTGCTTGCTCAGCAGCTTAGACAACTCTTCTGCCATCGGACGGTCGTTGATGGAGTCAAAGCCTACATCCGGCCCCAGCAGTTTGAACTGACGCAGGTTGTTATTACGCAGCGCGCCAATGTGGTACTGCTGTACCCAGCCGCGACGTGCATATTCGGCACCAAGGAACACCAGTACCGCAGTTTTGAACTGTGCCACTTCGTGCTCGCTCAGGGTTTCGCCAGCCAGACGGCGCGCCAGAATGCTGTCCAGTTCCGCTTCGTTCGCTTCAGCAAACATCACCACGTCCAGCGCATGGTCAGACACTTTACAGCCGTGAGCGGCGAAGTGATCCAGACGTTTGGTCAAGGCAGTTTGCAGGTCAGCAAAGCGGCGAATGTCGGTATCGGAAACTTCGCCCAGCTTCGCCATGTAGTCGTTAAAGGTCGCCTGTTCGATGTTGAAGGCTTTGTCCGGACGCCAGCTCGGCAGCACTTTGATGGTGAAAGAGCCGTCTTTGGCGATCTCTGCGTGATGCTCCAGAGAATCGATCGGGTCATCGGTGGTGCCGACCATTTTCACGTTCATCTGCTGCATGATGCCGCGCGCGGAGAAGTTATCCTGCGCCAGCAGTTCGTTACATTCGTTCCAGATTTCATCGGCAGTTGACGGAGAAAGCAATTTGCCAGTGATACCAAACGGACGACGCAGTTCGAGGTGCGTCCAGTGGTATAACGGGTTGCCGATAGTGTGCGGAACAGTCGCCGCCCAGGCGTCAAATTTTTCACGGTCAGACGCATCACCGGTACACAGACGCTCGGCCACACCGTTGGTACGCATAGCGCGCCATTTGTAGTGATCGCCTTTCAGCCAGATGTCATACAGGTTTTTAAAACGATAGTCTTCCGCAATCTGCTGCGGCGGCAAATGGCAATGGTAATCGAAAATCGGCTGGTCTTTTGCGTAGTCGTGATACAGACGGCGGGCAAATTCGGTATCTAACAGGAAATCTTCAGTCATAAACGGAGTCATTTTCGTCTTCCTCTCAACGAGTGAGCTAGCTTGCTTATGGTGCGATGCTGACAAAGTTATCACACCAATTTCCAGAGTCCGAAGATATTTTCGTGAGTTAGATCAATAAACGTAGTTAAAAAAATTACTCTCAAAGTGGTAAATCTCTCTGCAGGCCGCGCCAGTACTGGCCTCGCTGTCGTCAGGTAATGTCCCTACAAATATTCGCACATTTGTGATGGCTCTCACCTTTTAAAGTTGTATGACAAGTTATCTTTCTGCCGTCGCAAATCATAAGTCGACGGAATGCAAATTGCCGATTCATTCATTTGTTAGATGAATCGGGTTAACCGGTACGGAAGCCGAATTAGCACGAAACTTTCATGGCAACGTTCGGGGCGTGCCGGTTTTTTTTCGGTTACCCGGTCGTAACTAACATCTTCAGCCTCTGGCGGGATGATGGCCGCGCTTCCTGCGGATATAACAAAACGATGAGGTTTTACATGCGTAAAATTAAAGGGTTACGTTGGTATATGATCGCACTGGTGACGCTCGGCACCGTGCTTGGTTACCTGACGCGTAACACTGTGGCGGCAGCTGCGCCAACTCTGATGGAAGAGTTAAACATCTCCACCCAACAGTATTCCTATATCATCGCAGCCTATTCTGCTGCTTATACGGTCATGCAACCGGTAGCAGGTTATGTACTGGATGTGCTGGGTACGAAAATCGGTTATGCAATGTTTGCTGTGCTGTGGGCCGTGTTCTGTGGTGCAACCGCGCTGGCTGGTAGCTGGGGTGGCCTGGCGATTGCTCGTGGTGCAGTCGGTGCCGCGGAAGCAGCGATGATCCCGGCGGGTCTGAAAGCCAGCTCCGAATGGTTCCCGGCGAAAGAGCGTTCCATCGCGGTAGGTTACTTTAACGTAGGTTCTTCGATTGGTGCGATGATTGCGCCGCCGCTGGTGGTATGGGCAATCGTAATGCACAGCTGGCAGATGGCATTTATCATCTCCGGTGCATTGAGCTTTATCTGGGCGATGGCATGGCTGATTTTCTATAAACATCCGCGCGACCAGAAGCATCTGACCGATGAAGAACGCGACTATATTATTAATGGTCAGGAAGCCCAGCACCAGGTGAGCACGGCGAAGAAAATGTCCGTTGGTCAGATCCTGCGTAACCGTCAGTTCTGGGGTATCGCGCTGCCGCGTTTCCTGGCAGAACCGGCCTGGGGTACTTTTAACGCGTGGATCCCGCTGTTCATGTTTAAAGTTTACGGCTTTAACCTGAAAGAGATCGCGATGTTCGCCTGGATGCCGATGCTGTTTGCTGACCTCGGTTGTATCCTCGGTGGTTACCTGCCGCCGCTGTTCCAGCGTTGGTTTGGTGTGAACCTGATCGTTTCCCGTAAGATGGTCGTAACGCTGGGTGCTGTGCTGATGATTGGCCCGGGTATGATCGGTCTGTTCACCAACCCGTATGTCGCAATTATGCTGCTGTGTATCGGTGGTTTTGCCCACCAGGCACTGTCTGGCGCGCTGATTACGCTCTCTTCTGACGTGTTCGGTCGTAACGAAGTGGCGACGGCGAACGGTTTAACCGGGATGTCCGCATGGCTGGCAAGTACGCTGTTTGCGCTGGTTGTCGGTGCACTGGCTGACACCATCGGCTTCAGCCCGCTGTTCGCAGTTCTGGCAGTGTTCGACCTGTTAGGTGCGCTGGTTATCTGGACCGTGTTGCAGAACAAACCGGCGATTGAGGTGGCGCAGGAAACACATAACGATCCCGCACCGCAACATTAACGTTTAACTTAAGTTGTAATGACGAAGCCGCTTTATCAGACGGCTTCGTCGTTTATATAGAAAAAAGCGTTTGTCCGGTTTGCAGGGTTAATTGATGGTTGGCAAGGAAGGCGTAAAGATTACTGACAATTTGCCCATGTAGTACCCGGCCTGTTTATCCATCACGCTGAATTTATCGACTGCCAGAGTCAAGGGTGTCGGCACACACATCACGGCATAGCGAATACCGGGCAGTACCACCGGACGCACACGTTTCAGGTTAATGCTGTTCCAGACCATATTTTCATTATTGCGCACATCAATTTGCCCACCGGTTTCCGGGTTGTACATTTTGACCCGGTAATCAATGCGTTCTCCCTCGTCGGTGGTGGTCCCTCCCTGACGATAGATAGAGAAGTAACCGTCTCTGCGCCCTGCAGCTGGTCGCCCTTCATCTTTGAGCATGATTTCATAACTGATGGCATTACCGTTAAAACCATCGTACAGGCACATGTCCAACATGGTCAGATCTTGCGCGTAGTTGCTGCCGTTAACGCTTCCTGTTGGATGCAAGTCTAACTGCACCCTTGGCGTGGCGTGGGCGAACTCCGGGAAGAACACGTCAATATGGTTGGGGTCGAGCGTATTCAGGGTAATATTTGCGAAATAGTCCTGGGCCGGGCTGTTCGAATGTAATTTAACTTTCCCCTTCCAGACGCCACCAATCGGCAAATTCTTCATCTCTGTCTGCTCAAGGTAGAGCGTAAGAAACTTTGTATCGTATATATAATAATGTTGACCATCTTCTGTACATGAAGATCTATTAGAATCCTTAAGATTCGTCTGAAGCCCTTTGCCCCCCTTGCATCCTGGCGGCGCTTCATCGCTACTTACAATGGCTGTTTTAAATCCTTTGAGTTTTACCGGCCAACGCATCCCACTGCGTTGTTCAGTTAAATAGATTTGTACTGTCGATATATTTCCATTAGCTGTACAGGTTTGTTGGAGGTCAGGATACGAACATTCATACCACATATATCCATTATTTCCTGCCGACGCTTCATCCTTCCAGAAGTAATAATCCGCTCTACCAGATGCCAAATCATACGTAATTTCACTGGTCACGTCAGGAGCTGCCTGAACCAAACAAGCCCAATATCGCCGCAATCAATCGATTTCTCATGGTGCAACCTCCCTTTGCGCCGTCTGAACGTTTCCACGTAATTTAGGCTGTTTCAACTGTGCCTGAACCTGAATCGACTCCGGTAATTGTGAATAAGTCACCACACTACAAGTAACATCTCCGCTGTAACGAATGCTGGCGCGTTTCTTTACAACACTCAGTGGACACTTAAGGAATTGCTGCCCGGAAAGCAGATAGAGCTCTTTTTCGCTGCCGTTAATTTCAAGTGTAAATCCGCCATCTTCAGCTACCAGTAACATGGCGCTGTTCAGCCCCACAATCGGGAATTTTTTCACCGCTGCCGGCAGTAATAAACGACCGATATAGTTGTAGTTAAAGCTGGCAGACACTTCGCGATAGCGCAGCTTGCCAGGCAACAACATTAATTCACGATTCCCTGCACCGTTAATGATGTTTGTTGTCCCCTGCTGATTGCCCTGGCTACTGTCGTTAACCTCAACAAAACCAGACTGAAATCCAGGATAAGGGAACAACACACTGTCACTTTGACCAAGCTGCAAAGTTCGGCTGCCTGCCACCCGCGCTTCGAGTTGCAGATCCTGACTCTCTTCATCCTGTTCAGAGAAGCCTTTCACATCCACCAGTACCGCACCCAGCAAACCGTCTGTACCACTGGCTCCCAAATTAACGCCATAGCGACTGACAGCCAGCGTAGAGCTATAAGTGCCCGTAAAGGCCGAAAGATGATCATGATTCTTACGGTCATAACTATCAGATACGGTAGCGTAGACATTTCCGTATTGCCCATCCCAACGCCCGTTAACCGCGCTGTTTATGGTATCGGTGTTCAGGCCTCCGACGGTTACGCCAAGTTCTTTATGGCTGAATGAATCGTTATAAAAGGTATGCGATAACTGCCATGACGTTTGATCGCCATCCTGTTCGCTATAACGATAATCCGTAGACACATTTGTTGAATGGCTGTTGTTATTGCTATCCATCGTTGGCGTGTCAGATAACGAAAACGATAAGTACAAGCCGTTGTCGTCGTTATCGCCACCGTTGTCATTACGATGGAAAACACCGACTGACGTACTCAAAATCCAGTCACGCATCACAAAAGCGCGGGAAGCGCTAAGTTGTACAGTTTCAGAGATACTTTGCGCTGTTGTCTGGCGAAGATAGTTATTTTCAAAGCTCTGCTGTTTATCCCAACGCAAACTATCATCAGTGTTATTTTGTGTGCGGGTATAACCCAGCATCATATTCCAGCCGACAAAATTCTGTGAAACCGTCGCGGAAATACTTTCATAACAGCTTAAGGCGTTATAGCTCTCTCTGCTGTCGGTTGTACAAGCATCGCCGTCAGAGTTGGTCCGATAAAAGCCCAACGTCGGCCATCCCGGATTACTCCAGTTGGCCTGTTGCATATCACCTTTGCCGCCGTCATCGTTACGGAACACGCTGGCGCTGATTGCAAGATTCCCCACCCCGCCTAAATCTGCCGTCCAGTTATTACCTAACTCGAAAGCACTCACATCATCGGCATTCGCCAGCCCTGCGTAGAGCTCATATTGCGGATGTAATGGCAGGCGTACTCCTAGCTGATAAGCTGAACTTTCATCATCAGAAACCTGTGATGTAGTTTTACCTGCCTGTAAGAACCATTGCGCATTTCCGTCAGTCAGACCGCCGGTTTTGGTAAACGGCACAAGCTCGGTGCGGGTGAGTTGGTTATTTTCGTAGACTTTTAATGCCACGCTGTAGCTGCCTGGCGGAAAGGAACTGGTATCAATAAATTGCGAACCACTATTGAGATAAAACGATCCCAAAAGTTGCTCATTACGATAAGCGTCAACACGAGAATTGCGCGAAAGCAGAACCATTACTGGGGTTCCTTGCTGGCTTTGCGCCTGGTTTAAATAGCTCAGTGTCGACCCGATACGCATCCCATCAATTGCACCGAGTGGCAGAAAGTTAAAGGTAAAGTTCCCGCCTTGTGCATTAAATAGTGTGCGGTTGTCCATGCGACCCGCCTGCACATAATAACGACGTAAAAAATCATAACGATAATAGAGATCGCTGATGTCAGCATTACTGTCACTGACATCATCTGCATCATAACCGTTGAAATTCCAGTGTGCACCAATATAACTATTTTCTGTTATTCCCAGCGCACCGTTTCCCTGAATAGACAACGATTGGTAATCATCCTGTGCCAGAACATTGATGTCTTGCTGATGTATAAAAGCATTAACAGTATTTTTGTCTGGATTTAAATATAATGACTTCGCATCGAAAGCTGAATTCCATTGCGGATTAATAAACAACGTTGCCGAACTTTCTTCATCATTATAGATTATTTCCAGCGTATCGGTATTCAGAAAACCACACCCTGAGTCAGTACGTACATAACCGCAAGCCAATTCACCGTGGCGAGCTAGCGGCTGCGATAATTTTTCTTTCACTATATGCGCGATTTTCTGATCGTCTACATCCAGTTCCAGCTTGTTATATAGACTTGCTGGATCAAGAAATGTTACGGTATCAAGATTAACCATTGCATAATATTTACCGAGACTTTTCCCTGAAAAATAAACCTCGATATACTCCTGCTGTCCCTGAGCAATAACCTCAAACCCTGCGGGAATTTTGGTTAATGTCGCCTCTGCCGGGCTGAGACTCGCCAGGATCAAAAGAGCCAGTAATTTTTTATCCATGGCAATCCTGAAATCCATAACAAATACTAAAACAGTTAAAATAAGGGAGGGCTACCCCTCCCTTTGTTACGTGTTAATTCTGTTATCTGGATTAGATATCCTGAGACAGATAAATGCTTACTACACCACGGTAGATGCCTGTCTCCAGAACACCTTTGGTGATTTGAGCAAACATCAGGTTTTTAGCCAGAGAACCGTTAGTTAACGCATCGGAAGCAAAGATTTTGGTTGCGGTAAAAGTGGTTGCCGCATCAGCTTTAATTTCTTCACCGCCCCAGGTTACTGTCAGCGGAACAATCTTGCTAGCATCCAGGCTTTGAACCAGTTGCGCCGGGGAAACTAACTGCATTTTTACATCTTTGGTAACGTCGTTAGACCAGATTTTGGTCATCAACTGGTAAGATTGCAGACCCTGCCCCGGCAGATATTGCATTTCTACTGCTTTCGGCAACGCGGTGTTATCGGTCTGTGTCATATCCAGAGCGGCATCAACGTTGGCCGTTACAGTAATATCCTTTTGTACTGCCAATGCGGAGCCTGCAACAGAAAACATCGCTGCGACCAGAAGAGATTTTGCAAATACCTTTTTCATTACTATTCCTTCGTTTATTACAATGATAATTAATGGACCGCCAGTTCAAACTCGCCATTATCTTTGGTGATCCAGTTATTATATTTGACAACGATTTTGTCGTAGCCAGATATGCTTTCAAGATTTCTTTCCTGACCAGGGAAGATGTTTTTATTTACGGTCTGTATCTTACAATTTTCTTTGCTATTATTTTTACAATAAGCGATCGTTAAAATCTTTAAGCGTTGATTCCCTGCATTAACTAATTTTTGGGCAGCATTTACTTCTAACTTAGCAATAGGTTGCTGAGGTGGAACACTAACAACAATCCCCCAAATTAAGTTAACTGTTAACTGCATAGAGAGATCTTTTTTATCTGTGGCAACGTCATCAATACTGGGAACCGCTTCAAATTTAACGCGATAATTTTTCTCTTTTTGCTCTGGTTCCATCGCAACAAAACGTACGGTTTTGCTACTACCGGCTGGTAAAGCGAATTTAGGTGGCATAACAACCAGATGATTTGCATCACCGGATTTAATCTCAACTTCATTTTCCTGAGGCGTCGATGGATTATCGATACGGAATACTGTCGCCTTGATGTACTGAACTTCATTACTTTTAGATATTACGCGAACGTTGCCTTCACCCTGACTATTAATGGAAACAGCCATAGGATAAACAGTCATATTTGACTGTGCCAAAAAAGGAGCGAACACGAATAAAAGCGGCGTAAGCCGTGATAAGAGATTAATTTTCGCCACCATATAAATTTGATCTTACAATATTGTTTCCAAAAAGTTGGTGTATTAGAGATGTAGATTTATTGTAAGTCAATATAAAAAAGCATTTTTAGTTAATATTAAATTTAAAGGCTGGGAATTAACTTACTGAAATTTAGTAGCTTTCACAATGACGATACTTATTTTTTAGGAATTTATAAATATTCACAATATTAATTCAATACATTAATTCAATTACCAAATTTATATATGACCAATGGCATACCCATGAATAAAGTGGTATGATAACTTCGTCCGCATTCCACTCCGGGAGACGCATATGGAAATCACTGAACCACGCCGTTTGTATCAACAACTTGCCGCTGACCTGAAAGAGCGCATCGAACAGGGCGTCTATCTGGTAGGTGATAAACTGCCTGCAGAACGCTTTATTGCCGATGAAAAGAACGTCAGCCGTACGGTAGTTCGTGAAGCCATCATCATGCTGGAAGTTGAAGGCTATGTCGAAGTGCGTAAAGGTTCAGGTATTCATGTGGTTTCCAACCAGCCGCGCCATCAGCAGGCGGCTGACAATAATATGGAATTCGCCAATTACGGTCCGTTTGAGTTGCTTCAGGCTCGCCAGCTCATCGAAAGTAATATTGCCGAGTTCGCGGCAACTCAGGTAACGAAACAAGACATCATGAAACTGATGGCCATTCAGGAACAGGCGCGCGGCGAACAATGCTTCCGTGATTCCGAGTGGGATTTACAGTTCCACATTCAGGTAGCCCTGGCGACGCAGAACTCCGCCCTGGCGGCCATCGTTGAAAAAATGTGGACCCAACGTAGCCATAACCCGTACTGGAAAAAACTGCACGAACACATTGATTCCCGTACCGTCGATAACTGGTGTGATGACCACGATCAAATCCTCAAGGCGCTGATTCGCAAAGATCCTCATGCTGCTAAGCTGGCAATGTGGCAGCACCTGGAAAACACCAAGATCATGTTATTCAACGAAACCAGCGACGACTTCGAGTTCAATGCCGACCGCTATCTGTTCGCCGAAAACCCGGTAGTGCATCTCGATACGGCCACCAGCGGCAGTAAATGAAATACCTGTCCGACAGGCGCTGCGACGCGCCTGTTTGTCTCGTCGGTAAGCGAAAAGTATAAAGTGTCAGCCTGTGTAAATCCTCTCGCCACCCTCCCCTGCATTCAGCAAAATCAGACTCCACGGACATGTAATTTTGATAACGAACAACGTTGACCTTTGTTACAATTAGATTCAATTTGAATTTATGTTTTTGAATGCTTTCTTATCTCACGATTTAACAGGGAATAGTTCAGGCTGTGTTGATGTATCAAACCCGCAGAACATACCAAAACAGCAATAACATTGCGGTAGTGCATCTTTTAAAACCAGCGTGGCGTTAACCGATTCACCAGGAATAATGAATGGAACTTTTGACCCAATTGCTGCAAGCCCTGTGGGCGCAGGATTTTGAAACCCTGGCCAATCCATCGATGATTGGCATGTTGTATTTTGTCTTGTTTGTAATTTTGTTCCTTGAAAACGGCTTGCTTCCAGCGGCCTTTTTACCGGGCGACAGTTTACTGGTATTGGTCGGCGTGTTGATTGCGAAAGGCGCGATGGGTTACCCGCAAACGATTCTGCTGCTGACCGTTGCCGCCAGCCTCGGCTGCTGGGTCAGCTATATTCAGGGGCGATGGCTGGGCAATACCCGCACCGTACAAAACTGGCTATCTCATTTACCCGCGCATTATCATCAACGCGCACACCATCTTTTTCATAAACACGGTTTATCGGCGCTGTTAATTGGTCGCTTTATTGCGTTTGTCAGAACACTGCTGCCGACGATTGCCGGGTTATCAGGGCTGAATAACGCGCGCTTTCAGTTTTTCAACTGGATGAGCGGTCTGCTGTGGGTATTGATCCTGACAACTCTGGGTTACATGCTCGGCAAAACGCCGGTATTTTTAAAGTACGAGGACCAGCTGATGTCATGCCTGATGCTGCTCCCGGTGGTGCTGCTGGTGTTTGGCCTGGCAGGTTCTCTGGTCGTGTTATGGAAAAAGAAATATGGAAATCGGGGGTAAGGGATGCAAATACCTCGCATGTCGCTTCGCCAGCTAGCCTGGTCCGGCACTGTTTTACTTCTGGTCGGCACGCTGTTGCTGGCCTGGTCCGCGGTTCGCCAGCAAGAGTCTACGCTGGCGATTCGTGCCGTTCATCAAGGCACAACGATGCCAGACGGTTTTTCGATCTGGCATCACCTTGACGCTCATGGCATTCCTTTCAAAAGTATCACCCCCAAAAACGACACTCTGTTAATTACATTTGACTCCAGCGACCAGAGCGCCGCCGCAAAAGCGGTCCTCGACAGAACATTGCCCCATGGCTACATCATTGCGCAGCAGGACAATAACAGTCAGGCTATGCAGTGGCTGACCCGGTTACGGGATAACTCTCATCGCTTCGGATAACTTCCTGTTATCCGAAACATATCACTCACTTTGGTGATTTCACCGTAACTGTCTATGATTAATGAGGCGGTGGTTAACACTACCGCTTCGTTGTCTGGACAATCGTTCCTTTGTAATAGGTCCGAATCACAATGGAAGGTTCAAGAATGAAATACCGCATCGCTTTAGCTGTTTCTCTCTTTGCTCTTAGTGCCGGTAGTTATGCCACTACCCTGTGTCAGGAAAAGGAGCAAAATATCCTTAAGGAGATCAGCTATGCCGAAAAACACCAAAACCAGAATCGTATTGACGGTCTGAATAAAGCCCTGAGTGAAGTCCGGGCCAACTGTTCAGATAGCCAGCTGCGTGCCGATCATCACAAGAAAATCGCAAAGCAGAAAGATGAGGTGGCGGAACGCCAGCAAGATTTAGCCGAGGCGAAGCAAAAAGGCGATGCCGATAAGATTGCCAAACGCGAACGGAAACTGGCAGAAGCGCAGGAAGAGCTGAAAAAGCTGGAAGCGCGCGACTACTAACTCACAATAGTCACTACTTACTCACCTGGAGAAAACTATGTCGAAAGAACACACTACGGAACATCTGCGTGCTGAGTTGAAATCCCTTTCCGATACGCTGGAAGAGGTGCTTAGCTCATCTGGCGAGAAGTCGAAAGAAGAGTTGAGTAAGATTCGTAGCAAAGCGGAGCAGGCACTGAAACAGAGCCGTTATCGCCTGGGTGAAACCGGTGATGCCATCGCCAAACAAACCCGTGTCGCGGCGGCGCGTGCTGATGAGTATGTGCGTGAAAATCCGTGGACCGGCGTGGGCATTGGCGCTGCAATCGGTGTAGTGCTCGGCGTTCTGCTGTCGCGTCGTTAATTATGGCGGACACTCATCACGCGCAAGGGCCCGGTAAAAGCGTTCTGGGCATCGGGCAGCGAATTGTTTCCATCATGGTTGAAATGGTGGAAACACGTCTGCGGCTGGCGGTGGTGGAGCTGGAAGAGGAAAAAGCTAATCTCTTTCAACTTTTACTGATGCTGGGCCTGACGATGCTTTTCGCTGCATTTGGTCTTATGAGCCTGATGGTGCTAATTATTTGGGCGGTTGATCCGCAATATCGCCTGAATGCGATGATTGCCACCACCGTGGTGTTGCTGCTACTGGCACTAATTGGCGGTATCTGGACGTTACGTAAATCGCGTAAATCCACCTTGCTGCGCCATACACGCCATGAGCTGGCAAACGATCGGCAACTGCTCGAGGAGGAGTCCCGTGAGCAGTAAAGTCGAACGTGAACGACGTAAGGCGCAACTGCTTAGCCAGATCCAGCAACAACGGCTGGATCTTTCCGCCAGTCGTCGTGAATGGCTGGAGGCAACAGGCGCTTACGATCGTCGCTGGAATATGCTGCTAAGTCTGCGCTCCTGGGCGCTGGTTGGCAGTAGCGTGATGGCGATCTGGACGATTCGCCATCCTAATATGCTGGTCCGCTGGGCCAGACGCGGTTTTGGCGTATGGAGCGCCTGGCGTCTGGTTAAAACGACCCTCAAGCAGCAACAGCTTCGCGGTTAACTTCCCTCTGGCCGGAGCAATTCCGGCCTTATCCCTCAAATTTCTTGAAGATTTTTGACAGTTTTCCTTGCTAACAATCATCATTCACCACGTTTATGATTCTCTCCATCGACAGCAACGACGCTAATACCGCGCCCTTGCACAAAAAAACAATCAGCAGCCTGAGTGGCGCAGTGGAGAGTATGATGAAAAAATTAGAAGATGTTGGTGTACTGGTAGCGCGCATTTTAATGCCGATTCTGTTTATTACCGCAGGCTGGGGAAAAATCACCGCTTACTCTGGTACCCAACAATATATGGAAGCAATGGGTGTCCCGGGTTTTATGCTGCCGCTGGTGATTCTGCTTGAGTTCGGTGGTGGTCTGGCAATCCTGTTCGGTTTCCTGACTCGCACCACAGCCCTGTTTACTGCGGGCTTTACGCTGCTGACGGCATTTTTATTTCACAGCAACTTTGCTGAAGGCGTCAACTCGCTGATGTTCATGAAAAACCTGACAATTTCTGGCGGATTCCTGCTGCTGGCAATTACCGGTCCGGGCGCGTATAGCATCGACCGCCTGCTGAATAAAAAGTGGTAAGCACGCGCTATACTTAACGATAAAAAACGAGGAGGAAGCTCCTCGTTTTTGCTATTGGAGGAGAGAAAAATGGGGCAACTGATTGACGGCGTCTGGCATGACACCTGGTACGATACCAAATCTACCGGCGGTAAATTTCAACGTTCAGCTTCCGCATTTCGTAACTGGCTCACTGCCGATGGCGCACCTGGCCCCACTGGCACAGGCGGTTTTATCGCAGAGAAAGATCGTTATCATCTCTATGTTTCACTCGCCTGCCCGTGGGCGCACCGCACGCTGATCATGCGCAAACTCAAAGGACTGGAACCGTTTATTTCCGTTTCCGTAGTGAACCCGCTGATGCTGGAAAACGGCTGGACCTTTGATGACAGTTTTCCGGGAGCAACCGGAGATACGCTCTATCAACATGAATTTCTGTATCAGCTTTATCTCCACGCCGATCCACACTACAGCGGACGAGTTACTGTTCCCGTGCTGTGGGACAAAAAGAACCACACCATCGTCAGCAACGAATCAGCAGAAATCATCCGCATGTTCAATACCGCGTTTGATGCGCTGGGCGCAAAAGCGGGTGATTACTACCCACCAGCCCTGCAAACGAAAATTGACGAACTTAACGGCTGGATTTATGACACCGTTAACAACGGCGTGTATAAAGCTGGTTTTGCCACCAGCCAGCAAGCCTACGACGAGGCGGTGGCGAAAGTGTTTGAATCGCTGGCGCGACTGGAGCAGATTTTAGGCCAGCATCGTTACCTGACCGGCAACCAGCTAACCGAAGCCGATATTCGCCTGTGGACCACGCTGGTCCGTTTTGATCCAGTGTATGTGACCCACTTCAAGTGTGATAAGCACCGCATCAGCGATTACCTTAATCTGTATGGCTTCCTGCGTGATATCTACCAGATGCCGGGAATTGCCGAAACAGTCAATTTCGATCACATCCGTAATCATTACTTCCGCAGCCATAAGACCATCAACCCTACGGGGATTATTTCAATTGGTCCATGGCAGGATCTCGATGAACCGCATGGACGAGATGTTCGCTTCGGTTAAAAAAAGGCACCTTACGAGGTGCCTCTGATAATTAGCTAAGTGCATGTTGTTCATGTCGGATGCGGCGTGAACGCCTTATCAAACCTACAAAACATTTATATTCAATATGTTGCAATGACCGCGCAGGCCAGATAAGCGTAGCGCATCTGGCGATTTTGCGCTTGTCATCAGTCTTAGCGCGCCTTCACAGCACTTTATTAATTCCTTGAACGAATATTTACTGCCATTTCATTCACGTCTATTCTTAATTTGCTGCTTTAAAAACAAGTGATTGAGCAAAATTGAGGCAAAAATGGACTGGTATCTGAAAGTACTAAAAAATTATGTCGGTTTCCGGGGTCGTGCGCGGCGCAAAGAGTACTGGATGTTTATTCTGGTCAACATCATCTTTACGTTCGTGCTGGGGCTGCTGGATAAAATGTTAGGCTGGCAACGCGCTGGTGGCGAAGGCATCCTGACGACAATCTACGGTATTCTGGTGTTTTTACCGTGGTGGGCAGTTCAGTTCCGCCGCCTGCACGACACCGACCGCTCGGCGTGGTGGGCACTGTTGTTCTTAATCCCGTTTATCGGCTGGCTTATTATCATCGTCTTTAACTGCCAGGCGGGTACGCCAGGCGAAAACCGCTTTGGACCAGATCCGAAACTGGAACCTTAAAACAAATCTGCTCGCCGGATGTCTGACTCATCCGGCTTTTATCATCATGTTGATGAATGAATAATTTACTAATGTTTATTTAAAATATTTCAATGTCGTTATATAAATTACCTATAAAAAACAACCATGTATTTATCTTAAATATCAAAACCTTTATAACATCCGAAAAAGAAAGATACGAATAGCATTTACACAATACCCGGAATAGACTTTCGTCACTTTTAATTAAAGGGATGTTTTTATGCAGTGGTATTTAGCCGTATTAAAAAATTATGTTGGTTTCTCTGGTCGCGCACGTCGTAAAGAGTACTGGATGTTTACTCTGATTAACGCCATCGTCGGCGCTATTATCAATTTCATTCAATTGATTTTAGGTTTAGAGTTTCCATTCCTTTCTCTCATTTACCTGGCAGCAACAATCATTCCGGTCATTGCTCTGTGTGTTCGTCGTCTGCACGATACTGACCGTTCAGGTGCGTGGGCGCTTCTCTATCTGGTACCGATCATTGGCTGGTTAGTTCTGTTTGTATTTGCCTGTTTAGAAGGCAATTCTGGCAGCAATCGTTACGGAAACGATCCTAAGTTTGGTTCAAATTAATCTTAGAATTGGGGCGACATTTCGCCCCTTTTTATTAATAATAACAAATATTATTTTCCGCTAAAAAGTTTGGGAATTTCCCGCAGACACCAGGATTTCGCTTCCCCCATACTGTCACGACGCCAGGCCATAATAATATCGATCTCGCTGGTCGATTCCGGGCTGACGACACGCAACCGCCCTTCCGCAATATCTTTTTCGACCATCGGATACGGCATCGTCGCCACGCCAAGCCCCGCCAGTAATGCCTGACGTTTATCTTCAATCGTGCTCACCGTTAAGCGCGGCTGTTTGTCCAGCAGCTGTACGGTCAACACCGGGCGCTCACGAGCGGTATCCGCTACCGCAATTCCACGATATTTCACGCGCGTCACTTCAGATAACGGTTCCGGCTCCTGATGAATCGGGTGATCAGGCGCGGCAACGTAGACGTTCATTAACGTATAGAGCTTGCGCGAGTTGATCTCCGACGAGGAACGAAAATGCATATCCGGCGCGATAACAATATCCGCCCGCCCCTGCTCCAGTCGTTCCCACGCCCCCGCCAGCACTTCGGTGATGATTGCCAGTTGGGTATTGGCTTTTGCCGCCAGTTTGTCGATTAACGGGAAAAAGGCAGGTGTCGGTACCAGCGCTTCGGTCACAATGGTGAGATGCGTTTCCCAACCGCGCGCGAGGGCTTCCGCATCGGTAGTCAGTTTATCTGCGGCTTCCAGCAAAACGCGCCCTCGCTCCAGCAACATCCTCCCGACATTGGTGAATTTGGTGCGATGGCCCGAGCGGTCAAACAGCACCACATCCAGCTCTTCTTCCAGTTTTTGCATGGTGTAGCTAAGTGCAGAAGGCACGCGTCCCAGCTCATCCGCCGCCGCCGCAAAACTGCCCCGGCGATCGATCGCATCCATAACCCGTAGTGCTTCCAGCGTTAATGCCCTTTCTTTGGCCATTTCGTTCTCATTCAGGAAATTTGAACATACCGGGCAGAATATCTGGCTAACAATGTAGCGTCCAGCCCCTTACCATAAAAGGAAGTAAAGAGAGGTCAAGAATTATGATTACTACCCGAACTGCCAGGCAGTGTGGACAAGCAGACTACGGATGGTTGCAGGCCCGGTATACTTTTTCCTTTGGACACTACTTCGACCCGAAATTGTTAGGCTATGCCTCCCTGCGTGTGCTTAACCAGGAAGTGCTGGCCCCAGATGCCGCCTTTCAGCCGCGAACCTATCCCAAAGTCGATATTTTAAATGTGATTCTGGATGGAGAAGCAGAGTATCGCGACAGCGAAGGCAATCATGTTCAGGCCAGCGCCGGTGAGGCGTTGCTGCTCTCTACCCAGCCGGGTGTCAGCTACAGCGAACACAATCTCAGCAAAGACAAACCGTTAACACGAATGCAGCTTTGGCTGGACGCCTGCCCGCAGCGAGAGAATCCGCTGATTCAAAAACTGGCGCTTAATATGGGCAAGCAGCAATTAATCGCCTCGCCAGAGGGTACGATGGGAAGCCTGCAATTACGCCAGCAAGTGTGGCTGCACCATATCGTGCTCGACAAAGGCGAAAGTGCGAATTTCCAGTTGCATGGGCCACGCGCGTATTTGCAATCGATTCACGGGAAATTTCATGCGCTTACGCATCATGAAGAGAAAGCGGCGCTGACCTGCGGTGATGGGGCGTTTATTCGTGACGAGGCTAACATTACGCTGGTTGCCGATTCCCCACTGCGCGCTTTGCTGATAGATTTGCCTGTCTAGTTGTTTTTACAGGGAGATGATGATGAGTAAAAAATCGGCCAAAAAGCGCCAGCCAGTGAAGCCCGTGGTGGCGAAAGAACCTGCTCGCACCGCCAAAAATTTTGGCTATGAAGAGATGTTGAGCGAGCTGGAAGCCATCGTCGCGGATGCTGAAACGCGTTTAGCCGAGGATGAAGCTACCGCGTAAAGACAGGTTGCCGGATGCGGCGAAAACGCCTTATCCGGCCTACAAAATCCAACAACATTAACGAATTAAACAACCCGTAGGCCGGATAAGATGCGCCAGCATCGCATCCGGCATCAGGTACAAAACACAACAACATCAACAAGTTGAGCACCCCGTAGGCCGGATAAGGTGCGCCAGCATCGCATCCGGCACGATACCCAAAACCTGGCGTTTATCTGGCCTTGCTCGCCATAATCTCGATAATCTGCCGATCCGTTTGCTGCATCGAATGGCTTGCTAACGCACACAGGTTGGCAATCGACTGCTCAACATCATGCGCCACGATCCCTTCATTGCCGGTCACGGCGGTATCATCCAGCGCCATTAACACCGCTTTCCACGCAGCCGAAGCACTGGTCGAAACCTTCATCGCGCAGCTGTTCGACGCACCATCGCAAATCATGCCGCTGACATCGCCGATCATACTGCTGATCGCCATCGAGATGGTTTCATAACGCCCATCCACCAGCCATGCCATCCCGGCGGCGGCCCCCATTGCTGCGGTCGTTGCGGCACACAGCGCAGACAAACGCGGTAACTGGTTATGGATGTAAATTGCGCTCAAATGAGAAAGCATCAGCGCACGCGCCAGCCGTTCATCATCCGCTCCGAAGTGTTCTGCTACCACCACCACAGGCATTGTTGCGGTGATCCCCTGGTTACCCGAGCCGGAGTTACTCATAGCCGGAAGCGTAGCGCCGCCCATACGCGCATCGGATGCCGCGCTGGTACGAATCACAATGGATGAAGAGAGATCTTTCGCCAGCAAACCGCGCTCGCACTGTTTTTCCAGCGTCGCGCCAATATGCAGCCCCCACTTACCGCTCAAACCTTCCTGCGATAACGCACAATTTAGCTTCGCGGAATCGAGAATAAAGCGGATCGCCGCAAACGGGACTTCATTGACGAACTTCAGGATCTCAGCCAGCGTCGTTCTGGAAAGCACCGTCAGCGGAGACTCTTGCTCGCCCTCTGCCACACACGCCTGCTGGGTAAACACCACACCATTGTGCGTCTCAATATGCACAATGTTGGTATGCCCGCCGACGATGGTGACACACGCCCACTTCTCACCGTTCCAGACTTTGGCGCGTGAGAAGAGGATTTCATTGCAAGGTTCCTGGATCTTAACGGAGACTTTCCCCGCCGCCAGCAGTGCTTTGGCATCGGCAATTGCCTGCGCAGTTGCGTCTTTCAGCACTTCCAGCCCGGCGTTGGCATTTCCACCTAACGCCCCCAGCGCCGCCGCAATCGGCAGCCCCACCATTCCCGTGCCGGGAACGGTGACGCCCAGACCGTTCTTCATCAGATTTGGCGAAACCCAGGCTTCTACACGTTCAACCGGACCTTCCAGTTCTGCCGCAGCAACCGCCGCCGCCAGCGCCAGTGAAATCGGTTCAGTACATCCCAGCGCCGGTTTTACTTCCTCCTGAACGGCGAGGATGTAACGCTGCCATAACGGATTTAAAGTCGAATCAAACATATTAAAAACCTTAAAATTTCAGGTAAATCAAGAAAATGCCAGGAACGGAGAAACACAAAGCAACAAACCAGTGACGATAATCAGGTACAGAGACATCCCTTTGTATTTGTGCAATGCCGGTACTTTGTAAACCAGCCACGCCGGGATCAGGCACCCTACCATGCCGAAAATCGGGCTACAGATAGAGGTGAAGCTCAACACCGGTGCGTTCAGTACGATGGCGCTCCAGGCCAGCAAAATGGCGAAAATCATGATGCCGCGCTGAACAAGATTTTCGTTAATCTTCTCGGCAGGCATCTTGCGACGCAGGATGTTCATTACGATCCCTTGCGTTGCTTCGCGAAAGCCTAAATAGACGCCAAAGAATGCAGTCATGACAGCAAAGATATTGAGAATGACGCTGACCACTTTCACCCACGCTGCGCCGTCACCGCTAATAAACTGTGCGGCAATCGCCAGCGCGGAAATATTCTGCTCATAGGCTTTTACCGCTTCGTCATGTCCCATCGCCAGCGTGAACGACACGGCGTAGAAAAAGACGGTGACAAACAAAATGCCAAACGCGATATTCATTGCCCGCAATGCTTTATGCCGCGCCACTTCAATTGATTTTTCCCGCGAGCGATAAGAGATCACCATCGGGCTTAACGTCTGGATAAACAGAATCGACGTCAGGGTAAACGGCAGCGTAATAATGGCGTTTTTCACCAGCAGCCCCAGCGGCGGTAGCGAACCGACGTTATACAGATGCCACATTCCCACCATCGACACGCCCAGCGCCGCGACCACCAGCAGCTTGGTCAGCACCATGCCGGTCGAAATTTTGAATAACAATTTCTCGCCGCGTGAAGAGATCGCCACCAGAATGCAAATCAGTACCAGACCATAAAAGGGACTGTCTGACAGCAACCCTTCCGTCACGCCGAAGGTATGCAGATAGGAAGCACTATCGTTGGTGATGGCGGTGGAATAGACGAACATCCAAATCACCAGCATTACGAAATAGAGCGCACCTAACAGGATGCCCCAGTTTTTACCTAAATAACCGCTAATGACACTCGGGTAATCTTTACATTCTGGTGATTCTGCCAGCGTATTAATAAACAACCGCTGAAACAGATACATTGCCGGGTAACCAATCACCGATGAGAGCAAAAATACCCACAATCCCATCAAACCGACCTGCACCGGGAGAAAAACAATCCCCGCGCCAATCGCCATCCCGATACTCATAATCACCCAGCCGGTGTCAGTACTGTCGAATTTGATCGCTTCTCGCCACTCGCTCTCACTCATTCCAGCACGACCCGCCGGGGTCGAAGCGTCTGCAATGACGCCTTTATTCGATGCAATTTCCATAATTTCTCGCTCAATATTTTGTAGGGCTTATTATTTTTTTCCGAGCCGCATCAAGGCGATATGCGGTCTACGTTTTTGCAGGCGAGTTATTAGAATAAAGAAATGATACGCGCGAGGTCAGAGAAAATCTTCACAATCAAGACTTTGAAATAACGGAGATGGATAAGAATTTTCTACTAAATTAATCGCAAGAGAATATTCATTCTCTATTTGCGGCAGATCACAAAAAAAAGGTGCACATTTGTGCACCCAAGGATGAAAGCTGACAGCAATGTCAGCCGCAGACCACTTTAATGGCCAGTCCTCCGCGTGATGTTTCGCGGTATTTATCGTTCATATCTTTGCCGGTTTCATACATCGTCTCGATCACTTTATCGAGTGAAACACGCGGTGCCGAGGTGCGGCGCATCGCCATCCGCGCGGCGTTTACTGCTTTCACGGCATTAATGGCATTACGTTCAATGCACGGGATTTGTACCTGTCCGGCAACCGGATCGCAGGTCAGCCCAAGGTTATGCTCCATCGCGATTTCCGCCGCATTGCATACCTGCGCCGGACTGCCGCCCAGTAGTTCAGTTAACCCTGCCGCCGCCATTGAACAGGCCACGCCAATCTCCCCCTGACAGCCGACCTCCGCGCCAGAGATGGAGGCGTTCATTTTATACAGCGCGCCAATAGCCCCCGCTGCCAGAAAATAGCGGGCAATTGACCGCTCGTTTACCGGACGACGGAACTTATCGTAATAAGCCAGCACTGCCGGAATAATGCCGCACGCACCGTTAGTCGGTGCCGTTACCACGCGCCCGCCAGCTGCGTTTTCTTCACTAACCGCCAGCGCGTACATGTTGATCCAGTCGATGACATTCATCGGATCGTTAGAGATGTTATCGCTGGAAACCAGCTGACGACGCAGCGCTACGGCACGACGCGGCACATTGAGCGGACCAGGCAGCACGCCTTCAGTGTTCATCCCGCGTTCAATACCGTCATGCATCACTTGCCAGATACGGGCAAACCCTGCGTCAATTTCCGCTTTGCTGCGCAGCGCCAGCTCGTTGTGCATCATCAGGCCAGATATAGACAGGCCGTTGTAATCACACATTTTCAGCAGTTCACCTGCTGAGTGGAAATCGTAAGGTACGGACGTTTCGACATCGTGCGACAGGCCGAAGTGTTCTTCTTCGACAATAAACCCGCCGCCGACAGAGTAATAGGTTTTACTTAATAGCGCTTCCTGTCCCTTCCAGGCAGTGATCCGCATTCCGTTCTCATGGCGAGGCAACATTTCGGGATGGAAGATAATGTTCTTTGCTACAGGAAAATCAACAATATGCGCACCAGATGCCACTGGCAGCCGCCCGCTGCGCGTTACTAACTCTATAAATGCAGGGATCTCATCAATGACAACATCCTGCGGACTGTTTCCTGCCAGTCCCATGATAATGGCGACATCCGTGGCATGGCCTTTGCCCGTCAGTGACAACGACCCATACAGATCGACCACAATATGGCTCCCCCCGGCTCAAAATCACCTCCTTTTCCCCTTACCCGACCC